>ERZ1026792.1748-NODE-1748-length-12841-cov-2.829558_pt1 | contig 12841 bp, 10 predicted proteins | sample MGYA00520884_ERZ1026792 | MGnify/ENA primary metagenome ERZ1026792 (study PRJEB33270, sample SAMEA104284473) | anaerobic digester metagenome | biome: Anaerobic digester microbiome; feature: mesophilic sludge digester; material: Anaerobic digester biomass... | reverse complement strand
GTGTCGGATAGCGTGCGGCCCGGTGGGGCTGCACTTTTGCTCTTCGTCGGCATGATACTGGGCGGCCTGGCCGCCCTTTTTGCTGTAAGCAGCACGGCATTGGCCGAGGGGCCCTACTACGAACTCATCGAGATCGTGCCCGACAATGTCGGCCCCGACGTGCGCTGGTCGGTCCAGGACGGGCACATCGCGCTCAAGGACCTCGACTACAACACCTACAGCGTCGACTACAGCTGGTCGCAGCCGCCGCGCACCAGCGACAGCGCCGGCTTCACCGTCAACCTGCAGATCGACGGCAAGGCGACGCCGAACCGGGTCTATGCCGGCATCGGCATATCGAGCCCTACCGGCAGCTTCACGTTCGACCATGATCCGGCAGGCGGTGTCGAAGAGAACCCGCCGGTCCGCGGAGCGCACGATCGCGTCGTTGATTCGGGAGATCACCCGGTAGGTGCGGTTCAGGCGCGCGAGGTTCTCACGGGCCAGGGCGTGCCCGGTGATGTCGACACCGTACACCCTGAAACGGCCCTCGCCGGGCCGGCTCAATATCGTCTGGAGGTACCGCGCCTCCCCGCATGCGACCACGCGCTGAACCGCCCGGGGGCCGCCGCGCGCCGGCGCAGCCGGCAGGGCGCCGATCCCCGCCAGGAACGGGTGCCGTAGTTTCTCCTCCCGCAGCGAGGGGAAGAGGCGCTCCGCGGCGGGATTCATGTAGATGATCGCGCCGTCGGCGCGGCAGTCGAGCACGGGGTTGGGGTTCTCCCCGGGCAGCGCCGCGAGCGAGGCGATCCTCTCCTCGGCCTGCCCCTCGAGGCCGAGGAGCGTATGGACTCCGCCCGCGAAACGCCCGTCCCGCCCGACGATCGGGTCCACGACCACCCTGAAGCGCCTTCCGCGGAGGACGAGGGTGGCGGACTCCCGCCGCAGTGATATCCGGGCGCGAAGGAACGGGCATTCCTCGGCGGGGCCGCCCCCGCGGTGTATGGCCTCCCAGCAGAGCCGGCCCTCGATCGCCGGCGGCGATTCCCCCAGCAACGACAGCATCGCGGCGTTGCAGCGGACGATCCGGCCCTCGGCGTCGAGGATGCATATCCCGTCCCCGATCGACTCGAATACCCGCTCGATCCCGAGATCGGCCCGGGGGGGGCGGCGCACCCCCCGGCTTTTCCCGCGCGGGGGGGAGGCGGAACGGCGCGACGGACCCGATTTCATGGCAGGCCTTCCATCGGCATTGTAAACCCGCCCGCGCGCGCGGTCAAACGGAATAGCGCCCCCGCAGACGCGGGGGCGGGCGCCCGACGACGATCGGGCCGCGGCCTTTCGGGGACGGCCGGAGATGCCCGGAGGATAAATCCCGCGGCGTACGGGATGGATCGCCAGGCGCCCCTACGGCATGTATTCGCGGATGAAGGCGACGACGCGCCTCCGATACTCCTCCGGTGCGTGCCGGACCGCCTCGTTGTGGCGCGCGCTATCCACGATCCACAGCTCCTTGGAGGCGCGGATCCGGTCGTAGAGCCATGGGGCGAGGCGCGGCTCGATGTAGCGGTCCTTTTTCCCGTGGATGATGAAGACGGGGACGCCGGTATTCCTTCTGAGCGACCATTCCAGGGAGAGAAGCCTCAAGCCGAGCCTCCGCTGGGCGGATCTTAGCCCGAGGAAACTCAGGTAGACGATCAGCCACCCGGGGAGTCTCTCGGCGATCCAGCGGGGGAAATAGATCGGCGCCCACCGCCGTATGTAGCTCCCCATTGTAGCCATGGTGGAGAACGCCCCGTCGCAGACGACCGCCTTGACACCGTGGCATCTCCCGAGCACGCATAGACAGGTGGTCGCCCCGCGGGAGACGCCGAACAGGGCGATGCGGTCGGGGTCGACGTCGTCCCTCCCCTGGACGCAGGCGATGGCGCCGAGGAGATCGTAATACTCGTTCTCGCTCGCCCACTGCGTCGGATTGTAATGTTCGTTCTCCCCGGCGTGCTGGCCGCGAAAGTCGAATGAGAAGATCTGGTAGCCCTCGTCGAGGAGGAAGGCGCAATACCGCTCGTAGGAGTTGAGCCCGGCGCCGACCTCGTGCGCGAACACGACCGTTCCCTTCGGATCGCCGGAGCGGCACGGGACGAAAACCCCCTTGAGGCCGACGCCGTCGAGGCTGAGGAACTTCACCACCTCCCCCGCGATCCCCCATCGGTTCTGGGGCGGTGCGGAGATGGTGGAGTTGAGGAAGATGTTGGTGATGAGGCGGACGTAGTGGACGGTGAAATAATAGGCGTACGCCGCCAGCGCGGCCCCGGCCGCGACGCAGGGCCAGATCATCGCCGCGCCCCGCCCGTTAGGGCCCCGGCCCCGAACTTCCGGACGGTCATCTGCATCCCCGCATCGAATGATGTCAGCCGTCCCCCGCACGCGGCGTAGGCCGCATTGACGCCGCAGACCGCGTCATGGCGCGACATTCGCACCTGCTCGAGGTTGAGCCTTCCCTCGGCCCGGGCAAGGCGGGCGCACCACGCGAGCGCGTATGCGAGAGGATACGGGATCCCGACGACGCCCCTCCCGTTCCCGAGCATCCGCATGAGCTTCCCGGCCACCTCCCTGAGCGTCAGCACCTCCGGTCCGCCGACATCCCACACCTCGCTTCTCCGGCCCTCCGCCGCGATCGCCGCGCGCAGGCACGAGACCAGGTCCGCGATGTAGATCGGCTGGAGGCGGTTTCGCCCCCCCCCGACAAGGGGCACCGGCCGCCCCGAGGCGGCGAGGCCGGCGAGCTTCATCACGATCTTGCTGTCGCGGCCGCCTGTCTCCCTCCCGAAGATGAGCGACGAGCGCACGATGACGTGCCCCAGGCCGGAGCGCGCGATCCGCTCCTCCGCCTCCCCCTTCGTGCGCGAGTACTCGTTCGCCGCCGACGCGGACGCGCCGAGCGCGCTCAGGTAAACCACCCTTCCCCCGCCCCGCCCCCCGCGGTCCGCGCGCGCCGCTGCAGCATCGCGGAAGGCCCCGACAAGTATCGCGGTCTTGGCGGTGTGCATCCCGCGGTATCCGCCGCTTCGGGGCCGCTCGATGCTTCCGAGGAGATGCACGACGGTCTCAACCCCGGAGAGGGCCCGGGAGAGCAAAGGGGCCTCCTCGATCTCGGCCTCGACCAGTTCCGCCCCCGCTGCGCGGAGAAACGCCTTCTCGTCCTCGGGGCATCCCCTGCGCACCAGGGCCCGCACCGCCGCCCCATCGCCGCGAAGCCTCGCGACGAGGTGAGCCCCCACGTAGCCGTTCGCGCCGGTGACGAGGATCATGAACGCCTCGACGTCAAGCCCGGGGGCCCGGGGGGGCAAGCCGCCGGGGGATCGGCCGTCACCCGGCGGCCGCCCCGCCTGCATCCGCGCCCCGTCATCCAGCGTTCTTCCTGAACCATTCCACCGTCTCCCTCAGGGCCCGGTCGAAAGGAATATCCGGGCCGTAGCCGAGCTCTCGCCGGGCCCTCGAGATGTCGAAGGTCAGGTGGGTGTGCATGAACTTGAGCCGGAACCGGTTGAGCAGCGGGGGGGTCTTCAGGCGCAACGACTTCGCGGCCGCCTCGCAAACGGCGCAGACGACCCTGGCCGCCGGATACGGGACGTTCCTCTTCGGCCGTGGAAGCCCCAACTCGTCCGCCATCGCCGTTATGAGCTCACGCCTGGTCACCGCCGCGCCGTCGGTGATATTGTAGACGCGGCCGACGGCCCGCGGGGTTTCCGCCGCCCTGATGAGGCCGTCGGCGAGGTTCTTGGCGTAGACGAGGGTGAACGGGTTCCCCCCGCCGCCGATATAGGCGTATTTCCCGCGGGCGAGGTATTGGAGGATGCGGGGGAACATCTGCCGGTCCCGCGGGCCGTACACGTACGGGGCCCTGATCACGGTGACGGGAAGCCCGGTCCGCGCGGCGAACTCCAGCAGCAGCCGCTCCGCCTCTATCTTCGTCGTGTTGTAGTTGTCGCCGGTGAAAACGTACGGGGCGGATTCGTCGAGGTCCTCCTGTCTGCCCATCCCAAGCACCACCATGGAACTCATGTAGACGAAGCGCGGCGCGCCGGCGGCGGCGCTCGCCGCGAGAAGCCGACCGAGCCCATCGACGTTCACGCGGCGCATCTCATCGAGGCCCGCCCAGTCGCTCACCGCCGCCGCGCAGTGGAAAACGGCGTCGACGCCCTTCACCGCGGCGTCCAGCGAGGCGCGGTCATCGAGATCGCCGACAGCGAGCCCCACGCCCATCGACCGAAGGAAAGCCGTGTCGCTCCCCGGCCGCACGAGCGCCCGCACCGAATGCCCCCGCTCTTTCAGGAGCTCCGACAGGTTGCTCCCCACGCACCCCGTCGCGCCGGTCACCAACGCGAACATGACGCCCCCTCTCTCCTCATTCCGGAGGTGTTCCCCCCGGCGGCCCGTGCCGGCCCGCGGAAATCCGCGGCGGAGGTACGGTCACCCGTGGGCGTCGCACCACGCCGCCATGTCGCCGAAGTACTCCGCGCGGCACGCGTCGAACTCCAGCGTATGCCGCGCCTCCGGGTACGTCTTCACCGCGCCCTCCGCCCCCCGGCGCCGCGCGAAGATCCGCTTCACCCGCTCGTTGTCCACGATCTCGTCCCTCCCCGCGAGAAGAAGCAGCGCCGGGACCGCGGCCGTCTCGAAAGCCCGCGCGGCCATGCGCTCGAGCCTCCTGCTCTCGTAGAGGAAGCGCGCGGTCACGCGGCGGACCCCGAACCGGTCATCCTCGATGTAGTTCCGCTCGTCCGGGTCGTCGGTGAAAAGGGCGGGATCGTCCAGGGGGATTGCGTACTTCCGCGTCGAGCGCGTGAGCAGCGCCGCGGCGATGCCGATCTTGGCAAGGGGTCCGCAATCCCTCAGTGAGGCGATGCCCGGGGCCGAGAAGATGACGCTCCGTACCGGGGCGCGGCCGGCCGCGGCGAGGGCCGCGAGGCGGGCGCCCCACGAAATGCCGATCACGTGGACCGGCATCCGCGGGAGTTCCCGCGCGGCGGCGGCGATGAAATGCTCGAAATCGCCCATCCACACCGCGACACCCTCTCCCCCCCTCCCCTCCGCCCCGCGGTTCAAACCCGAACCGCGCCGGTCCGGGAATACCACCCGGTAGCCCCTCCGGGCGAGAAACGCGCAAGAATCGAGGTACCATGCGCTATGGCTCCTGATACCGTGCGCGCAGACCACCGTGCCCCTGGGGCACTTGGGCGCCCATTCCCTGAACAGCAGCGCCGTCCCGTCCCCCGCGACCGACTGCCGCACATCCGCCCTGATCTCATCCGTATCCATGCTGCCTTCCGCGCCGGGCGCGACAGGACGATCCGCGCCTACAGCGCCACCTCCATCTTCTCCTCCGCATACCGCTCCAGCACCGCCCTGTCCACCGTCACCCCCAGCCCCGACCCTGTAATCCTCGGCGCCGAACCGCCGTATCCGAAGGTGACATCCTCGCGCGTCAGGTTCACGGCGAGCAGGTGCCGGTCGTAAGATCCCTCGAGATGGCGGGCGTCGGGGGCGAGAAACGCGAAATGGCGCCCGGCGGCCGATAGCACGCCGCTCTCCCCAACCTGGCATCCCATCTGAAATCCCAGCCCCGCCGCGCGCGCCTCGTTCGCGCGCGCCAGCGAGGAGAAAAGGCCGCCGCACTTGGAGATGCGGATATTGACGAGGTCGCACGCCCCCGACACCGAGAGGCGCGCCAGGTCAGCCCGCGAGCGGAACGACTCGTCCAGCATCACCGGCACGCCCGTCTCCCTCCTCAACTCGGGCAGCCTGGCCCTATCGCCCGGGCAGAGGGGCTCCTCCACTGAGGAGATGCCGAACGCCGCCAATCGCGGGATTGTCCGCCGCGCCGCGTCGTAATCCCACGCCCCGTTGGCGTCCACGCGGAGATCCACCCCGCGCCCGACGATCCTCCGGGCCGTCCGGACAATGGCGACATCCCTTTCCTCCCCCCATCCGACCTTGAGCTTTACCGCCCTGAAGCCGTAGAGCCGGTACGCGGCGCAGGAGACCGCCGCGGCCCGCGCCGAGCCCCCCGAGCAGACCGCGCTATAGCGCACCCGCCTCGTCGACACGGGCCGGGTCCCCGCGGCAGCCGAGGCTGCCGCCTCCCCGGCCCCGCATCCCCACTCCCGTCCCGCGGCGTCAAGCAGGGCGAGCGAAAGGGCGCACCTGGCGGCGCCGGGGAAGAGTCCCTCCACCCCCCCCTCTCCCTCCTCCCAGGCGCGCAAGGCCCCGGCCGCCTGGGCCATCTCCCCCCAGTCCTCCGCGAGGAACGTGTAGTCGAGGCGCCGCAGGAACTCCATCGCGGACTCGGGCGTCTCCCCGGTCACGTATTCCCGCGGCACACCTTCCCCGTAACCGCGAGTGCCGGATTCCGCCGCCGCCTCGACGACGATATTGTCCGCCACGGCGCGCGAGGCGCGGGCGTGGCTGAACGCCTTTCGGAGCGGCATGCGCACGCGGTACGCGATCACCCTGACAACGCGCATCCCGCCTTCCTCCTTACGACGCCCCGCCGCGTGGACGGCGCAGGCGGGCCGGGCCCGGCGTCACGGGATGCGGGCGGTGAACCTGCCGAAGCCGTACGCCCGGTTTCCACGGTCGAAGTCCTTATCGGTGAGGCCGACGTCCGTGCGGAAGTTATCGTACCGGTACCGCTCAAGGACCTCCCCCTCCCACCCGTAGCTGTAAACGAGGAGCGGATAACCCGTCTCGCTGTCCATCTCGAAAATCGTCATGCGCGCCGGATATCCCTTGTCAGCCGGAAGAAAGCGCTCGAACCTGTGCACGGCCCTGCCGTCGCGGCGGCTCGTGCCGCAATATCGGACAACGAGGTCCCCGCGCCGCATGGCCAGTTCGCACGCCTCGGCTATCAGGTTGATCATGGCCTCCATCCCGGACTCCGTGATGGGCCTGAGGTTGTTCCGCATCGCGAGCATGCCGTTGGGGTCCAGCGCCGCCGTCGGCGCGAAATAATTCGCCATCCCTCCGGGGTGCACAAGGAGCTTGTCGCCGTGCCTCCCCTTCACGAAGAGGGCCTCCCGCCCGCTGTGGGCGTCGCCGATCCATTTCATATACACCATGAAAGGCCTTTTGAACTTAAAGAGGATCTTCTCCTCGGGCTGCAGCACCCCGCCCACGCGCTGCTGCTTGTGGAAAACGGCGGTGTAATCCTGGACCGCGGAGAGGCGATGCCGCGCCATGGATAGCGTCTCGAGGAAGTCCGGGGGCGGGGCGGCGGCGCCCCCGCCCCCCGCCCCCAGGCCGGAAAGGAACGCCGCGGCAAAGAAAACCGCCCTTCCCGTCCGGGCCCCGCCCCGTGCGCGCGTAGTCATGGGCATGCGTCCGCGCCCGCCCCCGGCTCCGAAAGCCGGAATCGAGCGCAATGGTCGAGAAGCGGGCTAAGGTACGGGTGCTTGTACTGCTCCACCCTCCCGCCGCTCTTGGCGATATGCGCCAGTTTCTCCCTTTCGAACGATCCCTCGGGGACCAGACGCACGACCGGACCGCCGAGCCGTTCCGAATCCCTCTTCCCCCGGTACTCGGCGTTGAGCCCCTTCAGGGCGAGATCGAACAGTTCGCCCGCTGCCCGCAGCAGCCCGCCCCCCCGCGCCTCCGAGAAAAAGCCGTCGGCGCGCTCCTCGATCAGAATGAAGTAATGGGGGGGGGCGCCCCACCCGGGGCAGACGGTGAACTGCGGCACGCCGAAGCCGAGCCGCCGCTCGCACTCCCGGAACGCCTCCACCACCTGGTGCTCGGTGATCTTCTCGCCCGTGAGCGAGCTGACGCGGCTCCCCTTGTGCAGGAACCTGAGCACTGGGGCGCCGCCGAAGCGCCCGGTCACCTCGACCACGTCGGATATATTATACCGGAAGAAACCCGACGAGGTGGTCAGAATTATGAAATAGCTTTTGCCCGTCTCGAGCTCGTGGGCGAGGAGCGTCCCTTCCGCCCCATCCCCTCCGTACGGGACGAACTCGAAGAAATGCCCGCCCATGTCGAGAACCCCGCCGACCGCCCCGTCCTCGACCGGGATTGTCATGCGCCCCTCGGATGCGATGAGGCCGGGGTCCCGGAGCGGCTTCTCCCCCCAATACGACGACACCTGGCCGAGGTACGGCGTGAGCGTCCCCCCGGTCCAGCAGCCGATGACGGCGATCTCCGGCCACGCGTCGCGCGGCAGAAGCCTCCCCTTTCCCGCGGCTATGCGATCGAGTTCCCGCGCCCTCGCGGGGTCCTTCCGGAGTTGCCGCTCGACCGTCTTCCGCAGCGCCGGTTCGAGGGCCCCGGCCTCCTCGAACTTCCCGTCGTAAAGATCCCGGATCAGCGAGGCCGCGCGATCCTCCATCCGTCGCCCCAGCGCTACCAGCGTGCTCGGATTTGCGGCTATGACGAGGCTCAGCCTCTTCTGGAGGGCCAGGCGGAGTATGCAATGGTATTTGGCCCCGTACTCCGCGATCCGATAGATATCGGGCGGGAGGGCGTACTTCAGGCGGGCGATCTTCTTCTGCGACTCGGCGACGAGGCCGGTGGCCGCGCCGCACGGCACGCCGGAGGGGGTGGCGAACTCCATGCTCGGCGAGACGACGTGCAGGATATGCTGCGAGATCGCGGCGGGGTGGTCCCGTAGGAGATGCATCCCCCAGACGAAGTTGCCCCGGGCGAGCTCGGCGAGAAAGCGCCCCGTTACCGGGACATACTTGGGCCTCGCCGTGGTCCCGCTGCTCATCGCGAACATCAGGAGCTTTTCGCGGGGGGGGAATAGAACGTTGGGCTCCCCGGCGACGATCCTCTCCACGAAGGGCGAGAGGGCGTGGTAGTCGACGATCGGGACCGCCTTCCGGTAGTCGCCTGGCGAGCGGATCGCGGCGAAACCGAAGCGCCGTCCGTACTCGGTGCCGGCGGCCCACCGGAGCTTGCGGAGGAGCGCGCGCCGCTGGGTCTCGGCGCACTCCCCCGCGCCGCGGAGAAAGGCCCGCCGGGCCCTTACACCGTTCAGCCTTGCCCACCCGTACACTATCGGGGCGAGCAGAGTCGTATACATATATGCGGTTACCGTGCGGAACGGGCCCGCCCCGTGCGCGGATGCGCGCCTAGCGTCTCGACGCGGTTATGACCGAATAGACGCCCAGCGGGTCGGATCTCAGGCCGAATCCGGAGAAACCGCACTCCTCGAGGAGGCGCATGATCCTCTCCGGCGAGCGGTACTTGAGGTGCCAGTTGAAAACCCTGCGCAGATACCGGTCCACACCGTGGTTCGAGAGCATGCTGTTCACCAACACGGTGCCGCCGGGCGCGAGCCTTCGGCGGCTCACCCGGAACAGATCGCGCACCTGGTCGTCGTTGAGGTACTCGATTATCCCCACCATCTTCACGATCTGCGGCACGACGTCGATCAGGCGCTCGAGATCGACGGCATTCCCGGAGATGTAACGGACCCGGTCATCGAGCCCCATCTTCGCCGCCATCCTGCGCCCGAAGGCGAACGCGTCCGGGTCCTTGTCTATGCAGTAGGCGAAGACCCGCTCGGTATTCGCGTTCGCCATCGCCTCGAGAACGTTGAATCCAGGCCCTGTGCCGATCCCCACGATATGGACATCGCCGCCCGCCCGGTATTTGACGATGAGGTCCCCGATCGACCGCACCGTCATCTTCCTGCGGTTGCGCGCGCTCAGCGTGAGAGCGGCGCTCTTGAGCATGCATTTGTCGATGTAGTCCACCGGCTCGCCGTTGTCGTAGGTGATCCTCATCGCCCGCCACCCGCCGGGACGGAGAAGCGACTCCGTGAGGAGCGGGCTCCTGCTTGTCTTCAGTATGCCTATGAGAAGGCGCGCCGAGACGAGATGGTTGATAAGGGGGTTCACGAGCGCGCAGTTGAAGGCGCGGCGAAACAGCGATAGCGTCTCGTAACATACGCCGTCGATCTCTACGATCGGCATGGGTCCCTACCCCTTGTAGTTAGAGAGGATCAGACAGATGTTCTGCCCGCCGAACCCGAAGGAGTTCGAGAGGGCCTTGTCGACAACGGCCTCGCGGGCCGTGTTGGGGACATAATCCAGGTCGCACTCCGGATCCGGATACTCCTGGTTGATCGTGGGCGGGATGATCCCGCGCCCGATGGCGAGAAGGCAGACGGCGGTCTCCACCGCCCCGGCGGCGGCGATCAGGTGCCCCATGATCGATTTCGTCGAGCTGATCGGCACGGTCCGGCTGTGAGATCCGAAGACCTTCTTGATCGCGATGGTCTCCACCCGGTCGTTGATCTGCGTGGAGGTGCCATGGGCGTTGATGTAGCCGATATCCTCGGGGGAGAGCCGGGCGTCGTCAAGGGCGTTCTGCATCGCCTGTGCGGCGCCGCGGCCGTCGGGGAGGATATCGGTGATGCGGTAAGCGTCAGAGGAGCAGCCGTAGCCCAGGATCTCGCCGTAGATGCGCGCGCGGCGCCGTGCCGCGCGGCGCTCCTCCTCGAGCACGAGCATGCCCGCCCCCTCGGAAAGCACGAAGCCGTCGCGCTTGAGGTCGAACGGCCGGCTCGCCTTCTCCGGCTCGTCGTTCCGCCTGGAAATGGCGTTGAGGAGGTTGAAGCCGGCGAGCCCCATCGGGTGTATCATCGAGTGCGCCCCGCCCGCGTACATGATCTCGGCGTCCCCTCGCACGATGGCGCAGGCCGCCTCGCCGATCGCCTGGGCGCTCGCGGCGCATGCGGTGAGGCAGTTTGAGTTGGGCCCCTGCGCGTTGAACAGGTTGGCGATATGGTAGACCGGCTTGTTCGGCTCGTACTCTATGTCCTTCCGAGGGTTCAGCATCTCCATGCCGCGGCGCAGAAAGCGCGGGATGGAGACCGAAGCGTCCGGCCCGAGTGATTCCATGATGCGGCGCGCCAGCCAGAGGAAGCTGGGATCCCCCTCCCCGCAGCCGAGGTAGACGCCGACCTTCTCCGGATCGACGCCGTTTCCATCGAGGCCCGAATCCTCGTGGGCGAGCCGCGCGGCGGCGATGGAGAAGCGGCTGTGAGCGCCCAGGACGTCGATGTCGTCGCGGTCGCCCAGCATCCGGCGGGCATCGAACTCCTTTACCTGCCCGGCTATACGGGTTGGGAACCCGGAGGCGTTGAAATACGTGAGCCTGCCGATCCCCGAACGGCCGTGGATGAGGGCGTCCCAGTTACGTTCAAGGCCGTTCCCGAGCGGGGTGACGAGCCCGATACCCGTGATCACCACGCGCCGCTGGCCGCTCATTCAGTCCGACTCCGCGTTGCGCACCACCAGGCTCACGTTCTGGCCCATATAGTCGAACGAGTTGCAGATCCCGTTGGCGAACGCCGAGTCCCGGGGACGCGGCACGTAATCGAGGTCGCACTCGGGATCCCTGTGTTCGTAATTCAGCGTGCACGGTATGCGCCCGGCGCGGAGGGCGAGGGCGACGGTGATCAGGCCGATGGCCGCGGAGGCCGGCCCGAGGTCGCCGATCTGCCCCTTGACGGAGCTCACGGGGATCTCGTAGGCGCGCGCCCCCCAGAGTTCCTTGATCGCCATCGTCTCGAGCCGGTCGGTGAAGGGGATCGAGTTCCCGTGCGCGTTTATATAATCAATCGCGTCGAGCGGCAGGCCGGAGTCCATGACCGCAGCGCGCATCGCTCGCGCCTTGCTCGACGCCTCGATCGAACCGCCGGGCCCGCCCTGCATGTCCACCGCGCTCCCGTAGCCGGCGATCTCGGCGTAGATACGCGCCCCCCGGGCCCGGGCGTGCTCGCGCTCCTCGAGCATGAGCATCCCGGCCCCCTCCCCGATGACAAATCCGTCGCGCTGCGCGTCGAACGGGCGGCTCGCCTTCTCCGGCTCGCCGTTGCGCATCGAAAGGACTCCGAGCCGGTGATACCGGACGAGCTTGAGCGGCGTGATGCACGAGCTGGCCCCCCCCGTGATGACAAGGTCCGCGCCGCCGCGCGAGACGATCCGGAACGCCTCGCCGATCGCGTGCGCGCTCGATGAGCAGCCGCTGGTGATCGTGTTGCTCGGCCCCTGGGCGTTCAGCATGATGGCCACGTGCGATGCGAGCATGTTCGGAAGCTGCTTGAGTAGCCAGAGCGGAAAGAGATGCGGGATCCCATCGGTGCCGAACTTCACGAGGTCGAATTGGCCGTGTCCGGAGCGGGAGGCGGCGATCGCGGGCGCAAGTTCGCACGGGTCGGTGGAGATCATGCTCGCGCCGAATACCACTCCAAGGCGCTCCGGATCGAAGCGCGCATCCATGAGGCCGGCGTCGTCCGCGGCCTCCCTGGCCGCGGCGACGGCGAACTGCATGTCCCGGATCATCACCTTGAGCGATTTCTTCTTTTCTATATACCTCAGCGGATCGAAGCCCTTCACCTCGGCGGCGATCCGGGTTGGGAAACCGGCGGTATCGAAGAGGGTGATGGGGCCGACGCCGGATTTCTCCGCCATCAGGTTGGTCCAGAAGGAATCCGGGTCGAGACCGAGCGGGCTGATCAGCCCAATCCCGGTGACGACCACCCTGCGTTTCTTCTGAATCATGGCGCCCCGGTGCCTGCGTCGGCGCAGCAGCCGCGCGGCGGAAGGGGCGGGGGCCGGCGGACGCCGTCGCCCCGCCGGGGCTGAACCGCGCACACGGCCGCATGCCCAACGGTAACGGTCATGCTAGGGCATTTTACCCGGCCTGTCAACACGCAATGAAAATCAGGACTTTCCCCGTTTTTTATAGAAGCGAGGCAAAGGTGAGTTGTCGGGTATCCTCGACAACCGCCCGCACACAGAGAGGGCCCTTGCCCAAGCGACGCAAGATGTACGCGATGCCGTCGGCGATC
>ERZ1026792.1744-NODE-1744-length-12885-cov-3.343549_pt1 | contig 12885 bp, 8 predicted proteins | sample MGYA00520884_ERZ1026792 | MGnify/ENA primary metagenome ERZ1026792 (study PRJEB33270, sample SAMEA104284473) | anaerobic digester metagenome | biome: Anaerobic digester microbiome; feature: mesophilic sludge digester; material: Anaerobic digester biomass | place... | reverse complement strand
GGCCGACGAGTTGGTCGAAAGCGCGATGGAGGATCGGCGTGTTCGCCGCCGCCACGAAGGGCGCCTGCGGGTACATGCCCAGCCGGACCACCGGCCTCGTCCATGTCGAAGGGCGAGCGGGATCGCACCCGGTGTCGCGCCACAGGATCGACCGCGCGTCGTCCGCCAGCTCCCGCGCGTGGAAGACGTACACGAGCGGCGTCCCCGCGGCCGCCGAGAGCCACCACCCCGCCCTGAAGAGCGGCATCCCGAGTTGGAAGACGTAGCTCGCGTGGAACGGCAGGCGGAGGAACGGCATGGTGCTGATGGGCACCTCCGCGATACGCATCCCCCCCCGCCTCCAGACGCGCGCCTCGTCCGGGTGGTAGGGGACGAGCGGGGCGGCCCAATGCCGTGGGTCCCCGTACGGGAAGGCCCTCCCGCCCGCGAGCCTGTTCGCCGCCCGGTAGAGCGGGGAGATGAACGTGGGGAGGATCGAGGAGTCGTACAGGTAGCCGAGCCCCTCCAGGCGGCGGAGCACGGCGCCGTTGACGTTGTACGTGGGGGCGCGGAAGCCGAGGCACCTCTCCCCCACCGCGTCCTCCACCGCCTTCGTGCTGTCGGCGATGTCTGCCTCGATCTCGCGCGCGGGGAGACCCGTGAAATTCGGCCGGTGGGCCATGCTGTGATTGGCGATCTCGTGCCCCGCGGAGCGCAGGGCGGCGATGAGCGGGGCGTTGCTCCTCCTCCCGGCGTCCCTTCCGGTGATGAAGAAGGTCGCCCTGACGCGGTGCTCCGCGAAGATGGAGATGAAGCGCCCGACGCTCGTCTGGAGGATCGGGTCCGGGTCCATATCCATCTCGACGCCGCAGCTCGCCGCCGTCGCCCAGACGCTGTCCAGGTCGACGTGAATGCACGCCGGCGCCCTTACGCCGGAATCTCCTTTGTCAGGCATCGGCTGTCGCGGGGTTCTTCGCCAGGAACGGTCCCATGGCCAGGTAGTCTATCTGCGACTTCACGAAGAAGCTGAGCGCGTCGCCCGGGGTGCACACGATCGGCTCCCCCTTGTCGTTGAACGAGGTGTTGAGGACGACCGGGACGCCAGTGATACGGCCGAACTCCTCGATGAGCCGGTGGTAGACCGGGTTCTGCCCCCTGCCCACCGTCTGGACCCGGCCGGTTCCGTCGACGTGCGTGACGGCCGGGATGACCCCCCGCTTTTCCGGCCTCACGTTGTAGACGAGCAGCATAAACGGCGACGGGTGCGCGCTGTCGAAATACTCCCCGCACCGCTCCTCCAGGATCGCCGGGGCGAACGGGCGGAACGGCTCCCGGTGCTTGACCTTGAGGTTCAGGATGTCCTTCATCTCGGCGCGGCGCGGGTCCACGAGGATGCTCCGGTTGCCTAGGGCGCGGGGGCCGAACTCGAGCCGGCCCTGGAACCAGGCGACGATCTTTCCGTCCGCGATGAATGTCGCGCACTCTCGGGCGATGTCGGCGGGGCGGGTGTACGCGCGGCCGAACTTGCGGAGCGCCTCCTCCATCTCCGCATCCGTGTAGGAGGGGCCGGTATAGGCGTCCGTCATCACGAACCCCCTCGGCTGTCCCAGCGTCTCGTGCCAGATCTCGAACGCCGCGCCGAGACCGGCGCCGTTGTCGCCGGAGGCGGGCTGGATGAATATCTCGTCGAAGAGGCCGTCCCGGAGTATCGCGCCGTTCATCACGCTGTTGAGCCCCACCCCGCCCGCTATGCAGAGCCGCTTCGAGCCGGCGGCCTTGCGGAGGTGACGGGAGATGTGCAGCGCCGCCTTCTCGAGGGCCGCCTGCAGCGCCGCGGAGATATCCTCGTGCCGCTTCTCGATCGCGTCGTGGGGGCGGCGCGGCGGCCCGAAGGCCCGCACGAACTTCCCCGAGACCCAGTCGAGGCCGGCGTCGTGGGGATTCACGCCGTTTCGCGGGTAGTCGAAGTAGCTCAGGTCGAGCGTGACGCGCCCCGCCTCCCCGAGGACGACTATCTTCTCGAACTCCTTCCCGTAGACGCCCGGATCGCCGTATGAGGTGAGGCCCATCACCTTCCCCTCGTCCTTCCCCGGCCTGAAGCCGAGGTAGTGGCTCATGGAGGCGTACAGGTACCCCATGGAGTGCGGGAAATCGACCTGGTCGAGCTTCCTGATCCTGTTCCCCTCGCCCTTGAAAAAGGAGGTGCAGGCGATCTCCCCGCTGCCGTCGAGGACGAGGATCGCCGCGTCGTCGAACGGGGAGACGAAAAAGGCGCTCGCCGCGTGCGCGAGGTGGTGGTTGACGTAGTGGAAGTTGAAGCGCGGCCTCCGCCCCATCCTCCGGAAGACGTTCCTCGTGTGGGCCGCCGCCTTAACCAGGTTGAACCAGGCGCCCCCGCGCGTGCCGTAGTAGTGGAGGGAATCGGGGAGCGCGCGGACGATCTGGGCGAGGCGCTTGTGCATCCCGACCCACGGCCTGAAGAAGAAGCCGACGTGGTCGACGTCCTCTATGGCGATCCCCCCCGCCTCGAGGCAGTAGAGCATCGCGTTGATGGGGAACTCCCCCGTGTAGCGGCGCCGGACGAACTTCTCCTCCTCCGCCGCCGCGACGAGCTTCCCGTCCTGGACGAGCGCCGCGCCCGAGTTGTCGATGAAGCTCGAGAAGCCGAGTATATTCATATATCTCTCCAGGCGAATATTCCGACGGATCCGCGAAGGCGCTATGATATCACATGCCGGGATTCAGGCAAGGGGAATGCCCGACGGGGCGGCGTACGCTGCTCTATGCGAAATCGGGAGCAACCGTCCCTGTGGAAGGGGGCATGGGAAAAGGCATCCCCTCCGGTACGATCGATCAAGAAAAAAGGAGAGGATACCGTGCCGCAAGCGAGACACGGTGTGATGGATCTCGACCCGGAGAAGCAACCTTCGTCCATATCCCCCCGCGGCGCCGACTTCCCTGCGCAACCGCTCCTTTGACTCGCGCCCTCGTGGCGCACCCTAAAGGGCGCGCTGCGAGGAGCGGGATGCGGTTATCCGCCGTTCCAGGTCAGCGTCCATGCTGATTTCAGCGGTTGTGCACATTGCAGTTGGAGATCCCCCGAGGCCGGGCTCGCTGTTTCGGACCGTATGAGGATACAGGAGCGGATACAGTCGGGATGCGCCACCGCGTCCGGGAAGGCGCCCTTCCCCCGGGATCCCTTCTCATGCGGCTTTGCTTACGGAACGCCCTGTGGTAGTATGGCCCCCGCATGAACAGGCGTGCCTCGATCATCTTCATCTCTATCCTGGCGCTGGCCCTCGGGCTGCGCCTCTTCCTGTGCGCGCTCCCGACGGAGACGCTCATGGGCCCATCCCTCTTCGACGACTCCTTCATCGGCCTGAAGATGTCGCAGAACATGGCGCGCGGGATATGGATAAGCTGGGACGGACAGGCCAAAACGAACGCCCTCACCAACCCCGGTTTCCTGCTTCTGATGGCCCCCATCTACCGTGCGTTCCCGGGGAGGCCCGACCTCTGCCTGCACCTCGTCATCTGCGTCTCCGCCCTGGCCGACGCCCTGACGCTCATCCTCCTCTACCGCTTCGTCTCTTTCCTCGCGGGGCGGCGCGCCGGGCTGCTGGCGTCGCTGCTCTGGGCGTTCAACCCGTACGTAATCTCGTTCGTCCTGAGCGGATCGGAGCACGCCTTCGAGTCGCTCGGCTTCATCGCCTGCGTTTCGTACTACGTGCGGACTATCAAGCTCGGCGACAAGCGGACCGCGGGGAGGTTCCTGCTCCTCGGCCTGATGCTTGGGGCTACGGCCATGTTCCGCGTCTCGCTCCTCTTCCTCTTCATTTTCACGGCGCTCGACGCGTTCTGCGACCCGCTTCGCCGCGGGCGCCCTTCCGCCCCCCTCCCCCGAGCCGTCCTGCGGATCGCGGCCATGACGGCCGGATTCGCAGCCGTCCTCTCGCCATGGATCTTCTACAGTTACCGGGAGTTCGGGACGATCGTGCCGCACAACGCGGGCCTGATCTCCTACTACAACCACAACCTCTACATGCTCTCCCATCCCGGCGCCCTCAACTGGCTGCAGGCCGAGGCACGCTTCATTCTCAACGCCTTCAACATCTGGTTCGAGGTCATCGGCCTCGGGCACCTCCCCCTGGCGATCCCCTACCCGCAGCACGTCCTGGGGCCGGTGGACTTCTCCGACCTCGTGATGGCGTTCAGGGTCGCGCTGATCTTCATCGGCGGGGCGGCCCTCTTCTCCGCGGCGAGGCGGCGCCCCCGGGGCGGCCCCCCCCTGCCGCGTCTCGGCTTCGCCTTCGCCGCGGCGTTCTTCCTCGCGCTCTACTACGGCGGCGTCCAGTGGAAGCTGGACAAGCGCTACTTCATCGAGGCGATCCTGCTCTTCGCCGTCGCGGCCCCCGTCCTGGCGGTGCGCGCCGTCGACGCCGTATGGGACGGGCGGCGCGCGCGAACCGTCGTGTCCTGCGCGGCCGGCCTCCTCATCCTGCTGAACTACGCCCCGCTCGGCCTCCAGGTCTGGCAGAAGGGGGCGGAGCCGCTGGGGGCGTATTCGATCAACCACCGCTCCATGCTGAAGGGGGCGATGTGGCTCAACAGGAACCTCCCGCCCGGGGCCGTCATCGGGGCGTTCAACCCCGGCATCTACGGCTACTACGTCCGCAACCCCGTCGTGGACCTGGTGGGGATCGCCAACAGGGGGGCGTGGGACGCGGCGCGGAAGAGGCGGCTTCTGGACTACATCTGGGAGAAGCGGGTGGAGTACATCATGGACTTCTACACCTGCCTCGACTTCTTCTACACCCCCTACCTCACCGGGGGGAGTTACGGATACTGGAAATTCATCGTGGAGGGGCCGCTCTTCGCGAAGGGGCCGATCACCGGCATCCATCTGTACATCGTGAAGGGTCCGGACGGGTCGTGGAACGGGCTCCCGATCGAGGAACTGCACCGCCGCGCGGCCCGCGACAGCTTCTGATCAGCGAAGCCGGATGGACCTGATCTCGAGTTCGGCGGGATGCCCCGCGGGGAAGACGATCCTGCATCCGGCTATCTTTCCGTCGATGAGATCGTAGATCCGCCGCGTGAGCGGGACGCGCACGAAGGCGAAGCCCGGCGCGGCCTTGAGGACGAACGCCGCACGCTTGTCGGCGTCGTATCGGTCCTCCTCCTCCGTCCGGTACTCGAGCGCCGCCTCCGCCCTCTCGGGCGAGAGGAGCGCCGCCTCCATTTCGATGTTCGCGCGCTCGTCGGGGGGGAACGGCGCCCCATCGAGACGCAGCCCCCCTCCGTGCGGGCCCACGGATAGGCGGACCGCGTTCCGGCCCTCGGCCGTCTCAATGCGCGCGTCGCCGAACGGCGCCCATTGCCCCCCCCGCGCGATCTCCCCGGCCGTCCACGAGACGGGCCTCGGCGGCGGCGTCTTCGACGCCTTCCCCCGCACCAGCGCCGTGATGTCCTCCAGGCGCTCCTCCCGCGGAAGCCACCGGAGGAAGAAGTCGGTCTCGCCGGGTTTCAGGGCGCGCAGGTAGTCGAGCGAGAAGCGCGGGGGCGCCTCGTATTCATTTCTTCGCTCCTCCAGCCGCACGTCGCGATTGAGCAGGAATATCCTGTACGGATACATCCGTCTCACGGCCGGCTCGACCGAGTAATGCCACAGCCCCCGCTCGAGCACGGGGCCCATGGACGGCCCCGGGTCGCACCAGACCGTAATGCTGGTCGGGCCCCACCAGACCGGTGCCCCCTCGATGTGCGTGGGGACGTCCATCATGAAGACACGGCTTCCCTGCGGCAGCGGCAACCTCATCTCCTTGAACTGCCGGAGGATGGTCTGGGCGACATGGAAGGAACGGCGGTATAGGGCGCTGTATGGGAGGGAGACGAGGCTGTAGGCGACGACCAGGGCGGCCACGATCCCCGTCGACAGCCCCCTTCTCCACCCCTCCTGCCCGGAGAGAAATAGGGCGCTCACCGCCAGGTAGAAGCCGACGGAGGGCTGATACAGGTAGTGAGAGAACTCCAGGTTCCCCGCGGCCAGCCCGATGGAATGCAGCACCTGCCAGTGCAGGAGGATGTCCGTGGCGCACCACCCAAGGCCGAGCGCCACGAGCCGCCACTGCACCCTCTTCAGGGAGACGACGATGCAGCAGAACAGCACGAAGGCGGCGATGACGGCGTACGGTTCGGCAAGGAGGCGCGCCGCATAGGCCGGTAAGAGCAGGTGGATCGTGCTCGATTTCAGCGGCAGGATCATCATGGCCGGCAGCCGCAGGAATGCATCCATCGCGATCTCAAGCATCGGGGGCACATACGTGACACCGCCCGCCCCGTACCCCCTCATCCCCCCGAGCATCCAGCAGCGCGCGGCGAAGAAGGAGAAGACCAGGAGGAAGTGCACCCCGTACAGCCGCCATCTCTCCCGGAGATACGGGACGACGCCCGTCCCCTTCCCGGGACGGATCACGAGGATGTCGCAGAGGAGCACCGTCACCGGGAGCGAGAGGGCGCTCTCCCTGACGAGAAGGGCCAACGCGCCGAGGACGAGGGAAAGGGCGAGCATGCCGCGGCGCGCGGACGGGCGGTCGTCGATCTTGATGAAGCTCAGGAGCGCGCAGAGATAGAGCAGGAGGCAGTGCTCGTCGTCTACGCCGTTTAGCCATGCCACCGTCTCCACGGAGAGGGGGGAGGAGACGAAGAGCAGAGCGGCCGCAGCGGCGAACGGCCCGTTGCGGCCCAGCCGGAGGGCGATGAGGAACAGCAGCCAGGCGATGAGGATGTGGACGGCGACGAGCTGGATGTGGAGCAGCGAGGCGTGCCCGCCCCACAGCCGGTAGCTTAGCGCCCATATCGCCGGGTACAGGGGGCGGTACATCATCTCCCCCTCGGCGGGGGTGAACCTGCGGAGGTAGTCGAGGGGCCCGGCGTACTTGGCCCACGCGATGAAACAGATGTCGTCGCAGCTGAAATCGGCGTTCATGATGGGCGAGTAGATGATCGCCCCCACGACGCAGATAAGGAGGAAGACGCGCCACCGGGGGCCGCGCGCGGCGTCCGCATGGATCCCGTTCATCGACCGCCCTCCCCTTTCCGGCAGAGGAACAGGTGCGTGGGGTTGGGCGTCCGCCGGGGGATCGCCCGGACGGAAAAACCCGTTCCCTCCAGGAGCGCGGTCCACTCCTGCACCGAGCGGTAATAGAAGCCCTTCCCCGACGTGATGCCGAGGAGCCTGACCGAAACGGTCTCCTGGAGGACTGACTTGCGGAACCGCCACGACCTGTCGCGGCACACCTCGTTGATCATCAAGAGTCCGCCCTCCTTCAGACTCCCGAAGAGGGCTTCGATCAATCGCTGCTGGGGATCGAAAGGGATCAGATAGAGCGCATCGAGGATCGTGGCGACGTCCGGCTTCTCCGCTGGGACGAACGCCGCCGCATCGGCGACGAGGAAGCGGACGTTCCCCCGGTCGCCGACCGTCCTCCTCGCGACGGCGATCTTCTCCTCCGAGATGTCCATACCGGTGACATCCCTTCCCGCCGAGGTCAGCGCGAGCAGGTTCGCGAAGACCCCGTGCCCGCACCCGATATCCAGGAAGGAGCCGGATTCGGGGACGTGGCGGAGCAGTTCCCCGAGAAGGGCGCGCCGGTATCGCACGCGGATGTGGAAGCGGGCGAGGAACCTCTCCCCCCGGTAGAGCCCCACGAGCGACGCATACGCCTTATCCAACGTCGCCCCTCTCCCCCCCGATGACCTCCCGTATCAGGGAACGCACGCGGCCTCCTTCATGCGAGATGCTCACGATCATCTCCGTGATGAGTCCTATGGAGGTGAACTGGACGCCGAGGACGATGAGCAGTATGCCGAGCAGCAGGAGCGGCTGCTGGGAAAGCAGCATGCCGTGGAACGCCTTCTGGTAGGTGAGGTACAGGTCGATGAGAAAGCCCAGGAGGGCCATCGCCAGCCCTATGCTCCCGAAGAAGTAGAGGGGGCTCTTCTTGAACCTCGTCAGGAAGAGCACCGTGACGAGGTCGAAGAGCGTGCGGATGTAGCGTGCCACGCCGTACCGCGAGCGCCCGTGCTCCCGCGGGTAGTTCTCGATCGTCACCTCGCCTATCCGGTACCCCCGGTCGGAGACCAGCACCGGAATGAAGCGAAACAGGTCTCCGTACAGCACTAACTCCCCGACCACCTCCCGCCGGTACGCCTTGAACGGGCAGTTGAAGTCGTGCAGCGCTATGCCGGTGAGCCGCGCCGTGACCCTGTTGAACACCGTCGAGGCGAACGCCCTTACCGGGCTCCCCTTTCCCTTGTATTTCCAGCCGTTGACGAGGTCGTACCCCTCGTCCAGCTTTTCGAGGAAGCGGTGGATCTCGGCGGGGTCGTCCTGAAGGTCTGCGTCCATGGTCACGACAACCTCCCCGGAGGCGTACCCGAAACCCGCGGAATAGGCCGTGGCCTTGCCGCAGTTCTTCCGCAGCCTGATCCCCTTCACCCTCCGGTCCCTGCCTGCGATCCCCTTGAGCACCTCGGCGGTGCCGTCGGAGCTCCCGTCGTCCACGAAGATGACCTCGTAGGAGAGCCCCTCCATGGCCTTTGTTATCCGCCCGTGAAGCACGGGGATGCTCTTCTCCTCGTTGAACGCGGGTACCACGATCGAGATCTTCCTGTCCATAGTTCCCCTCTTCGTCGAAGGCCGTCGTCCCCCCCCCGCCCCCCCCCGATATCAAAGGAGAAGACCGGCCTGTCCAGATCGGGGGAGAGGTGGTAGTGCGCAGAAAGCACGTAGAGGAACGTCGCCTTCGCGCCGACGATGATCCTCCCGATACCCCGCGTTCCCGAGATGCGGTCGAAGACCGTCATCCCCTCCCGCCTGAAGCTGATGCGCCGCTCTAGATGGAAGGGGGAGCGGGGTTCGTCGCGGCTCATCAGCCTCTTCCGCAGAAACGCCCGGAACCGCCCGCTGACGGACTCGCTTCTCCCCAGGGTGGAAAGGAACAGCCGGAAGAGCGCGTACGTCTCCGGCCGCGGGAAGCGCTGCGTCACGCGGCGGAAGGGAACGGTGCTCGCCAGCGCATCCCCGCCCCCGGGGTCCCCGCAGGAGACGGGAGGGTTCATCCATGCCGAGAAATAGGCGGTCCCGTCGGCGGAAATGGCGACAATCCCCCAGTCATCGACGACCCTGCCGTTCGGGAAGACTGCCTTGAAGGTCCCCCCCTTGCGCGCGTTGTGCGCGAAATGGACGTCCCGGTTCCTGATGATGGTGACTCCGGCGCGGGGGTAACGGACCGTGCCCTCAGTGGCGCCGTGGGGCTGCTCCTCACCCCCCTCGGTTGCATGGAGGTACGCCTGGAGATACGTGTATCCCAGGTAGGCGAGGTAGCGGTCGTCGAGGGACGACGGGAGCACCGTGCTACCGGCCCGCATCGCCGCGCGCACCGCGCGCGCCGCGGCCCGGGCCTTCGGGCAGTACGGGGAGAGGATCTCGAAGCCCGACGGGATGAGGTATTCGGTGCTGCGGCTGCCGCAGCTCCCGCCGAGGGGGGCGCGCGCATCGATGAACGGGGCGATGAACGAGACGGCCCTCGTGAGGATCGCCAGGGCCCTCCCGTCCCTTGATTTGTCGTAGTATTTCGCCAGGTAGTCGATGGCGAGGGAGAGATAGCCGATGTCCGCGCCGCCGTCCTCCGGAAGCCAGCCCTCTTCGTCCTGGGCCCGCCCGATGGCGGCGATCTTGTCCCGGGCCGCGGCGCGGTAGCGCTCCTCCCCGGTCAGCGCGTAGATGTTGTGGAGGGCGATCGCCGCCCCGGCGGTCTGGTTCACGACGACCCTATCGACCCTGGGCATGAGCCAGTCGCCCGCCCTGCACAGGGCCCCGATGATACGCGCCCGCCGCCCGACCGCCCCAGCCCCCAGGACGAGCAGGGACTCCGAGACCGCGTAGGAAGAGAACGCGGTTGCCACGATGGCGTTCTCATGGGGGTACATCTCGCTGAACCCCCCTCCCCTCTCCTGGATGCGGCACCAGAAGTCGAGCGAGGCGTCGATCCACGCAAGGATGTTCCCGTTCCCGCAGTAGGGGTTGTCATCCCTCTTCAACGCGTAGAGCAGCGCCAGCGTGAGCACCGCTTCCTGGCACCGCGCGCAGGGGAAATCGGTGTCGAGGGCGTTCCAGTAGTGCCGGTCGAAACAGCCGTAGCTGGCCGAGGCGGCGTTCCTGTCCAACAGCCCCAGGAGCCTCGGGATCTCGGCCGCGATGGCGTGATAGTAGATCTCTCTCGACACGGCGCTGCCCTCTTTCGACACGCGCGGCGGCGCGGTCGCCCCCCCGCCGGAGGGCTATTCCTTGAACTTCACGACGAACCTCTCCGCGAAGGAGCGCAGCAGCTTCTTCAGCGAAAGGGGAAGGCGGAAGTAGATGTCCTTGGCCGCTCTCCGCGCCTTCAGCCGGACCGCGGAGGGGGGCGCGCCCTCCTCGAAATCGAACCTGTTCCACGCCGTGACGTCCCGCGGCCCCCGCTCCCGGGGGGTACGCGGGCCGGCGGGCGCGGCGGGGTAGCCCAGGGCGACGTAGGCGATCGGCTCGTACCAGCGCGGGATAGCGAAGAGCGCCCTCATGGTCTTCTTGTACGGCAGGTGGCACACCCAGCAGGAGCCGATCCCCAGCGCGGTGGCGGCCAGGAGCATGTTCTGTATCGCCGCGGCCCCGCTCTGGATATGGTCGCAATACTCCAGATCGTCGGTGCGGTTGTCGTAGAGGACGATGATCCCCACCGGCGAATCCTTGATGAAACGCGTCCCCCCCTCGTCGAAGATCCTCTGCTTCAGCTCCTCGCGGTCAACGACGATGAACCGCCACGCCCGCCTGTCGCACGCGGACGGCGCGCGGAGGCCCGCGGAGATGATCTCCTCGATCTCCCCCGCCCCGACCGCGCGGTCGGAATACGCGCGGACGCTCCGGCGCTTCTCTATCGCCTCTTTCAGATCCATCGGGACTCCGCTCCTGCAGCGCGTGCGGATCAGCCGCCGTGTCCGGACCGACCGGGCGCGCCGCCCGCAGGGCGCCTCGGCGCCATGACCACGTACGGGCGCGCCTGTGTCCCCTCCACCGGCATGAACACCCCCCGCTTCCCCGGCAGGTCCCAATCCTGGCGGTGATCGGGGGCCTTCCGGAATACCGCGGGTCCGAAGTCGTACCTGCACTTGACGGCATAGTTCTCGTTCAACTCTGCCGTGAGGGGGGGAATGCTGTTCCAGAAGACCCCGCCTGGTTCCGTGTCGATGATGATGTATTCGTATTCCCGCCTGCTCACCGCGGCGATGAAGCGGTTGTACAACCTCCCCAGGAGTCTGTAGGACAGGTACGAAGCCTCCGCGGTGTAGGGAAATCCCTTGCCCGCGATGTAAGAGTAGTAGGGGTGGTGCGGGAGCCACACGTCGCCGTCCAGCCGGGAGACGAAGTGGATGAATCTGTCCCCCGCGGCGCGGTCCTCCGGCCTGGGTATATGGTCGGCGGGATCGTATGTAAGCATGACAAGCTGGCAGAAGAGGCAAATGCAGAACAGCAGAGCGATGGCGGGACGCCCGCCGTCGGCGCCGTTCAACCTCCCCCAAACGAGACCCGCGAGCACGCTGGTGAAGGCGACCGTGGGGTAGAAACTGTTGTGCCACGCGTTCGACTTCGCGTAGTTCACCCCGTCGGCGACGACGAAGACCGCGAACAGGGCCCACCAGAAGCCGGGGACGCAGACGCCCCGCGCCCCGGAGAGCCGACGGGCGAGGGGAAACAGGGCGACGGCGATGAAAACCGGGTAGTACCGCACGAGGTAGAACAGCCCCATGTGGATGTCCGAGCCCGTGTAGTAGAAGAAGTTGTACTTCCATCCGTCCTTGCCCAGGAAACCGCGCGGAAGGGTGAAGACGTAGTACCAGTACCACCCATCCGACACCCACTGCAGCAGAAGGATGCCGGCCGCGATGAACGCGCCCACCAACGCCACGAACGCCAGGGCGTGTCTCCGGTTCACCGCGCAAAGGTACAGGAACGCGATCGCTATCGCATAGACGGTGATCTGCTTCGTAAAGAACGACAGGACGAAACATGCCGCGGACGCGCCCACACGGGCCGCGGTGAGAGGCCGCCGCCGCACGAAGTACGCTCCGGCGAGCATGGTGCAAATCCATAACGAGTCGATCCTGGCGAGATCGTACCAGTACCCGACGACCGGGAAGGAGGCGATGAGTAAGGACGCGCCGACGAACCCAGCCGATCGGTCGCCCGTCTCGCGCCGTATAATGGAGTAGACCAGAAGCGCCGCCGCCAGTATCGAGGCCAGTGAGAGGGCCCGCGCGAGGCCTATCATGGGGCCGAAGGGCTTGACGAGGACGGCGACGGCATACTGGTAGAGGGGGTTGTACACCCCCGCGGCGAAGCCGGATTCGGGGTCCGGGTAGAGCGGCAGTCCGGAGGCGATCCTGACGCTGTCTGCGAAGACGACCTCCTCCATCCACTCGACGGCGTACGGGTAGAAGAGCCGGCTCCCTGAGACCCAGAGGAAGATAAGGACCAGGCCGGCGAGGAGGGCGCAGCACGCCCCCCGCACGAGCGCGCACGCGCTATTTACGGCCCTTCCGCTTCCCGCTCGCATGGTGACCTAGTATAATGACGCCCATCGCGGATGTAAACGGCAATCGGCCACCGCTGGGGGCGGACGTCCCGCATGCGCATGAAACGGCTCATCATCAACGCCGACGATTTCGGCCTCGCGGGAAGCGTCAACCTGGCGGTCGTCAGGGGATTCAGGGAGGGGGTCCTCACCAGCGCCACCCTGATGGTCAACGGGGCCGCCTACGCCGAGGCGGTCGAGGCGGCCCGGGCGAACCCCGGCCTCGGCGTGGGGG
>ERZ1026792.1740-NODE-1740-length-12905-cov-4.472609_pt1 | contig 12905 bp, 9 predicted proteins | sample MGYA00520884_ERZ1026792 | MGnify/ENA primary metagenome ERZ1026792 (study PRJEB33270, sample SAMEA104284473) | anaerobic digester metagenome | biome: Anaerobic digester microbiome; feature: mesophilic sludge digester; material: Anaerobic digester biomass | place... | reverse complement strand
GCCGGGACGTCGACCGAATCCTGGTCGAGAGCCTCGTTGACGGCGCGCCCGGTCTCGGTCCAGGTGCGCCCATCCGGGCTCGCGTCGGCCCGAACGCCGCCGAGGCGGTAGTCGGCGCGGTGATAGGCCAGGACACACACGAACTCGACGTCCTCCTCGGCGGCCAGCTTGAGGAGCAGGCGCACGCCCCCGTCGTACTGGACGCTCTGGCGCGCCGCCGAATGCCAGGCGCCGTCCCTGAGGAGCGACGGCGGCGCGGTGTCCTTGTGAACCCCCGCCGAGGGGCGATCCGCCTGGTAAGTGAAGGGAACGAGGCGGTCGGACTCCAGCGCGAGCGGATCGGCGGAGCGGCCCGCGAAGATCCGCTCGGCGAGCGGAGTGTCGGGCTTCTCGCCGGGTTCGAGCCAGAGCCTGAGCGTCGCGGTCATGTCCTCGCCGAGGTAGGGGTGCGGCGCGACGAGGAACACCCGCGCGCCGGCCTCGCGGGCGGCAACGGCGGCGGCCACCGCGCCCGTGCCGCCGCCGGCGATGACGATATCCGTCTCGGCGGCGCAGGGAAGGGCGCGTTCGGATTCGTTGACGAAGGCGGCGTTGCGCGCCTTCGCGGGGGTGAGAAGCAGCGCCGCGGCGGCCAGAAGCGCGTATGGGGGCGTGCGCATGGGATCCTCCTGCGCCATCGACCTTAGCGCGCCCATGACCGGGCAGTCAAGGAGCAGGCGTCCGCCCGCGGCGGGAACCCGCGGCAAGACAGCGCAATCCGCACCGGCGGTCCGCTATAATAACCCCGGAGGTATCGCATGGCGCGCACGGCGTGCCCGCGCTGCGGCAGCTTCAACGAAGAAGCGGCGGTGTTCTGCGACCAGTGCGGGTCGCCGCTCAAGGGGGTCGCTCCCCCCCGCGGCCGAGCGCGGGTCTTGTGGTTCGGGGGCGCGGCGCTCGTTGCCGCGGCCGCCGCGGTGCTGTTCCTGCGCGGCGGCGCGGAGACGCCGCCGCCGGTGGTCCCCGGTGTCGCGGCTCCCGCCGCGGGGACCGGCGCGCGAGGGTCGGAGCCCGCCGGAGTGCAGCGGCCTCCGTCGGATCCGGGCGTTGCCGTGGCCCCGCCCCTCGAAAGCACCGTTCTCACTACCGAGGCGCCCGCCGCGGCCATCGAGGAAGAGGGACCGGTCCGCTGGGTCGTGGTCGTCGGCCGCGACGAAGCCGGCAGGGCGAGTTTCTCGTTCCCCGGGGTCGTTCTCGAGGGCGGCGTGGTCCTGTGCGCCGTCGAGGCGCTCGCGTCGCCGGCCGCCGCGCTGCAGATCATGTGGAGCGCGGGTTCGCTTTCGGTGGCCGAAACCGTGGGCTGGGATCTTGAGCGCGGCTACTGCCTGCTGCCCTTCTCAGAAGAAGGCTCCGGCTTCGCCGTGGGCGCCGTCGTTCCCGGCGAGGAGGTCGTGCTGGCGTCCAGCGACAGGCATAAGGTCAGCGCCGTGGTCGAAGAGCTCCGCGCCTACGGCCTGGAACGGCTGCCGATCTTCGCGGTCAAGACCGCGCCGGAAGCCGGATTCCTCCTCGACGGCGAGGCGGTTGCGGGGGTCGCCTGGTATACGCGCGGTTTGGCCGAAGTTCAGCTCTTCGGGTCGGTGGCCGGCTATCGGCTGACGCGGGGCATGGCGGTCGCGGCGTGGCGGGAGCAGGTCTGGGAGGGGTCGCCGTACGAAGCGTTCTGCGCCGGCCGCCGGGCCTTCGCGTCCGGCGAATGGGCCGCGGCCGCGAGGGCGTTCGGCGAGGCGATCAGGAAACGCGCGGATTTTCGGGCCCTCCTGACGGGGCCGCTCATGAGCGAGGCGCTCGCCGCCGCGTATCTGAAATGGGCGGGGGAGAGCGGCGCGCGGGGCGATTTCGAAGAGGCCTGCGCCGTGCTCGCCGAGGGGTTGCGGCTGCTTCCCGCCAGCAAGGAGCTGCTCTTGATGCTCGCGCGCGAAGAGGCGGCTTTGGGGCGCCTGGAGGCCGCGCTCGAGCACACGCGCGCCGCCCTGGCGCTGGATGACGATCTCTGGACGCGGCGCTGGCCCCTTTTGGAGGAGCGTTACCTGCAGCTCGCCGCCGCGCTCAAGACCGCCGAGGCGATCGCGATTCTGGCCGAGGGCGCGGAGGACCTGCCCGCGAGCGTCAATCTCCGCGCCGAACTCGGCGCGGTTCTCTTCAAGGAGCGGCGCTGGACCGAAGCGCTCGCGGCATGGGAAGAGGCCTACGCCATCCGCGCCGATCCCGACCTTGCGGCGCTGATCGAGGAGGCGCGGCGCCGCCTGGCGGCGGAGCGGGACGTCGTTTCCATACCCCTCGGGGACGGCCACGGGACGATCCGTACGGTCGTGCGGTGCAACGGGCGCCTCGACGTGCCGTGCATCCTAGATACCGGCGCGACGTACACGGCGCTGCCGTCGTGGGCCGCCGTGCAACTGGGCTTCGCGCTTCAGAACGCGTCGCGGGTGAGGATCGCCACGGCGTCGGGGGTCACGGAGGCGCCGGTGATCACGCTGGATGCGGTGGCGCTGGGGCCGCTCAGCGTCGGCCCGCTCGACGCGCTCGTCCTGGATCTGCCGCACAACCCGGGCGAAAGTCCGGTGGGCCTTCTCGGACTCAACTTCCTGAAGCACTTCAACGTGCTTATGGACCGGGAGCGCAAGGAGCTGCGGATCGCGCCGAAGTAAGCGCCGGCGCGGCCGCGCGGTCCGCCCGCCGTAGGGCGCGGTTCACTTGGCCTTGGGCGCGGCCTGCGGCGCCGAAATCGGACGCGGAGCGGCGGGCTCCTGCGGCGCGGCGGTCGAGCTCGGACGCGGGAACAGTACCGGAGGCGAGCCGGCGGGCTGCTGCGCGGGCGGACGGGAGGGCGGCACGACCGGCGCCAAGGGGACCGCCGGCTGGCTCTTCATGGGGAAGTACACCGTCACGGGGATCATGATCTGGGAAGTGGCCGGGTCGTCCGTGGTGATGGTGAGCTCGCAGCGCACGGGGCGGCCCATGCTCTCCTCGTCCTGGAACTTGATCGGCTCGACCCTGATCTTGCATTCGCCGGCGGCGCAGTTGCCCTCGAGCGTCGCCGCGATGGGCGGCTCGATCTCCTGGGACTGGGCGGCGGGCGTGGCGGTGAAGCGCCGCGCCGTGAGTTTGAGGGCGGTGACGTTGAAGGGCTTGTTCTGCCAGCTTTTCAGGATCACCTCGCGCATGGGCTTGATCGAGGCCGGGTTCCTCTGGTAGGCCTCCAGCTCGTAGGCCCGGAAGGTGATGTACGTCGGCATGGCGGAGATCGTCTCCGTGAGCTTGATCCTGAGGCTCAGGCCGGTTTCGACGTTTCTTTCGCCGCATTGCACCAGCACGGTCAGGCGGTCGTAGGACGTCGCCGTCACTCCCTTCTCGCCGCCGGGCAGCGCCAGCTTGAGCTCGTATTCCTCGCCGGGCTTGGTCTCGACCAGCTCGTGCACGATGCGGCTCGCCGGCATGCCCTTGACCGAGACGATTTTGATGTCCTCGGGGACGTTGCGGATGATCTTGACCGTGGTCGCGAGGGTCTCGCCGCGCAAGCCCTCCAGGGCCGGCCTGTCCGGCTCGAAACGTACCACCGGGTTGATCGCTCCGCCCAAGGACACCGTGTACATCTTGACCGTCGGGTCGTTGGAGACGATCTGGGCCGTCTTCTTGATGGAGCCGCTGTAGCCGCGGGTTCTAAGCTGGATCACCACCACGCCCGAGCTTCCGGGCGCAATCTGCCGGTCGAACCGGCTGCTCGTGCAGCCGCAGGTTGTCTTGACCTCGCTGATAAAGAGCGGCACGCCGCCTTCGTTGCGGATCTCGAAGGCGTGCTCGACGACGTCGCCCTCGAGCACCGCGCCCCAGTTGAAGTCGGCCTGGGGGCACACCAGCTTCGGCGTCGCGGGCGCGGGCGGCGGCGGCGGTGGACCGTATTCGTCGAAAGAGTCGGCCTGGACGAAACAAAGGGAAGCGGCGCACATCAGCGCCGCGCAGAGATTTTTGGGCAGCATGTGGTCCTCCATGTCAAATCGAGCGCGGGTTCATGATTTCCTGCCCTGTAAAGGGGCAATTATAGCATCCGCGACGGGAGCGACAAAGTTTGCGCCCGGCCGGGAGGCTACCTCTTTTCGGGAGAACGATTTGGGTACCCAGGGGCGGGCCGGCGGTGCCTTGCGCGCCGGCTATTTTTCCCCGTAGAATCGGCCCGTGCATGGATAGGGCGCGTTCCGAGCTTTTCCTCGGCTTCGAGCTTCCCTACGCGACGGACGACTGCGCGCCCGTCGGCGGGACGATCAAGGGATCGAGCGAGGATTTCGTGGTGGAAGAGGTTCCGCTGTTCCCGCCTTGCGGGGAAGGAGAGCACCTGTACCTCTCGATCACGAAGCGCGGCCTGGCGACCCTCGAGGCCATCGAGCGGTTGGCGCGCGCCATCGGAACGCCGGCCGCCGCGTTCGGCTATGCCGGGCTCAAGGACAAGCGGGCCGTCGCCACGCAAATTCTGTCGGTGCGCCACGCGGGCGAACTGCCCGCCGCCGCGCGCGAGATTCCCGGTCTGACGGTCAACTGGACGGCGCGCCACCGCCACAAGCTGAGGGCCGCGCAGCTTCGGGGCAACAAGTTCACGGTGGTGCTGCGGGCGCCCGCCGTGCGCGATCGCGCCTTCCTGGAGGAAGTGTTCGGCCGCCTGGAGCGGAAGGGGTTCCCCAATTACGTGGGGCCGCAGCGCTTCGGCAACCGGTTCGACGGCCACGTCACGGGCCGCGCGCTTCTCTTGCGGACGACGCGAGAGCGCTTCCCGCGGGCGACGCGGCGCCTGCTCATCTCGGCCTATCAGTCGCATCTTTTCAACCTGGCCCTCGCCCGGCGAATTCGCGAAGGCGGCTTCGGCGCCCTGTGGGACGGCGACATCGCCATGAAGCACGCCAACGGCGCCTGCTTCCGCGTCGAGCGCGCCGCCGCCGAGCAGGAACGGAGCGATCGTTTCGAGATAAGCCCGACCGGCCCGATCTTCGGCGCCAAGATGCTCGCGGCGAGCGGCCGTGAGGGTGCCAACGAGGCGACGATCCTGGCGGCGGAAGGCCTCGTGCCCGAGACCTTCAAGGGCGTGTTTCCAGGGCTTGCGCTCGACGGCGCGCGGCGTTCGTTCAGGTCGCGGGCGGAGAACCTGGTCTGGGAGCCGGCGGGCGACGCCCTGCGCCTCGAGTTCTTCCTCCCCAAGGGCGTCTACGCGACGACGTTCCTCCGGGAGGTGGTGAAACCGGAGCGCGCGTCCGGCGATGGGGCGGCCGCGGCGGAGGCGAGCGACGCCGGCGGGGGCGATTAATCTGGGTACATGCGGCGGGCGATGCTTGACGCGGCGCGCTTCAGGCCTCAAGTTTTATGGGGTGTTTCCGCGGTTCAACCGGCGTTGCGCAAGGTCAGGTGCAGGACGGGGCAGTGTACACTAACGACTTGGCGGCGTGCCTTAGAGAACTCCGGGATGTCAAGATGCGGCTGGCTTCCTGCTCGCTTTCCCAGCACTATCGCGCGTGGTGCGGGGGCCGGTGCGCCGAGAGCGCGGTGATTCGAAGCGGCGCCATCGACGAGCTGCAGGAACTGCTGGCCCTCGAGCGCTGGCTCGCGTCACTGGCGGAGGCGCCGCGGCGCGCGCCGGCGAGCCCGACCTGCGATGCCACGGAAATCGACGCGCGCTGCCGCGTGCTGCGGCTCGTTCGGCGGGGGATCAACGCCTGCAACGGCGACCGGAGGTGTCACGACCTGAAGGTCTTCCTCTCGCAGCTTGGCGCCGTCGAAGCCGGCCGCGTGCACGCGGTGTCCGAGCGCGATTGCCCCTGCGCCGCGTGCAGGGCGGGCAGGGTCTGAGGCCGTCGGGCCGGCGCCGGACGGAACGCCGCGCATCCCGCCCGGCGCCGGCCGGAACCCTCAATCGGCGTCGCTCAGGGCCGCAACGCCGGGCAGCACCTTGCCTTCAAGGAACTCGAGCGACGCGCCGCCGCCCGTCGAGACGTGGCTCACCTTGTCGGCCAGCCCCGCCTCTTCGATAGCCAGGGCGGAATCGCCGCCGCCGATGATCGTCACGGCCCCCTTGGCCGTCGCCGCGGCGAGCGCCTTGGCGACCGCCAGGGTGCCGGCGGCGAAGGGTTTCACCTCGAAGACGCCCATGGGGCCGTTCCAGACCACCGTCCCGGCCTGTTCGATCACCTTGGCGTAGAGCGCCCTGGTTTCCGGGCCGATGTCCAGCCCCTGCTTGTCGGCGGGAATCTTCTCCCGCGGGACGGTCGTCACGGCGGCGTGCTCGGAGCACTCCGCCGCCACCACCGTGTCGAGCGGGAGGTAGAACTTCAGGGCGGGGTGCTTCGCGGCGTCCGCGAGCACCTGCGCCGCGATGCCGACCTTGTCGGCCTCCAGCAGGCTCGCGCCGATCTCCAATCCCATGGCCTTGAAGAACGTGTAGGCCATGCCGCCGCCGATGATCAGCGCATCGACCTTGGGCAGCAGACTGGTCAGGACGTCGATCTTGCCCGAGATCTTGGCGCCGCCGATGATGGCCACGAAAGGCCGCTTGGGCGCGCTGAGCGCCGTGCCCAGCATCCGGAGCTCGCGCTCGACGAGGAAGCCCGCGACGGCCTTCCCGGGGAAATGCGCCGCGACCGCCGCGGTGGACGCATGCGCCCGGTGCACCGCGCCGAAGGCGTCCTGGACGAAGACATCGCCGTGGGCGGCCAGCGCGGCGGCGAAGGCGGCATCGTTTTTCTCTTCCTCGGCGTGGTACCTCAGATTCTCCAGGACGACGCAGGTCGACGCGCTCGCCTGAGCGGCGGCCCGCGCCGCCTCCGGGCCGATGCAATCGGTGCCGAAGACGACCTTCCGGCCGAGGAGTTCGCCCAGGCGCGCCGCCGCGCCCCGGAGGGACGTCGCCGGCTTGCGTTCGCCCTTGGGGCGCCCCATGTGCGAGATCAGGACGGGCTTGCCGCCCTCGGCCTGGATGAAGTTGATCGTGGGCAGAGTGCCTCGGATGCGGCGATCGTCGGTGATCGCGCCCGTCGCCTTGTCCACCGGGACGTTGTAGTCGACGCGTACGAGGACGCGCTTGTCCTTCAACGCGCCCTTGAGATCCTTGAGGGTCAGTTTCGCCACGGCGCTACCCCGCCATCTTCTTCATGAGGTCGATGCAGCGGCAGGAGTAACCCCACTCGTTGTCGTACCAGCCGAGCACCTTCACCAGGTTGCCCTCGACCAGCATGGTGGACGGCGCGTCGAAAATGCACGAGGCCGGGTTGCCGACGATGTCCGTCGACACGATCGGATCCTCGCAGTACTCCAGGATGCCCTTGAGCGCGCCCGCCGCCGCCTTCTTCATGGCGTTGTTGACGCTCTCCACCGTGGCCGGCTTCTCCAGGACCACGCAAAGGTCGGTGATGGAGCCCACCGGGGTCGGGACGCGCAGCGACAGGCCGTCGAGCTTGCCCTGCAGGGCCGGGAGCACCTTGCCGACCGCGCGGGCCGCGCCCGTCGTCGTCGGGATGATCGCGATGGCTCCCGCGCGGGCGCGGCGCAGGTCCTTGTGGATCGCATCGAGGATCCTCTGGTCGTTCGTATAGGCATGGCACGTCGTCATGAGACCGTGCTTGATGCCGAAGGTCTCGTGGAGAACCTTGGCCATCGGCGCCAGGCAGTTGGTCGTGCAGGAGGCGTTGGAAACCAGCGTGTCCGACGCCGTGAGCGCGTTGTCGTTGACGCCCATGACGACGATTTTGATCTCGCCGCTCTTGTCCTTCGGGGGCACGGTGAGGAGCACCTTCTTGGCGCCCGCGGCAAGGTGCTTGCGGCAGTCCTCGGCCGAGGCGAACACGCCGGTGGACTCGACCACGATCTCGGCGCGCTGCTGCTTCCACGGGAGCTGCGCGGGGTCCTTGATCGCCGTCACGGGGATCTTCTTCCCGTCGACGACGATGGCGCCCTCGGCGGCCTGGACCTTGCCGGCGAACCGGCCCTGAGTCGAGTCGTAGTGCAGAAAGTGCGCGACGCTCTTGGCGTCCATGAGGTCGTTGATACCCACGACCTCGAAACCTCCCGCCGCCCATGCGGCCCGGAAGACGAGCTTCCCGATCCGTCCGAACCCGTTGATACCGATCTTGATCGTCATGTTCCGCTCCTTGCGAAAAAACACGTTGCTCGGCGTTGCGGCCCGTGCGCTCTTCCGAATTCCGGCGCGCGAGCCCCGGCCGGCGCGGCCATGCGCATGCGGGCACTGGACGCATTCGCCGCACGGCCTGCGCAAAAGAAGGGGGCGATTATAGGTTCTCCGCCGCCGGGAGGCAAGCTAACGGGGGACGCCGGGAGGCGGTTGCGGCGCCGGGCGGAGAGGTCTTGCGCCGCGCGCTGCTTGATTCCCGCCGCGCCTTGGCCTATCATGCGCCGCGTCGCGCTGGGCGCCGGCGCTCCCGCCCCGCGGCAAAGAGGTGACGAGCATGACCGATGAGAGCCTGTACTGCGGCCGATTCGTGGGCGTGTGCCGGACGAAGGCCGGCGCCTGCGGAGTCTTCTACCGGGTGTCTTCACGGTCCTTTCCCAACCGGACGGCGGTGGCGGCGCCCGGCGGCGCGCTGATCGTCCCGCGGGACCCCCGGGAGGCCGAGGTCAATCCTTACATCGCCTACCGCTGCCTGCGCTGCGGCGGGGGCGCGGCGGTGGCGAGCAACGGCAGCCACACCGACGCGCTCTTCGAGCGCATCGCGGCGGGCATGCCGCCGCGGGATGCCTTCGCGCTGGTGCTCCTGGCCTTCGATTACGAGCACGACCAGCTCGACACGCCGCGCATCGCGGCCTGCATCGCGGGCGACGCGGCCTACCTCGGCATCGTCAGGCGAACGGGGCTGCAGGTGGAGCGGATCGAACTGGCTCCCGGCGCGGCGCGGTTCGTGGCGACCTACGAATTGGACCGCATCGACGACCCCCGGGCGCGCGGGGCCATCGACGCCGGGGATGCGGCCGGCATCGCGCGGAGCCTCATGGACGCACCGCCTTTCCGCGCCCTCTCCAAGCCCGTGTGCGGCGCCTGCGCGTTAGCCCGCGGCGGCGAGTTCGACATCGCGGTCACCGATGCGGCTGTCCCGGCGCGGTGAACGTTCTCGCCGCGGTCAGTCCCTCGCCCGCGGCCTCGCGATGGTGGTCGAGGTGGGCGCCGGAGGCGCGGGCTTCCCCCGGGCGCGCGGCATACCGGGGCCCGCGTTGCTCGTGGATCGATAAGGCGCCGCGGCGTATCGGTGGAGGCTCAACCGCGCGGCGCTGTGCCGCCGAAACGGAATCAGGACGGCGATAGCCGTGATCCGCCACTACCGCCCGGCGCGGACCAAGCTGTTTTGCGCGCGCCGGGGGCTCCGGGTCAGGACCGTGCCTCCGCGGACGGCCGAATGGTGATCGGCTGATATCGCCGGGGCGCTTCACGAGGCGGCCGCGTTGCCGTACCATTGTTTTTGTGGGATCTGAGCCGAGCGCCCGGGGTTGCGGCGCGCGCCGGCGGATGGAAGAGGAGGCGCAAGCGGTGAAGGCGGTCGCGGTCTTGGCGCTCCTGCTCGGGTCGGCGGCGGCCGGGGGCGCGATTCTCGAGATCGAAGCTCCGCGGGTGTCCTACTTCTCGGGATACACTCTCTACGAGATCTCGGGCCACGACCTCTTCAAGAGCACGGGCGGCAACTCGCTGGTCAAATGGCGCTCGCGTTTGAAGTTCCCCGTCAACAACATGGCGATCGGCGGCGGGTTGGGACTTCTCTTCGACGATACGAGCGAGTTTCGGCTGCGCGGTTGGACCACCTGCGACGACAAGGCCGGCACCATGCGAGACGACGACTGGCTGAACGGCATGCGCGACATCTGGTCGCGCTCCAAAGCCGACCTCGAGGCCTGGGGCGTGAGCGGCGAGGTCACGTGGTGGGCGGCGCGCGGGAAGAACTATAGGTTCGGTCCGCGCCTGCGGCTGGACTACGATTGCCTGGACTACGAGGTCTCTGATGTTAGGCAGTGGTCGATTTACCCCGAGGGCACGGCCTCGGTGGACGGGCTCGTCCTGACGTACCGCCAGGAGCGCGCGTCGTTCCTGCCCGGCCTGGCGGGCGTCTACGCGCCCGTCTCCTGGCTCGAGCTGGGAAGCAGCCTCGCGGTGAGCCCGTTCACCCACGTCTGGGATGAGGACGATCACCTTCTGCGCTTCAAAGTCTGCAAGATGCGCAGCTTCGGCTTCGCGTTCCTGGGGGAGGCGCGCGCGGATGTCGTCCTGGCCGACCGCGTGCGCCTGGGGCTGTGGGGGGAGATCCTATACTACCGCTCCTGGTGGGCGAGACAGAATCAGCGCTTCTATGCCGGAGAGTATGCCGGCTTGACGTTCCGTCGCATCCATGGCGACATCGAGCGCCAGACGTACATGCTCGGGGCGCGCTTCTCCGTCGCCTTCTGACCGCCGCGCCGGGCGTTCAGCAGATCCGGGGCAGGGGGTCTCCCGTTAGAACATCGAGAATGCGCTCCCCGCCCGCGGGGCTCGCGGCCGCCACCAGCGGGCTGCCCCCCACGACCGCGCCGATGCACGCCGCCTCGGCGGCGCCCGCCGCGCGCAGGGCCGCGCACATCGCCGGCGCCGCCTCGGGCGCCGCCACGGCGACGAGCTTGCCCTCGTTGGCCATGTAGAGCGGATCCATGCCGAGCAGCTCGCAGGCCTGCTCCACGGGGGGATCGCGGGGCACGGCGTCCTCGTCGATGGCGATGCGCGCTCCGGCCGCGCGGGCGATCTCGTTGAGGCAGGTGGCCAGGCCTCCGCGCGTGGGATCGTGCATGGTCCTCAGCGCGCCGCCGAAGGCGAAGAGCGCGCGCGCCTCCCGCAGGAGGGCGCGGGAATCGCTGATCACCGGGGTTGTGAAGGCCAAGCCGCGGCGCGCTCCGAGCACGGCGACGCCGTGCTGGCCGACGGGGCCGCTCAGGAGGATCGCGTCGCCGGGACGCGCGCGGCGGGGGTCGAGCTCCAGGCCCCGCACGCGTTCGCCGACGCCCGCGGCGGCGATGTAGATTCCATCGCCCCGGCCGCGCTCGACGACCTTGGTGTCGCCGGTGACGACCAGCACGCCCGCGCCCGCGGCCGCCCGTCCGATGGAGTCGCAGATGCGGGCGAGTTCCTCGCAGGGGAAGCCTTCCTCGAGCACGAAGGCGAGGCTCAGCCAGCGCGGCTCGGCGCCGCACATGAGCAGATCGTTGACCGTGCCGTGCACGGCGAGGGATCCGATGTCGCCGCCCGGAAAGAACCGCGGGCTGACGACGTAGGCGTCGGTGGTCAGGACGGGGTCGCCGGCCAGCGGCGGCAGCACGGCGCCGTCGCCGAGGCGGCGCAGGATCTCGTTGCCGTAACGGGGCAGAAAGACCGAGTCGATGAGGCGGGCGGTGAGCTTTCCTCCGGCGCCGTGGGAGAGGAGGATGACTTCGTCGGGGGTCATTGCGCGAGTTTCCGGTCGGCGATGAGCGCCTGCCCCAGGCTGAGGCCGCCGTCCCCCGGCGGGAAGTCGCGGTGCTCGAGCACGCGGAACCCCCGGGACCGGAGCAGCCGGACGCACATCGCGGTCAGGACGCTATTGTGGAACACGCCGCCTGAGAGCGCCACGGCGGGAAGTCCCGTATCGTCGCGGATGCGGGCGCACATGGCGGCGATGGCGGCGGCCAGGCCGCGGTGAAAACGCGCGGCGATGGCTTCGACGGGAATGCCGCGGCGGCGGTCTTCCCAGACGCGGGCGATGAGCGGCTTCCAGCCCAGAAGGTAGGGACGTGGCGCGCAATCCAGCGGCAGCTCGTAATCCGGCCCGAGCGCGTCGCCGCGCGCCAGGTCTTCCAGGCGCATGGCCGCTTCGCCCTCGTAGCTGCTTTCGAGGCAGACGCCGGCGACCGCCGCCACCGCGTCGAAGAGGCGTCCCGCGGACGAGACCCGCGGGCAGTTGACATCCCGGGCGATAAGCTCCTCGATCCCGGCGGCATTGCGCGCGCCGGCCTCGGCCGCGATCCACTCCGCCAGGGCCCCGGGCGCCGCCGCGGCTAGGCAGGCCACGGCGACGCGCCAGGCCTCGCGCTCGGCCTTCTCGCCGCCTGGCAGGAGCAGCGGCGCGAGGCGCCCCGCGCGCCGGAACCCGCCCAGCGAGGCGACGAGGAACTCTCCGCCCCACAGTTCGCCCTCCAAGCCCATGCCGAGGCCGTCGAAGGCCACGCCGATCACCGGGCCTTCTTCGCCGTGCTCGGCGAGGCAGGCCGCGATGTGGGCGTGGTGGTGCTGGACGCCCACGACCGGAAGCCCCCGTTCGCGGGCATAGGCGGTCGTCAGGTAGTCCGGATGCAGATCGCACGCCACGGCGTCCGGCCGCGCGTCGAGCAGGCGCTCGACGTCGGCGATGTCGCGCCGGAACTGTTCGAAGGCCGCCAGGTGCCGGAGTTCGCCCAAGTGCGGGCTCACGAAGGCGTGCCGGCCCGCGAGCAGGCAGAAGGTGTTCTTCAGATCGCCGCCCACCGCCAGGATCGTCGCGCCGGCGGCGCGCTTGACGGCCAGGGGCGCGGGCGCATACCCGCGCGCGCGGCGGAAGACGACGCTCCGCCCGCCGGCGGAGGCGACGACGGAGTCCTCGCAGCGCCGGAGGATGGGACGATCGTGCACGAGGAACGCATCGGCGATGCGCCCGAGGCGCGCGGCCGCATCCTCATCGGCGCAGGCAATGGGATCGTCGGAGAGGTTGCCGCTGGTCATGACGAGGGGGCGGCCGGCGCCGGAGCACAGCAGCTCGTGGAGCGGCGTGTAAGGGAGGAAGAGGCCGATGCGCCGCAAGCCGGGCGCCCCCTCGTCATGACCAGCGGCAACCTCTCCGACGATCCCATTG
>ERZ1026792.1737-NODE-1737-length-12917-cov-3.225567_pt1 | contig 12917 bp, 10 predicted proteins | sample MGYA00520884_ERZ1026792 | MGnify/ENA primary metagenome ERZ1026792 (study PRJEB33270, sample SAMEA104284473) | anaerobic digester metagenome | biome: Anaerobic digester microbiome; feature: mesophilic sludge digester; material: Anaerobic digester biomass... | reverse complement strand
AAGGAGCAGTGAGAGAAAAACTATGCTTTCATTGGGGGATTATTTTTCCTCTCACCTTATAGCCACGGTAGGGCACATTAGTTGAGGATTTTCTAAAGAGGATGCCGATGATGTCACCCTCCCCGACCCCTTCTTTCCGGGCTATTCACGGTGGGATGCCGAGTACTTTGATACCACCGAGGACAATATGTCCTCAAACATCGGAGCCGGCAACATTATCGCTACGCCAAAGGAGATGGCGCGCTGGATACATGCCCTGCTTACAGATGAAAGCATACTCTCACCTCAACAAAGAGAGAGAATGAAACAAATACCACAAGGCAACAACGCCTATGCACTCGGACTTTCGAAGATCGATGGATGGATCGGACACACCGGCGCTCATCCAGGGTACATGAATTTCGTGCAGTACCATGAAGAAAGCAACATATCACTCGTCCTGGTCGCGCCCTTCATAGACTACAATGAGGGCGATATGGAACATGTAGCAGCCGCCTCGGCTGTCTTGCTCGCCATCATGGAGGATGCACGGGATCTGTTGTCACAGGACTAAGGCTGCTGCTTCGATAGAAACTCATCCATAGAGATAAATATGAGGGCCATCGTGATCGATCCGGGATCGACATACCCGATCGAGCGCTGCCCCAAAGTCTGCATCCGCCCAAGCTTGGCAACCATGTCCCGGGTTGCCTCCGACCCCTTCTTTGCTTGCAGGGCACACAGGTGTATCACCTCCTGAATCGGCTGCCCACTGTGCATAATTGCACATTCCAAGGCAGGAATCAGGGCATCGACCATGGTCTTATCCCCCTGAGCCGCCTTGCCACGGTGCACCACCGAATCGAGACCCAGATGGAGAAACTGAGCAAAGTGGCTGGAATCCAATACCTCTATACCATCCAAAGCCTTGGAACCATCCTTGAAAAAGGAACCAAAGAGAGCTCCGCTTGCCCCGCCGGCACTCATCATGATCGCCATCCCGACTGCTTTGAATAAGCTGCCCAAATCGGGGAATTCGCCTGTGGACAGCTTCATGGCAACCGCCTTGAATCCGATTCCCATCCCGGTTCCGTGATCAGAATCACCAAGACCGTCGGCCTCATTGAGCAGTTCGATATTCTCTTGAATGTTCTTTGCAACATGCATCAACATGGCCTTGCAAAGAACTGTATCCATTACCATATGCCCACCTCCAGCATCATGAACGATGGAAATCAAAGGCAAGCGAATTGGCATCGGCGAAAAAGTATTGCTTGAGCTCGTCATCAAGCTGGATAAGAGAGATGGAAAACCCACGCATATCCATGGTGGTGGAAACCTTGCCGATATGAGTATACAGCGTAAGTAATCCCGCCTCGGAGAGCACCTCTGCAACCGTCTTATTAGCGATGCAGAGCTCCATATTGGTTACAGAGCCCAAATCATTGAGCAGGACGGCAACCTCGTCTCCCCTCTTGAAGGGAAGATCGGAGAGAATCCTCTTGAGCATAATCTGGATCAGCTGTTTGGCAGGCATGGTCTTGGCCACCTCAACGCCGGGCTCTCCATGAATTCCCATTCCGATCTCAATCTCATCCGGTTGCAGTGTGAACGTAGGCTTGCCGGTATTGAGCATGGTGCCCGCTTCAAACACTGTTCCCATCGAACGGGTCCTATCGACTACTTTCTGTACGATTTCAGCAACCGCGTCCAGGTCCTTTACCGAAGCACACACAGTGCCTGCTATTTTCACTGCGAAGAAAAGGCCGGATATACCTCTGCGGTTTTCCTTGTCTTGGGTTGCCACGTCATCGTTTATCACTACAGTGCGAACCCGAATGCCGTCCTCATGCAGCATTTCTGCTGCAATATCAAAATTCATGACATCACCTGCATAGTTGCCGTACAAGAATAGAACACCATTGCCTCTCTGACAGGCTTTGGCAGTCTCATAGATAACCCGGGGATTCGGAGAGGCAAAAATATTTCCTACAGCTGCAGCATCGGCCATATTTTTTCCTACCAGCCCATGATAGATAGGCTCATGCCCACTGCCACCGCCAACGAGTAAGGCGACCTTCCCCTCTTCAATATGGCATTTCACAATCCCATTGACATCTGGAACCTTGATGACTGTTCCTTGATAGGCGCAGACCAGACCCTCAAGCATTTCTTCCACAAGGGTCGCACGATCGTTGATAAGGTGCTTCACAACCACTACCTCCGGAATATCAATTTGTACTAATGGATAATTACATAGTAAGACTCGAGTTGTGTAAAATCAACACATAGATTGTCTCTTTTCAACCCGTATAAAAACAATGTGCATACTTTCGTTTTTGCATCAACACTACAGACAGGTAAAATTCTTGCCCTCAAATTGTTCCTGATGTTGTATACTATCCTGGCATCAGGACGGTGTCCTTCATCGACGAGCATGAATACTTCTCTTTATTTCCAGATCCATGCCCAGAGAATCACATACCGACAAGGAGTGAGAGATGAGCAGTGAAAAAAAACCTTTGCAAAGGCTTATATTGTCAGCCCTGCTGTTTTTGGTTGTTCTCCCCGGTACCCTCTTTGCCCAAAGCGACCCCTATGAAGCAGTTCGGAACCAAGCCCATACCATCGCAACCAACATTGTCGAGAATCTCGGAGCTTTCAGCATCCAATATGCACTGATGTCGGGGGGAGAGATCATTGTTTCAGACACCCTCGCAAACTCCCAGACGGTGCCGCCATTTCCCCTTGACGGACAGACCTTCTATGGTATCGGGTCTACAAGCAAAATGTTCACCACCACCGCAATCATGCTGCTAGTCGACCAAGGCAAGATTGAATTGGACGAGGCAGTGACGAACTATCTTCCCGACTTTGTCATGGAGGACCAGCGCTACAAGGATATAACTGTACGGATGCTGCTCAACCACTCCAGCGGTCTTCTTGGTTCCTATTTGGTCAATCTTGCAACCTATCACGATAATGCGACCTTCTCGAGAGAGCTGTTCTTCAAGGAAATGGCCTCGCGCCCCTTGAAAGCCGATCCTGGAGCCTTCTCGGTGTATTGCAATGATGGGTTCACCCTCCTTGAGTTGATCGTGGAACAAATCAGCAACCTCTCCTTCTCCGAATTCATCAGGACGTATATCACAAAGCCGCTTGCACTACACAATACAAAAACTCCTCAGGACATGTTCGACCTGTCAAACCTTGCCAAGACCTATCGTCTTGGAAAAGCGACTCCTCCCGAGAGGCTGAATTCGATCGGGACCGGAGGAATCTACGCAACAGCGGAGGACCTCTGCCGCTTCGGTGACATTTTCATGGCCTCACCCTCCCTGCCGGAGGCACGAACCTTCTTGAGTGACCAATCAAAAAAAGCGTTACGCAACAAGGAGTATCTGAGAGGATTGTGGCCCAAGCAGGAAGCCAGCATATTCGGCTATGGACTGGGATGGGATTCGGTTGACCTGCATCCATTCAAAGAGTACGGGATCCAAGCCTTGGTCAAGGGAGGCGACACCAATCTGTACCATGGCAGCCTGATCGTCTTGCCCGACCATAACCTGACATTTGCCGCCCTTACTTCCGGAGGATCAAGTGTACTCAACCTATTGATGGGCCAAGAGTTGCTGTTGAGCACTCTGCTTGCCAACGGCACAATCGATGCAATACCGCCACCCTATGTGCTGGAAGCCTCAAAGCGCTCCCAAGCACCCCAGGAACAACGCTCATACGCCGGCCTGTATGCCAATACGACCATGGTTGTACGCATAGTGATCGAGAATAACGGGAAGCTTATAGCCACCTGTCTGACGGACGAACAAACACCACCCCAAGAGTACTATCATACCGAAAGTGGGTCATTCGTTGATGAAGCGGGGAAGAACCACCTCACATTCGTGGAGGATGGACAAGGCAAGCTCTATGTACATATGGTGCGTATCATCGAAGTACCCGATCTGGGAACCAATGTCTTGACCTCCTATGAGTTTGTAAAAGTCACCCTGCCTACCCCCTCTGTCCATACACAGGAAGCCTGGGAGGCACGAAGCGGGGCTTGGTATTATGCTGTAAACGAAGGACCTTCCAGCCAGAGTTACCATCTCATGCTCTCCACTCGGTTTCTGCTCTCTACGAATGAGGAGCTGCCCGGATTCGTCGGAACTTTGAGAATCATAGATGAGCAGACTGCTTTCAACGAGGTACAGCTGCCGGTGCTTGCCGGACGGGACAACGCACTCTGCCGCATCGTCCAGAAGTACGGAAAAGAGTATCTCGACATCGGAGGCAGCTTGTTCATCAGCGAACGGGATATGGAAGCATTGGATACCCGTCGTTACTCTATCCTCGCCACCCCAGCCGGAGGATATGCCCGCTGGTTCATCACTGACTCCCGCCATGCGGGAAAAACCATGCAGGTAGTCCTGCCCGAGAGTGGAGCATTCGCAGTTTATGACGGGCAGGAGTGTATCCATTACAGCACCGTGGATGGAAATATTTCTGTCGTGCTTCCCCAGGAGGGGAAGGTTGTGTTCATTGGAAAGGCAGCCGGCGACTTGTTCACAGTCATTCTTACGTAGTGCAAAAAGGATAAACAGCCTAGAAGAACCATGCTATACTACCACAAGACTTCACTCATGAAAAATCTACAACATCGGCCTCTTCACATCTGGTTCGTCAGTTCAAATACTTAGTAATCCGGGAGTAACACATGAAACGGATCATCAGACTCTGTATTGTGGGATTGTTGTTGGTTGTCTTGGCCTCCTGCTCCCTCTTCAGGCCGGTACAGAAGGAACCCCTTGCCCAGACCAAGGATGTTGCACAACAAATCGGAGAGGCCCTTGTCTCCGAAGACGGGGATGTAAGTGCAGTAAGCATTGCCATCATGCACGAAGGCGCCATTGTCTACAGCCAGGGTTTCGGCTTACGGGATGTTGAGAACAACCTTCCCGTCGATTCCCATACCCGTTTTAATATCGGGTCGATCAGCAAGATTTTCACCGGAGCCTCGATACTCCTGCTTGAAGATGAGGGCCTGCTCAAGCTCGACGACAAGGTGGTCGACCTGCTGCCGAACTTCACAATGGCCGATGAGCGACACAAGGATATCACCGTTCGCATGCTGCTCAACCATACATCGGGGATGCCGGGAACGAATATGCGCAATGCGTTCTCTGATGAGCCCAGCAGTGTGTATCTTCAACAATCGATGCAGGAATTCGCCAATTCAAATCTCAAGCACGATGCCGGTGCCTTCTCCCCCTACTGCAATGATGGCTTTACGATTGCACAAGTGCTTGTAGAACACCTTTCGGGAATCCCGTTCCCGCAGTTCCTGCAGGAACGGATTTTCAATCCGCTTGGCATGAATGATTCCTCCGTGGGTTTCCAGCCCCAGGAGGAGAACATGGCGTATGGGTACATCGAGCGTGCAATACAACTGCCAGTTGAGTATGTAAACATTACCGCTTCCGGAGGTCTCACCTCAACAGCAGAGGACCTTTGCCGGTTTGTTGCAATTGCAATGGAGCCCACCCTCTTACGTGAAGAGACCATCACCGAATACCTTCGTGCGCAACCACCTACATATCTGCTGCAAAGCGGGTACCCCCCTCTGCTCAGCTATGGCTTGGGCTGGGATTTCGTCTCGTGGGAACCCTACCAGTCGCAAGGCATCCAGGTATTGGGGAAGACCGGCGGGACGTTGGAGTATTCGACAATGATTTTCTTCCTACCCCAGTCACAAAGCGCCGTGGTTCTTTTGTCCGCAGGGCATCTCGACCCCATCGGAACAACACTGCCCATCGTCGATGCTCTTTTGAAGGAAACCGGACAAATACCCGAAAAGACCAAAACAGAGAAGGCGAAAGCTCTAAAGACACAACCGCTGCCTCCGGACATAGAAACCTACAGCGGATACTATTACGGAGGAAAAGGCCTGTTGCGGCTCAGTTTCGCACCACACACTTCGTCTCTCCGATTTGAAACCTATGACGGCTCGACGTTTGTAGAAACCGATACGTCTCGCTACATCGGGGATGGAATCTTTGAGAACCAGAGTGGAACATGGAATACGTTTGAAACATTGAACACAGTTCCCTGCCTCATGGAGATCAGAAGACCATACAACGTGGCTGGCATAGCCATGACCAAACTATCCACACAACCTTCGATCGAGCATTCCTTCACGCCAAGTTCCTATGTGCCGGTCAACCTCCCGGCCAACGACCTGTTTTTTCCTGTCTACACCGTTTCGTTCATAGAGGAACTGCCTTCCCATCTCATCGTTGACAACGCAATCTATGCGATCACTGGACAAACAGAAACCTCCATGGTCCTGCCGGCTTTGCGCGACCAAGCTGCTCCTAGGCTCGATGAGAATGATCATTTGATCATCGGCTCGTACATCTGTATGAATACCTCTGACATTCGGGCCTTGGAAAAAGAAGAAGCAATTACAGTCGACGGTGATGAGAAAGCAGTCTTGAGAGAAATCACCGAACAAGGGACTTTTACCTGCACGGTACCAGAAGGGGGAAGAATCGTGGTACTCGGTCCCGATCTCTCAGACCTTGAGGACACACTGTACAGTGGAAGCGATCAGCTTGAGATGGATATCTTCGGCTCCTATGTGGTCTTCATGGCTGACAGGCCAATGGTGTTCCAGCCGAGCATCACGTAATACAAAAAACTCCCCGGCTTTGTACGACCTACGATGCCGGGCAGTCCCTCTTGATTCCCTACCAGCTGCATTTTCATCCTGCAAGCTGGATCAACATTGCAGCGTCTGGATCAGGGCAAAAAAATGTTGTGGCTCACCGGTATTGAAATATGCATACCACGCCTCTAGTGTGCTCTCTTCAAACACCCCCAGGAGCTCAATAATCTGTTTCGCCCATAAGAGCGAGGCGGTCGAACCTGCAGTAACAAGGTTGCCGTCCACTACCGACGCCTGGTCAACGTACAATGCCTGCCCTTTGTAGGAAGGACAAACCATCTCCAGAAACCCCGGTCCGTTGCTGGTATGCTTTCTGGCATCCAACAACCCTGCGTCGGCAAGGGCTGCCGTAGCTCCACAGATTGCACAGACTGTTGCACCGACAGCAAGCAACTCTCTTGCTTTCTCGATGATCGCACCATGTTTTGTATCGCTCCATGTATCGGCACCCGGCAGGAGCAGCACACTTGTTTTCTCAATTACCAACTCATCGAGCTGACAATCGGGAACAACCTTCAAGCCTCCCATCGTTGTGATCGGCTCCTTTGAGCAACTCACCGTTTTAAGGGATATCCGTTCAGCACCCTTTTTGAAAAAACGACTGCTGTGCAGTTCGGCAGTCACATACCCCGGTTCCCAGTCGGCCAACGTATCAAGCACATAGACATAGACAGTACGCATAGCTCCTCCTCATGGATTGCTTTCTGTATTGTTCCACTGTACTGTGCTATTGTTGACATCAGTATGGCAACAATGAGAAAGAATCAGGAAACCAACGATGAAAATCGACCGGCTTGTAAGCATTATCATGGTGCTCCTTGACAAGAATCGTATTGGAGCGCAAGCACTGGCTCAGATGTTCGAGGTATCACAACGCACCATATACCGCGATGTTGAGACCATCAACATGGCGGGCATTCCCATACGGTCGACACCAGGGGTGGACGGTGGATTTGAGATTATGGAGGAGTACAAGCTGGAGAAGAAAGTATTTTCCAGTTCCGACCTTTCGGCCATCCTGATGGGGCTACTGATAGGAACTGTCATTTCGGGATTTTTGCGGTTTTAGGTTAAAATTTTCGGTTTTTCCCTCGAACTATGACTTTTGTCAGCCCGAACAACTGATCCAATCACATTTTTTCGGCAACGCCGACTCTGCGAAGTGTAATTCCAGTCAGTTTGTGCCGTCAAGCCCTGATTCGCGCGAATTTCTCAGAGCCTAAGGATATATCTTTCCCAGGTCGCTGTATACGCAACGATTTTGAGGTGTTATCATGTTCCGCATAAACTTCGTTTTTGGGTATTATACCGGCGCCAGAGCCAGCTCAGGAGGTGAACGAGCACAGACGGCCACTGGCTGCTCCCGTTCCTGCTGCTTTGCCCAGGTAATAATCTTGGCAAGCTCCTTGGGATCCTCGATTATCGCCACAACCGACATTGATCCCTGGCATTTTGGGCAAACAAACGGATCAACTTCATAGACTTTCTGTAACAACCGGGCCCAGCTTTGCCGCCGCAGCTTAGACCAAGCATCGGGAGCTTGGTCAGTTTCCTCGCTTTCTTGCGGCGATTTCTGCACAATCAGAGACTTGTCAGGATGCCTTGTATTCCTAAGCTTCTAAACTTGCATTATAGTAAAGCTTAGGAGGTTAAAAATGGACGTAGCCCTAAAGATCGCCAAGCAAAGATTGAGCGTGTTAGAGCTTGCTGAGCAGCTCGGTAGTGTTTCCGAGGCCTGCCGGCGCCGTGGTATGGATCGCACCTCGTTCTACGAGTGGAAGCGGCGCTTTCAGACCCATGGTCTTGAGGGACTTAAGGACTTACCGCCGATTCATAAGAGTCACCCGCAAACGGTAAAACCCGAAGTCCAAGCAAGGATTGTCGAATTGGCCTTAGCGCACCCTTCATACGGCTGCAATAAGATCGAGAAGCTTTTGTCCTTAGAAGGCCCGTATGTCTCCAATGTCACCATTCAGAAGATTTTAATCGAGCATGGTCTAGGATCACGATATGACCGGTGGTTAGCGCTGGAAAAGAAGGCAGCTGAACAGCGCATTGAGCTTTCCTCGGATCAAATAGCCTTCATTGAGAAGCAGAATCCGAGCTTCAAAGAGCGACATGTTGAAAGCGCCGGTCCAGGGCAGCTCTTGTGCCAGGATACATTTTTTGTCGGCACCCTCAAGGGTGTTGGCCGTGTGCACCTGCATACAGTAATTGATACGTTCGGAAGCTATGCGTTTGGTTTTCTGCATACCACTAAGCAACCAGAGGCTGCCGTGGCGGTCGTACACAATGATGTACTCCCCTTCTACAAGGGGCTGGGAATACCGGTCAATGCGATTCTTACCGATAATGGCCGCGAGTATTGCGGTACAGACGCTCATCCCTATGAACTATACCTAGCACTGAACGATATCGAACACCGGCGGACACAAGTGAGACGACCGCAGACGAATGGGTTTGTAGAACGATTTAACCGCACTGTTCTGGATGAATTTTTCAGGGTGGCGTTCAGGCAAAAGCTCTACGAGAGTGTAGAATCCCTGCAAATTGATTTAGACAGGTGGCTCCAAGAGTATAACTATGAGAGGCCACACCTTGGGTATAGAAACCAGGGCAGATGTCCCTGGGAAACCATAGAGATGTTCCTCAAGGGGACTTTAAAAAATGTAAGCAATGAAGCTTAGGAATACAAGTTATCATATTTTGTTTTCAGTTACTTCACCTCCTTGCCTGTTATATATGACCCGAAACGCTACTGTTCCAGAGGGTTTGCCTTGTTTGACACAACCTCGTTATCTTTCAAGGAATACGCTCGGAATTATCGTCATGGCATATTCACCTTGAAGTATCTCTTGCATTTCGGGGTATTCAGTTGTCAAGGAGCAGTGAGAGAAAAACTATGCTTTCATTGGGGGATTATTTTTCCTCTCACCTTATAGCCACGGTAGGGCACATTAGTTGAGGATTTTCTAAAAATAATTTTCTTCCTCATCTATAAGCGAAGAATTCTATTGATTCGAACCCCTTAAAATAAAAAAACAGCCTGTCTATTTGCCAGAAAAGACGGCTGTAATGCATATGCTTTTGCTCAAATTTGAGCGAAAGTGGCATTAAATTTAAGAAGGCTGAATGTTATAACTTTGCCTTTGGTTTTACAAATAGACTTAAAGACTTTTTTGTCTAAAAGTATTTATTTAAATAAAAATCAAAAATAAAGGCATACACAACTATCATTATCTTTGTTAACATTGTAAAATTACTTCACAAACACAGAATTATTATGTTGTTTTTGAAGAAAATGTGCTATAATGGAAAAAACATATATAAAGAGGTGACCAAGATGACCGTTAGCTATAAAAAGCTTTGGAAATTGTTGATAGACCGCGATATGAAGAAGAAAGATTTGCAAGCTGCTGCGGGAATAAGTCCATCGTCAATTTCAAAGCTTTCTAAAAACGAATATGTCAGTATGGACGTTCTTGTAAAGGTTTGTACGGCACTTGGCGTTGATTTTAAAGATATCATGGAATTAGTGCCTAATATGGTTGAAGAAAGGGAGTAGAGTTATGGAAAATAACAGAAAAGAACAGGAACGGGCGGAATTACACCGCACGATATGGAATATGGCAAATGATCTAAGAGGCAGTGTAGATGGATGGGACTTTAAGCAATATGTTCTAGGAATGCTGTTTTACCGCTACATATCTGAAAATATTACTGCCTATATTAACGCCGGAGAATGGGAAGCTGGCAATACGGAATTTGATTATGCTAAGTTATCCGACGAAGAAGCAGAACAGGCACGAGAGGATTTAGTTAAGACAAAAGGCTTCTTTATTTTACCCAGCGAGCTTTTTGAAAATGTCCGAGCTCGTGCAAAGGACGATGAAAACTTAAATGAAACACTGGAACAGATTTTCAGTAATATAGAAGCATCTGCCCAAGGAACAGAGAGTGAAGATAATTTCAAAGGTCTGTTTGACGATATTGATGTTAACAGTAACAAGCTGGGCAACACTGTAGCAAAGCGTAATGAAAAACTGGTTAAGCTATTGAATTCTGTTGGAGAAATGAAGCTGGGAGATTACAAAGACAATACCATAGATGCATTCGGTGATGCTTATGAATTTTTAATGGGTATGTATGCATCCAATGCAGGAAAAAGTGGTGGTGAATACTATACGCCGCAGGAGGTTTCTGAACTCCTTACCCACTTAACATTAGTAGGAAAAACTGAAGTCAACAAGGTATATGACCCCGCTTGCGGTTCTGGCTCTCTACTGCTAAAGTTTGCAAAAATCTTAGGAAAAGAAAATGTACGTCAAGGTTTCTTCGGTCAAGAAATCAACATTACAACCTACAACCTGTGCAGAATTAATATGTTCCTGCACGATATTGATTATGACAAATTTGATATTGCCCTTGGTGACACACTAACAGATCCGCAACATTGGGATGATGAGCCTTTTGAAGCCATTGTATCAAATCCACCTTACTCTATTAAATGGAAGGGCGACAATGATCCTATTTTGATTAATGACCCTCGCTTTTCTCCAGCGGGAGTATTGGCTCCTAAATCCAAGGCAGACCTTGCTTTTATCATGCATAGTCTTTCTTGGCTTGCAACAAACGGAACAGCGGCTATCGTTTGTTTCCCCGGTGTAATGTACCGCGGAGGCGCTGAAAAGAAAATCAGGCAGTACCTGATTGATAATAACTATATCGACTGTATCATTCAGTTACCGGATAACTTGTTCTATGGTACCAGCATTGCTACCTGCATTATGGTGCTGAAGAAGTCTAAATCAGAAAATAGCACCTTATTTATCGATGCATCAAAGGAATTTGTCAAGGTTACGAATAACAACAAACTAACACAGGAAAATATTGAGACCATTCTTAACGCATTCAAAGATAGAAAAGATATTGAGCATTTTGCTAGGCTTGTGCCAAACAGCGAAATTGCTGAAGAGGACTATAACCTGTCTGCTTCTACCTATGTTGAACAGGAGGATACCAGAGAAAAGATTGATATTGTTGCCCTCAATGCTGAGATAGAAAAAATTGTGGCGAGAGAGCAGGTTTTGAGGGAAGAAATAGATAAGATTATTGCGGAAATTGAGGTGGGCAAATGAGTAAGTTAGATGAATTGATTGCTGAACTTTGCCCTGATGGGGTACCATACAAGACACTCGGCGAATTAGGGTATTTTTATGGGGGGCTAAGTGGAAAATCTAAAGAAGATTTTACTAATGGTAATGCAAAGTTTATCACATATATGAATGTATTTACCAATTTGGCTATAGATACGGATATAAGTGACTTGGTTAGGATTGGAGAAAACGAAAAACAAAACACAGTTCAATATGGCGATATTCTTTTTACAGGCTCATCAGAAACCCCAGACGAGTGTGGGATGTCTTCTGTTTTAACAGAAGTATCAGATGAAAAGTTTTATTTAAACAGTTTTTGTTTTGGCTTTAGACTCAAGGACAATAACTTACTGCTTCCAGATTTTTCTAAATACTTGTTTCGTTCACAAAATATTAGGAAGCAGATTAAGCGTACGGCTAATGGTGTAACAAGGTTTAATGTTTCCAAAAAGAAAATGGAGCAAGTTGTAATTCCCCTTCCCCCTCTACCTGTTCAGCAGGAAATTGTCCGTATTCTGGACAATTTCACAGAGCTTACAGCAGAGCTTACAGCAGAGCTTACAGCAAGAAGAAAACAGTATGAGTATTATAGGGATTTGCTGCTTACGTTTGGTGATGATGTGCCAAGACTTGCTATAAGTGATCTTTTAATACGTACAAAGGGAACAAATATAACAGCACAAAAAATGAGACAATTACATAAAGAGAATGGTGAAGTACGAATATTTGCTGGTGGTAAAACTTATGCGGATGTTGATTTTAAAGATATCCCAAAAAAAGATATTAATTTTAACCCTTCTATAATTGTTAAGTCACGTGGAATTATTGAATTTGAGTATTATGATAAGCCATTTAGCCATAAAAATGAATTCTGGTCATATTATAGTGAAAATAAAAATGTCAATATTAAATTTGTATACTATTATCTTTCAAGAAATGTGAACTATTTTCAACGTATAGCTAATAATATGCAAATGCCACAAATATCAATTCCTGTAACAGATAAATATAAAGTTCCCCTCCCTCCTATAAAAGAGCAGGAACGCATCGTTAGCATC
>ERZ1026792.1736-NODE-1736-length-12917-cov-5.368882_pt1 | contig 12917 bp, 17 predicted proteins | sample MGYA00520884_ERZ1026792 | MGnify/ENA primary metagenome ERZ1026792 (study PRJEB33270, sample SAMEA104284473) | anaerobic digester metagenome | biome: Anaerobic digester microbiome; feature: mesophilic sludge digester; material: Anaerobic digester biomass... | reverse complement strand
GCCAATGAGAGAAGCCGCAAGAATGTTTGTTCAAGGCTATTATGGCGGAAAGATAATTTACGGAACGGCGGAAGGTGATACCTTTAATCGTTCTGCCGCACGAAATGCAGCCGCGAATAAGGCTTTTGAAAATCCCGATTGTCAGGTTGTTTTCTTTGTTGATACCGATACGATTGTGCCACTTCATCAAATGTGGGCAGCCGCTTATCTTGCAAATCAGACAGGCGAATTGGTAATTGCCTATACTCATTATTACAGAATGAAAAGGGATAGAACAGCCGAATTGTTAAGGTCAGGGACTATTCCGCACTTGCCGGGGCGTTTGGTTATTAAGCACGCAAGCGGAGCTTTGGCGATTCCTAGAAGTCTTTGGCAAGCAATCGGCGGATATGATGAACGATTCGAGTCATGGGGCGGTGAAGACAGGAGTTTTTACCATGCCTGTAATGCCTATATGAATAAAAATAATTCACTAAGGGTTTGGGGTGAGGCTTATCATTTATTCCATGAAGTTACACCGGAAAGAAATATAAGCCGTAAGGATTATCAATTCAATCTTGATTTGGGAATGAGATACAAAATTGCGGCAGGACGTTATGAAGCCACTGGAGTGTTAAGAGCTATTGGTGACGGAATTGATATAATGCCGGACAAAGAAGCTATGATGAAGATTCTCAATGAAGAGGGCGCGCCACTTAATAATTCAAATCCTAAAGGAAAAGTAGTTTATCCAGCAGATTATAGAGAAAATTATGCACATAAGCTAAACAGAAAAGAACGCACGATAAGCAGAAAACAAAACCATATTAATCAAGTGAGGGCAATATAATGGCAACAGTTGGATATGTAACTGAAGATGAACTAGAGGCTTATGCTACAGCAAGAGGCATAACAATATCAGGTAATAAAGCGGTATTACTTCAAAAGGCGTTGGACTGGCTGGAATTGCAGCCCTTTAGCGGTGTGAAATATGATGAAGATCAAGACTTGGAATTTCCAAGAGATGATGATGATGAAGTGCCTGACAAGATTAAAACCGCTCAAATGGTTTGTGCTTTGATTTATGATTCGGGTGGTGATCCATTGGCGGCAATCTCAAAGAAGGTAATCAGAGAAAAGGTTGATGTCTTGGAAGTTCAATATTCAGAAAGTTCAAGCAGTAATGATTTATATCCGCAGTTGTCTTTGTTACTTGCACCTTATTTAACGGGCGGCGGTTCTGGGTTTAACGTGGTCAGAGGTTAATTATGAGCGTTGATTTAGCTTTAACAGCGTCAAGATTACTTGCTCAATATGGAGAGGCGATTACATTTACTTATTATACGGGCGGCACTTTAGACCCTGATACTGGACGACCTTCTACCGAAGTTGAGAATACAATAAGCGGTTATGGCTATCCGGCTAATTACCACGGCTTTGAGATTAACGGAACTGCAATAAAAGACGGTGATATTAAATTGATTTGTGAAAAAGTAAGTTCACGTCCATTAGTGGGCTGGTTTGTAACAGTTGACAGCAAGCGTTATCGCGTTATGAATGTTAAAAAAGTTCGGCGGTCAGCGGAGGACATAGTGTATATATGCCAGATAAGGAGTTAATAATGGGTGAACTTTCAAGGTTAGGAAAGACAATATTAATGGCGGTGATTATTACAGCAATTGTTTTATGGACATTCGCGGTTATGCGTGATTTGCCGGGAAAGGTCGAGAGTAACGCGCAAACGATACGGGAACTAAAAGAAAATAAAGTTGATAAGAATGTTTATAACACTGATATGTGTTACATCAAAGAAACATTAGGTGAAATAAAAACAGATGTTAAAGAAATTAAAAAGGGCAATAAATAATGACACTAAGACAAAAGCAAAGCAAGTTTGCATTAATGGTTGCTAAATTAATCCAATATGCCTACGGACTTGGCTATGAAGTAACGCTCGGTGATGCCTATGCCACAAGCGGACATAAAAAAGACAGTAATCATTATATCAGATTAGCAATTGATTTAAACCTGTTTAAAGACGGGAAGTTTTTGGCTGATGGAACCGGTCATAATCATTTGCACGACTATTGGGATGATATTGGAGGCGCACCGCGAATACTACACGACATGAATCATTACAGCCTAGAACATGAGGGCAAATGGTAATGAAAAACTTTATTTGGAATTATCAAGACAAGACAATACGCGGCTGGTTCGTTAATTTGGTAATTACTATGACAATCTTAATGCTAGTGGTGATTGGAGCTTTTAACGAAGAAGTAAAAACAAACTTAAAAGATTTATCTAGTTTAATTATTGGATTTTTTACAGTGAGTTTTGGAGTTTGGAAACTTGGAAACGTGATAGAAGGTTCACAAAAAACAGGCGGTGTAGAAAATGATAAGTAGTTTTAAAAATTATATTATTTATTTTGTAATCTTATTATTTTTAATAAGTTCGGGCTTCGCTGTATTCTATAAGATTAGATTAGATAAGCAGATCAAGAAAGCACAAAAAGAACAGATTGAATATTATGAAAAAGCGCAAAAGGAAATCAGAGTTTATATTGATAAAGCCAACAAGTTAAGCAAAGAAAAAGAGCTTATGCGAATTAAAATTGAAAATTTAAACATACAAGGGAAAAAGCAAAATGAAGAGTATTATAATGTTTATGACAATATTACTAATCGTTTTAATGATGCAGGGATGTAAAACAATTCAGGTTAATCCTAGCATTTACTGCCCAGAGCCTAGCAGACCTGTTTTAAAGACTCCGGCGGATGATAAGGCGATACTAGATAATCATAACGCATTAGTAGATTACGCTTTAAAGCGAGAAGCACAAATAAAATGTTACCAAAAAATTTTAAAGGAGAAATAGAAAATGGGATGTTTTTTAAGTATTATCATTATTGGAATAGCTTGCTTAATTGCAAGTCCGATTGTTCTTTATTTCGTATTACGGAATAACGCAGAGTTTAAAGCATGGGTTATTGAATTTCTTGAAAGGTAATAATGAGTAATTCAACTATTTACGAAACATTACGAACAAAGCTAAACACGCTTGCCGGGAAGCCAAGCATTGCTATGGAGAATGAAGATTTTACTCCAACGCCGGGCACTATTTATTTGCGTGAAAACTTCTTGCCAGCCTCTACCGTGCCTGTCGGACTTTCGGAACTATCCAGCAAAGACTACCGTGGTATATACCAGATCACAGTTTGCGGAGAGGCTGGCTATGGCACTTATAACTTAAGAACTTGGGCGGAAGAGATACTAGAATTATTTGCAGTTGGTAAGTTAGACGATGATATTTATATTGAATCGGGAAGTATTGCGCCAATTATGATTGTTGATGGGTGGTGTTATCTTCCAGTAAGCATTAATTACAGGGCAATATATGGCAACGTATAAACTATCAGACCTTGATATTTGGGCAAAGAAGATAGGGACTAGGGCAGATAATATTATTAATAAAGTTTGCTTTGGCATGTCTGAAGCCGTTATCGATCAAACACCTGTTTGGAGAGGTGGCGGGAAAAGAGGCGGCACAGCAAAAGGAAATTGGCAGCCTACTTTACATAGTGCGGCGCAGGGTGTTCTTGATTTGCAAGATGAAAAGGGTGAGGTAACAAAAGAAAAGGCTAAGGCGGTGTCAAACGGAGCAGCCGGAAATGTTTTTTATTTAACCAATAACTTGTCATATATCAGGGTTCTGGAATATGGTTTATATCCACAAGGTGCTTATAAAACTGAAAGAACAAAGGGCGGTTATTCCGTTCAAGCTCCAAAAGGAATGGTAAGGATAGCAGCTAGGGAATTTAGCCGGAAGGTTAAAGAACAAGTCAATAAATTTAAATAGGAGGAAGTATTATGAGTGAAGAAGTTTTCACATCGGCAGGAACAAAGATATATGTAGGCACTTTGCCGGAAACATATGATCAGTCAAGCATGGAAGCGGTGGAATATACTGAAATCGGTGAAGTAACTGATTTGGGTGAGTTCGGGAAAGTATATAGCGTGGTAACGCATAACCCGCTTGGAGACCGCAAAACAGTTAAGAGAAAAGGTTCTTATAATGAAGGCTCGGTCAACATGCAGATGGCAAGAGTGCCCTCAGATGACGGGCATGATATTTTGCTTGATGCTCTTGATAGTGACGACAGTTACGCCTTTAAGATTGTTTTGCAGGACACGACCGAGATTTATTTTTCTGCGCAGGTTGTCAGCTATACGACTAACATAGGCAGCGTGGATAATATCGTTCATGCAAGTTGCTTGCTTGAAATAGACGACGATATTATCGAAGTAGCTCCGAGCGAATCATAAGGGGGGGGTTGTGGACTTAAAACAGTTTGATACAAGAACAATGGCAAATAAGGGAGTAATATTTAATCCGACACCGCCCGGATATTCAGAGCCAGTTAAAGAAGTTTCCTTTTTAGTTGTCGGCGTGGATTCCAAAATCTTTATGGATAAGGCGATTAAAAACGCCCGTGAAGATATGGATTCCATGAAACGCAATCCGAAGAAAAAAGAGATTTCCGATGAAGATATAGAAAAGGCAAAGAAAAGGCGGATTGAAGATATTGCTGTTTGCATTTTGGATTGGTCAGGTATTGAAGAGAACGGCGTAAAGGTGGATTTTAGTTTTGCCAATGCCGTTAATCTCTTGACTGATTATCCGTGGCTCTTTGAACAGCTTGACATGTTCATCGGTGACCGCGCAAATTTTTTGCCGAGTGCCGGGCAAGTTGGGAAATAATTGTCCGGCAACAAGCGTGGTTAAACACAACGCCAGAAAAATCAAAAGTAAGGCGTTATGAATCACGACTTGTCAATGATAATTTAAAAGAGATACCAGAGCCGCTAGGAACTGGATTTTATATTGAGTGCTTGAATCGGTTAGGAGTTGTGGGTAGTGACGGTCAAAGCCCTTTAACTTGGAGCGACTTAAATGCTTGGAATAACTTTGTTAATCTTGATTATTATGAGCTGGAAATTATCCATTCATTATCGGTTGCTTATGCAGATCAAGTTTATAAGTCAAGAGAGTCAAATTGTCCACCGCCATTTATACCTGTAACCGAAAAGCGAAAAGACATTGATAGCCAACTAAAGAAAATGTTTAGGCAGTTAGCAAAGAAAAACAAAAGGAAGAAAAATGGACTTCGCAAGTCTAGGATTTAAAGTAGATAGCCGAGAATTAAAAAAAGGTAAAGCTGATTTAGCAGATTTCAGCCAGCAGGGCAAAAAAACATCTACCGATATTCAAAAATCAGCGAAGACTATGCAAAATGGCTTTAATGGAGTAGCAACATCATTAAAGGGATTAATGGCCGGAATAGGCGTTATTTATTTATTGCGTAAGGCATGGAATATGGCGGAGATTTCCGCCCAATTTGAACAAAGCAAAATGGCTTTTCGTTCAATGGCCACTGCAATGGGAGCAGATGCCGATAGACTTTATGCAACCTTACGAGAAAAATCCGCTAATCTAATTGATGAGAAGTCATTAACTGAGGCTGCAAACCGTGCCATGTCTCTTGGTATTCCTATTGAGAAATTAGGAATATTAATGGAGATTGCTCGTGCTAAAGCACGAGACATGGGCATTTCTACTACACAAGCCTTTAACGATATTGCAACAGGTGTCGGGCGTGGTTCTCCTTTAATTCTTGACAATCTTGGCCTTATTATGAAGGTTGGTTCGGCTAATGAAGCAATGGCAAAATCATTAGGAAAGACAGTAGAGCAACTTTCCGATAAGGATAAAAAGTTAGCGCTACTTAATGCGACTATTGATGCCGGTAAAGAGGCGTTAGGTAGATATGATTTATCGCAAAAAACGACAAAAGAAAAAATGGAGCAGTTAACAGCAACTGTTGCAAATCTTCAGCTATATCTTGGACAGGGATTAATCAGGGCTGTTGCAGGTGCTACGGGTGCTATTTATTCAATCGCTTCAGCACAATTAACTTTTTTAGCTGGTTATTTAAAACTAGAACAAGCATATTTCCGTGTCCGCAGTGCCTTGTCTTTTGGTAAAGAATCTGATATGTGGAAAATGTTTTCAATGGAATCACGCAATGATGCACAAGCTGCAATGAACGCCGCAAAAGATTTGCATTATCAGGCAAGGGATAGCTTTGACGCGATGACCGCTTCAGCTGAAGACCTGGCATCCGCAATGAAACAAAGCTATGTTCCCGCAGTTAATGAAGCGGCGGGCGCAACAAATGAAATGAATAAAAAGGTTGCGGAAGGGAAGGCTATTTATTCCGCCACACGAACTCCGATAGAGGCTTATATTATAACAATGGAGAAATTAAACGAGCTGTTAAAAGCTGGAGCGATTGACCAAGACACTTACGGCAGAGCTTCTAAACAGGCACTTGATGAAATGAATAAAGCCACAGAAAAAACAAAAGACGGATTTGAGGGACTTAAACAGGCGATTGAAGGGTGGGGAAAAGAAAGCGCCAGCGCGATAGTTGATTTTTGCCTTACCGGTAAGGCTTCATTTTCCGACATGATTCAAACCATGATTTCCGACCTGATGAAGATGATTCTTTATCAGCAAATTTTTGAGCCGCTAAGTAAGGGCATCAGCGGATGGATTGGCGGACTGTTCGGGGGCGGCGGAGGTGGTTCTTCAATTCCCGCCGGTGTAGGATTATGGCATGGTGGCGGGGTTGTCGGTTATGATAAGCCACAAACAGCTTTTGTTAATCCTGCTTTATTTGCCGGTGCGCCTAGATTACATAAGGGGTTAGCCCCCGATGAGTATCCGGCAATCCTACAAAAAGGTGAAACGGTTACTCCGAAAGGTGGAAGTACAGCTCCGACAATTAATATAATAAATAACGCCGGTGCTGAAATCTCAACAGATATGCAAGAAGTCAACGGTGGTATGCAGATTGACGTTATGATTGACCAAGTTGTTGCAAAGAAAATGGGACAATTCGGCTCATCTTCTAATAAAGTATTGCGTTCTAACTTTAGCGCGAAGGAAAGACTGGTAGGGAGATAATTATGGCAGATTGGCCTAGCACATTACCACAGAGAATGACAGTTGACGGTTATGGAAGCTCAATGCCTAACTTAACCGTTAAGACTGCTATGGAAGTTGGCCCGGCGAAGATTCGCAGACGAACTACTTGCGGAGTCAGGCCGATTAAAGGAACTATTATTTTTACTCATGATGAGCTTGCCGATTTCAAGACTTTTTTTGAAGATACTATTTTGGGGGGTTCATTGAGATTTAATTGGATTGACCCTGAAATAGTTGACAAAGATATTTCAGTTGAAATGCGATTCACTGACATTCCATCATGGACACCTTTTGGCAATGATTGGAAAGTATCGCTAGGTTTGGAGATTTTACCTTAATGACAGATGTAAGTTTAAACTTTAGGCAGACGGCATACGCGCAGGAGACCGGCAGGGTATTAATCCTGCTGGTAACGATAGATCATGAAGATTTAACTGAACCAATTAGACTCTCTACCGACCCCACGCAGGAATTGACGGAACTCACTACAGCAATAGAAAAGGTTTATGGAACTATCTCCAGAGGGGAAACTTATATTCACTTCCCGATTCGTATTGGTTTGCCGAGCGTTGATGAAAGCGGCTTTGGGGAACTGGTTTTAGAAGTGGATAATATTCATAGAGCCTACACGGAAACAATCAGAACTATTTTTACACCCGCGACTGTAACGGTAGAACTTGTTATGGATAACACGCCCGACGTGGTGGAAGCGTCATGGCCGGAATTTTCGCTTACTGAAGTTTCATACGATGCATTCGTAATTTCAGGAAAAGTTAGAATGGATATTTTTCAGAAGGAGCCGTTTCCGGCGGGAACTTTTTCTCCTGCTTATTTCAAGGGAATGTTTATTTGATGTGGTGGAATAATTATGTGGTGGAATAATTATGTGGGTATACCGTTTAAGTGCGACGGCAGAGACAGAAGCGGCGCGGATTGTTACGGGTTAGTTGCTCTTATCTATCAAGAGCAATTAGGTATCGAACTTAATTTATTTAATGGGGTTTTTATAAACCAAAGTTTTTCCTGCTTAAAAAATGTAGCACGGGTTATGGAGGACGAACGGGAAAAATGGGAGAGGGTGGAAAAGCCTATTGTGTTTGATGTTATTCTTTTAAGGTTTTCTGAATATGTTTGGCATTGCGGAGTAATAATTGGAAATAAAAAAATGATTCACGTTATGACGGGAATAAACTCGTGTATTGAGAATTACAATTCTATCACATGGAGGCAACGAGTTGCCGAATTTAGAAGATACAAAAATCATAGTTTCGCCTAGTCCTTTCCGGTCGCCGCGTGTGTGCGCAGTTCCGCAGGGAATGAGCATCAGGAATATTGTTGATTATATTTATGAGCAGGGCGGCGTTCCGACCCTATATCGCAATGATGATTTTATTGTAGAGATTAACGGCGAGCTGATTAACAAAGACCGCTGGAATATTATTCCAGGGCATAAAGATCATGTATTGGTTTATATTCCTGTTCATGGATCAAGTGAGGGCGGGAAAAATCCCTTACGGACAATATTGAGTATCGTTGTGATGGTAGTAGCTATCGCGGCGACGTGGTATTTCGGCGGCCCCGTCGGCGTTCTAAGCGCGGGCGAGTTGGGTTTAAAAGGCGCGGCTGCAAGTATGTATGGCGCGGTATGGGGCGCGGCAATAATGACGGCGGGGACTATGCTTATTAACGCGGCTTTCCCAATTTCCGTTGCCGGTTTAAGTTCGGAGTCGCCCGAAGATAGCCCGACTTATTCAGTACAGGGAGCATCTAACAGACTTATCCCGTTTGGAACAATACCCGTAATTTTGGGAACACATAAATTTTATCCGCCTTTAGGCGCAAAACCATACACAGAAATTGTTGGCGACGACGAATATATAAGAATGGTTTTTGTTTGGGGGTACGGCCCACTAAAAATTAGAAATATTAAAATTGGCGATACGTTATTGTCAAGCGACGGAACTACGTTAGACGGTGAATTTGAAGATGTGGAAATTGAAACTGTGGAGGGGCGCAGCGATGACGCGGATTTAACTCTATTTCCTGAGTCGGTGACGCAGAGCTTTATCAATATTGAACTAAAAAAAGCGGACGGAGCGACAACGCGAACCGCGCCGAAATCTGTGGATGAATTAAGTGTTGATGTGATGTTTCCGGCTGGTCTTTGTGTTTTTAATAATGAGGGCGGGCACGGTGAAGTAAATTGCCGATTACGATTGGAGTACCGCGAAGTGGGGACAGATGAATGGACAACAGTCAAAAAAAATCTTAAACATCGTTACGCGGGTGTAACGTGGTCATTGATTACTGTTCAATCTCATCCCAACACAACTTATTCCCTGTATGTAAATACAGGGGGAGTATTCCAGTTATATCAAGGCACATCGACCCTTTCGGGATATTACAGGATTGCAACAATTAAATATGTTCTCGACAAAGAGACGGCGCCCCATTGGGAATACGAAAACCTGATAGTTGAAGGTGTAAGCGGGTTTACGGTCAGCGTAAAAGCGGATATTGTAATCGGAGTGCCACAAACATACAGCCTTGTAGTGGCTTCGGGTAGCATTACTTATCTTGATGACCCCTTCAACGTAACTGATAATTCAACGACTACAGTAAGGCGCGGCCACAGGTGGAAAGTTGACAGCGCAAAAAACTACGAAGTGCGAATGACACGAATCACAAACGATTATGATGATACGAGAATTGTCACAAATTCTTATTGGTATGTTTTAAGGGGTCTGGTGAAGGGAGACCCTATTACGTTTCCTCAGCCATTAGCGATGACCTGCTTGCGGATACGAGCGACTAATCAACTAAATGGGGTGATAGACGAGCTTAATGGAGAAATTTCTTCTTACGCGCAAACATGGGACGGTGAGGCGTGGGACACAACGGCAATAGATAAAGTGGAAACGACCTCAAATAATCCGGCGGCGTTAATGCGTCTGGTTTTACAACATCCAGCGAATGTTAAAAAAGTAACATCAGAAAAAATTGACGAGGATAGGTACGGCGAGTTTTACGATTTTTGTGCAAGCGAAGGATTTGAATTTAATATGATCCGCGACTTCACGGCTTCCGTTACCGATACATTGATTGATATTGCGGCAAGCGCCTGTGCTTCCCCGTCTTTTGATGGGGCGCATAGTGTGATTTGGGATGCTGAAGATTCACCTGTGGTTCAGCATATCACGCCTCGGAACTCGTGGGGGTTTTCGTCTTCGAAAATTTTCTACAATAAGCCTCACGCTTTCAGGATTCAATTTGTTAATGAAGAAAACAATTACCTAACCGATGAACGCTTTGTGTATGATGATGGCTACAATGCAAGCAACGCTACTTTGTTTGAATCTCTGAAATTCAATGGAATCACAAAGCCTAGTTTGGTTTGGAAATTGGGAAGGTATCATATCGGTCAAGCGAAGTTAAGGCCGGAAACGTTTACCCTATTTATGGATTTTGAACACCTAGTGGCGCGGCGCGGCTCCCATGTTTTTGTTACGCATGATGTTCCGTTGTGGGGTAGTGGCTCCGCAAGGGTAAAAGAGATAACTCTCAACACAGAAGAAACTCATGTAACAAGCGTTACACTCGATGAAAACGTAACCTTTGAATCGGGCAAAGATTATTCCTGCCGTTTCAGATTGGCCGACGAGGACAACACTTCTGTCTGCTACGCAGTAGATAACAGCGGTGGCATTACTAATACTCTTACTTTTACATTGGAAACCGGCATACCCATTGCCGTTGCGCCATCAGTTGGCGACCTCGCGATGTTCGGCGAAACCGGTAAGGAAACAACAGAATGTATCGTTAAGGGAATTGAAAGAAGCGAAGATTTTACGGCGAAACTGACGCTTGTTGATGTTGCGTCTGAAATTTATCAACTACGCGCTGGCGGTATTCCTGAGTATGATCCAAACATCACGCGCCCCGTGGACATAACAAAAATCAAACCTTCCGTGCCAACAATTATTAGCGTGGAGTCGGGAACAAACGCGCTGGAAATTGTGAATGGTGTAATTAAAACAAGAATCCTTGTTAATTTTTCCGTTTCCGAAACATCAATCCCGATTGACCATTACCAGCTGATTTATAAACTGGAAACACTGGAGACAAAATGGAGATGGCTGACGATTGAGGGCGGGAATAGATTTGCTTATATTTCTGGTATTCAAGATGGCGAAACTTACAGAATTAAAATCCGTGCGGTCTCCGTTTATGGCGCGTTCTCTGATTGGTCAGAGCCCCACATTGAGACCGTAACGGGTCAGGCGGAAGAACCGCCGGACGTGGAAAACTTTACCTGTAATATAATTGGCAGTAACGCTTTTCTGTCGTGGGATGCAGTGCCGGATATAGATTACTCTCATTGCGAAATCAGATATTCCAGCCTTACTGCGGGCGCGACGTGGGGAAGCGCGACACCCTTAATTAATAAAGTGGGAAAACCGGCAACGTCTATTACAGTCCCCGCGATGGTGGGATCGTATCTGATCAAGGCTGTGGATTACAAGGGCAACAAAAGCCGTAACGCTTCCGTAGTGGTTAGCGACATCGCGGCGCTGGAAGGATTGAATGTCGTGGAAACGCTTAGCCTGCCTGATGTTTCGTGGGATGGAATTTCCGGCGGCTTACGTTATGATGAAGATTATGGCGGTTTAAGATTAAGATATGATTACGGCCTCTCAGGCAACGGAGATTATTTCGATGTTAAAAACTTCATTGAAGGAGAAATATCAAATATTAAAATTTCGGCGGTGGATGGAAACGCTTTTCTGGATTTCGGCGATATACTGGCAGGATATATTGATTACAGAATTATTTTAATTGATTCCACTGGAAAAAAACTTATCGGCTACATAAAAGAGGCGGGAACAGAGGAAACTTACAGCGCGGAAATTAATAGCGGAACGCTCACGCAATATAAACTGTACATAATCACGGCGACAGAGGAAGACCACTATGGCACGGGTTTGAAGGTGGATGATTACTTTACTTCAGCCGGGACAGAATCTTGTGATGCAAATAATAAAGTAAAAGAAGTTTTAACGCCAGCGGATACCGGCGTTACCATTGTATCCGCAGCCTTTGGTGAAACATATAACTTTAAAACCGTAGAGACGGGCTTTGATTTCGCTGATACTTACACCTACTATTTGATAGAGAGCGCAAGCGGATTTATTAATTATAATTCTATGGCTTGGATGGAAGCGCACGGCGTTTCAAAAACCATTGTGGAAAGCGGATATTTTCAGCCATCAAACACTATAGACCTCACGGAAGTTTATACTTCAAGAATTTCCGCGAGCATTACATCTCAAACAATTGACCTTGTATCTTCCGACCTCTGGGAGATTGATGATTTATACGCTGTTCCTGATTTATATTTTGATATTCGGTCGGGCGCGGAAGTGTGGCTTGCCGTATCTATCACCAACGACGACCCATCGGGAAATCCATCGTGGAGCGATTGGAAAAGGTTTGTTATTGGCGATTACACAGCCAGAGCTTTTAGGTTTAGAATTTATGGCTCAGGAACTTTACCGTTTACAACTCCGGTTATTTCAGAAGTAACAATTACGATTGATATGCCCGATAGGATTGTTTCTTTTTCGGGCAACGTGGAAATCGGGGGCTCAAACATCACGTTTGACGCGCCATTTGCTATCGTTCCCAAAATCGGAATTGCTATACAAGATGGAAGCGAAGGAGATACTTATACAATAGAAAATCTTGACGAAAGCGGCTTTGATATTTATATTTATAATGGCGGAAGCGGAGTTGCCCGAAGCATTACGGGCGTTGCACAAGGCTACGGCAAAAAGGCTACGACAAATTAGAATCATAGGAGGAATTAAATGGCTAAGACATATAA
>ERZ1026792.1732-NODE-1732-length-12952-cov-3.735517_pt1 | contig 12952 bp, 10 predicted proteins | sample MGYA00520884_ERZ1026792 | MGnify/ENA primary metagenome ERZ1026792 (study PRJEB33270, sample SAMEA104284473) | anaerobic digester metagenome | biome: Anaerobic digester microbiome; feature: mesophilic sludge digester; material: Anaerobic digester biomass... | reverse complement strand
CGGCTACACGCTCTCGCTCGTGCACGGCGAGGACGGCGGCGTGGCCGGTGTCGCCTTCTTCTTCAAGGACCTCACGAGGGTCGAGCAGCTGGAGGAACGCGAGCGGTTGAGGGATCGGCTCGCGGCCCTCGGGGAGATGGCGGCCGCCCTCGCGCACGAGCTGAAGAACCCGCTGACCTCGCTGCGTTCGGCCGTCGAGACGCTGCCGCGCGCCAAGCGGCCGGAAGATGCGGAGCGGCTCCATGCCATCATCCAGCACGACATCCGCCGGCTCGACCGGCTGATCTCCGACATTTCGAACGCCAGCCGCCTCGATGCCGAACTGGCGCGGCAGGACATGCAGCGGGTCGATCTCGAAAAGCTGGTCGATGCCATTGTCTCGATCCAGCGCGATCTGGCGGCGGGGGCCGTGACGCCGGGCCGGGTGAAAGAGTTCTATGTGCTGACGCCGCTGTTCGGCGCGGGCATGTTTCTGGTGGTGCTGGCCAATAACCTTGGGGTGATGTGGCTGGCGCTGGAGGCCACGGCGTTATCCTCGGTGCTGTTGGTGGCGTTGTACAATCGCAGCACCTCGCTGGAGGCCGCCTGGAAATATGTGATCCTGGGCAGCCTGGGGCTGGCGCTCGCGTTATTTGGCACGGTCTTCACTTACGCCGCGGCCATTGATCAGCAGTCGGCGGTTGAGTTGCCCAGCTTCAACTGGTCGCACCTGATGTCCATCTCCGGCCAGCTCAACCCGCACATGATCAAGCTGGCTTTCGTTTTCGTGTTGGTGGGCTATGGCACCAAAGCCGGACTGGCCCCCATGCATAACTGGCTGCCGGATGCGCACAGCGAGGCGCCTTCGCCCACCAGCGCGATGCTTTCCGGCGTGTCGTTGAAAGTCGCCCTCTATGCTTTGGTGCGATTTCATATTTTAACCACGGCTTCCCTGGGCACGTCGTTCAGCCAGACGCTCCTGTTGGTGTTTGGCGTGACCTCGATGTGCGTGGCGGCTCCCTTCATTCTCGTGCAGTCCAATCTGAAGCGGCTGCTGGCTTATTCCAGCCTGGAACACGTGGGGCTGATCTGCGCGGGGATAGGGCTTAATTCCCGCATCACCATCTTTGGCGCGCTGCTGCACATGGGGTATCACGCGCTGGCCAAACCAGTGCTGTTTTTCGCGGCCGGCAACCTTCATCAGACCTGCCACACGCTGCAACTGCGGCGGATTGGCCCGGGCATGGCGCGGGTGCTGCCGCTGACGGCGTTTTGCCTGGGATTAGCCGGAGTGGCGGCGGTGGGACTGCCTCCATTTGGCTTGTTCTTCAGCGAGATTCTGGTGTTGAGCGGCGGGTTTGCCGCGGGGCATCTCACGGCGACCGTGCTTCTGCTGGTGGCGATCCTCGCCTCGTTTTGCGGGCTGCTTTACCAGTTTGCGCGCATTTTGCCGGGCGAACCGAAAGTCGCGCGCAGGAGCGTGCCCGCTCCCCTGGCCGGAGCGCCGGCGATGCTTCTGCTGCTGGGGGCGTTGCTGGTGTTCAGCGTGTGGCTGCCGGCTCCGCTGCTCGAAGTCATACGGCAGGCGACCGACATTATCGGAGGAGCACCATGAACGCACTCCCGGAACTGCAACCCATCCTGGCAAGTTTGACCGAGCGCTTTGGCGCGCAAATCCAGCCCATGCAGATCCCGCGCCCCAACGAAGTTTATTTCCAGGGCAAAATGGAGCTGGTGCCCGGCTTTTGCGCGTTGCTTTACAAGGAATGGGGGGCGCGGCTGGCCAGCCTGTTTGCGGATGATGTCCGCGCCCAAACCGGGGATTTCCACCTGTATTATGTGTTTGCGCTGGACGCGGCGCATGGCTTTCTCATCCTGCGCGTCCCGGTGCCGCCATCCCAGCCGCGGTTCGTCTCCCTGACGAATGCGCTCCCGGCGCTCAACTGGCAGGAGCGGGAAATCCAGGACCTGTTCGGACTCAAGCTCGAAGGCCATCCCAACGCGCGCCCTTGCGCGCTGCATGATGACTGGCCGGCGGTGCATCCGCTGCGAAAAGATTTTGCTTTGCGCACGGTGCTGCCGCCCTTTGCCGGGGAGCGGCATAAGTTCCGGGTGGTCGAAGGCGAAGGCGTCTTCCAGGTTCCAGTGGGCCCGGTGCATGCGGGCATCATCGAGCCGGGCCACTTTTTATTCAGCGTTGCCGGGGAGTCCGTCCTCTACCTGCAAATTCGGCTCTTCTACACCCACAAGGGCACGGAGAAGCTTTTTGAAAACCTGCCGCTGGCCCACGGCGTGGCCCTGGCGGAGAGCATCTCCGGCGATTCCGCCTTTGCGCACGCGACGGCCTTTTGTCACGCCATCGAGCGGGCGGCGGGGGTGGAGGCGCCGCCCCGGGCGCGCGCCATGCGCAGCATCTGCCTGGAACTGGAGCGCATTTACAACCATATCGGCGATATTGGCGCCATCGCGACCGATGTGGCCTTCGTCGTCGCCAACGCTCACGCCATGCGGTTCAAGGAGCAGGTCTTGCGCCTGAACGAGCAGCTTGCCGGCAACCGGCTCCTGCGCGGCCTGGCCGCCCCGGGCGGCGTCCGCTCCGACTGGAATACCGCCCAGGTCGAAGCCCTCCGCCAGCGAGTGGCCTGGCTGCGGCCGGAGTTCGAGTCGCTGGTCGCTTTGATCCGCGAATCTTCCTCCACGCGCGACCGCCTGGAAACCACGGGGATTCTCAGGCCGGAGACCGCCCGCGACCTGGGGATTGTCGGGCTGGCGGGCCGCGCCTCGGGCTTTGCCCATGACTTGCGCCGCGACTTCCCGCATGCCGCCTACGCGGATGTGACGTTCACGGTGCCGGTCTTCCAGGAAGGCGACGTGCTCCGGCGCCTGCAGGTCCGCGTTGACGAAGTGCGGCAGTCGTTTTCCATCATCGAACAGTTGACGTCCGCCTTGCCTTCGGGCGCGATTCGGGCAAGCCTGCCGGTGCTCCCCCCCGATGTGGTCGCCCTGGGCTACGTCGAGGGCTGGCGTGGGGAGATATTCCATTGGATTCGGACCGCCCCGGACGGCCGCCTGGCCCGGTGCAAGATCAAGGATCCCTCCCTGCAAAACTGGCCGGCACTCAGCGAAGCGATTCAAGATAACATCATTCCCGATTTCCCGGTGATCAATAAGAGCTTCAATCTGTCCTATTCCGGCACGGACCGCTGACCCCGCCCCCTCCGCCCATGTTTGACATTCTCTACCATAGTTTGGCTACGGGCGTCGTGACCACGGATTATCCGAAGACTCCCGCGCAGACGAGCCGCCAGTCGCGCGGCCGGCCGGAGATTGACGCGCCGAACTGGAAGGACGCGCGGGCTGCGGTTGCCGCGTGCCCGACCGGGGCCTTGTCCTGCACGGACGGCCCGGAAACCCGCCGCGTAACGCTGGACCTGGGCAAATGCACGTTTTGCGGCTTCTGCGCGGAAGCCGATCCGGCCATTCGCATGTCCAACGTGTGCGAACTGGCGGCCCGGCATAAAGCGGAGTTGACAACCACGATTCAGTATCAGCTCGCGCCCGATGGCACGCACCAGGCGTTGCTTTCTCCGCCGCGCGCCGCGGCTGATCCCCGGCCTGCAGCGTTGGACGCGGTCGGCGCGCAGTTGAAGGCGCGCATTGCTAAAGTACTGGGCCGCTCGCTGCACATTCGGGAAGTGGATGCCGGTTCGTGCAATGGCTGCGAGGTCGAGATTGCCGGCCTGAACAGCCCGGTCTATGACCTCGAACGTTTCGGCCTTCATTTTGTGGCCTCGCCGCGTCATGCCGATATGCTGCTGGTAACCGGGCCCGTTTCCCGCAACATGGAATTAGCGCTGCGCAAAACGTATGAAGCGATGCCGGCTCCGCGCCTGGTGGTGGCCGTGGGCGCCTGCGGGTGCAGCGGAGGCATTTTCGGAACGAACTATGCCAGCCTGGGCGGCGTGGATAAGGTCATCCCCGTGGATGTCTATGTCCCCGGCTGCCCCCCCAATCCATACGCCTTGCTGCACGGCATACTGACGGCGATTGACCGCGGCTAGACGGCAGGGCTTCTGGCGGCGGGTTACCCGGCATTGTGGGCCGGGCCTTGAATCCCTGCCTGCGGAGATGAGCCGCCCCGCGCCGCGCGGCACGCGAATGGTCTTGAGCATCTCGCCGAGGCGCAGGGCGGTCTGGCGATAAGCGACAAAGAACTCCGCCAGCGGGAGGGTGCGCTCGATCAGGCGCGCCGGTTTGCCGCGCGCGAGCGATGCCAGCACGACCTGAGCCTCGAGCCCAGCAGCAGGGGGGCGCTGTCGCCGATGGGGGAGTCGGTGGCCAGGTTGCCGCCCAGGGGGGCGCGGTTGCGGATCAGGCGCGAACCAAAAACGCGCAGCATGTCCGCCAGCGCGGGAAGTTCGCCCGCCACTAGCTCCTCGATCTGCGTGAAGGTGGCCGCGGCGCCAATGCGCCACTCCGTTTCCGTGCGCTGGATCTCCCGCAATTCCGGCACGGCCTCGACCGAGACCAGGGTGGAGAATCTCCGGTGGCGCTTGGTGAGGTCGAGCCCCAACTCCGTGGCCCCGGCCACCAGCCGGGCCTCGGGGAAGCGCGCCAGCGCGTGGAGCACGCCGGCCAGGGTTGCGGGCCGGAGGAACCTTTCCCCGCCCGCCTCATATTCGACTTCCCCCAGGGGCGGCACCGGCTTCCGCAACCGGCCGGCGAAGCCATCCCGCCCGGCGGGGATGCGCCCCGGCCCGAAAGCCGCTCCGGCGGCCTGGCGAATCGGGCGGCAGCCGGTGCAGCGGCAGAGATTGCGCTTAATTGGTCGTCCAGTTGGCCGGCCTGCCGAATATCGCCGCGGTAGTACCCCTCGAAGAGCGACATCACAAACCCCGGCGTGCAATACCCGCATTGCGAGCCGTGGCGCCGGACCATCTGTTCCTGGACGGGGTGCAACCGGCTGCCGGCCGCCACTCCTTCGACGCTGAGGATCTCGCGCCCCGCCATGAGGCAGAAGGGGACCAGGCAACTGTTCAGCGCGCGTCGCGTTCCAGGATCACCACGGCGCAGGCGCCGCAATCCCCCTCGGCGCAGCCTTCCTTGGCGCCCGTCAGCCCGGCATGGCGCAGGTATTGGAGCAGGGTGGTGCTGGGGGAGACGCCCTCGACGTGGACGCGGCGGCCATTGAGAGTGAATTCGATGGCGTTGCGCATAGCTGGTTGAATAACGCTAAAGCAGACCCCGGAGGCTGTAAATCAAATAGGAAGAGATTGCTGCGCCGGGCGCGCCGGTGTGGTAATCTCCCGGCGGTGAAAAGAAGCGGCCTCATCGGGATGTTGCTGCTGGGTTCCGCCCTGGCCTTTGCCCGGGCGGACACCCTGGACCTCGCCGACCTGGCGCAGTCGGCGGAACAATGGGCCGCGGAGAACCTCGACGAGGATGTCTGGCGCCTGCTGGAGGATGTGGATCGCGAGCAGGTGGAAGGATTTTTCCGCGACCTGCAGCAACGGCTGGGCGGCGAGTACGTCGTGGACCTCGCCGCGCTCAACCGCACCGCCCAAGCCGTCTTGTCGCTGCTGGAGAGCCGCGCCGAAACCCAGCCGTATGCCGCCTGGCTCAAAGCGCGGCTCGCCTACCTGGAGGTGGCCGAGGAGTTCCAGCAGAGCCGCCCGGCTCCCCCGCGCCCGCCGGACCAGCCCGCGCCGCCGCCCACCAACGCGCCGCCGAAAATCGAGCGTGAAGTCTGGACCCGAAAACTCGCGACCGAGCCCTGGCCCCGCGCGGCAACCAATTACGTGCCGCGCCTCAAGCCCGTTTTTGCGGAGCAGAAAGTCCCGCCCGAATTGGTGTGGATCGCGGAGGTGGAATCCTCCTTCAACCCCCGGGCGCGCAGCCCCGCGGGGGCGGTGGGGCTGTTTCAGCTCATGCCCGAGACCGCCCGCCAATACGGGCTGCGGACCTGGCCGCTGGACCATCGGCAGCGGCCCGTGGACAGCGCGCGGGCGGCGGCCAAATACCTGGCCAGCCTCCATAAGCGGTTCAAAGACTGGCGGCTGGCGCTCGCGGCTTACAACGCCGGGGAGGGAACCGTCCAACGGCTGCTGCAAAAGCGCAAGGCGCGGTCGTTTGACGCCATCGCCCTGCACCTGCCGGCGGAAACGCAGATGTACGTGCCCCGCGTCGAGGCCACCCTCGCGCGCCGCGAAGGCGTGAAGCTCAGCCAGCTCCGCTTCCCCGGCGGATAGGCGCAAGCCGGGCCCCGGCGGGCCGAAAAAAGATTGCGAAAAGCGGCTTCCCTTTTCTCCGCGCCGTGGATAATATGCTGGCGGACAAGATGTTAGGGGCAGCGGATTCAGACCGGCGGAATCGGGAAATGCCCGGCTGACGGCTGCCCGGCGTGCATATGACATTCGATGACAGTCCGGAAATGGCCCGCGCCACCGCCGCACAGCAATTGCTGTTTCCCGCCAATCCGCGCGCCGTCTCTGATCAAGTGGGGCTGAACTGGTGGACGGCCCTGAAGCTCTACGAGGATGGCTGGCTCAGTTTTTCCCCCGCCGATACGCCGCGCCTGGACGAAGCGCAGGAAGCCGAACTGCGTTTCCTGGGCTCACTGATCACGGCCGGCTGCGACCGGGGCATGCTCATGACCCTGCTGGAGCAACTGTCCAAGCCCTACGCCTACGATCTGCGCCGCCTTTACTATGACTGGGCGGAACGCTACTGGCGGCTCCTGCCGGACCCGCTGGCCCATCCGGAAGCCACGTTCGCCGACTGGCTGCACAGCCTGGTGAAGCAGCGGGATGTTGATTCGCTGACGGGCATCCTCGAACTGGTCCAGGACGCGCTCTCCCGGGTTCGCGTCGAGACCGCGCAAGGCGAACTGGATCGGCCCGGGTGAGCCCGCTTCCCCGGGAACCGGCAGTGCTCCCGCCCGCGGCATTTGCCCGCCCCGCCGACCGGACAGGGCAGCCAGAACTTCACAACCGGCCCGGTGCCTCTGGCCGGAAGCCCTTGGCTCGTATTCCCCGCACCGGCCTGCGGCTGCGGAGCTCTCCACGATTATCGCCGTCCGCCCGGCTTTGCGGCATTGCCAAAGAATGTCTCCAGCAAAGTGCCGTGTTCCGTGCGAACGACCATTCCCTCCTTGACCTGGTGCCGCTGGAACCATCCCTGGTTGGCTTCGATCACGAATTGAACCCGCTCTGAGGAGGCCGCAACCGGATTCGTATTGTGCGGCTGCAGATCATGGATTTCCAGGATGACGCCTTCCGGGTCAAGGTAAGCCGCTGAGAGCGGCAGCGGACAGTTTTTCATCCAAAAGGAGGCGCGATGGGGAACGGAGAAGACGAACAACATGCCGGCGTTCTCCGCCAGGTTCGTGCGAAACATCATGCCGGTTTGCACCTGCCGGGCCGTCAACGCCAGTTCAGCCACCATTTCCTCCGCTCCCAGCCAAAGGTTCAGCGTCTGCAATTTGGGTTGCGCTGCGGCGGGCAAATCCGGCTCCAGTTCGGTTCCGGCCGCCTCCGGCGCGGCCTTCCGGCACCCGACGACACCAACCCCCAGCAGCGTCGCCACCAACCCAACCGCCAGGATGCGCCATCGTTTCATCGCCCCAACCTGAGCGAAAGTCACGCGCCTTGCAAGCGCCACTTCTCTTTTGGCAGTGCCGCCACCACCTGCCGAACTGTGCCAATTTGGCACACCTCAACCTCGGCAAAAGCACCCATCCTCATTTCCGGCCTGCCTCCGTCCCTCCATCCGTAAAAATCTGAAAAAAGCCCACCCACCCACCGGAACTGCCCGCAATCCTGCCAGCCAGTCGTCCTCCCGCCCATATCCCAATTCCCGCCAATATCCGTCATTCCTCCCTCCCAAAGCGCTGTGTACAAGGGGTGTACAAGGGATGCTCATCGGATATACCAGCTAAAATCCTATGGACTCCCGGTGAGCATCCCTTGTACACCCCTTGTACACAGCGTTTTAGGAGGGGGAAATGGGCTTGGCAGTGGCTAAGTTTCTCAAAAGTGAGAATAGAAGCGGCGGGAGATGGCGAATGATCGCTGAGAAGCCTTTCAGCGGGAGTGTCCAATAATTGGACAGTTCGAGATAGCGTCGGGAGGCTGGGAAGTGGGCAGGGCTGCGGACTATTGAGGAGGGCAGGATTACGGATTTGGGGTGGGGGGCGAGAAAGACTCATTGAAGGGCTTGCCTTTGGGTCGGCTTTCTCACAGTTTGCCTGCATGAACGACCGGACAATGGCTTCCTCTCAGGCACTCCCCTTGCGAAACGGCGTGGCGCGGCACTGGTCGCGCCGTCAATTCCTGCGGACGGCGTCCGCAGCGGGTGTTGCCGCGCCGTTCTTTCTGGCCCGCACCAGCCTGCTGGCGGCGCCCCGGGCCATTTCCCCCAACAGCAAGCTGGCTCACGCCTGCGTGGGTGTGGGCGGCATGGGAGCCGTTGATTTGCAACGGTTCCAGGCTCATCAGCGGGTGGAGATCGTGGCTTTATGCGACGTGGACACGCACGCGCTCGATAAAGCGGCCCAGGCCGTTCCGGGCGCGCGGCTTTACACCGACTGGCGGGAATTGCTCGACAAGGAGGGGGGCCGGTTGGATTCGGTGAATGTTGCCGTGCCGGACCACATGCATTTCTCGATTGCCTATAACGCGATTGAGCAGGGCCGGCATGTCTATTGTCAGAAGCCTCTATGCCACGATGTGGCGGAGGTGCGCGCGCTGACCGAGGCGGCGGTCAAGCGGGGCGTGATCACCCAGTTGGGCACGCAGGGTGCCTCGACGGCGCGGGAGCGCATCGCGGTGCAGTGGCTCCGAGAAGGGCGGATCGGCAAGGTGACGCATGCCTATCTCTGCTCGAACCGGCCCGGCGCGGTCGAAGCGTATCGGCTTCCGGGGCCGCGCCCGGCGACGGGCCAGGAACCGCCCGCCTCCTTGAAGTGGGAGCTTTGGCTGGGCAGCGCCCCCCGCCGGCCTTACGCGCCGGAGATTTACCATCCGGCCAAGTGGCGCGCGTGGCAGGACTTCGGCACCGGTTGGTCGGGGGATATTGGCTGCCATATCTTCGACCCGGTGTGGAAAGGGCTGGGGCTGAAGGCGCCCAGGACCGTCTGGGCGGAAGTGCAGGAGTCGTGGAAACTTTCCCCGGAGCGCCGGGCGGACACCTGGCCGCAGGGCGACCACATCATCTGGACGTTTCCGGGCAATGAAAAGATCGCAGGCCGGGAGCTGGTGCTGGAGTGGTTTGACGGCGATTACTATCCGCCGGAATCCATCCGCAAGCAGTATTCGGAAGATTTGAAGGAGTATCCGCCGGAGTCCTCGTTCCTGGCCGGAACGGAAGGCGCGATGTTGATCGGCCACGGCGCGGTGCCGCAGTTGCTGCCGGAGGACAAGTTCAGCGGGATCGAGCGGCCCCGGCTGGCGGAGCGCGATCATTACCATCACTTCGTGGACGCGTGCCTGGGCGGCGAGAAGACCGAATCGCACTTTGCGCAGAGCGGGCCGATGACCGAGGCCATTCTGCTGGGGACGGTGGCCATCCGGGTGCCGGGGCAGAAGCTGGAGTGGAACAGTTCCCGGTTGAAAATCACCAACCACCGGGAAGCCAACTGTTATCTTCAGCGGCGCTACCGCGAGGGCTGGCGGGTGGCGCGGTTCTGATCAGAACTTGAGGAACCACTTGCGCCGATACATCTCGTAGGCGACCAGGTAAAGCCCCACCACGTAAAAGCACGCCCACATGAGCGAGGCGTTTTGGGGGCTGGCCAGGAAGCCGAAGAAAGGCGCGGTCTCGGGGCTGGCAAACGGCGCGCAGAGGTGCTGGTAAAGGAAGGTTTTGAGGGCCACCTTTTCGCCGCCGGCGCCGGTCAGCTTGATGGTGAGGGAGATGCGCCCCAGCAGGCCCGCCAGCATGAACACCGTGATGGCGTTCATGCCGTAGATGGCGAACGGCCGGGCCCACTTGCGCCAGCCGTGCACGTCCACCAGCCAGTAGGCGACCGCAAAGCAGTTCATCGCCATGCCGGCCATGAACACGGCGTAGGAACTGGTCCAGAGTTTCTTGTTGATCGGCAGCCACACATCCATGATCGCCCCGGCAAACAGCAGCAGGTTGCCCCCCACGAAGAGCCACGCCGTTTTGGCTTCCGGCGTCAGCCGGGAGCGGAGCAGTTGGCCGGTCAGGACGCCGAACAGGGTGGAGGCAATCGCGGGCACCGTGCTGAAGAGGCCTTCCGGGTCCCAGGTCTTGCCGCCGCTCCAGACGTGGGTGCCGATGGTCTTGCCGTTCAACACCAGGTTATCAATGTATTCGCAGAAATTGCCGTGTTCGGCCAGGCCCCCGGCGCCCCATCCCAGCCATGGCCCGACGAACATCATCAGCCAGTAGCCGGCCAGCAAACCCGCCGTCCAGAGCAATTGGCCGCGGAGGTTGGTGCCCAGGTAAATCAATATCGCGATGAAGTAGCAGATGCCGATGCGCTGCAGCACGCCCGGGATGCGGACGGTGGTGGCAAAGTTATGCAGCCAGGCGGCCAGGCCGTCGCGGAAAAGCGAGCCGTCAATCAGGTAGCTGAAGGCGTTCAGGAAGAAGCCCAGGGCGAAAATAATCACCGCGCGGCGCAGCGCGTGGAGCAGGAGCTGGCGGCGGCTTTGGCCTTGCTCGATCCGGCGCGCGATGGAAAGCGGGATGGCGACGCCGACGATCCAAAGGAAGAACGGGAAGATCAGGTCCGTAAAAGTCCAGCCGTGCCACGCGGCGTGGTCGAGGGGTTTATAGATGGCGCTCCAGTTGCCCGGATTGTTGACCAGGATCATGGCGGCAATCGTTGCTCCGCGAAAGACATCGAGGGACATCAGGCGGGCGGGGCCAGGGCTGTGAAGCGGCACAGGGGCGGCGGATTTCATATTGAATCGCGGGCAGACTACGGGGATTCCGGGCGGAAGGAAAGCGGCTTTCCCGCAAATAATAGTTGCCAGTTTTGCTGGGATGGGGCAAAATAAGCATCGAAGACCATTGCATAGGCTTTAGATAGCGGTTAGCAGCACAAAACCAATCTCGGTTCCTCACCAATTAGTTGTGCTCCGACAGCGATGGTATCCTGTATATTGTGGTTTTTAGCCTTTACTAGGCAGAGCGAGTGTGGTTGGCTTTGGCAAGATCATGTATCTGAAGAACTTGACAGTCCTGGGATTTAAGTCTTTTGCGGAGAAGACTGTTCTTAATTTCCAGCCGGGGGTCACGGCCATCGTAGGCCCCAATGGGTGTGGTAAGTCCAATGTGTCAGACGCTATCCGTTGGGTACTGGGCGAGCAATCCGCCAAGGCCTTGCGGGGCGGCGAGATGGCGGATGTGATTTTTAACGGGACGGACAGCCGCAAGCCGCTGGGCATGGCGGAGGTGTCGCTGACGGTTGGGGGGGTGGACCCGGAAGGGCTTGCGGCGGCGGGCGTGAAACTGGTGTATGACGAGGTGACCCTTACCCGGCGGGTCTTCCGTGACGGTGGCAGCGAGTATTTTATTAATCGGACGCCTTGCCGGTTGCGGGATATCCAGCAACTGTTCATGGGCACCGGCGTGGGGCGCACCAGCTATAGCATCATGGCGCAGGGCAACATCACGCAAATCCTCTCCAGCAAACCGGAGGATCGGCGGATGATCTTCGAGGAGGCGGCGGGCATTACCCGGTTTAAGGCCCAAAAGAAAGAGGCGCTGCGCAAGCTGGAATACACCGAGCAGAACCTGTTGCGCATCGCCGACCTGGTCCGCGAGGTGAAGCGCCAAATTATCTCGCTCCAACGCCAGGCCGGCAAGGCCCGGCGCTACAAGCAGCTCTCCGCCGAGCTTCAGCATTTGGATACCCAGCTGGCGCGCCACCGGTTTGACCAGTTCCAGGCCGAGATCGCCGAGTGCCAGGCGGGGGTGGATGCGCTTCGCCGCGAGTTCGAGGCCCGTTCGGCCGGCGTGTTGGGCTGCGAGGACGAAATCACGCATTTGCGCGAGCGGTTATCCGAGCTGGAGCATGAGATCAGCGGCCAGCAGCAGCGCGGGCTGGAGTTGAAGGGGGAGATGGACCGGCACGAGAGCCGGATTCAGTTCAACGAAGAGCGTTTGCGGGAGCTTGCCGCGCAGGACAGCAAAGCCGTGACGGACCTTGCACAGGCCGAGGAGCGGCGCCGCGGCGCGGAGGCGGACCTGGCGGAGGCGGCCCGCCAGATGGCCGCGGGCGAAACGGCTTTGGCCGGGCATCGGCAGGCGTTTGCCGCCCGGCAGGAAACGCTGCGCCAGGTGGACGACGAATTGCACCGCCAGCAGGAGGCGCTGCAGCAGGCGCAGGCCGGGGCCTTTGCCGCGGCGCAGGAACTGACGCGGGTGCGCAATGAGATCACCGCGCTGGATTTGCAGAAGCAGGGCAACCTGGCGCGGCTGGAGAAGCTGTCGGCCGAGAAGATTCAGTTGGAAGAGGAGCGGGGGCGGCTGGAGGTCCGGCTGCGCGAGTTCGAGGCCAGCGTGACGGCGGAGAAGTTGAGCGCGCAGACGCAGCGCGGGACGGTCGAGCAGCGGCAGGAGCGGCTGCGCCAGGTGCGGGAAGAACTGGAGCGCGCCGCGCGCGAGCAAGACCAGGTGTTGGAGCAGCAGGCGGCGAAACGCTCGCGCCTGCATGTGCTGGAGCAGCTTCAGGCCGACCACGAGGGTTTCAGCGCCGGATCGCTGGCCGCTTTGCGGCAGTCCCGGCATGTGCTGGGTTCGCTGGTGGACCGCATCCGCGTGCCCGACCAGTATGTCGCCGCCATCGAGGCGGCCCTGGGGCATCATTTGCAACTGGTGCTCACGGAGCAGCCGGAGTCGGCGCGGCAGATCCTGGCGGAGCTCAACACGAACAAGGCCGGCCGGGCGAGCGTTGTGCCGCTGGCTTTCATGGGCCCGGAGGGGAACGGCGGGGGCGGGG
>ERZ1026792.1727-NODE-1727-length-12975-cov-3.808297_pt1 | contig 12975 bp, 10 predicted proteins | sample MGYA00520884_ERZ1026792 | MGnify/ENA primary metagenome ERZ1026792 (study PRJEB33270, sample SAMEA104284473) | anaerobic digester metagenome | biome: Anaerobic digester microbiome; feature: mesophilic sludge digester; material: Anaerobic digester biomass... | reverse complement strand
GGTGCGCGCGTACACCGGCGGGCGGGCGGAGTGGAAAGCCGAGCTGGCGCCCGGCGAGGCCTGCGTGTACGCCATCGCCGCCCTCCGGGCCGACGCCGTCGATGCCTATATCGAAGGCGAAATGCGCAAGCGCGGCATTCCCGCCGTCTCCCTCGCGGTCCGCCTGGAAGGACGATTGGTGAAGCTCGCGGCCTACGGGAAAGCCGACGTCGAACTCGACGTCGCCGCCGGCCCCCGGACCGTGTTCCAAATCCAGTCCATCACGAAAACCTTCACGTCGGCGGCGATTCTGATGCTAATGGAGCAAGGCAAGCTCGCCCTCGACGATCCGGTCGCCGCGCATTTGGCGGGCGCGCCCGAGGCGTGGAAGGACATCACGGTGCGGCATCTTCTTTCCCACACCTCGGGGATCAAGGATTTCATCAACGAGCCGACCGCCAGTCTGCGCCTCGATGTGACGGAAGAGGACGTCCTTGCCGCCGCCGCCCGGCGGCCGCTCAACTTCCCGCCCGGGGAGCGCTATGCCTACAGCAACACGAATTACCACCTGCTCGCCATGATCATCCGGAAACACACGGGCCTGTGGTACGGCGATTTCTTGAAAGCGCGCATCTTCGCGCCGTTGGGCATGTCCGACACGCGCATAGTGAGCCACGGGGACATCATCCCCGGCCGCGCCGCGGGCTACGACCGGTGGGACAACCGCCTCCGGAACGGCGCATTCATCGCCGAGTCCATCCTGTCCTACGGGGGCGGAGGAATCCTGTCCACCGCGGCGGATCTGGCGCAATGGGCCGCGGCGTTCGAGTCCGAGACGCTGCTCAAGAAGGACACCATCGCCCAGGCCTGGACGCCCGTCAAGCTGGCGAAGGGAACGAACGCGCCCTACGGCCTGGGCTGGGCCGACGATTCGATGAACGGGCGGCGGGGCTTCGGCCACAGCGGAGAACACGCGACCGGCTTCTCCTCCTACCTCCTGATCCACCCGGACGACCGGCTGGCCGTGATCGTGTTGACCAACTTCCGGCGCGCCGCTCCCAAGAGCCTCGCCCAACACATCGCCGGGCTATACGTGCCGGCGCTCGCCCCGAAGCCGCCGCCGCCCGAAGAGCGCCGCTAGGGCGCCACTCCGGCGCGCAACGCGCGCCCCGCGCGGGCGGAGGCTGCGCGCCGCCCGGAGCCCGCCGCCGCGGCTGGGAGGCGATGCTATCGGAATGCCGCGGAGCCCTCCGTCCGGACCGGCGGGTTTGTCCGCCAGCCGCGCCGCGCTGGAAGGTCCGATTACCGGGCCGCCGTGAACGCGGCGCGGCTTCGCGGCCGAAAGTCTTGATAGACGGCGCGGGGAGGAGCGGCATGGAGTTGCGCGATCCGATCGGAGCAGAAGGCGCGGCCTCGGGCCTCGGAGGATGGCTGCCCTTGAGGCTGGCCCTCCTCGTGTTCCTGGGATACATCGGCGTCCGCCACCTGTGCGAGGCGGGGTATACGAGCATCTTCGGGGCCCTCAACCTGGGGATCCACGAGGGAGGGCATCTTCTCTTCGTCTGGACGGGCAGCGATTTCCTCCACGCCCTCGGCGGCACTCTCGCGCAGATGGCCGCCCCGGTCATCGCGGCCTTCCTGTTCCTGCGCCAGGGCGACCGTTTCGCCGCCGTGGTATGCGGCCCTTGGCTTGCCACCAACATGTACGACTCGGCGCGCTACATCGCCGACGCCCGTTCCCTCTCCCTGACGCTCGTCTCGGTGGGCGGCGGCGACGCCCAGCACGATTGGAACTACATCCTCGGCCGCCTGGGAATGCTCCAGTACGACACGACTCTCGCGGCTTGCGTCCGCGTCGGCGCCTTCGCCTGCATGTGGGGCGGGGTTCTGGCGGGCGCCTACCTGCTATTCCGCTCGGCGGCGCCGAAGACGCGGGCAAGGAAGCGCTCGGGCCCCATCGTGATCAAGCCGCGGCGTGTTCCCGCCGGCGGTCCGGTGCCGCCGGAACGCGCCGACTTCCAACGCGGGCCGAGCGCCGCGTCCGCGCGCAGCGCGGTGCATTCCTCGGGGACGCGATCGTAACCGCCTAGGCCGCGCCGCCGGGCGGCGCGGCCGGAGTCTTCCGCGCCGGTTCGGGCGCCGGCCCCAGCTTCGCGCTCCGCCACAGGAGCGCCAAGGCCGCCAGCGCCGAAAGCGCCATGAGCACCCACACGAACGTCTGTCCCTCGGGGGACTCCTTCTCGCTCTTCGGATCCTGCGCTACGAGCGCCTCGGCCTCGGCCTTGGGCACGAGCTTGAGATCCACCTCGGCCAACGCCTCGACCTCGTATTGCGGCACCCGCGCCTCGTCATTGCCGAAATACGCCGTGAAGAGCTTCTGTCCCGCGGGCTGAAAAACCGCGTACTTCGCGTGGTAGAGGCCTTCCACCGCGGCGAGTTCCAGGGGCGGGTTGTCCCCGTTCTCGATCTCGATCTTGACGTACCGATAGGGCGCCTCTACGGCAAGCGTCAGGCTCGCGCGGCCCTCGATATCCCGCGCGATAGTGCCCGTGCCCGCCTGCATCCAGGGCGTATCGACGGGCCGTTCCCCCGCCTTCTCGCCGGTCTCGAACCTGACTTTCTCCATGTGCGTCAACGAATCCCGTCCGAATACCCGGCAGTTCCGCCGGAACACGCGCTCGGGAGCGCCCGCAAGGACGAGCCTAAGGGCCGTGATGGGCAGATGGCGATACGTGAAGTCGATGGACGCCGTGCTTACGCGCCGGCCCCCATCACGCGTGTACTCGACCTGCCCGCCGACGACGGTGCAGCGGCGAACGATCGGCTCGGCCGTCTTGACGACGCGCCGCCAACACCGGACGGCCTCGAAGTCGGGCGCCGCTTCTTCCTCGGCCATCTTGCGCACCGTGACGCGGATGAAGCGGTAGTTGTTGTCGGAGCCCAGATCGACGGTCTCGAACCTCTGCCCCGCCACGGCGGCCACTAGGCCGTCCTCAAGGAGGGTCGCCCAGGTCTGCTGGTCATGGCTGCCCTCAACGCGCACACGCCGCAGGAAATTCTCCCCCGAAGTGGCGACGACCAGCCGGTTCTTGAGGGTCGCGACCTCGAAATCGACGGTGAGGCGCTTCGTCTCCGCGTCCGGCTGCTCGCGGTTGAGTTCCCTGCCCTTGACCTCGAACTCCTTAACGCTGTCGCGCTCGGAGGCGATCACGTAGGGGACTTCCGAACCGCCGGCAACGGTCAGCCTGAAATCCGAGAAATGCGGTCGCGCGCAGGCATCGAACATCTCCGGCGTCAGGGCGAGCGCCGCGAAGGGTCCAGGCGGCGCCGTGACGCCGCAACGCCATTGCCACGCCGCGAACTCCGTCTCGCCGCCGTTCAGCGCCGCGCCGAAAAGCGCGGCGGCGGCGGCCGCCTGCCATGCCGTCAATTTCCTTCGCATTCCGATCGCCTCCGTGCCTCACGGCGAATGTAGGCATACGAGCAAACCAGAAGCAGTCCTCCCAGCGCGGCGAAGGAGAGGACGCGCCAGAGATCCCGCGCTTCCACGAGATCCACCGTGAAGACCTTGATCACGGTGACGCCCAGGAGGATCAGGCCGAACCAGCGCCAAGAGATCCGGCTCCGCTTGATGCCCCACCCCACCATGCCGACGCCCCAGAGAGCCCACCCAACGGAGACGAGCGCCATCTTGATCCAGTAATAGTGTTTCGGCGCCCACTCGCGGAGGATGGGATTGCCGACGATCTCCGTCGTCAGGAGCGCGAGGGCGAGCGCATGTCCGTAGAGCTCGAGCCCGCGCGCCGCGGCGGGGTTGCCGGGCGCGAAACGCCGCGCTGTCACGAATACCATGGCGGGAAAGAGCGCGCACGCCGCCAGGGAGAAGTTGAGGAAGTACATCGCCGGCTGCGCGTGAAGACAGGCGAGGAGCCAGAGGAAGCCGACGCCGAGCACCGCGTAGTGAACCGCCGCCGCGCGCCAGAGCCACGGCCGCGCTCTCGCACCCCAGAGATAGATCCACGGGTACAGGGCCCACAGGATCGCCAGCACCGCCGTTTGGTAGTCGGACAGCGCGTTGCGCCCGTCCGAGTCTAAGAAGTGCAGCGTGCTTTTCTGACCGTTGAACCACGCGACCGCCTCGTAGGAAAGCAAGCCGAGGAATGCCGCGACCGCGAAGACCTGCACGCCCGCGCCGAGCATGCCCAGGCCCCCCTGCCGCGGCCCTAGGGCCGCGCGGAAACGCGCTCCCGTATAGAAGCAGGCCGCCACCAAGGCGCACCAGGCCAGAAACACCGGATTGGCGATAACGCGGAAGTACCCCGAGTGCTCCACTCCGGCGTCGCTGCCGGCAACCCACGACGCCAAGAGGCACGCGCCCGCCAGGGCGAACAGCGCCAGCCGCCGCGCGCTTCCGCCGACGGTGGCAAAGGCCGCCGCCGCAAACGCCCAACCGATGACCGCCCCCTCGGCCTTCAGGAGAGCGGGCACGAGGAGTGCCAGCGGCACCGCGGAGACGAGCAGCATCGTTTCCTCGGCGGCGGCCGTGCTCATGCGCCGCGCGCGCATGACCCGCAGCACTCCCAGCCCGAAAACCGTGACGCCGATGAGCGTGAAGGCGAGCGGCGTCTCGTGCGCCGGGGCCAGGAGCACCCACGCCTGCCCGACGGCCGCCGCGACGGCCGCCGCGGTAAGCGCGAGATCCACCGGCAGGATCTCGCTCCGGCGCCGCGCGCCGCGGACCAGCGCCGAGAACGTAAAAAGGACCGGGAAGATCAGCGCGCCCGCCAGGGCGATCCCGAGGCGCTCGGGCGTATAGAACTTCGTGTACCAGCCCGCGTAGTAGACCGCCGTGAACACGGCGCACAGCAGCGTCGGCCAGCGCCACGGGCAGGCGAGCCTGAGCGCGGCGCTCGCGAGGGCGAAAATCGCGAGATACGCAAAAAGCATCTCGGCCTGATCCTGGCCGGTCGAGAGCAGGAACGGCGTGGCATAGGCGCTCACGAGCCCCAGCACGGCCAGCACGGCGCCGCGCCTGGTCACGGCGAGAGCGGTGAGGAACGCGGCGAAGTAAACGAGCAGCACGAATGTGGCGAGTCTGCCTGAGAAGCCGTAGAACTTGAAGGCGAGAAACGTCGTCAGGAAGAGCCCGCCCCCGCCCGCGGCGCTCACCGCCTGGGAGAGAAGATCGCTCGCGCGCCTGAGCTTGAACTCGCCCAGGCACAGAATTCCGAAGCTCACGGCCAAGCCGACGGCGACGCGGCCGGCCGGTCCGAGCAGGCCCAGGTCGTAAACGAATTTGAGAAGGAAGGCGAGCGCGACCACGATAATGAGGGCGCCGATCCAGCTCAACCAGCGCGTGCCGAGACGCCGTTCGAATTCGATCCAAGCGGTCGGCGGCGCGGCGGCGCGCGCCGGCTCGGCGGGGCGGACCACGGGTGGCAGCGGCGCGACAAGCGGCGCCGGGGCGGGGCGCGGCGGCGATATGGCGGCAGGTGTGGCCGGCGCGGCCGGGGTGGCCGGCGCGGCCGGCGCGACAGAAACGGCCGGTGCCGCAGGCGCGACAGAAACGGCCGGTGCCGCAGGCGGCCATGCTTCCTCCCGCGGATCGCCGCGACGCTCCAGGGCGACGAGCCGGTTCTCCATCCGCCTGATTCGCGCGCCAAGGATGAAAACACGCACGAAGGCGATCAGCCCTATGATCGGCGTGGCAATGGCAATGAGCCCCAGAAGAAGGATTTCCAGGATTTCCGCCTCCATCTCGCTTCCTCCCGACCTCAGGAGCAGCGGAAACGCGGCGGCATTATAGGCAGTTTCATAAGAGCCGTCAAGCGCAAAAATGACGCGGCTTCGGGGCGCCGGCCGGACGATTGACCGCCGCGAGCGCCTCGGCTACCATCGCCTCGGACGGCGCGCGCCGCGGTGTTGCGCCTCCGGCCGCCGCTCCCGGCGGACAACGGCCCCTAACGAGAAAGGAGTCCCCATGCCACGCAAAACCTCGCCCGCGCCTTCCGCCGTTAGCCGCCGCGCGGCCCTGGCGGGCGCCGCCGCGGCCGCCGCCGCGCTCGCGGCCCCGCGTTCGTGCTTGGCCGCGGCGGAGGCCGCCGCCGCCGTCAAGGGACGCCTTCGGCAGTCGGTCTCCAAGTGGTGCTTCGACTCCTGGTGGTCCCTCGAGACGCTGGCCGCCAACTGCGCCAAGATCGGCATCAAGGGCATCGATCTCATCGGCGCAAACGACTGGCCGACGGTGAAAAAGCACGGTCTGACGCCGACCATGGCGCCCGGCGCCGGCTCCATCAGCAACGGCTGGAACCGCAAGGATAATCACGACCGCTTCGTCGAGGAGATGAAGCGGAATCTCGATCTGGCCGCCGAGGCCGGCGTCCCGAACGTCATCTGCATGTCGGGCGAGCGCAAGGGCCTCCCGGATGACGAGGGCATCAAGAACTGCGTCGAGGGCCTGAAGCGCGTCGCCGGCTACGCCGAGCGCAAGAAGGTCACGATGTGCATGGAACTGCTCAACAGCAAGGTCGACCACAAGGACTACCAGTGCGACCGCACGGCCTGGGGCGTCGAGGTGGTGAAAGGCGTCGGTTCGCCGAGATTCAAACTGCTTTACGACATCTACCACATGCAGATCATGGAGGGCGACGTCATCAGGACGATCCGCGGAAACATCCAACACATCGGCCACTTCCATACGGGGGGCAACCCGGGCCGCCACGAAATCGACGCCTCCCAGGAACTCAACTACCCCGCGATCATGCGCGCCATCGCGGACCTCAAGTTCGACGGCTGGGTGGCGCATGAATTCGTGCCGTCCGGCGATCCGTTCGCGGCGCTGGAGCAGGCTTTCCGCCTCTGCGACGTGTAACCGGGCCGCGGGGCCCAAAGCCCGATCGGGAGGGAGGCGCGCCATGCTCACCCGAAGAAGCTTCATGTCCGGCGCGGCCTGTGCCGCGGCGGCCGCGGGGGCGTTGAGAGCCGCGGGCGCCAACGACCGCATCCGCGTCGGGGTCGTGGGCGTGCGCGGGCGGGGAAGCGCCCTCGCCCAGGAGTTCGCCGCCCGCGCCGATGCCGAGGTCGCGTGCATCTGCGACGTCGACTCGCGGCTCTTCGCCCAGCGCGCCGCGGCCATCGAGAAGACCCAGCGGAAGAAGCCCGCCGCCGTCCAAGACCTGCGGGAGCTGCTCGACGACAAGAGCCTCGACGCGGCGGTCATCGCCACGCCCGACCACTGGCACGCCCTCGCCACGATTCTCGCCTGCCAGGCCGGGAAAGATGTCTACGTCGAGAAGCCCGCCTCGCACAACGCCTGGGAAGGCCGCCGGATGGTCGCGGCGGCGCGCAAGTACGGCCGGGTCGTCCAGCTCGGCACGCAGGGCCGGAGCGCCCCGTACGCCAAGCAGGCGCTGGAGTACATCAAGGGCGGCGGGCTGGGCAGGGTCCGCTTCATGCGCGTCTACAACATGAAGCACCGTGGAACGCTGGCGGACGCGCCCGACGGCGACGCGCCCGACGGCGTCGATTACGACCGGTGGCTCGGCCCGGCCCCCGCACGCCGCTTCAACCCCAATCACTTCTACGGCGGCGCCTGGAACTGGAAGTGGGAGTACTCAGGCGGCGACATCGTCAACGACGGCGTTCACCAGCTCGACCTGGCGCGCTGGTTCTCCCAGACGCGCTATCCCCGCGCCGTCGCCTGCGCGGCCGCCATCCTCCACCTCGCGGACAAACAGGCGACGCCCGATACCCAAGTCGTCACCTACGAATACGACGACCTGATCATGACCTTCGAGATGACGCTCTGGACGCCGTACATGCGCAAGAGCACCGACAAGCAGCGCGACGCCGATATTTTCCCCTTCTGGCAGCTCGATGCCACCAAGATCGAGATTTACGGCAGCGACCGCATCATGGTCTTCGGCCGCCACGGCGACGGCTGGCAGGTGTGGAACCGGGACGGCACGCCCGGCCCCTTCGGCCACGGCCGGCAATCGATGGCGCCGCACATCCAGAACTTCATCGAATGCATGTGGAGCCGCGCCCGCCCGGCGGCGGACATCGAGGAAGGGCATCTCTCGACGTTCCTCTGCCACCTCGGCAACATTTCTCACCGGGTGGGCGGCCGGAGATTGGTCCTGGACGGCGAAACCGAGACCTTTGTGGGCGACGCCGAGGCGAACGCGCTCCTCACGCGCAAGTACCGGCCGCCCTACGTGGTGCCGGAGACGGTCTGAGGGCCCTGCCGGCGCCCGCGCCCGAAGCCGTTCCGGCGGCGCGGAGAGGCCGGGCCGGGCGCGGCCGCTCTTCCGCCGCGGCTAATCGGCGCCGCGCCCGCGCCGCTCCCGCGCGACTTCGATGCCGAAACGCGCGTCGAGAATCTCCACCGCCCGCAGGAGGACCGCGTACATGCGGTTGCGAATCCGCGCGAGCGCGATCTCCGGGCGCAGCCACTCGCGCCGGCGGAAGGTCGACTCCTGGAAATCGGCGTAGGTCTCGACGACCTCCATGAGGTACACGTCGGCCCGGAGCGTCTCGCCCCACTTGGCGTAGACGAAGGCGCCGATCGCCTCCTCCTCCACCGTCCCCGCGATGCCGGCTTCCTCGAGCGCCTCCTTGGCCACCGTTTCCTGCGGCGTCTCGTCCCCGTCGATGATGCCTTTCGGCAGGCCCCATCTGCCCTTGCGGTTCGTGATGAGGAGAATCTCGTAGGCGTCCCCCGCGCGGCGGTACGGAACGCATGCGGCCTGGGAAATCACGTGCGCCTCCGGTAGCGTTGGCTCATGCGGTCGAGAAAGGCGAGTTCCTCGGCGGACAGGCTCTCCCGGCCGGATTCGTGAATTTTGCCGAGCAGCCGATCGAGACGCCGCTGCTCGAGTTCCTCGATGTCCCGCGGCACGCCGTCGTCCGCCTCGATCCGTTCCTGGAACGTCCGGCGCCAACGCCGGCGCGCGCGGGCGCGCGCCACGCGGGCCAGCAGCGTTCCCGCCCGCAGATCGAACAGGCGGTGGAGCGCCCCCGTCGCCGCGCCCGCCAGGTGCACCACGTAGGCGACCAACGGGTCGGCGTGGGGGTTTAAAAGGGCGATCACGTCCTTGAGCACGAAGCACGCGCTCAAGAACCAGAGCGGCATGGGGATGATGAGGAGCAGCACGATCTGGCGCGGGAAATAGAAGGCGCACAGGACGAGCACCGCGTAACAGGCTCCCGAGGCTCCGATGACGGGCTGGTGGATATTGCCCGAGGCGTACGCCGCGGCCGTGAACGCCAGGTTGCCGATGACCGCCGCCGCGAGGTAAAAGACCGTGAAGTCGCGCCGTCCGTACAGGCCCTCGATCTGCGGCCCGAAGAAGAAGAGGCACAGCATGTTGAAAAAGAGGTGCCCGAGATCGGCGTGGCAGAAGGCGGCGGTGAGCAGGCGCCAGATTTGGAACTCGCCGACGACCTTGGAGGGAACGCAGTCCAGGACGGGGGGCAGCCCCGCGGATTGGAGGATGAGCTGCAGGAAGTGCGCGCCGACCGTGATGCCGATGAGCCACGCCACCGCCGACGTCCGCCAGCGCGGCCCCATGGGCAGCCCTATCCGGAACCGCCGCTCCCCGTGGTAATACTCGCGCTCGTAGAGCCCCATGCCCGCTCCCGCGGCGCCCGCGCTACCGCGCCACCACCGGCAGAACGAGGAAGAGGAGCACCATGCCGAAGAGCCCGACCGTCTCGGCGATGCCCATGGCGATGATGAGGAACGCGAAGCCCTTGCCCTCGCTCTCCGACAGGCAGCGCACGCCCGCCGCGCCGATGACGCCCTGCATCCAGGCGCTGAAGAACTGCGCCAGGCCGCAGGTCACCCCGAGGCCCAGCACCGCGCCCGCGTTGGCGATCAGGGTTGCCGGCTCGGCGGCAATGCCGCGCAGGCCGATCAGCATGAACACGAAGGCGTAGATCGTCTGCGACAGCGGCATGCCCGTCAAAATGATGTAGCTGAAGCGCAGCGGCTTGCCCTCGCGGCCCTCCCGCGCCCAGGCGCCCGCGGCGGCGCTGCCGGCGGCGCAGATGCCCAGGGAACTGCCCGCGGCGGCGAGCCCCAGCGCCAGTCCGAACCCGAGCTGGCCTGAGAATTGTCCGAGGAATTCCGTCATTTCCATGGGTCAGCGCTCCTCCCCATCGTGGTTTGCAAAGGGCTTGAAGGGATATCCGGACCAAGTGACGCCGGCGTTGTTGGAAAACTCCAGCATGTGCAGGCGCACGCCGTGCGCGAAGATCGCGATCAAACAGAGGCACATGTTGAAGACGTGCCCCAGCACCAGAAGCGGGACGCCCGCGCCCCACGTCGCCGCGTCCGCCAGCCGGCCGGCCAGGACTTGGAACACCTGCACGATATGCAGGCCGGCCAGCGACAGCGCCATGAGGCGGATGTAGCTCATGGTGTCGCCGAAGGTGCCCACCAAGGGCAACAGGGACGAAGCGAAGCCCACCCCCACTCGTCTCAAGAGGCTGCGGTGCGGAACCCCGAAGAGAATCGCCAGCGCCGCCCCGGCCGCCAACACCGCCGCCGTCCAACCGGGAATTCCCGCGTCCGCGTCCGCCTGCAGGTCGAAGAACAGGAACCAGACCACGCGGAACATGCCCGCCAGGACGAGCGCCCAGCCCACGCTGGCCAGGGCCCGCTGGTTCGGGGCCAGCGCGGCGGCTTCGCGCAGCCGCGCGCCGACGAGGTGCGCCACGGCCAGCAAGAAGCTGAGCTTCATCAGCACGACGCGCAGGTGCACCATGCCGTCTTCGCCGAGCGCGGCCAGCGCGGCGGCGCGCGCGGCGGGCTCCGAGACCGCCAGCGCCGCCTCGAAGGCGTCCCCATCGACGCGGCCTCCGATCAGCACGGCGTTGAACGCCTTGCCGGCCGTTTCCCATGCTCCGCCCCAGCCCGCGACTTCCAGGGGCCCGAAGCCGAACACGCTGCCCGTGAAGAACCCCCAGAGCATCGTGGCGATTCCAATCACCAAGAGCAACTGGGCTTTGACCTTGTCGGCGGCGCGCCGCAATTTTCGGCCCAGCCACAACGCCGCGGCGGCGAACACCAGGCCGTAGCCGGCATCGGCGATGATAATGGCGGCGAAGAGCGGCATCGTGATGATGAAAAAGGGCGAGAGATCCACCTCGCGGTATCCCGGCAGCGTGGCCAGGATGTCGAAGAGCCCCTTGATCGGCTTCACCCAACGGGGATAGTCGATCAGCGTCGGAGGCGTCTCGTCCTCGGCCGGCTCGAAGGTGCGCAGCGCCGCGTCCAAGCCCGCGCGGGCCAGGCCCGCGGCGAGGTCCCCGGCGCGCCGCGCCGGCACCCAGCCCTGCAGCGCGAACACCTCCTCGCCTCCCGCGCCGCCGCGCACGGCGATCGCGCGGGCCGCCTGCGCCTCGAGCGCGGTCAGCTCGCACGCCATGGATTCCCGCAACCCGGCGAGGGCGCGCATGCGCGCGCGGCCCGCCGCGAGCTCCGCTTCGATGCGCGCGGCCTCGGCCCGCAGGGCGGGCCGATCCGTCGCGGGGCGCGGCACTTCCTCGGCGCCCTCGGGAAGCACGGCGCGGCCCCCGCGGTCGACGACGGCCGCCAGGACCTTGCCGCCCCGCAGCGCGGCGACGACCTGCACGCATTCGGCCCGGATCGCGGGCACATCCCGCGCGGCCAGGGCGTAGAGGCGCGGCGCCGCGCCCGCCGCCTCCAGCGCGTCGAGCGCCTCGCGGGTGACCTCGCCCCAGGGCGCCAGGGCCTCGAACCGCCGGTGAAGCGCCCGCAGGCGGGCGGCCAGCTCGGTCGCGCGCCGCGAGAGCGCGAGCATCTCCCTCGCCGCCTCCAAGCCCCCGATCTCCGGCGGCGTCCCGGCGGCGCCCGCGCTCGCGGCGAGTTGGAGGGCGCGGCCCAGCGCATCGATGGCGGCGCTCGTCCCCGCGTCGGCCGCGGCCTTCGCCGGATCCACCGGCACCAGGTGCACGGCGCCCAGGTCGCCCAGCGCATCCACCAGCCGCTCCCGGTCGCGCGCGCGCGCCGCGCAGTAGACCTTCAACATCTTCGCGATCACGGCGCCGCCTCCCCGCTGCCGGCGGCGCCCGCCGTGCTGGCCGTCTCGGCTTCGGCGCACAAGCTCTTGGCGGCTTTCGCCCGGCCCACCGCCGCCGTCAGCTCATCGCCCAGGTGAATGCGGATGGCCCTGATGGCCTCCCTGGCCTCGGGGATCTTGATCTTCTCGAAGAGGTTGACGCGCTGGAGGATCTTCACGAACTCCCGGCGGAGCAGTCGGTGCTGGGCGTCGATCACTTCGGCGGCCGCCCGGCGCTCGTTGACGGCGCGTAGGTCGGCGATGGCCGCATCCACCCAGGGCGGCGTCCCGAAGAGGCTGTAGCGCGCCTCGGGAAAGCGCACGCCCTCGAACACGGGCATCTTCACGCCCGCCACGGCGCGGGTGTCCGTCCGCACCTCGGCGCAGGCCGAAAGCCCTTCGATATCCACGCCCGCGGTGTCGGCGCGCACGCCGCGGTGGCGCTCGAACCGCGCGCGCGCCTCCGCCAGCGCCTCGGCGGCCGCGTCCCGCGCCCGCTCGACCAGCTCGGTCTGGCTGAACGCGGTCAGCATGACGACCGGGCACAGGCGCTCCTTGCCGATCTGCTCGGCCGCGCGGGTGAAGCTGCCCAGGCGGCCGATCGCCTCAGCAAACTGCAGGACGCGCAAATCCATACGAATCTGTTATGGCAAACATGTCTGCGATGTATTTTACATCTGGGTCCTGGCTGCCTACGATGACATCCACGGCGTCGCGAGGCGCCTGCTTCCCCACAGTGCTTTCGACGGAGTGCCGAGCGCTTCGTCCGCGAGGATTCCTGCAATGAGCCGCATCATCGAGACCGTCAACCCCGCCACTGGCGCAGTGCTGCAGACCTATGAGGGCTGGCAATGGCCGCAGATCGACGCCGCGGTGGATGCCGCGCGGGGAGCCGCGGCCGACTGGGGCC
>ERZ1026792.1723-NODE-1723-length-13002-cov-3.333515_pt1 | contig 13002 bp, 12 predicted proteins | sample MGYA00520884_ERZ1026792 | MGnify/ENA primary metagenome ERZ1026792 (study PRJEB33270, sample SAMEA104284473) | anaerobic digester metagenome | biome: Anaerobic digester microbiome; feature: mesophilic sludge digester; material: Anaerobic digester biomass... | reverse complement strand
CTTGTACGCTTATTTCGCCAAAGGTGGTGTGCCAGCGCAGTTTTTTTTACCCTCGCGGTGTGCTCGTCCGCTGTGGCGTACTTCTTCTTCGGTCTGGCGCACTTGGCCTTGGGCCCAGGCTTGCAAGGTGTCAGCGCCCAGGCCGCGTATTTCTTGGATCAGCCAGTCTTCGGCGTCATCCGCCCGCCTGAACTCCTCGCTCGTGCCTTGCGCCAGCGCCAGCAATGAGGCGATGCGGTTTCTGATGTGGGGGTGCTCGCGCAGTCCACGCAGGATTTCTTCGTCGCTGACGGTGCTGGTCTCCATTTGAGGCGCTCCTTGGGGTCGTACAGTGCGCGAACTCTACAACACATCACTTTGAATCGCACCCGGCCCCCTCCATACCCTTGATCATTGACTATCATGGTGGGTTTTCCTCAAGCTTGCCACCATTGAACTCCGACCTCGACTCCCGCCAAGGCACGTACCTGGCCGCCGCCCTGCAGCGCCAGACCATCAGCATCCGGGGCGCACGCACGCACAATCTCAAGAACATTGATATTAACATCCCCCGGGACCAGTTGGTGGTTGTAACCGGACTTTCGGGTTCGGGCAAGTCATCGCTGATCTTTTACATCCTCGATCGGGCCGCCCGCCAGCGCTATTACGGGGCCGGCGAGGCGCCCGGCAACCACGAGGAGATCGAGGGCTGGGAACACCTGGACAAGGTCATCACCATCGACCAGCGCCCCATCGGACGCATCCCCCGTTCCAACGCCGCCACCTATTCGGACGCCTTTACCTCCATCCGGCAGGCATTTGCCGCCACGCCCGAGGCTCGCGAGCTAGGGCTGACGGCCCGCGACTTTTCCTTCAACGTCCCGGGCGGGCGCTGTGAGCGCTGCCAGGGGGCCGGCGTATTGACGGTCAAGATGCACTTTTTGCCCGACGTCGAAGTGCGCTGCCCAACCTGCCATGGCCGGCGCTTTACCCGCAGGACGCTCTCGGCGCACTACCGCGGCCATGACATCGCGCAGGTCCTGGACATGACCGTGGAAGAAGCCCTGGAGTTGTTCCAGGACGTGCGGGCCGTCGCCGCCCGCCTCCAGGTCATGGCCGACGTCGGGCTGGGCTACCTGCAACTCGGCCAACCCGCCACCACCCTCTCGGGCGGCGAGGCCCAGCGGGTCAAGCTGGCCAAAGAGCTCGGCCGGCGGTCCACAGGGCGGACGCTGTACCTGCTGGACGAGCCGACCACGGGCCAGCACCCGGCCGACACCGACCGCCTGCTGGGCGTCTTGCAGCGGTTGGTGGACGCGGGAAACAGCGTGCTGGTGGTGGAGCACAACCTGGATTTCATCCGCGCCGCCGACTGGGTCATCGACCTGGGGCCGGAGGGCGGCGCGGCCGGCGGCCGCCTGGTGGCCGAAGGGACCCCGGAGCAGGTGACGCAGGTGGAGGCCTCCTACACCGGACAGTTTCTGCGCCAGGTGCTGGTCGACCGGCCAGGCTGAGGTTTCCACCTCCACGACAGCAGGTGATGGCGCGGGCTGTGTACCGCGCCATCACTTCTCGTTTCACGGTCGCCGCGCAGCATTTGTGATATAATGGCGACCGGATCGACCCTGAGCCCGGGCTCCAAAGGCCTGGAACCAAAACGGCAAAGAAGGGAGCAAAAGAACCACAGGCAGTTGCCGGCTGAGCGGTTCAGATAGAAAATGCGTACCGAACAAGAAATGATGGACCTGATCCTCAACACGGCCCGGGAGGACGATCGCATCCGGGCCGTCGTCCTCAACGGCTCGCGGGTGAATTCGAACGCCCCGCGGGACCCCTTTCAGGATTTCGACGTCGTTTACGTCGTGACCGACGTGGCCCCTTTCCGCCCGCCAGGTGGCAAGCGCTGGATCGAACGCTTTGGCGAGCTGATGATCTTGCAGATGCCAGAGGACATGCAGGATCCTCAGCCCCGAAACGATGGCGGCTACTGCTACCTGATGCAGTTCTCCGACGGCAACCGGATTGACCTCGGCCTGTGGCCCGCGGACCGGGCGGGTGAGCTGGAGCGTGACAGCCTGAGCGTCCTGCTCCTGGACAAGGACGGCATCGTCGAGCCCTTCGACCCGCCCCACGAAGGCGACTATTTGCCACGGCCGCCCACGGCAAAGGCGTTCGCCGACTGCTGCAACGAGTTCTGGTGGGTCTCGCCCTACGTGGCCAAGGGCCTGTGGCGAGAAGAGATCATCTATGCCAAACACTTCCTGGACCACTTTGTCCGCGATCAGCTCGCGAAGATGCTCGACTGGTACGTGGGGGTCGAGACGGGCTTTTGCGGGAACCCCGGCAAGTTTGGCAAGCACCTCCAGCACTACCTGGAACCCGAGCTGTGGGCGATGCTGCAGCGCACGTATGCCGACGCGGACTATGAGCGCACCTGGCACGCGCTGTTTGCCACGTGTGACCTCTTCCGGCGCCTGGCACTGGGCGTCGCGGCGCATTTCGGCTTCGAGTATCCCCACGGCGACGACGAGAGGGTGAGCGCGCACCTGCGGCACGTGAAAAACCTGCCGCGCGACGCGATCGAGATTTATTAGGGCCTACCGGGTCATCCGCCCGCCCGCGCCTTTTTCAGCCGCTGCCAGAACGGCTTGTACAGGAAGCTTTGCTCGTCCAGGGCGCATAGTTGCTCGAACATGGGCCGCGTGACGGTCAGGGCCAACACGTCCGGCGGTAAGTACTGGCGCATGGCAATGTCGGTGGCGCCGACCATCGCCTGCGGCGCGCCCAGATCCTCGAACAGGTACAGCAGTTGCGCGCAACCCGAGCCAAAGGGCGCGATGACGGGCGCGGGGTCGGTGGGCGCGCTGAAATACTGGGCACCCAGGGCCAGCAGGCTGAGCTGATCGGGGGTCACGTAAAAGGTCACCGTCTTCAAGTACTGGTACTGCCCAGGGTGCAGGGGACCGATGAGCAGGTGTTCGTGCTCCGGCTCGTAGGGCGCCCGGCTGTCCAGCCACTGCGCCATCAGCTCGTGGGAGGCCTTGAGCCCTTCGTCGTCGACGAGAAAGCGGATGAACGCGTCACGCGGCCTCGTCTGGACGCCGAACAGCGCCCGGCCGGCGCCGCCGCATCCGAAGTTGTCGTGGGTGAGGTCCAGCGTTTCGCCGTTCAGCCAGTTCTGATAGAAGCTGAACACGCAGGCGCGTTCGCCCGGCGTGGGCGCCACCAGCGGGGCAAAGGGTGCGGCATCGGGCGCATCGTACACTCCCACGACCGGAATCGCGGGTCCGGCAATGGACAACAAACGACCGGGATCGGGCTGCATCGCAGTTCTCCCCTTTCGTCTTTGTTCGGCACGTACAGGGTGTGACAGGCGGGCTGGAGCCGAGCCCGGATGCCACCCACCTGCTAGAATCAATCGGAAATCCGAGCCAGTCTCTTGGCCAATGCGATCTTTTCCGCCAGTTGACCCTCGCGAAAGATCATGATGCGCTGTGCCTGGGGTGAGCCCGCCCCATGCATCGATTCTACCAGCGCTGTGCCACCGGTCATTGCCTCGATCAACCGTCCGATCTTGATCCGATCGATGACCGGAATGTCCTGCACCCCCACAAAATACTTTCGAACCAGGTTGCCTACCTCTTCACTGTTGAGGTCGTGCTCGCTAGGGAGGGTGGCGATGTAGCCGCCCGCCAGGTCAAGCGCCAGCCGCGCCACCTCAAAGTGGAACCGCGTCACGTTCTGCTTGCACACATTCGCCAACATTGTATCCACCATGTACGCGCCCGAGGGTGTTGCCCATCCTTCTGCCGAGCAAGCAATGGACGAGCTGTAGAGCGTCTCTGACAGGTGGATCATCTCAGTGATCTTGTCGCGAACATGCGAGGCCCTGGCCGTTCCCTGGATCTGCGACAGGTACGCCACGGCCCCGGTGAGCACATCCATCAACCCCGTCTTGCAAGCGCCATAGTTGGCTCGATGGTGAGCAGCAAAGCGGTAAACGAGGTCACCCGTGAAAGCGGTTTCGCCATCCATGAACACCCGCTCGGCCGGAACGAACACATCGTCAAACACGATCACGGCCTCACCGCCGACGGAAGCGAAAGATGGATTCCCCGCGTCGATGGTTTCCAGGTTATCGCGACGGCTGTCGTTTGCTTGCCGGCCAAAGATCATGCGGATGCCGTGTGCGTCCACGGGGATTGCACATACAACGGCATAGTCGCGGCTCGCCTCGTCCAGGGCCGTCGTGGGCATGATCAGGATTTCGTGCGAGTTCACGGCACCGGTCATATGCAACTTGGCCCCGCGGATGACGATGCCGTCACCTCGGCGCTCAACCACGTGCAGGTACTGATCAGGATCGGCCTGCTCTGCCGGTCCTTTGGACCGATCTCCCTTGGGGTCGGTCATGGCGCCGACGACCATCAAGTTCTCGTCCTGAACGTACACCAGCCAGTCTTTGAAGCGGGCCAGGTAGTCGGTGCCGAGCTTCTGGTCGATCTCGTACGCAACCGAATAGACGGAGTTTATTCCGTCCAACCCGACACATCGCTGAAAACACGTGCCGGTCTTTTGCCCCAGGACGCGCAGCAACTTGATCTTCTTCACGAGGTCGCCAATGTCCTGGTGGACGTGGGTGAAGCGGCTGATGGTGCGCCCCGTCAGGTGTGATGTGGCAGTGGCCAGTTCCCTGTGCTTCTCGTCTCGCGCCAGCGCATACGTCATGGCCGCCGCCCGAACGTGGGGCGATGTGGCCGGGTGCCGCGTAACGTCCTTGATTCGCTTCCCCCGGTAGTACACCTCGGGATTCAGTTGCCTGAGACTCTCTTTGTATGCAGCGCTTCCGTCAATTCTCATCCTCACATCCCTCTCACTTTCATCTGCCCACGGATGTGGTACAAACCAACGCCTGGTCGGCTCAGCCATTACTGGACATCGAAAACAGGCCATAGATCGCGATGGCAGCCGGACGGTAGCAGAATCCCTGCGACCTGTCCACTGCACAATAGCAGGCGCCGTCGCAGGCGAATCCTTTACCGCGGCGCCTAGCGGGACAGCCAGCCGCCGTCGACGAAAATAGTCTGTCCGGTCACATAGCTCGATGCGTCCGACGCCAAATAAATGGCAGCCCCCACGACGTCATCGGTCGCCGCGAAGCGGCCGAGGGGGGTTTGGTCCAAGAGCGCTGGCCCCAGCCGTGGGTGATCGCGAAGGCCAGCAGTCATGTCAGTAGACACGTAAGCCGGGCCGATGGCGTTGACCCGCACCCCTTGCTCGGCCCACTCCAGGGCCAGCACGCGGGTCATGGCCTCTACGCCCGCCTTGCTGGCGCAGTAGGCTGCCAGACGGGGCAGGCCCACGCGTGCGCCGATGGACACCAGGTTGATGATGCTCCCCTGTCCGGCTCTGACCATGAGCTGGCCGACCGCGCGAGCCATCAAGAACGTGCCCGTAAGATTGACATCCAGGACGCGCCGCCAGTCGGCCTCAGTGATCTTCAGTGCGCCGGTATAGACCGGGCTGATCCCGGCACTGTTGACCAACACGTCGATGTGGCCAAAGGCGTCGAGTACACGTTCAGTGATCATCTCGATGTCCGGCGTGCGGCCGACATCGGCCGCAACGGCCAGCCCTCGCTGTTCTCGAGCCTCAATTTCCCGCACGACAGCTTCCAGGTCGGGGAGCGTCCGGCTGGCGACAGCCACGTCCGCACCTGTATCGGCCAGGCCAAGGGCAATGGCCCGCCCGATGCCGCGCGACCCACCCGTTACCAGGGCGATCTTGCCCACCAGTGAAAAGCGATTATTGATCATGGTCAGTTCTACAGGTGACTGTATCCTCTCCAGTCACGCCGGGTAGCGTGCGATGGCCGGCTGCACGCTACCCGGCGCTCTGCATCTCTTGCGCAGGACCGCCCGCGAAGCGGTAAAATCCGGCTCCGCGCCGGGGTCGTTCGCACGGCACCTACATCCGCAGGAGCTGGCCGGGCGCGGAGAGCGCGTCGTGGAGAGCCACCGTGAAGCGCGCTCCCGTAGCGCCATCCACAACCCGATGGTCATAGGCAATAGAAAGGGCGATCTCGGGCACGCTCACCACTTTGTCGTCCGCCAGGATGAGACGCTCCCGAGGCGCTCCGATAAAGATGATGGCACTGTGGGGAGGGTTGATCAGCGGCGTCCCCCATTCGACCCCGAACATGCCGAGGTTGGAGAGCGTGATCGTTCCCCCCGCAGAGTCATTCGGCACAAGGCGATTGGCCTGTGCCCGCTCGGCCAGACCGCGGATTGCCTCGTCGATATCAGACAGGCCCAGAGCCTGGCAGCCCTGGACGACGGGAGCAACCAGACCGCGCGGAGTGTCAATGGCCACGGCGACGTTCACGTCCGTGTAGGCCACCATGCCATCGGCCCGATACTCGGCATTGACCAGCGGATGTTCAGGGATGACGCGGGAGGCCAGGTAGAGCACCAGGCTCGTAAAGCCTACCGGCCGCTCAGACTCTTTCAGCGTTGCGTGCGTGGCAAGTAGCTGCGACGCATCGAAGCGCATCGTCTGCACAAACTGCGGTATCTCGCGCCAACTCTGTTCCATGGCCCGCGTCATGGCTTTTTGGATGGCAGTCTGTTCTATCACCCGATAAGCCGGTCCGGCCTTTGCTCTCGCGGCATCCTCCACATCTCCTTCGGTAATCAGGCCGCCGGGCCCTGTCCCTTGCACATCGGCGATCTCGATTCCAAGCTCGGCCGCCAGGCGCCTGGCCCGCGGTTGCGCCATCGCTCGCTTTGGCCGCGCAGCGACGCCCGCCGGGGCACCTTTGCCTTGCACAGGCTCGCCCGGCGCCGGGGCAGTTTCTTGCACTGCTTCACGCTGGAGATCAGCCATGGCCTGTTCGAGAACCTCGGGATCCTGCGCTTCGCCAATGTCCCAGCAAAGAGCCAGCACCGTACCGACAGGCACCGGTGAACCGGTGCCTGCCGGAACCAAGATGCGGGCCAACACCCCGTCGAACTTGGCCTCCACACCCAACGAGCTTTTTTCGGTCTCAACCTCGTAGATCAGGTCCCCGGTATCAAAGGTGTCTCCCTCGGATACGTGCCAGAAGGTGATGGTTCCTTCTTGCATTACCTGGCCGAACCGGGGTAGTATCAGGGTGCGCATCCAGAGCCTCCTACGCTGTGCCGCCGCGACCGAGTTCGCGAATGCCAGCCAGGATGTCTTTGACCTGCGGGATGCACATCGCCTCCAGGCGGATGCTCTGGGGAATGGGCACATCTTGACCGCAGACCCGCTTGATCGGTGCCTCTAGGGAGTACAGCGCCTGTTCGGCCACACGCGCGCTGATCTCGGCGCCAACTCCGCCCGTGACAGGCGCCTCGTGAGCTATCAACAACCGGCCGGTCTTTTCCACCGAGGCCAGTACGGTATCCATGTCCAGAGGAGCAACCGTGCGCAGGTCGATGACCTCACAAGAAATGCCCTCTTCCGCTGCCTTCTCGGCGGCCTCGAGGGCCTTGTGCACCATATGGGAGTAGGTTACGATCGTCACATCCGCTCCTTCGCGGGCGATGCGCGCCTGTCCGAAGGGCACCAGGTGGTCGCCATCGGGAACCTCACCCTGAGTCGCGATTAGGGCCTTGTGGGTCAAAAAGACAACAGGGTTATCATCCCGGATGGCCACCTTCAGCAGTCCCTTTGCGTCGGCCGGAGTGGCCGGAAGGGCGACTTTGAGCCCGGGAGTGTGCAACAGCCACGCCTCGGGGCATTGTGAGTGCTCCGCGCCGGCACCGCCCATCGCACCAATGGCCCCGGCGATGACGAGAGGTACTTTGTACAGGCCGCCGTGCATGTAGCGCCACTTGGCAGCCTTGTTCACCACCTCGTCCATGGCCACGCCGACGAAATCAGCAAATTGCAGGTCGACAAATGGACGTCTGCCGGTGATAGCAGCCCCGACACCCGCGCCCACGATCATGGTCTCGGAGATCGGTGTGTCGATGACCCGGGATTCGCCGAATTTGTCAAGCAATCCCGCTGTGGCGCCAAACAGGCCGCCGATCAGGGCAACATCTTCACCCATGACAAATACAGTGGGATCTCGCTCCATCTCCTCAGAGAGGGCTTCCGACAGCGCCTGCCCATAGCTCTTTACACTCATGTTGGTTGCCTCCTCAGACGTATAGGTCTTCAAAGATGCGCTCCCGGCCAGGGGCGGGTGCACTCTCGGCTTTGGCGATAGCTTCTTCCATCTCCTGTTGGATTGTGGCCTTCATCTGGTTCAGTTGCCCATCGGTCAGCAGGTCTTCTTGTACAAGCCGCTGCGGATAAACCACCAGAGGGTCGCGGCGCTTGCCTTCCTCCAGCACGCTGGGGTCGCGGTAGGTGCAGGGATCGCCCTCAAAGTGACCGCGGAAGCGAAAGCACTCGGCCTCGATCAACGTAGGGCCTTCGCCCTTTCTGGCTCGTTCCACGGCCTCGGCTACAACACAATACGTGACCTCCGGATCCATGCCGTCAACCCACTTGCCGGGGATGTCATAGCCAAGGGCACGTTTGTAAATCTGGCCTGCTGTCGCATTGGCGGTGCAAGTGGACACGGCCCATCCGTTGTTTTCACACAGGTAGATAACCGGCAGCTTTTTCAGCGCCGCGAAATTCAGGGCCTCGTGGAAGGTGCCGCGGTTCGCCGTGCCATCGCCAAAGAAACACAGAACAACCTGATCGGTCCCTCGCTGCTTGATGGATAGGCCGGCTCCTGCAGCGATATGAAATGAGCCTCCCAGCGTTCCACTCTGGCCCAAGACACCCACTTCGGGCCAGGCGATGTGGACGATCCCGGCGCCCTTGCCACGCGTTGTTCCTTCCATGGTGCTCAGGAAGTCGCCATAGACCTTGGACACCGGCACCCCCTTGGCAATCTCGTAGCCTACACCGCGGTGTGCGTACAGCAGGTAATCATCCTTGCGCAGAGCCGCGATGGCCCCTGCCTGGACTCCCTCCTGACCGCGGCCCGCGTGGTGAAAACCGGCGATTTTGCCCTGATCGAACAACCGGAGCAGGTTCTCCTCAAAGATATTCATGCGCATCATGGTTTCCAGTAGCTGAACGCGTTGTTCAGTTGTCAGCATTTGTTCAACGGTCATTGTTGCCTCCTCTTCTCAACATATTGGTGCGCTTCTGCCGACAGATCAGCCGAAAGATCGACGATGCAGTACCCTCCTTTCTCCAGGAAGCATGGGAGCGTCGGTTGATGGGGAACTGATGCCGTGCCGGTTGAAGGCCGGCCTCAGCAAGGCGAGGATAGAGACAGGAACGAGGAGTCGCTCAGACAGGACAGCACCGAAGAGCGGATGGCACAGCATCAACTGACCGCTCAAGACTAGCCCAGGTTGCCGGTGCAACGCTGCCAAGGACTCCTCACTTTTCGAAAAGGCGAGCGTCTGCCATTCTATCATCCCAAGGACGAGATGTCAAACTCGAAGAAGTAACCGTCACCGGCCGGGGACATGTCCGCCTCCCGTACCGCCGCCGTTTCAAGGCTGTATCCTCTGCGCACAGCCAGTTCATGGGCATCTTGCTCCGGTCGTAGCTGCCGAGCTGCCTCGGCTACGGGGTGCTGTTGGGCGCTGTAGCTCCAGTTGCAGGCTTGCAGGGCGCGCTGTGTACGGGCCATTTCGCGGACCTCGGCACAGAGTTCTCTCTCAAGTACAATGCACCACAATTCGCGTTTTGGCCCACCTCTGTTGTGGGCAAGAGATACCCCACTTCGAAGGCCTACCCTTACGTTCCTCCGGCTGGTTCACCTCCTTTCTCTTGGCTTTCATGTCCCAGCGTGAGACGGTTACGACCGACCAAGCCCGTCAAGTATACGGCATAGGGCAGGCTGTGTTATAATGAGCGGGGCCTGTCCCGATGGCTTCTTGCGGCAGGTGCCCGCTCTTCCCTGTCTCTACGACCGAGTTCGCCGGCCACGACTGGGGCGATGCCAGCCATGCGGTGCGGGCCGCGGAACCGACTGCCACGGTGGAGAAAAATGAATCCTGGATTGCTGGGCTTGTTACACCCCAACTGCGCGGCGCACGATCGTGCCCTTCAACCGGGCAAACTGCCGTCGGTCCAGGATCACCAGCTCCTCGAGGGTCACCGGTGAGTGGGTCAGGATCTCGTAGCCGTCCTCCGTAATGAGCACGGTGTCCGAGTGGCGAAAGCCGCCCACCCCCTGCACATAGATGCCCGGTTCGATGCTGACCAGCATGTGGGGCGCGAGCACGTCCTGGCTGCCAGCCGCGACCCACGGTCCCTCGTGATTGCCCAGCCCAAAGCCGTGGCCTGTGCGATGCAGCAGGTAGTCACCAAGCCCCTCGGCGCGCAGAAATCCATTGGCCGCCTCGTCCACTTCTGCACACGCCACGCCGGGGCGGAGCAGGGCAAAGGCGCGCTCGCGCGCCGTGCGCATGGTGGCAAACATCTCTTTCATCTGCGCCGTCGGCGGCGCCAGGAAATAGGTCCGCTCACACTCTGCGCCGTAGCCGTTTACCCGCATGAAGCTCAACCCGATGTGCGGCCCATCCATCAGCCGGTCGGCCACCGACGGCACTCCGTGGGGCATGGCACTCGCCGGCGCCGGCCAGGTTGCCGTCAGCACGCTCGTCGTCAAGGGGTCAAAGGTCGTGTTCTTGATGATCTCCGTCTGCACGGAGCGCCCCAGGGAAAAGATCTCGATCTCGGAGACGCCATAGTACGAGGATGCCAGGATCTTGGCCATGCCCCGGTCCGCATAGTGGGCCGCACGGCGCAGCATCTCAACCTCGGCCGGCGATTTGCGCAGGCGCAGCGTCTCGACGAGGGGCAGGGTCTGCGGGTCCAGGGCCCGCAAGGTCTCTGCGATCTCTTGTGGCAGCGTCGGCTCCACGCCCAGCGCCTGCACCCCGGCCAGCATCTCGCATAGGCGCTCGGGCCAGCCCTCGCCGGGTGGCGACGGATAGTCCCAGTAGTGGCGGACCTCGCCGACGTTGGGCGCCGCGGCCAGGTGCTCCTGCTCGAGGGCGGGCACGAGCAGGCTGGCCGGCCCGCTGGGGCGCACCAGGACAAAGAAGGGGCGCTCGAGCGGCATATAGACAACACCTGTCAGATAGTAGATGCTCGCCTCGGCCGAGACCAGAAACAGGTCCAGGTCGTGGGCGCGCACAGCGGCCTGGAGCTGCTCCATGCGCCGGATATACTCTTCCTTGCCGATGATCATTGCTGGCCTCCTTCCGAAGCTGCGTATTGTAGAAGTGTGGCAAACACCCGGGGACCGAGCTCCGAATCGCTCTTTTCCGGGCAGTGACGGCCGCCGGGCGCAAAGAAGAACTCGCCCTGGTGCAGAGCATAGTCCGCCTCCACGCCCAGGCCCTCCCACGGGTCCATCTCCCCGGCGACATAGACGATGGGGATCTCGAGGGAGTCAAGCGCGGCCCTGGGCGACCACGCCGGGCGGGTCGCCGAGCGCGGCTGCTGCTCACCAAAGAGCGCCCGGCACTCGGCGACAAACTCGTCGTAGGTGCGGTCGAAAACCCCACCCGGCTCCGCACTGATCTCAAAGACACCCGTCTCGTCGCACTGTTGGAAGCGCCACGTGCGCCAGGTGTAGTGCATGGTGAGCGCCTCCTCGCGTGACAGCGACCGCTTGCTGTTCGACACGGCATAGTTCCACCCTGCCTGGTCGGCGATGTTGTCGTCCATCCAATGGAGCGCCTTGAGAAAGCCGGTGGTCGGAAGGCGCGCGGCCAACTTGAACAGGGGCAGGTATGGCTTGTATTGCTCGTACTGGGCCATGCCATGCAAAAAAGCGGCCAGGAACTCGCGCTCCAGCCAGGTCTGGTCAAACATCTCGTTGGGGTGCAGCGCCGCGATGTGCCCGGCCAGGCGCTGGTAGGCATCCTCGCCAAAGATGACGCGCAACTTCTTATCGTACGCATCCATCGTGAAGGGCCAATCGACGACGCCGCTGGAGGAGAGGATGGCGTCCAGGTCGTCCGGATAACGCGCCGCCAGATCGACGACCAGGCCACCGGAGTAGCTGTATCCGGCCGCTGCCCAGGGGCCTGTATACTCCTTTTTCAGGTCCTGGATAACGGCGTGAAAATCGGCCAGCGCCTGATCGACGGTGACGTAGGCGGGCACGCTCTGGTCCGCATCGAGCGATAGGCTCTCGCCGTAGCCGCGGTGCTCGGCCTGGATAAAGACGACGTCGGGAGGCGAGCCGTAGGCTTCATACAGGCTGCTGAGGCGGCGGTCGGTCAGATTCCCCTCGCCGCCGAGGACAAAGAGCACCGGCGAGCCGGCAGAGGCGCCGGACGGCTGGAGGATGTCGACGTACTGCTCAAAGGAAGGTCCATCGGGCAGAGCATGGTCGAGGGGCTGCGTAAAGGACACCTGGCGGATCGGATACTCGGGCTCGGGTCGGGGCCACACAGTCCAGAGGATGGCGACGACGACGATCAGGAGTAGAGCGAACATCACGGACTTCTTCATTGAACTCCTCCAGAAACAAGACCCTGTATAACGCACCCGAGAAATAGGCGCGTGACGGCCTGACTGCAACGGACGCGCTTCTTAACTTGTCGCTACGAGTATATCACACCTGGCCGTTCTTGGAAAATGTGACTGGCCCCCCCGGTATCTCACCTCAGTGATTTGAGGATTTGACAAAGCGATTGCCTGGGTGTATACTCCATTCAAGTTATGGAATATTCAAGAAAGGGAATCGACGATGAAAGCCGCGAATGGGTTTAAAGCGCAGGCTCAGCTTTTCCGGGCTCTATCGCACCCGGTGCGGCTGCGCATCCTGGATATCCTGTCCCGGCAGGAGGCCTGTGTCTGCCACCTGACCGAGATCCTCGGCCAGCGCCAGCCCTACGTCTCGCAGCAGCTGGCCACCCTCCGCGAGGCAGGCCTGGTGACGGACCGTCGCGATGGTACGCTCATCTACTACCGGTTGGCCGACGAGCATCTGGCCCGGCTGCTCGGCGAGAGCAGAAC
>ERZ1026792.1722-NODE-1722-length-13002-cov-4.250019_pt1 | contig 13002 bp, 20 predicted proteins | sample MGYA00520884_ERZ1026792 | MGnify/ENA primary metagenome ERZ1026792 (study PRJEB33270, sample SAMEA104284473) | anaerobic digester metagenome | biome: Anaerobic digester microbiome; feature: mesophilic sludge digester; material: Anaerobic digester biomass... | reverse complement strand
GTACGCGGGCGGTCACGAGACCGCTGCCCGGGCCTCGGCGTACCGGCGCGGCGACGACCGGCGCTTCCCGGAGGCGATGGCCTGCTGGTCGAGGACGGTGTCCCCGGCAGGCGTCCACCCGGTGATCTCGTGACGTCCGCAGAAGCACCTGAGCGGCAGGATGCACCGGGACGGCGCCCAGTTCAGGCCGTGGCCCCACTCCCCAGCCAGGGGCGGGTGCCCGGCGCACCGCCACACGTCACCGCCGGTCGACGTCGGGGTCCGGACCACAGCGGGGGCACCGCAGGGGACGCCGTCCACGATGGCCGGGTCCGGGCTGTCGACCAGCACGGTGCAGGACATCGGCGGGTCGACCGGGCCGAGCGCGGTCAGGGCACACCATCCCTTCGGGAAGTGATCTACCAGGATGGGAGCTGCTGGTAGATCACTGGCAGGTGCCACGTCCGTTGCCGGTGGACTCTCGACCGCCAACGGTTCGGCGTCGTCGTTGCCGGTCGGGTGCAGGACGAGCCATCCGCACCCGGCACACCAGTCCGCGTGCTCGTCGAGGTGCTCCCGCTTCCCTGTCCGCTCGACCTCCCACCGGGTCAGGCCCTCGGCGACCAGGTCCCACGTCGGGGACCCGTCGTGGGGCGGGTTCACCCCGGCCTCGCGCGCCACCTTCCGGAGCGTCGCCGTGTCCCACCCGGCGACGGTGATCGCGTCGAGGTTCCGGTGCCACATCCACCCGGCGATCTCGACGGCCTTCCGGACCCGGTTCTCCCTGGCCCGCTGGTCATCGGTCGGATCCCAGGTCACGTCTCACCCCCGTGCTTTCGGCGCGCGGCGTCGAGGATGGCCCGGAACGCCACGCGGTCCGCCGGGGTCCAGGTGTCCGGGCGGGAGATCCCGCAGTGGCAGGACCGGTGCCGCCGGGACCACGGCCGGTACTGCTCGTCACAGGCCAGGCAGTACCGGCTCAGCCAGCTCGCCCACCAGATCGCCAGACGGTCCCGGAGGGTCAGATCAGGCAGGCCGCCGTCGCTCACGGCGCCTCCCCGAGGCAGGTCGGGCACCAGGCCGCGGGCCGGCGGCTGACACCGGTGACGGGGCGGATGAACGCCTCCCCACGGAGCGCCGCGAGAGCGACGTCGCCGCGCTGGACCCGGGTCCACATCCCGTCATCGACCAGCCGGACGGCGTCGCCGACGACCTGGCGTTCGATCCGCTCGTCGACCCGGGCCGGGATCCCGTCGAGGAGCTGCTCGACGGCGCGGCGCTCCTGGCGGAGGTCGGCCAGGACACTGCGCATGTCCTTGAGGACGCCGTGGGCTTCGCGCACTGCGGTCCGGAGGCTGGCCTCGGCGGTCGTGGCCTTCAAGGTCGTCACCGGGACACCTCCCGTTCCCCGGGTGGGGCGATAGACAAGCCATCGACCATGCCCCGGACCAGTGCGGCAGAGACCTTCTCGTCGGTGATCTCGACCGCGTGCTTCTCGCCGGTGGCGGGATCGTTGACGGTGACCTTGACGGCCATCAGTGGCTCACCTCGTCCAGGGATGCGTAGGCGGTGAGTCGGGACACGACATCCGACGGGGAGTGGTGGTCCCATGCCGGTGCGTGCGGCAGGACGTGCCCGGGGTCGGTCATCGGTCGCTCCCTTGCGGTGGGGTGAGGATCCATCCGGCCTCCAAGAGACCGCGCACCATCGCTGCGGCGACGGCGCCTCGGTCCGGCCACCACGCCGTCGGGTAGCAGTCCTCGTGTTCGATCAGGGCTGACACCCTGAGGTCGGCGAGCCCGTTGACGTGTTCGCATCCGGTGTTGTCGTCCCACCGGGAGTTCAGGACACCCAGCGCGGCAGCGCCGACGTCGCGGGCGTCTCTCGGCACCGGGTCCGAGCAGCACCAGCTCGGCGACGGCGCGGCCTGTGCGGTGAGCGCCGCGTGAGCGGTCAACCGGGACACCACATCCGACGGGGAACTCCCGTCCCACAGGGGGGCGTGCGGCAGGACGTGCCCGGGGCAGGCATCCCACCAGCACTCCGGAAGGTGGTAGGAGACCTGACCGATCTCGGGGAGGTCAGCACCGGTGATGAACATGCCGGGGTAGCAGGTGCCCTGGGCCGGGTGGTGGGCGCGGGACTTCCACGCGCCGGGCAGGTGCCGGGCCAGGGTGCACCACAGGGCGTGCCGGTGCTCGTAGAGCTCGGCGAAGGTGTGGTACCCGTCGCTGGTGTCCTCGGTGACCGGCGGGGCCGGGACGACGGCCATGGCGGCGTCGACGATGGTCTCCCGCAGGGACGGCGGGATCAGCGCCTTCGGCTCCCTGTCGTCCCGGCTGGCGTTGTACTCCTCCATGGCCACGTAGACGGCGACGAGGGCCTGCTCGCGGGGCGTCAGCTCACCGGACGGAGACTCCAGCTCGGGCGGGTCCTGGGCGGTGATGGCCTTCGATGTCGTCACCGGGACACCTCCCGTTCCCCGGGTCGGGTGATGGACAGCCCATCGACCATGCCCCGGACCACCGCGGCAGAGACCTCCTCGTCGGTGATCTCGACCGCGTGCTCTTCGGCGGTGAACGGGATCTGGCGGGCGATGTGCCGGTCGTAGTCGCGCTGGGCGGGCGTCAGGCGCCACCAGATGTCGACGCGGCGCTGCTGCGTGGGGGTGAGGACGGTCATCTCGTGTCTCCTCGCGGTCAGGTGATGGTCTGGCAGGTGGGGCACTCCCAGCCCTGGGGAGTGCGGGTGCAGGTGTGGCGCTCCTCGCAGATCCAGCACCGCTGGTTGCGTCGCGTCTCCGGCTCGGCGGCCGGGACCGGGGTCCGGCGGGCTTCGTAGGCGGCGCGGACAGCGTCGTCCCGGGCCGCGTACCGGGCGGCCACCTCCTCGGCGGTGACCTCCGGTGCCCGCACCACAGGGGCGAGGTAGTCCCCGAACGCGGCACGGCAGGTCGGGCAGACGTCACCGGGGGCGGCGACCAGGGCACGGCACCCGGGCAGCGCGCAGGACGGCAACGACAGCTGCACCCCGGCGTTCACCGCTGGCCCCGCAGCGACGCTCCCGAGGACCACGGCGCCCACGCCGTCTGCTTCGTCCCATCCCAACGGATCGACACCGTGCCGCACTGGCCCTGCCGGTTCTTCGCGACGATCACGACCAGCTCGTTCGGGTCGGCTTCCTCGTCGTTACTCGTGTCCCGGTGCAGCAGCACCACCCGGTCGGAGTCCTGCTCCACCGCACCGGACTCCCGCAGGTCGGTGAGGACCGGTTGCCGGCCGGTCTTCGCTCCCTCCCGGTTCAGCTGGGACAGCATGACGATCGCGACCTTCGTGTCCTTCGCGAGCAGCTTCAGCGACCGGGTGATCTCGGCGACCTGCTGCTCCCGCGGCACCCGACGGTCCGCCGGCTGGAGCAGCTGGAGGTAGTCCACGAACCACGCCACCGGCGGCATCCCGACAGTGCGGGTGAACGACCTGATGTCGTGGCGGATCGTCGCCACCGACGCCCACGGCCGGTCCGTCAGGTGCAGCGGCGACGTCTCGATCTGGGCGCGGGCCTTCGCGATGGCCCGCCACTCGGCGTCGGTGAGGGCCTCCCCGGAGTGGTTGCGCTGGATCCGGCCGTAGTCGACCTGGGCGATGTGGGCGAACCCTCGCTGGATCAGCTCCGGGCGGGGCATCTCCAGGGACGTGTACCCGACGGGGAGCCCGGCCTTCACCGCGAGGTGCAGCGCGGACTGCCACGCGATCGCCGACTTCCCCACCCCAGGGCGAGCCGCCAGGGTGGTCAGGGTCCCGGGGATCCAGCCGCGCAGCGTGTCGTCCAGGCGAGGGATCCCCGTCGGGTGCGACGGGACACCCTCCTCGATCTGGGTGAGGGCCTCGTCGACGGCTGTCGCGAGGTCGGTCACGGAGAAGTCGTCCCCGTGCAGGCCGTCGGCCAGGTGCGCGAGGTCGGACTGGCAGGCGTCGAGGACTTCCGCGGGGTCGGTGCCCGGGTCGTACCCGGCCTGCGCGAGCCTCGTGCCGGCCTCCACGACCCGGCGCAGCGCCGAGCAGCGGCGGACCGTCTTCGCGTACCAGGTGGCGTTCGCCGTGCTCGGCACCGAGGAGATCAGCGTGTGGAGGTAGGCGGGGCCGCCGACCCGTCCGAGGTGCCCGTCGGTGCGGAGCCGGTCAGCGACCGTGACGGCGTCCACGGGCTGCCCGGCCGCGTGCAGCGCGACGATCGCGTCCCAGATGAGTTCGTTCGCCGGCCGGTAGAAGTCCGGGCCGGCCAGGCCGGTGCCGGCGAGGTCGTCCAGGGCGGTGCGGGACAGCATCGCGGCGCCGAGCACGCTCTGTTCGGCGTCCAGGTCCTGCGGCGGGGTGCGGGGGTCCACGCCGGGGTCGAGGGTCTCGGTCACGGGGTGTCCTCGCATTCGGGGCATGCGTCGGCGGGGAACTCGGGGTGGCTGGGGCAGGCGGGCCGGCCGGGGTCGGCGTCCCTGCGGAGAGCGACGCCTCCGGTGCGGCGGGCCTCGGCGAGGAGCGGGTCCAGCTGGGCTGCTGCTGGTGATGGGGCTCGCCCGGCCATGACGGTCAGCTCTCGGTCGATGGTCACGTAGCCGCGGGCCCCGGCCTGGGCGGCGGCGGCGAGGACCCGGGTCGGGTCGTTGCCGTCGTTGAGGAGTTCGCGGGCGAGCCTGCCGACCTGGGCGCGTTGGGCGGCGGTGGGCCGGACGTCGTTGGCGATGCAGGCGTCGGTCCAGGCGGCGACGACGGTGCCGGCGTGGACCTCTGCGGGTTCGGGGTCGGGGCTTGGGACGTCGAGGTTGAGGGTGTCGGCGGGCGGAGCGCAGCGATCGCCCGAACCGACCGTAGGGAGGTTCGTAGTATGGGTTTGGGTAGGGGGCGGCGTTACCAACGGCGTACGTAACGCGTTACGTACGCCGTTACGAGACGCGTTACGTGCACTCGGCTTAACGTCCTCGTCGGGCGTTACACCCTGGGTCTGCTGGCGCTTCCTCCACTTCGCCACCCGGTCAGCGTTCTGACGACGCTTCCGCTCCACCTCTTCGCGGGACTGCTGGTAGCTGCTCCAGTCGTGGAACACGTAGCCGTCCTCGACGCGCTCCCACAGCCCGACCTCGACGAGCTTCCCGGCGTCCCGCTTCGTTCCCAGCGTCGGGATCATGTGCGAGGGGACGTGCCCGTCGGTGAGCTGCTGGGCGCACCACGCCCCGGCCCGGACCCACAGGGTGATGGCGTTGCCGGCTGCGACGACCTTCGGGTGGAACGCGAACGTGTCGTCGATCACGAACCACGTCATGACGGCCTCCGGTGCTTGGGGTAGTGCGGGGTTCCAGCGCAGGTGTGCCGGAGCGGGACGCCTAACGTCCACTCCTCAGGGACGTCGGGAAGGTGGCTCATGACGCTGCTCGTTCCGGCGCGTCGTCGAGGTCGAACAGGCTCGGCATGGCGAACCGCCGCTCCTCGGCCTGCAGGTACTTCACGCCGTCGAGGAAGTACCCGGTGTTCAGCTCCACGGCCCGCCCCCGGCGCCCAAGCCGCAGCGCCCGCACCGGCACGGTGAACAGGCCACCGAACGGGTCGAAGACCAACTCGCCGGGGTTGGTGTACCGGTTGATCAGCCGGTCGACGATGTCGAACTGCAGCGGGCAGACGTGCATCGCCTGCGCACGGCGGGACTGCTCGGTGTTGAGGGTGAGCATCCGGTTGACGTCGTGCCAGACCTCCGGGGCCCAGGAGCCGGGCGCCAGCGCCATGAACGTGGCCGGGAGCGCGCCGCGGCCCTCCAGTGCCTCCCCGAGCCGCACGTGCGCGTCGTAGTCGTAGACCTGTCGCAGGGTCTGCTCGGTGAACAGCCTCGACATCTGCTCGGTGGGCAGGCTGGCCAGCTCTTCCGGGGTGAGGTGGCGGTCCCCGGAGGACCGCCAGAAGGCGTGCGCGTCCAGCTGCCACCGGGCTCGGGTGTACTCGGTCTTGTCCTTGGTCACTGGGACGTCGGCGTAGCCTCGGCTGCGGTCGGTCTGCGGCTTGTGGAACAGCAGGACGTACTCCGGGGACCCGACCCCCATCTTCGTGCCGTCCTTGCACTGCTCGGACCAGCCGAGCCGGTAGGTCTGGTTGTTCTCCCGGACCACGTCGGTGACGACGGTGATCATGCCGAGGTAGTCGAAGCCGTGCCGTCGGCCGTGGGCGATGGCCTCGGCGTGGAATGGCGACACCGTCGGGACACCAGCGCCCGTGACGTTGCCGAACAGGATCCGGTCCTTGACGTGGCAGGCGTAGATCCGCCCGGGGGCGAGGACCCTCAGCAGCTCCGGGGTGAGGTAGTCCATCTGCGCCCAGAAGTGGTCGTTGTCGTCGGTGTGCCCGAAGTCCTCCACCGCGGGGGTGTACTCGTAGTGGTTGCTGAACGGGATGGACGTGAGGACCATGCCGTCGACGCAGCCGTCGGGCATATCCCTGGTCTCCTGCACGCAGTCGTTGCGCGCGACCAGCCACCCCTGCCCGGAGACCTCGAGGCGGTCGACGCCGATCGAGCGGGTGAGGGCCTCGGCGATGCTGGCCTGGTTGAGGCCGTGCTCGCGGATGACGTGGCTCATCTTCGCGGTCAGCTCCCTGTGCTGGGCCCACTTCGCCTGGAGGGTGCGCACGACCTCCCGCTCGGAGTCGGCGTGGATGACGTCGATGCGCACCCGGCGGGTCTGCTGGAAGCGCTGCAGGCGGTGGACGGCCTGGATGAAGTCGTTGAACGAGAACCCGACGCCGACGAACACGGCCCGGTGGCAGTGCCGCTGGAAGTTGCACCCGGATCCGGACAGCTCGGGCTTGGTGGCGAGGATCCGCAAACGGCCGCTCGCGAAGTCGATGACCCGCTGCTCCCGGGTGTCCAGGTCGAGGGACCCGTAGACCTCGGTGGCTTCGGGGATGGCCCGCTTGATCGCGCGGCGTTCGTCCTCGAGGTCGTGCCACAGGATGAAGTGATCGTCCGGGGCGGCGGCGACGAGCTCGGCGGCCTTCGCGACCCGGGCCGGGAGGGTGTCGCGCTTCTCCCGGGCGGCGCCAGTGACGCCGAGCTGGGTGACGCGAAACAGCCGCTGCTGCCCGTCCCGGTCCGCGCCGTCGTCGGACAGGTCGGCGGTGACCTCGTGGTAGACGACGTCGAGGTCGGGCAGGTCGTATCCGTCGTCGCTGTACCCGAGGTCCGACGGCTTCTGCAGGAAGATCGCCCACGTGTTCAGCCACAGCCAGAACTCGTGTTCCTTGTGCGGGTACAGGGTGAGGTGGTTGGCCTTCGTGGAGTCCCGCTGGAAGAACCGGGTGAGGGCCTGCCCGGTGTCCATCACGCCGAGGAACCCGGCGTAGTGGATCAGTTCCTTGTACCGGTTCGGGGACGGCGTCGCGGTGGCGACGAACCGGTACGGCACGCCCCGGAACAGGTCGGTGAACACCTGGTAGGTCTTGGACCCGTAGGAGCGCAGGACGCTGGCCTCGTCGAGGCTGGCCGCGGTGAACAGGGCCGGGTCGAGCTTGCCGTCCCGGACGGACTCGTAGTTCGTCAGGTACAGGCCGGGTCCGTCGACCTCGCTGGAGCGGTGCACGAACCGAGTGGTCAGGCCGAGCATCGCGGCGTCGCGGGCGAACTCGTGGCGGACGCCGAGGGGGCACACGATCAGCGCGGCGCCGCCGGCGTGCTCGATGGTCAGCCGCAGGGCCTCCAGCTGCATGACGGACTTCCCGAGCCCGAAGGCGGCGAAGATGGCGCGGCGGCCGCCGTGGACTGCCCAGCGGACGATGTCCCGCTGGTGGGGCATGAGCAGGGGGTGGACGGCGTCGTCGGGGACGGTGAACCCGTAGCTGCGGTCGAAGTCGACCTTCGCGGTGAGGAAGTCGTGGTAGTCCATCACGCCACCCACTCGCCGTCGTTCGTCATGACAGCACACCATAGCGAACGACTCGTGATGACGGTAAGCCATGTACCATGAATCGCTATGGGACCGCGGTACGTGAGCATGCAACTGGAGCCCGCAGCGCGGGACGCACTCCGATCGGCGAAGATCGCCGTGACGACGCCGCTCGGCAGGGAAGTCACCCTCTCCGAGGCACTCGTCGCGGCCTGCCAGGTGGCATTGGCCCACCCGGAGGAGTTCGCCGAAGCCCTCCGCACCGCAGCCTCGACCAGCTGACCCTTCACGCCACGGCCTCCCCGGTGATGCACTCGACGAGTGCGGCGACCAGGACCTCCGCGGCCGGTGGGGTGACGGCGTTCCCGAGCTGCTTGACCTTCTCCCGCTTGTTGCCGAGCACGATGTAGTCGGGGACGAACGCCATCCCTCGCCCGATCTCGTGGGGCTCGAGCATGCGGAACAGGCAGTCCTCGACGGCCGGGAGACCGACTCCGGTCAGGACTGCGTCGCCCTCGACGGTGGTCTGGGTGGGCAGCGGCTCGCGGGTGTGGTCCCTGAGGGTCCCGGTGTCGTAGCCGTAGATGGCTGCCCACTGCTGCATCGTGATCAGGGCGTGGTGGTTCCCGGACGCGGTGACGGTGGCCAGTGCCTCGGAGACCGTCCGGGCGTCCGAGCCTCCGCCGCGGAGCTCGGCAATGAACGGCGGGACGACGAGGGACTGGTGCCCCTTGGTGGTGATGGTCCGCAGCTCTTCGTCGACGGGGGTGGACATCTCCGCGCCGTCGCCGCGGGATGAGTTGTTCCGCATCACCAGCGGCGGGATGCACAGGGCGGTTTCGTTCCGGCCGGTCTGGGTACGCAGGTGCTCCGTGGCGGCGGCCGCCCGGGGCCCGACCCGGCCCTCGACGGGGACGAGCATCGGCGGCACGAGGACCCCGTCGGTCTCCCGCGTGGTGCGGGTCCGCATCGCCTCCGTCACCGGCTGACCCGTGTCGTTCCACGTGCCACCAGCGGGCACCAGGAGCGGGACGGCGACGGCCTTCGTCGCCGTCGTGGACTGCGTGGTCAGGACCCCATCCACGGGCCACGTGCGGACCCCAGGGCGCCGCTCGAAGGTGTGCCCGGCGGCCTCGACTGTGATCGGCCGGGCGTAGCGGCGAATCCCGGCCTCGATCCGGGCGAGAGTCTTCGGCGCGAGAGGCCAGAACCCGAGCGACTGGGTCCTCTCCTTGTCCGCGAAGAACTCCCTCAGCGGCTTGTCGCCGATGCGTTCACCGGGCAGCGCCCAGTCGATCGCGGCCGCGGCCGGGACGAAGTAGGGCTCGACCTGGCGGCCACGGCACGAGGCGCGGGGGCACCGGTAGAGGTACTGCTGCCGGTACCGGCCCATGTCCTGGTCGGGCCGCTTCCACACCTGGACGGCTGCGACGTCCTCGTCGCACCGCGGGCAGTGCGCCAGCGGGCGGAGCCAACGGTCCCAGTCTGGATCCCGGCCGAGCGACTCGAGCCAGTACGCCAGGTACAGCCGGTCCCTGGACTGCGGGGCCCGCGGAGTCCACCGGGACTGGGCGTGCATCGAGTTCAGGGCGATCAGCCGGGTGCGGTACCCGAGACGCTGGATCCGACCGAGCCACACGTGCCAGTGCTCCCACTTCCGGATGTCGACGACGTTCTCGACGACACCTCCGAGTACCGGCCGCTGCCGCAGGTGCATGCCCTCCAGGTAGCGGATCACGTCCTGCATGAGGGCCCGCGAGCGCTTGACGTCGTCGGTGATCTCCGGGTCGCCGAACAGGCCGGGCTGCTTGTCGAAGTCGACCGGGTTGCCCTTGGCCTGGGACCAGTTCGTGCACTCGGGGGAGGCCCAGAAGATCTCGGCGTAGGGGTGTGTGGCGACGTCGACGTCGCGGATGTCGCCCTGGATGTGCTCGACGTCGGGGAAGTTCTGGGCGTGGGTGGCGATCGCGAGTGCGTCGTGGTTCGCCGCGAGCACGGGTTCGACACCGGGGACGGCGCTTGCTCCCTGCATGGAGCCGCCGCAGCCGCAGAACCAGTCGTTGAGGCGCAGCATCACGCGACCTGCTCTTCCTGGTCGAGGCGCTCCTGCTGGGCGCGGTACTCGACGCGGGCCTGGTCCAGCCGGATGCGGTCGACGACGCGGCGGGCGTTGGTCTCGGGGATGCCGAGCCGGTGGGCGACGGCCCGCCGGGACAGGCCCTCCTCGAGGACCAGGGGGCGGGCCTTCTCCAGGACCTGGGGGTCGATCTGGCGGCCGCCGGGGTGGGGACGGTCCCAGCCGAGGTGCTTCGCGAGCGCGTCCCGGTCCTGGTTGAACCGTTCCTCGGGGGTCTTCGCTGCCCAGATGCTGTACCGGCCGTAGTAGCTCTTCCCGGCCTCGTACTCGGTGATCCACGCGTCGCAGTCCTCGCGGACGGGGCAGGACCTGCAGATGGCCTTCGCCTCGTCGATCTGCCGGGCGTAGCGCTTGCCCCACCCTTCGGGGTGGTGCAGGTCCGGGTCCACCGCGGAGCAGGCGGAGCGGGCTCGCCAGTCGTGGTCCGTCACGGCGGACAGCAGGGTCGCGAGCAGGGGGGCGGTCACAGCAGTGGCTCCTGTCGTGTCAGGTGGGCGAGCCGGTTGCGGCGGGCACAGTGAGGGCCCTGCCGGGCTACGTCGAAGGCGGACCGGGCGTGGCGGATGGTCGTGGACTGCCCGGCGGGCCGGGTGCTCCAGTCGGCGCGGCGCCGCTCCCCAGCGGTCACGAGCTCGGGCGGGTAGGAGGCGTAGGCGCCGTGCCCGTTGCCGCCCGGGGGGACGAGCACGCTGTCGGGGTAGGCGGCGAGGACAGCACCGAGGACCATCGCGCAGCCGAGGAGGTGCGCGGGGTCGATGGGGTGCCGCTTGCCGCCGGCGAACCCTGTCGGGGAGTTCACGGCCTCGACAGCCATCCGCGGCCGGTCCAAGTTGTTGGTGGCGTCGAAGTGGGCGCATCGGATCCGGTCGATGGCTCCGAGGACCCGGGCGATGTAGACGGTGCCGACCTCGCCGGTGTCGTTGAGGATCACGTCGTGGTCCAGGAGGGTCGCGGGCCTGGTTCCGGTGCGGATGAGGGCGATGCCGGTGCCGTCGGCTCCGGGGTCGATGCCGAGCCACGTGGTGGTCATGCCGGTCGCCTCCCGGCCTTCCCGCGGCCGAGGAGGATCTCCCGGGCATGGTTGACCCGGTGGATCGTCCACGTCACGGTCTCCTGGTGGCCGTACCGGTTCGACCGGACGGTGATGAGCCGGTCAGCGATGGTGGGTGCGGTCCACCCGGCGGCGGTCAGGTGCATGACGGCGACGAGCTCCTCTCCGGTGATCTCCCGGCGTTGGCCGGTGGCGCGGGTTTCGGTGGACAGGTCGAGGACGATGTGGCCGGTGTCGTCGGGGACGAGGACGGCCAGGCGGAGGGGGTCGACGGTGATGTCGTTGGCCAGCCGCCACGCGGTGCGCTCGGTCTCGGTGAGTCCGGCGACGACGCCGGCGATATCGGTGCGCAGGAGTGCACGTGCCCGGCAGGGTTCGAGGACGGGGCAGGTGGAGCACAGGGCCCTGGCTGCCTGGACGTCGTCGTAGTAGTCGCGGGTGACGGTCACGTCCCGGCGTGTGCCCGGGTGCCGGGACGTGACCTCGTAGGTGCCGAGGATCGTGGTGTTCTCGGCGTCGGTGGTGAGCTGGGCCAGGTCGAGGCCCTCGGTGAGGGCGTCGGCGCACTTCGCCCGCGTTGGCCAGTCCCCGTCGTTGGCGCGCTGGGTGAGCGCCGGGGAGGTGGCTGCGGGGGCGAGGTGCGCGAGGGTCACGGGTGGTCGACCCCCTCGCTGTCAGTGCGTGCGGTGGGGGTGGTGTGGTGCTCGCGCCACCAGACCGCCAGGACGGCGACCGCGAACACGACCTGGAAAGCGACAACCACGAGGGTCCCCGCAGCGAGGCCGTCCATGTCCAGGATCAGCGCGGTTGCCTGGGCGAGTAGGCACGCTGGGATACCGAGGTCCGCGCGTCTCCTGATCCACGTGGCGGTGGCGCGGTTCCCGGAGCGTGTCGCGGCGTGGGCGGTGACCATGCCGGTCACGAAGAGGGCGAGGGCGGCGGCGGACAGCCCGAACAGCAGGTTGCTCATCGCGGAGGTGCTCCTGTCCGGTCTGGGTCGTCGGGGTCGGTGACGTCGACGGCGATCGCGTAGACGGTCTGGGCGAAGGCATCGAGGGTGCTGTCGCCGGGCCAGGGACAGTCGGCGGCGGTGCGCTGTCTGCATGCGCGCATCTGCCGGTCAGCGACGAGGGTGATCTCGTTGAGTCGCTGTTCGAGGTAGACGGCGGTGGCTCGGGCGCGGTCTCTCTCGCCCCTGGCTTCCGTGGTGTCGAGGGTGAGCTGCCGGACGGCGTCGCTGGAGGCTGCCCACTGCTGCCGCCAGATCTCGGCCTGGGCCCGCTCACCGGCGGACAGCAGCGAGGCGAGCATGAGCGCGAGGACGAACAGCAGCGCGAGGATCGCGATCGCGGCGGGAACGGGGATGGTCACCTCGTCCACCCCCCGACGGGGGTGAGTTCGGCGTCCCGGTCCAGGTCCGCGCCGGTGAGCGTCGCGGGGGCGGTGGGGTCGGTCTGCTGGAGCTGGGCGCGGAGGGACAGCGCGCAGGCCTTCCACGCGTTCACGGCGTCGAGGGCCTTCTCGTCGTTGTCCCAGCTGCGGGCGTACCACCCGGCGAGGGCGGCGAGGGCCAGGAGCGCGAGGTGCCCAACGAGGATGACGGCGTTCATTCAGTGTCACCCGCGGTGGTGGCCACGGTCCCGTCCTCGATCACGACACCGACCTGCCCGGTCTCGTCCACCAACTCGATCCAGACCTGGGCGCCGTAGGCCCGCGCGAGGTCCGCCAGGGCATCCCGCGACGCCGTGTCGAGCAGGGACCCGTCGGTGACCCGGATCACCCGCAGTCGCGGCTGGTCACCTCGTCCACCCCCCGACGGGGGTGAGTTCGGCGTCCCGGTCCAGGTCCGCGCCGGTGAGCGTCGCGGGGGCGGTGGGGTCGGTCTGCTGGAGCTGGGCGCGGAGGGACAGCGCGCAGGCC
>ERZ1026792.1713-NODE-1713-length-13052-cov-3.458414_pt1 | contig 13052 bp, 9 predicted proteins | sample MGYA00520884_ERZ1026792 | MGnify/ENA primary metagenome ERZ1026792 (study PRJEB33270, sample SAMEA104284473) | anaerobic digester metagenome | biome: Anaerobic digester microbiome; feature: mesophilic sludge digester; material: Anaerobic digester biomass | place... | reverse complement strand
CCGCTCCTCCGGCATCATCCGTCCGGGCCGGAGACACTTCAGAGGAATCCTCTCGAGAGGCGCCGGATAGCTCTTCCCGGCCCTCGCGCCCCGAGACATCCGGCGCCCCCTCCCCGTCCCTGATCTCTTTGAGAAGATCATGATCGATGATGCTCAGGAGCATGTGGTTCTTGTTGAAATTGATCTTCAGGACCTTCCGGATGCCGGTCTGTTCCCACCGGTACTGCTCGGCCCGCAGATACTCGAAGGATGCGGCGAACGAGGTGGGGCCGAAGAGGTCCCGGCAGGCCTGCCTGAGCGCGAGGAAATTCCCGCTCTGAAGTCCCGGCTCTTCGCCTTCGCGGATCTCCGCCGGGGCCTCGATGCACACCTCGGTAAAGTGTTTTCTGAAGGTCCGGTAGGTGATGGAGGAGACCCGGGCCTCCCCCATGCTCAGGTCATCGCCGCTTCGCGCATATGAGCAGAATGCGCCTTCACAGGAAATGAGGCGCATCTCGGGGTGTGTGGAGAGGTCAGTGCCCCAGGGGATGCCGCGGAACCCCTCCTCGTCTGCGGCCGATGCGGCCGGCGGCATGCCGACGATCAGGATAAAGAGAGCCAGAAAAAGCCTTGGCGTGTGTGTGCTCTTCATGTCGTGTTCTCCTTGGTGTACGGGAGCTTTCCATCCCCCTTATCACATCGCCCGCGCCGGGCATAATCCTTTCTGGCATTATTAGGCCTGAGCGGCCGCATTCACCGGGATGAAAATGCCGGGCATTCCATGTACTGACATGCGCAGGATTTCTGTTTGATATCTGAAGGCTTGTCCGCTAAAAGGATCGTAGCGTTCAGCACCCGCGCAGCATAACCCGCAGAAAGGAGGGCTCTCATGGCCAAGATGAATGCGAGGGTCCGGGCCCTGTTCGAGGGCCAGGCGATCGTTTCCCTGGCGACCGCATCCGCCGGAGGCGTTCCCAATGTCGTGCCCGTCGGGGCAAAGAAGGTTCTAGACGATGAAACCGTCCTGATCTCGGATCAGTATTTCCGGAAAACCCTCGCCAATCTCAAGGAAAACCCGAAGGCGGCCCTGAGCTTCTGGGATGCCGGGACAGCCGAGTCGTACCAGATCAAGGGCACCGTGACCATCGAGACCTCGGGCAGGATTTTCGAAGAGACGGCTGCCTGGATCGAGGAGATGTCCCGTGCCAGGAACCGCCCGCTGAAGTCCAAGGGAGCGCTCGTCTTCAAGATCCACGAAATATACTCGAACGTGCCGGGGCCCGATGCAGGGGCCAGGATCGCCTGAACGGAAGAGAGGGCCGTACCGTGCTGCCTCCCGCCTCGATCTCCGGCTTTTCCCGCCGTCCTTTTGCCTTCCCTGTCTGGAGCTGCATGACGCCATGATGAACGGCCGGTCGAGCATCGGGGGACACAGAGCCGCGGATGTCAGGTTCGTTGACAGCCACTGCCATCTCGATATGGTGCAGATCTTCGACAGCGAGGCGATTCCCTGGATGAAGGAAGCCGGCTGCCTGCCGGTCTCGTGGAGCTTCTGCGGCCGGGTCGATACCGCCGACGATCTGAAAACATACTTCGTCGGGCAGAAAGACGCGATCGCCCGGCTCAACCGTGAAGGACTGCGGTGTTATTACCTCTGCGGCGTCCACCCCCGCAACATCCCGCCCGATCTCGCCCCTTCGCAGGTCCCGGAGCTCCTGCTGCCCTGTCTCGACGACCCTTTCTGCCTCGGCATCGGCGAAATCGGGCTGGAGACGGGAAGCGGCCGGGAGAAGGAGATCCTCCGTGCGCATCTGGACATGGCGGAGGAGGTGGTGAGGCGCGGCAAGGTGTTCGGCATTCACACCCCGAGGCGCGATAAAAAGGCCGTAACGGAAAAGATTCTGGACATGCTCAAAGACTATATACGCCACCGCAGGAGCATCGTGGTCGACCACTGCACCGGAGAAACCATCGCTTCGGTGCTCCGGATGGGGCTGTGGGCGGGGATCACCATGAGTCCGGAGAAAACCCGGGTTCATGACCTCATCCGGATCATTCACGCTCACGGCGGGGATACGGGGAGAATCATGCTCAACACCGATTCGGGCGCATCATATCACCGGGACCTCTCTGTCCTGGTCAGTGAGGAGTCGATCGGCAAGGCCGCACGGGCCGCGCTGCTCAGGGAAAACGCCCTGGTGTTCTATCGTCTCGCATGAAGACTGCGAATCGAGTAAGTTAATGATATTATATATGAATTAACCGTGTTTGAACGCGGAAGGGAAAAACGACAAGAAACAATATCGAAGTGAATGTGAATATCCGCCGCCCCATCGCATCGTGAAATCCGCCAGGCACCGATAAGTGCCCAATACATTTGACTCCGGCATGCAAACAGTGTATAAAGCTCCCGTGGATCAAAACATCCTGACCTCATCTGTGAGAAATACCGAATCTTGCAGCTCCTGCTGCTCCTATTATTATCTCTACCCCGGCTGTTAAACCGGGGAAAAATAGAACGTTCTCATCGCGAATACCTGTGTTTTTTCAATCCTGAAAAAGCTTCCGCCGTTGCGGGACAGCACAATGCACCATCGCATGCCCTGACGTCAGCGGACAACCAGAACCCTTAAAAGGAGCGGCAATGAAGACATCACTCGAAGCGGAACACGGCACCGGCCCGAGCGGCTCGTGCAGGGCTTGCGGCGCCGCCTTCGTCCTGAGGGGCAGAAACACCATGTTCTACTGATCTCCCGAACATCACACCGGACTCCGGGCAGCCAGCGACGAAAACCACCACAGAAAAAAACGGAGGAAACAAACACATGAATATCAGCTTGTCAGGCGGAAGAGTGCTTCCGGTAGAAATGCACCAGGTAAGAATCGTACAGAGAAAATCACTCCCCAACATCGATCAGAGGCTCAAGGCGATCGAGGAGGCCGGCTACAACACCTTCGGCCTGCGCACCAGGGACATATTCATGGACATGCTTACCGACAGCGGCACCAATGCAATGAGCGACAACCAGCTCGCGGCCATGATGGTCTCCGACGATGCGTATGCTGGGTCCGAGAGCTTCTACCGGCTCAAGGACGCAGTCGCGGAGGTCTTCGGATTCGGACATGTTCTGCCGGTCCATCAGGGCCGTGCGGCCGAGCACCTGCTGGCAAAGGTGTTCGTGAAGCCGGGCAATGTCATTCCCATGAACTACCACTTCACCACGACCAAGACCCACTTCGAGCTGGAAGGCGGCAGGGTGGTCGAGATCTGCACGGACGAGGCGTTCAATACGCAAAGCAGCGAGCCCTTCAAGGGCGACCTGGATCTCGCGAAGCTCGAAGAGACCATCGCCGCCCACGGCCCGGACAACATATCGTTCGTCCGGATGGAGGCGACCACGAACCTGATCGGCGGCCAGCCCTTCTCTCTGGGCAATCTCAAGGCGGTCAGGGAGATCACGTCCCGTCACGGCATCATCCTGGTCGTGGACGGCAGCCTGATATCGGAAAACGCCTACCTGATCAAACAGCGGGAAGAGGCATACAAGGATGCATCCATACAGGATATCATCCGCGAGATCTGCGGCCTCTCCGACCTGTTCTACCTCTCCGGCAGGAAGAGCTGCAGCGTCCGGGGCGGGTTCATCGCAACGAACGATGCACTAATCCACGGGAGGATCATGCCTCTGCTTCCCGTGTTCGAGGGATTCCTCACCTACGGCGGCATGTCGACCAAGGAGATCGAGGCCATGGCCGTGGGCATTCGCGAGATGACGGACCTTGACGTCGCGGGCGCTTCGGTGGAGCTGATCCGGTACTTCGCCGGCCGGCTCATCGATAACGGGGTGCCGGTGGTCACGCCCCCCGGAGGCCTGGCCTGCCACGTTGACGCGATGAGGTTCGTGCCGCACATCCCGCAGACGCAGTACCCTGCCGGGGCGCTGGCCGCGGCCATCTACCTGTGCTCGGGCATCAGGAGCATGGAGCGGGGCACGATATCCATGGACCGCGACAGAGACGGCAACGAAGTGCCGTCCGACCTGGAGCTGGCTCGTCTCGCCGTGCCCAGAAGGGTCTACAGCGTCTCTCACGCTGAGTACGCGGCAGACCGCCTGGCGTGGCTTCTCAGGCACCGTGATCTGATTCAGGGGCTCGAGTTTGTGGAAGAGCCTCCGATGCTGCGGTTCTTCATCGGTAGGCTCAAGCCGCTCGGCAACTGGGGAGAGCGTCTCGCGCAGGCGTTCAGAGACGACTTCGGCTCCCGGTTCTGAAGAGCGGAGCGCATTGATCGCGGCGGGCGGGCATCACGGGGCGCCTGCCCGCTGATTCAGCAGATATGCCGGAAGCTCCTCACGCCGGCCACCCGGTCGTCGATCCGGCCGTATCCGCCCCGGACGGCCCGGCCTGTCCCAAGGTTTTCCATCACGACGGCGCCAGTCGCGGAGGAGTCTCCGCCTTACCCGTTCGCCTGCTTTGCGGAGAGATCGGCGCCTGCTCCCGTCCGCCCCTCATCTCCAGCCGCGGGGGTCTGCCGCAGGTAAAAGGCCTGGTGTGTCTCCTGCGATAAGGGGGCTCTCCTCTTCCTGAACACGGTTATGACGACCGCGCCGACGAAGACCGACACAATGGTCGGTATGGCGATGTGGATGCCGTACGGGCTCCCCAGGACTGACCAGACGATCATGACGATGAACCCCAGGACGAGGCTGAAGAACGCGCCGTCTTCCGATACCCGGCGGGCGCCGAGATACGCAGCGCTCAGCAGCAGGACGGCTATGCCGCAGCGCAGGGTGAATGCCCAGAAGATTGCCTTGAGCAGATCATACAGAAGGATGCCGATGATGAGCCCGGCCGCGATGAGAGCGGCTGACAGGAGCCTGCTCAAGAGAAGCATCCGGCTGTCCGACTCGTGCCTGTTTATATAGACCGAGTAGATGTCGCGCATGATGATCTGGGTCGGAGCCAGAAAGCACAGCGGCCCGGTCGATATGACCGCGGCCAGGATGCCGCACAGGGCGATTCCCGCCACCACGGGGTTGAGCTCAAGAATCATGGCAGGCCCGGCGGTCAGCCCGTAGGGGAGCTCGCTCCCGAAGTGCACCCGTGCGCACATGCCCACCAGCACGTACACCACCCCGATGGGGATGATGAGCGCCGACGCGATCCAGGTGCCCCCGACCGCGGCCTTGGTGTCTTTTGCGGCGAATATCCCGGTGACGGCCGCCTGCGCGGCAAAGCAGGCGAACACGGTCGAGAGGACCTCTCCGGACCACGTGACCGGGCTGATCGACCCGAAGCTCCAGAACGACGGGGGCAGCCCGTGCACCAGCATGCGCAAGCCCTCGATGGCAGACCCGCCGATGAGACGCAGCGAGAAGAACAGGGCGCAGGCCATGCCTGCGAATATGACGATGCACTGGATGAAGTTGACCAGTGCGATCGAATGGAGACCCCCGGCGACCACGATGAGCAGGAAAACCAGCGCCGAGAGGAGATCGGCGAGCCACTTGTCCACCCCCAGGAGAGACGTGAGCAGAGCCCCTCCTGCAATGATCTGGGTGATGCCCAGGGTGAAATAGGCCAGCGCGATGAAGATCGAAGACGCCAGCCGCGTTTTTTCGTCGAAGAGTCTGCCCATGACCTCGGGAACCGTCACGGCGCCCATCCTCCTGAACCGCGCGGCCATGGTGAAGGCAAGGGCGAAGAGCGCGATCCCGATCGATATGGGGTAGAGCCAGGCGACGATGCCCTCGGTGTAGCCGCGCTGGCTCACGCCGATGGTGGCGCCTCCCCCGAGCCAGTCGCCGAGGATGATGACCAGCACCATGAACATGGGAAGCTGCCGCCCGGCGGCAAGAAAGTGATCGGCCCCGAGCCGCCTGCGCAGAACGACGTTCGCGACAACGAGCGTCAGCACGACATAGGCGATGAGAATGGCGATGGGAACTGCATGAAGCTGCATCATGGGTGCCCCCTTCTCCAGCGAAATCGAATTCAAGCAGTCGAAGATAATAGCTGTTATTTATACAGATCTTGCATCTCCCTGTCAAAGCAGTCCTGGTGTTCGGATGGAATAAGGAGTGCCCGGTCCCTGATCGAATACGTGATGACGGATCCTTACTTTCGATTGGGGCCGACTCTGAACCGCCTTACCTCTCACACAGAGCTGTGTATGGAACGGCTGGGCCGCTCATGAACCGATCTCGGAAGGGAAAGGGCGGATTTTTTCTGAAATAAATCCGCCCCTTTTTTCGGATCACAGTTTCTGCTGAATCCTCGCCCATACGTCCCGCACATCCATGGGGACGAACCCCGGCTTGCCGAAGAGCTCTTTTCCGAGCTCGTAGATGGTTTCATTATACGGAGCCTTTATCCGGTTCTGCCGGGCAAGCTTGAGGATGTATCCGGTCAGCGAGTCGAGCTCGGAGTCTGTCCCCCCGCGCTGGATGATGTCCTGGCTCATGCTGGACATGACCATCTTCGCCACATTCTTTTTGAACAGTGGCCGGGTGAGAGCCGTCGGAAGAAGGGCGGAGGCCTTCAGAAGGATCCACGGGGGCATGCCGCCCAGCTTGCACTCTCTGAACCCGGTGGCCTTTACGATCCGAACCCCCTCGTAGAGGGTATTGCTGAGGATTCTCTGGAAGGTGTCGAGATCCGAGATTTCCCTGAACCCGTGGCCCACCAGGGTCGTCACGGGATTGGTGAGGTTGATCACGATCTTTGAATGAACCGCATCTTGAAGATGATCGGTGATCACGGTTTCCACACCCCGGCCGAAGATCTCGGCAACGGCGTTCATCTCGGTCTGGAGGGAGTTGTCGGGCGTTCCCAGAACCAGCGGCCCCCGCTTCTGGTATCCTACGACAACCGGTTTGTCCATCCATGCATTGTAGCTGACGATGCAGTAGATCACCCGGGAGAAGTACTTGGGCAGGATCGACTGATTGTCTATCCCGTTTGCCATGGATACGATGATGACATCGTCTTTCGTGTTGTCCTTGATCAGCCTGGCAACCGACTCGAGGCTGTAGTTCTTCACGCCGATGACGACCACATCCATCTGTTTCAAATCCGAAAGGTCTTCGATCACCTTGACCCGGACGTTCGCCGTCGTCTCTTCCTTGCTGTCTCCCTGATAGAGCGTGATGCCGTCCGATTTCAGCGCCTCGAGTATTTTCCCCTGGTCGATGAAGTATGTCTCTTCATGGAAGGGAGCGACCCAGCCGCCTACAGAAGCGCCGATGGCGCCGGTCCCGAAGAATGCGATCTTCAGATCTTTGGCCTCGATCTTCACACTGGCCTCGTCATCCAGGGTGTAGTCGCTCACGTGAATCGTCCGCGCCCAGTTCTGCGCCTGCTCGTTGGGCAGATCGAAGCAGGACGACATGTGCTCGGCATAGCGCGTCTGGAAGGGGACTTCTTCGATCTCGAGCCTTTTGAGCATTGGGGCGAAGGAGGTATCGCCCAGCTCGATATAGGGGGCATCCGCCTTCGCGTTCTTTTTCAGGAGAAGCTGCATGTTTTTCTTAACGTTGAAGGTCGCCTTGAAGTCTGTCCGGCTCTGGAGCAGGCGTCCATCGAGCTGAGAGTACAGGTAGGAGCTGACATCGAACTCGGTGGGGTCGCCCTCTGTGGGGATGCGAAGGGACAGGTACACCTCGCCGCTCGTATCCATGGCCTTCACGATGCAGTCTCCCGCCTCGCGATATATGTCGATGTCCTGCGTCACCTTGGGCAGGCCCCAGATCTTTCTGCCCCGGATAGTATTTTCCTTCGAGGTGACCGGCATCCCCGCGATATAGTACCCGAACCGGCTGAAGAAATTGGTGATCATGGGCAGAACAGGGACATTGAAGGCCGGATCGACCATGACCGGGATGGCGATGGCGATCTCGTTGTACGGCCGCACTCCCATGACCTTTTTATACTCGTAGCAGGAGAAGGCCACCAGTGCACGCCCCTTCGGCATTCGTACGGGTACGATCTCAGGGCTCAGCTGCTCTCTCAGCAGGGCCGCGGCTTTCTCATAGGAGCACATGAACACGGCCATGGCGCAGGACACGTCGCCGTAGAATGTGGGGAACAGATAATCCTTAGTCACCCCGCCGATCATCTCCAGAGGCTGCCGCGCCTTGCGCAGGGTGAAGCGCTGATAAAAATCGCCCTGGAACTCGCTTCGATTATCCAGCATCTCTTCAGGTACATCCCACGTTGCCTTCATAGAGCGCCTCCTTTGCTTTATGACCGAAGGTCATAATAATTGTGGCAATCACCTTCCTCCATGTGTACGCCGGGAAGTGTGCCGGTTGGCCCAGTCAATAATATGACCATCGGTCATAAATGGCAAGCAAAATCAGTCGCAGCTGAAGAAACGCTTCAGGAAATCGCTCAGCATATTTTTCGCCTCCTGGGGAGAAGAGAAGTGTTCTTCGATCAGGGCCTTGTAGCAGACATCCAGGATAATCCCCAGGACGACCTTGGTATAGAGCTCGAAGTCGCTGATTTTATAGTCTTCGTACTGATTCAGATAATTGAGGATGATCTCGGAAAAGCCCTGGATGGTCCGGCGCGTCGAGGGATATGTCCTGCCGCTGTGGAGGTTCTTCCTCAGCTCGACGAGCAGCATTCTGTTCCGGGAAAAATAGTCGATGATGGCCTCCGAGAGGATGATGATCTTGGGTACGTTCTGGAAGGGGATGATGACCTGGTCGAGGAATTCTCTCGTGTACCGGCTGATGATGGTGTCCACGAGATCGTCCTTATCTTTGAAATACAGGTAGAACGTTCCCTTGGCGATCCCCGCCTTTTTCACGATCTCGCTGATCGATGTTTTTTCCACGCCGTTGGTTCGGAACAGGCCGGCCGCACACTCTTCGATCGTGTCGCGCGAGGTGGTCTTGTCCCTTCCGCGGGCGCCCTTGGGTTTGCCGCCCTTGTGTTCTCCCATGTCTGATTCAATGCCTTCCCTGTTGATATCTTTATCTTGCTTAGCACACTTTGCTCTCCGAATGAAGACAACAAGGCCGGCATGAGGGAGAAAGGAGATGGTAACGTCCTTAACTTATTAACTTCTTCTGCTCATACCCTTCTGAAGATAGCGGGAAAGTACATGAGTTAAGGGCAGGCCCTTCCACGGTGTGATCGAGTGAACCTTCGATTGAGCAGGAACGGGCGAAACAGAATGTATCCCGCCCACAGGAGCGCAGCAGCCATTATGATATCTCCGATGATGACCGACGAGAGCGCGATCGCATGGCTATGCTCCACGAGGCCGGTCTCGGTGAGGATAAATTCCCAGTCATGAAAGCCGTAGGGCGCGGATCGGCCGGTGTTGCCCCCCAGGAGAGACAACTCCAGACGGTTTGCATCGTTGATGTAAGGAGCGATATCCAGAAAATTCTCACCCAGCCACCAGAGACATACTGAAGCACCGAAAATGTCACGTGTTTTCACGAGAAAGGCAACCATACAGACAGCCGGCATGAGAAGCTGGCCGAGTGTGCCTCCCAATGATGCCATGAACCGTCCCAGCACCTGGAAGAAAATATGGCCTGCCTCGTGAAACGGCAGATTTATCAGGTGAAGGAACACGCAGGTTCCCTGCAAGTCTTCAAGAGAAGAAAACATGAGCCTCAGCCCCAGGACAAGAATGCCGAGAAAAACGATCACCCTGCCTCCGAAAGAGAAGGGATTCCACTCCTCTTCACCCTGTAAGGACGAAACCTGGAAAGGAGCAGATACCGGAATCCGGACAGGACACTGGGTCTGCCCCGCATTCGCATCCTGATCCAGCGCATGAGCGTTCCCGTCATCTGCGGGGAAGCATTTCAGGTACTTCTCGAAAACGATACCGCACTTCATGCACTCCGCACTGCCGTCAATCTGCTCGAAACCACATTTCGGACACTTCATTTAATAAACCTAACGTAACCCTAACGGGGGCACCCTTAACTTATTAACTTCTCCAGTTCATAGCCTTCTTCACGAACGATTCGAACGCCTCGCCTAGAAGTGGCTCCGGTTGTTGAGACAGGGGATGGCGATTTATAAGTGTGATCTTGCTGATCCCATTTACGCCGCATGGTCCAGTCCCTTCTGATAAGCCTCATTCGGGGTAAGCCCGTCAAGCATTGAATGTGGCCTGAAATGATTATATAACGTCAGATAGCGCTCCAAGCCCTTTTTCGCGTCACTATACGCTCTCGCAACCACCACCGATCTTCATCCCACCTGCAGGCGCCGTGACAGCCGGTTCCCTCGGCACCCAACCCATTCAATAAAATCAGCCCGCGTCTAAGGGCACCATCAGCCCTTAGACGCCTCCTTATTTCTATTCATTTGATATAAGATTGAACAAACTAGACAATATTAATTGAAGCCTTCCATTTGCATCTTTCGCTAAAGAACCAAACTGTTTCTCATTTATCTGAAAATCTTGGAAACTACCCATTCCGCCTAATACTTTCTTTCTCAGATATTCTAATTGTTCTTTTGTTATGCTCTCACCCTGGATCTCTAATATATCTGCCAGAGTGGTTATAATTCCCCACCACATAAGAGCATATGGATCAAGGGAACGTTGCTCTGCCTGGACATACTCACTGCCAGACCAAGTCTTAGTGCCGGGAAGAGTCTCTTGCGTAAAAGGCTGAAGTTCACTGCCCAATTTACGCATGCAATCGACTATTTGCTTTACGTTTTTCATCTTCATGGTACAGACCTCAATAAACTTGAATCCTCAATGAAAATTTGTGTCGCCTTCTACCAACCACCTTCCACGCGTCCATAGAAAATTCTTGTTCCCTTAGGAATAATCCATTGATTGAGTTGTTCAGCTGTCGCCCCTGATGGTAACTTGAGTGCATCAATTGCATCTTTAGGAGATGCGATCTGTGAAATAGTCTGTCTAGTTGTAAGGAATCGACCTTGTGCTCCTGATACCCCACCCGAGAAACGATAAGCGACAACATCACTTTCAAGCACATGGGATGCGTACTTTCCCCCTCTGAAGGTTGCAGCAATGTCTTTAGCAAGAGTTCCTGCGCCCTTTGCAGCCCCTTCAGCCGCTTCCCTCGCAGCCGCTCTCGCTGCAGCAGCCTCTTGTGCAGCAGATGCTGCCCTTGTCGATGCGACAGTGGCTGAGCGGGCCATAGAAACAGCCCCAATCCCGGCTGTTGCAACAACCGAAGCCGCGGAGTCTAAAAGGTTCGCCTGGGTCGGAGTGAAGCCGAGGGATTGCAGCAGCCCCGAGGTATAGCTTGTATCGTCATACCCCAATAACCCCTTCAAACCGGCATATACCTGGTCTGCTCCATGGGCCATTACCAGGACTCCGATTACGCCACCTGCTATCGTCGGCGAGGTCGCGGTCCCGAAGGTAAACCCGATGGCCATCTCTGCAAGACCGCCCATGATACGCAACGCACACAGCCCTTCCGGGTCCATGAGATTGACGGGATCGTTGAAACAGTACGCATACAGGTTCAGCCCGTCCTCAATCGGGTCGGTGGTGAGGTATCTCCCGGTCTGCGGGTCGTAGTACCGGTTGAGGTTGTAGTACAAGCCGGTCTCGGCATCATGGTACTGGCCAGGGCCGTGGAGGTTGTTCGTGATGGTCGAGGATGCATCCACCTGACAGTTGCCGAAGGAGTCGTAGACAGCGGACCACACTACCGCCCCGCTCGTGGTCACGATCTTCTGCGGCCTGCCCTGGTGGTCGTTCTGGTACCAGTAATACGTACTTCCCTGCTTCAGGAAGAGCGGATTCGTGCTCCAGGTCGAGCCCGGCGCATACCCGTACTCCCTTGTCTGGTTGCCCGATGCGTCATACTCCGCGATCAGACCCTCGTCCGCATACCCGAAGTAGGTCCTGGAACCTCCCGCCTCCTTCCACAGCCTCCTGCCGAACGGGTCGTAGTAGTACTCCGCTATCGTCGTGCCTGATCCGTCCTCCACCCGCACGAGACGGTCCTCGATGTCGTAGTGGTAGCTCGTGGTTGTCGTGCCAACCGTCTTGCTCGCCTGGTTCCCGGCATCGTCATAGGTGAAGCTCACGGCGTCGAACCCGGTCAGCTCGTTGTTCGCGTTATAGCTCCACACCCCCGTGGTCGCGACAGAGCTCAGACGGTTGCCCAAAGCACCGTACGTGTATGCCTCGCCGGGTATCGTCGGGTTGTCCGCTGATGTCAGCCGGTAGAGCTCGTCGTACTGGTAGGTGTATGTCCCGTGCTCGGAAAGAGACACAGAACCATCTCATTCTCATGTGATTACATTATTCTGTTTTCAAAGAGCTGGTTAATTGCTGCTATGAAGAACCTTCTTTCCTGGGGAAAATATGCAAAGAGGAACAGAAATTAAATCTGTCTGTCAACGGGCGTTTAAAAATATGCGAAAATAAATCTGTCCCCTTTACCTAAGAATTAAGTATGGTGTCCTCGTAATCCCCGGAATCCCGCTATTTAAATTTGTTAGGCTCAAAATCGTATTCTTTAACTGCTCCTTCCATTCCATCAGATCTCAATAAATCATCAAGATACCAGTTATCTTTCACGTATGACCAATAATCATAATATTCACCTGTATCTTTCTTCGATCCTTCTATCTTTGTTGTGCGCATCCTGACTTTTGCCTTATACCCATCAATTCTTATTTCTTCGATCTCATAACCCACCACTTTATATGGTATGCTTTTTAAATGAGTTAAGCTCTCCTTTTCATTTTCATTTTCATCAGGGGTTAGAAATTGTATACACTGCTTATATTCTAATTGCTCCCAGTAACCATAAAACTGATGTATCCTCTTCTTTAAGACTTCTTCAGTAGGTTTCTCTACTTTGCTGGAAGCACATCCGCAACAAATTACTAAGCATATGCCTAAGCAATACTTAATCATTACAGTCAACCTCCGCACTATCCCAATCACTTATCACAACACCTATCTCGAGAAGCATCCCAGCATTTACTTTCAAAGGTCTTTAAAACTTCCATTGTTTCTTTAGTTACTCTTTGAGTTTTTGCTGGATCTGTTGTGAGAAGATCGGGTTTTTTTCTCCAGTGTCCCCATTTAGCAC
>ERZ1026792.1712-NODE-1712-length-13054-cov-3.263866_pt1 | contig 13054 bp, 11 predicted proteins | sample MGYA00520884_ERZ1026792 | MGnify/ENA primary metagenome ERZ1026792 (study PRJEB33270, sample SAMEA104284473) | anaerobic digester metagenome | biome: Anaerobic digester microbiome; feature: mesophilic sludge digester; material: Anaerobic digester biomass... | reverse complement strand
TCTTCGAGCAGGGCGCGACTCGTGGCACTGCCGACTTCCTCGTCGCTGGTGATGAGGATCTCCACCCCACTGTGATCGGCGAGCGCGGCCACGGCGTGCACGGCCAGCACGATCCCGGCTTTCATGTCGAACACGCCCGGCCCGGTGGCCTTGCCGGCGGCGACGGCGAACGGGCGGGCCGCACAACTGCCCACAGGGAACACCGTGTCGTGGTGGCCGAGGATCAACACGCGCGGCGATCCACCACCCGCCGTCCAGTGCACGTGCGGGCCGTCGGGACCGTCCACGAGTGTGGGGGCTGAGCCAAGGCGGCGCTCCATCACCGACGCCAGCACCGTGGCCGACTCGGTGAGGCGAGCCACGTCGTGCGAGGGCGACTCGGTGTTCACCAACAACTCCAGGTCGTCGAGCATCGCGGGCAGGTCGATCACGGTGCACATTCTGGCCGGTCGGCGTGCGACACTCGCACCATGATCCTGCGCCGTACTTCTGCGATCGCCCTCGTCGGCCTACTCCTCGTCGCCTGCAGCGACGACAACGAGGGTTCCACGGCAACCACTTCGGACACCTCGACGGTCGACACCACCCGGTTGGCGCCGGCGACGTTCACCGTCCAGCCGGGCACGTCCCAGATCGCGGCCAGCGGGTTCGATCCGGGCACCGAGGTGAACGCGGTCGCCCCCGACGGGACGATCGCCGCCACCAAGACCGCCGACGACCAAGGCGCGGTGCTGTTCCGCGACCGGCTGTTCGGCGACGACCAGCCTGCGCACCCCAGCGAGTGGGACCCGCGCGTGGCCGATCTCGTCGAGTTCGTGCAGACCGCACGCGAGCTGCAATGGGTGCACCCTGTGTACGTCGACTTCCTCGCCGAAGCCGAGTTCGTGGCCCTGTTCGACCAACCGCAGGGCAACCAGGCCGCCGACGCCACGGCGGGCCTCTACTCGCAGCTGTACGACGCCTTCGGATTGGCTGTCGGGTACGACCCCACCCAGGGCGATGCAACGGTGGCGGCCATCACCACCCTGGGCTTCTACTCACCCGCCGACGACCGGGTGTACGTGCGCGGCGACCTCATCACGCCGGCAGTGCGCGTGGTGCTGGCTCACGAGCTCACGCACGCTCTGCAGGCGCAGCACTTCGACCTGGCCGGCGACGGCGCCGACGATCTCGAGTTGCGAGCAGTGGTCGAGGCCGACGCGTTGCGAGTGGAAGACGCGTTTCGCGCCACGTTGTCGGCGGCCGATCGAGTGGCGGCCGACGATGGCAACAGCCTCGCCCCGGAGGCAGCGGCCGGGCTCTCCGATGTGCCCTGGGCCGTGCTCGAGCAACGCGACGCGCCCTACGTGCTCGGGCCGATGCTGGTCGGCGACGTGTTCGCCGCGGCAGGCAACGCCGGCATCGACGAGCTGATCGGCACCCCGCCGACCGAGGAGATCCTGCTCAACCCGTGGTTGCACGGCACCGAGCAGCAAGACGCTGCGGTCACGCTGGAGGTGCCCGTCGGCACCATCGTGCTCGATCCGCCACAGCCGCTGTCGGCAGTGGCGATGCTGGTGATGCTCGACGCATGGCTGCCATGGCGCCAGGCAAGAGGTGCCCTCGACGGCTGGGCGGGCGGCGGCTACACCAGCTACCAGCGCGATGGCGTCGTCTGCTTCACAGCCACTGCCACCTTCGACGACAGCGGCACACCGTTCGCAAACGCCGTCGCAGCATGGGCGACGGCATCGGGTTCGGCCGCGGCGCCCACCACCGTGGTCAACGACGTCACCTTCGAGGCCTGCAAGCGTGCCGTCGGCGCCACCGCACCGCCCCCGCCGGTGGTGTCACCGATGCAGGCGTTGTCGCTGGAGCACGACGTCATCGCCCTGGCCGGCGACGGCCCGTCGCTGGCCCAGATCCGCGAGTACCAGTGCCTCGCCGGCACCATGATCGACGACCCGTTGCTGGCACCGCTGCTGTTCAACGAGATCTTGAACGACGCCGAGCAGGCGCTGTTCACGTGGCAGTCCACGATTGCGGCCAACGAGTGCGGCGTGCCGCCGCTCACCCAACGGCCGTGACGCGCCACTGATGGAGTTGCCCGGCCGCAGGTTGCGGTGAACCGGCGCCACACACCTCGCTCAGGGGCGGGGGCCGAGCTGCACTTTGCCGGCGCGGCCGCGCTTGATCTCGAAGAAGCCCGGGCACTGCGCCACCAGCAGCACCACGTCGAGCAGCCGCTGTGCTTGCTCGTCGGTGGGCGGTGGCGACACGATCGGCCCGAAGATGCCGACCAGCGGCGAGCCGAAGGCAAGGATCGGCGAGCCGACGTCGGGCCCGGCCAGCGACATCGCCAGCCGAGTGGACTCGGCCACCGGTGCATCCCACGCGGTCTCGTCGACTGCGGCAACCCATTCCCCGGCACCCACTGCCAGCGCCACCTCACGCACCACCTCGATCGACGGAGCGAGCTGGTCGTGGTGCACGCGCCGCCCGTACTCGGTGTAGAAGTTGCCGATCAGGTCGTTGCGCCCGTCGGCCATCAGCGCAGCGATGAGACGATGCGCCGCGGTGCCGGCCGGCAGCGTGAGGCGCAGGTGCTCGGACAGTTCGCGGCCCTCGTTGAGCACCCCCAGGCTGAGGTTGCGCCACACCACGTCGATACCACGCGCCGCAGCGGCGTCGACCAGCCAGCGCGACGTGGCCCAGGTCCACGGGCAGCCGGGATCGAAGAAGAACTCGATACGAGTGGGGGTATCCGCATGCATGTGCTCACCCTAGTGCCGGCCCCCGCTGTCGTCATCAGCACCGGTAGGGTCACAGCGAGGGCCTTCGGCCCAGTGGAATCGAGTCGCCCGTGAACCGCTTCGAATCGAACGGGGCGCCCTGCGTGCCAGCGCTGGCGGACGTGACATGAGCGACACCGTCACCACTGCGACAACCGCCGGCCGTCGCTGCTGGCGATGCCTGCAAACCTTTGCCTGCGATGCCGCTGACCTGCCACCCGGCCCCGCCGAGTGGTGGTTGTGCGAGCCGTGCCACCAGTCGCTGATCGGGCCCACACCCGCACGCTGAGCCGGCGCTCAGGTTTGCCTGAGCTCACCACTGGGTAAGGTACGGCTTCACCGGGAAGTTCCGCCACGTCTGGCCAGGAGGCCAGTTCACGCTGCCACCTGGTCGGGCTCGACGCTGGTTCCCACCATCGAGGAGGCATCATGCCCACTCACACCCCCTCTCGCCGCATCCATGGCGCCGCGGTCCGGCGCCTCGGCATGGTCAGCACCTACCCCCCGAAGCTCTGTGGGCTGGCGACCTTTGCCGCAGCACTCACCAACGCACTGCGCGATGCAGGCCACCGAGTCGACGTCGTGCGCATCAACGACGGGGACGAGCCAGCCGCGATCGGCCAGACCGTCGCGGGTGAGCTGGTGAACGGCTCGGCGCCTTCCGTTCGGCACGCAGCAGCCATCCTCTCGCGGTGCGAAGCCGTGATCATCCAGCACGAGTACGGCATCTTCGGCGGTGACGACGGCGACGAAGTGCTGCAGTTGCTCGACGCGCTCGACGCACCCGCCATCGTCGTGCTGCACACCGTGCCCCTGGTGCCCACCGACCACCAGAAGACGGTGCTGGAAGCAGTGTGCGCACGCGCCGCCAAGGTGGTGGTGATGACCGAGACGGCCAACACCAGGCTGTGCTCGTCGTACATCGTCGACCCCCGTGGCGTGGAGGTGGTGCCCCACGGCGCCGCACTGGCGCCCGGCAACGGCAACGGCAACGGCAACGAGTCGACCGTCGGCGAGCGGCCGCAGTTGCTCACCTGGGGCCTCCTCGGGCCCGGCAAGGGCATCGAACACGCCATCGACTCGCTGGCGCTGCTGTCGGACATGCGACCGCGCCTGCGCTACACCATCGCCGGCGTGACGCACCCAAAGGTGTTCGCTCGTGCGGGCGACGCCTATCGCAACTCGTTGCTGCGACGCACGTGGTCGAACGGCATCGCCGGATCAGTGCACTTCGACGACACGTACCGCAACGTCGACCAGCTCACTCGCTTCGTCGCCAGCGCCTCGCTGGTGCTGCTGCCGTACGACTCGAAGGACCAAGTGACATCCGGCGTGCTGGTCGACGCACTCGCGGCCGGTCGGCCCGTGATCGCCACCGCCTTTCCGCATGCCATCGAGCTGCAGGCCAGCGGCGCGGTGAAAGTGGTGCCCCACGGCGACTCCGCGGCGCTGGCGGACGCCATCAGGACCGTGATGAGCGACCCGATGGTCTTGAACAGCATGACGGTCAACGCTCGCCGGCTGGCACCGTCGCTGAGCTGGGCGTCGGTCGCCGATGAGTACCTGCGCCTGTGCACGGAACTGGACCCGATCGTCGAGCCGGTGGCGATATGACGATCGACGACCACGACCACGACCACGAACGCGACCACGAACGCGGCAACGCCGCCGACGGGCACACGTTCGATCACCTGCTGGCCATGAGCGACCAGCGAGGTCTGTTCGAGCACGCCAAGGGCACAGAACCCCGCGTCGAGCATGGTTACTGCACCGACGACAACGCGCGCCTGCTGGTGGTCACCTCCCGCGTGCCCGATGTGGGTGCTGCTCATCAGCTGTCGCGCCTGGCGCTGCACTTCACGCGCGCGGCACAGGCCAACGACGGCCGCTGCCGCAACCGCATGGACGCCGCCGGCCGGTGGACCGACGAGCCGGGCACCGAGGACTGCTGGGGCCGCAGCATCTGGGGCTTCGGCGTCGCAGCCGCTCAGCATCGCAATCCCGCAGTTCGCCGCTGGGCGCAGCAGTCGTTCGACAAGGGAGTGCAGCAACGCTCGCCATGGCCGCGTTCGATGGTGTTCGCCGCCCTCGGTGCCGCCGAGGTGGCGGCCATCGACCCTCAGCACACACCCGCTCGCGCCCTGTTGAACGACCTGCTCGGCATGATTGGGCCACTCCTGCGCGATGACTGGGTGTGGCCGGAGCAGCAGTTGGCCTATGGCAACGCCTCGGTCGCCGAGGCCGTGATGGCTGCGGGCGCTGCGCTCGGCCGCCCGCTCGACGTGGACCGTGGCCTGCGCATGCTTTCCTGGCTGCTGGCGTCGGAGACGCGCGACGGCCACCTCTCGGTCACCGGCGTCGGCGGCCGCCGCGCCGATGAGCACGGCCCACAGTTCGACCAGCAACCCATCGAGGTCGCAGCGATGGCCGATGCATGCTGGCGAGCACATCTGATCACCGGCGACCCGTCGTGGATCGGCGGGGTGGAGACGGCGGCGGCCTGGTTCCGCGGCCACAACGACGCTGGCCTGATGATGATCGACGAGCGATCTCACGGCAGCTACGACGGCCTGCACCCCCACAGCGTGAACCTCAACCAGGGCGCGGAGTCCACGCTGGCGCTGATCTCCACGATGCAGCGAACCGATGCACTGGTCGGCTCACGATGACCACTTCACCCACCGTCGGCACCGTGCACGTCACCGAGACCGGCATCGACCTGCAGCCGGATCACTCGCGAGTCGTTCTCCGCCTGTTCGTGGCCGGTCGAGAAGACGTCGGCCCCGGCGACTCACGTGCATCGGTGGTCATCCAGCGGGTGCTCGACCTGCACGAGCACCAGGTTGATGCCGAGATCGCCGACATCGACGGGCGATTCCTCGCGCGTCACCGCAACCTCCACGATGTGTTGCGGGAGCACTCCGATCTCGTGATCCCCCGCATCGACGACGCGGCCGCCAACATGTCGGCCGCCCGCCGGCTGCTGCTGGGGGCATCGTTCACCCACGAGTACTCGATCGAGGGCGCGGCACTGTGCAACCCGTCTGCCGTCGTGCACTCGCTCGACGATCAATCCGGCACCACACAGTTCGTGGTCAGCGTGCGCGGCGTGGGCGAGGGCCACCGATCCTCGATCGGCTTTCGCACCGGCTCGGTCACCGCCGATGGCACCGTCACCATCGACGCCGCCGCACCCTTTCCGGTGATTGCCCTCCCCGAGCCGGCGCGGCATCGGCGCGCCGTGTTCCACGCCAAGCTCGACGAGTACGACGACGACCGCGAGAACGCCGCGTTCGTGCTCGACGCGCTGCCCGATCGGTTCGACGACGCGCAGCTCGCCGAGCGCTTCGCCGCGCTCGCCGCCGACGTGGCCACCAGGCGCAACACGGCCGAGACGCTCGCGAACATGCAGCAGGTGGCCAGTTCGTCGTACCAGGTCGAGTTCCCCGAGTCGACAGGCATCTCCGAGCGGGTGCTGTGGCCGCACTCACCTGCCGAACGTCACGGCATGGAGGACGCGCGCTTCGTGCGCTTCGTGCACGACACCGGCGAGGTCGACTACTACGCGACCTACACCGCGTTCGATGGCGTCAACATCGCACAGCACCTGCTGGAGACGCGCGACTTCTGCTCGTTCGAGGTCTCGCCGCTGGCTGGTGCCGCCGCCGTCGGCAAAGGCTTGGCACTGTTCCCACGCAAGGTGCACGGTCGATACGTGGCGCTCTCCCGCTCGGATCGTGAGAGCAACGCGATCGCCTACAGCGACGACATGCGCTGCTGGCCGACCGCCGAGCAGATCCAAACGCCGACTCAGCCATGGGAACTGCTGCAGCTGGGCAACTGCGGTTCCCCGATCGAGACCGACGCCGGCTGGTTGGCGATCACTCACGGGGTGGGACCGATGCGCACGTACGCACTCGGTGTGCTGCTGCTCGATCTCGACGAACCGGAACACGTGCTGGCCACCGCGACCACCCCGATCCTGCGACCGCGGAGCGACCATCGCGACGGCTACGTGCCGAACGTCGTCTACTCGTGCGGCGGGTTCGCTCACGGCGACACCCTGGTCCTGCCGTACGGAGTGGCCGATCAGTCCATCGCCGTGGTCACGATGTCGATCAGTGAGCTGATCGGTTCGCTCACGCCACTCTGACGATCCGCGATCTGCCGCGTCAACCGCCGCGCAAGCGGTCGATCTGCCGGCGGTCGCGCTTCGTGGGCCTGCCACTGCCTCGATCACGCTGCATCACCGGCGCGCCGGCATCGCGCTCCACCGGTGGGCTGTGGTCCACCAGGCACTCGGCCGCAACCGGTGCTCCGACTCGCTTGCCGATCACCCGCACCACCTCGACGATGCGCTGCCGCTGAGCGATCCGCGCTTCGATGCGGTCGCCCACCTTCACCGCACTGGCCGGCTTGGCCGCACCACCGTTCAGCGAGACCCGGCCGCTGCGGCACAGCTCGGTGGCCGCCGAGCGAGTGGGCGTCAGCCGTACGGCCCACAGCCAGACGTCGAGACGTGTCGCGGCGAGTTCCTTGTCGATGTGCACATCGTGCCACCTCGATCGCCACGAGGCCGCCGCAGTTCGACCGTACGTGCGAGGATGGCAGCGAGATGAACGAGGAGCACTGGCTGCTGGAAGTGGTGGAGGCGATGCCCGACGGCGTCGTCATCGTCAACGAGAGCGGCGAGATGGTGCTGGTCAACCGTGAGATGGAACGGCTGCTGGGCTACTCGCGCGAAGAGCTGCTCGGCAACAACGTCGACATGCTGCTCCCCGAGCAGCTGCAGCGCTCCCACTCCGCGCACCGATCCGGCTATCAGGCCGCACCACATCGTCGGGCCATGGGTCACGGGCTCGAGCTGAGCGCTCGACGCGCCGATGGCACCACGTTCCCCGTCGAGATCTCCCTCGCGCCGGCAGAGGTGGCCGGCGAGCACGTGGTCATCGCCACGGTCCGCGACGTCACCGCGAACCGCGAGGCCGACTCCGAGCTGGAGGCCGCCCGCCAGCGGGTGCTGCTGGCAGAGGACCACGAGCGGATCGCCCGCGATCTGCACGACACGGTCATCCAGCGCCTGTTCGCCGCCGGGTTGTCGTTGCAGAGCGTGCTACCGGTGGTGCCCGCCGAAGCGAAGGTGAAGATCGAGCGGATCATCGACGACCAGGACGATGCCATCCGCGAGCTGCGCACGGCCATCTTCGGGCTCAGCAGCAAGCGCAGCGCCGGGCGCACCATCAGAGTGGTCGTCAACCAGCTGGTCGACGACGCGGCGCGCGTGCTGGGCTTTCGGCCCACGCTGCACTTCATCGGCGTGCTCGACAGCATCGATCAGGAGGTCACTGGCGAGGTGGCTGCAGTGGTGCGCGAGGCGCTCAGCAACGTCGCCCGCCACGCACGCGCGAAGCGGGTGGAAGTGTCGCTCAGCCACATCGGCGAACGCCTGGGCGTGGTGATCAGCGATGATGGCAGTGGCATTCCCAGCAGCCACCGCCTGGGCAGCGGGTTGCTCAACATGCAGGATCGTGCTGCGCGACTCGACGGCACGTGCACCGTCACCTCGGTCGAGGGCACTGGCACCACCGTGCGCTGGCAGGTGCCCGTCGAGCGCTGAGCGATCAATGCGGCGGTGGGCGGCCGCGGCAGGTCAGGACTCGCGGTTGATGCTGGCCTTCACCGCGAAGACGGCGGCTTCGGTACGACGGCTCATTCCCAGCTTCATCAACATGTTGGAGACGTAGTTCTTGACGGTCTTCTCCGCCAGGTGCAGCTCGGTGCCGATCTGGCGGTTGGTGGCGCCCTCCGCGATGAGGTCGAGGATCTTGCGCTCCTGCGGCGTCAGCTTGGCCAAGCGCTCGTCTTCCTCGCTGGGGTGGCGCAGGCGGTGCAGCACCTTGGCGGTGACGGTGGGGTCGAGCAGCGATTCGCCACGGGCGACACGGCGGATGGCAGTGATGAGATCGTTGCCACGGATCTGCTTCAGCACGTAGCCCGAGGCGCCGGCCATGATGGCCTCGAACAGAGCATCGTCGTCGCTGAACGACGTGAGCATCAGGCAAGCCAAACCTGGCAGCTGGCTGCGCACGTCGCGGCACACTTCCACACCGCTGCCGTCGGGCAGGCGCACGTCGAGCACGGCGACGTGCGGACGAACGGCGGGAATTCGCTGCAGCGCTTCGGCAGCGGTGGACGCCTCGCCCACCACTTCGATGTCGGGCTCGCTCTCCAGCAACTCGCGCACGCCTCGCCGCACGATCTCGTGGTCGTCGAGCAGGAAGACCTGGATGATGTGCGGGGACTGTTCCATAGCCGTCCATGTCATCACACGGGTATACCCCCATTCAGGGACCTTCGTCACATCTTCACAAGGTCGCCCGGCCACCCGTACAATCGTGCCGTGCTGCAGACTCAACCGCCGATCGTGCTGCCGCAGGCCAACGACGCCTGCTGGTGCGGCAGCGGGCGCAAGTACAAGCGTTGCCACAAGCCGATGGAAGGCCGGGTGCTGCAGGGCGACATCACCCCCATGCGGGCCGTGCCCGACCACATCGTCAAGCCCGCGTACGCCGCCACCGGCCAGGTGCAGCGGTGGACGGAGGATCGCGTGAAGTCGCCCGAGATCATCCAACGCATGCGGCACGCGGGTGTCGTTGCGGCCGAGATCCTGCGCCTCGCCGGCGAGATGGTGCGCCCAGGCATCACCACCGACGAGATCGACGTGTTCGTGCACGACGCCACCATCGAGCGTGGCGCCTACCCCAGCCCACTGAACTACCACGGCTACCCGAAGAGCGTGTGCACCAGCGCCAACGAGATCATCTGCCACGGCATCCCCGACAGCCGGGTGCTGCAGGACGGCGACATCCTCAACCTCGACGTCACCGCCTACATCGGTGGCGTGCACGGCGACACCAACGCCACCTTCCTGGTGGGCGACGTCGATCCGGCCAGCCGGCAACTGGTGCAGGTCACCGAAGAGTGCACGTGGTACGGCATCGAGGCAGTGATGCCCGGTCGGCCGCTCAGCGACATCGGCCGCGCCATCGAGAACCACGCCAAGAAGTACAAGCTCGGTGTGGTGCGCGCGTTCATCGGCCATGGCATCGGCGAGCAGTTCCACACCGATGTCCAAGTGCTGCACTACTACGACGAGCGGGCCAGCATGATCATGCGACCGGGCATGACCTTCACCATCGAGCCGATGATCACGCTCGGCGGCTGGCAGCACCGCATGGTGTTCGACGACGACTGGACCGCGGCCACCGCCGACGGCAAGTGGACAGCTCAGTTCGAGCACACGTGCCTGGTCACCGACGACGGCGTAGAGGTGCTCACGGCACCCGGCTCGGTGTCGCCCAGTGCTCCCTGGCGTCGCTGACAGCTGGGCCTCGCGTTTCCACGCACGTCTAAGCTGATCGCCGCCCCGGTTGCGGGGTGCGTGGCCATGCGGGAGGAAACGACGATGACCGACGGAACGCCCGGAGCACCCGGGCCGAACCTGCCCCCGCCCGGCAGCCCCACGCCACCGCCGCCCGCATGGCAGCCCGCCGCACCCGCACCCGCACCCGCACCCGTACCGCCGATGCCGCCGGCGGCCTCAGGCTGGGGTTCGGCTCCGCCACCGGGCCCACCCTCGGGGCCGCCAGCAGGGCCGCCCGCGGGCGCACCTGCACCTCGCCCGCGCCGCACCGCGCTGCTCGTGGGCGGCCTGGCGGTCGCCGCACTCGTGGCCGGCGGCATCGCCTTCGCGGCCACTCGGGGCGACGACGAGCCGACCGGCACGGCCACCACCGTGCCGGTCACCGACACCAACGACATCACCACCGCCGTCACGACCGTGCCGATCACCGAAGCCCCGGTGGCCGACACCGACACCATCGCCCGCTCGGTGGTGCAGCTCATCGCGGTCGACGCCGACGGCAACGGCCTGTGGGCCGGCTCCGGCACCATCATCTCCGCCGACGGCCTGATCCTCACCAACGCCCATGTGGTCGCGAACTCGACCACCAATGGGTACGAGGCCATCGTCGTCGCCATCACCGACAGCGCCGACAGTGCGCCCACGGCCACCTACCGGGCCGATGTCGTCGCGTTCGACCCAGGCCTCGACCTGGCGGTGGTGAAGGTGAGCACCGACCTCGACGGCAACGCCGTCGCTGTCAGCGACCTGCCGTTCCTGCCCATCGGCGACTCCGATGCGGTAGGCCTGGGCGACCACCTGCGCATCTTCGGCTACCCGAGCATCGGTGGCGACACCATCACCTTCACCGAAGGTTCGGTGTCGGGCTTCACGTCCGAGGCAGGTATCGCCGACCGCGCGTGGGTGAAGACCGACGCCACCATCGCCGGTGGCAACAGTGGCGGCACCGCCGTCAACGACGCCGGAGAGCTGGTGGCGGTACCAACTCGCGCATCGGCCACCGACGGCGACGTCGCCGATTGCCGTGTGGTGCAAGACACCAACGGCGACAACATCGTCGACGAGAACGACTCCTGCATCCCCATCGGTGGGTTCATCAACGGCCTGCGGCCGGCCAACCTCGCCACGGCCCTCATCGAGCAAGGTCGCTTGGGCGAGGTGGTCTCCTCCACCACCGAGCAACCCGTCGACGTCGACACCTCCGGCATCACCCTCACTGCCCCGGTGTTCTCCCCCGACGTCACCCCCGACAACCAACCCACCGAGCTGGTGCAGCTGCTGCCCACCGGCACGACGAAGGTGTGTGGCTTCTTCGACTACAGCGGCATGACCGACGGCACGACCTGGGATGCGGCCTGGAGCGTCGACGGCGAGCTCAACACCGACTTCAGCCTGCTGGCCCAGTCGTGGATCGGCGGCGCCGAAGGCACCAACTGGTGGGTCTGCGCGGGCACCGGCGAGAAGGTGCTGCCCGACGGCGCCTACGAGCTCTCGCTGTACGTGGCCGAGGACCTGCTGGTGTCCAACACCGTGTTCGTGGGCAGCTCGTTCGCGCTGGTCAACCTCAACGTCGTCAACAACACCCCGACCAAGCTGTGCTACGTGCGCCTCTCGCCGCAAGGGGCACAGAACTGGGGCCCCGACGAGCTGGGCGCTGATGTCACCATCGAGCCGGGCGCCAGCGTTCCCCTCACCGCCGTCGGCGCCGTCTACGACGTGCTCGGCGCCGACTGCGACAACACCACCGTGGTCGAGATGTACGGGGTCGACCTCACTGCCGGAGGCGACCTCTCGCTCACGCCGAAAACCTGAGCCGCAGCAGGCTCACGCTCCATGCCAACATGCGGCGTGGGCCTGCTGCGCGACGATCTCGAACGACGCATCGTCCGGCTGGCCATCCCGGCCCTCGGCACGCTCGCGGTCGAGCCGCTGTACGTGTTGGTCGATACGGCCATCGTCGGCAGGTTGGGCACGCCGCAACTGGCCGGCCTGGCCATTGCCTCGACCGTGTTGCTCACCGTGGTGTCGTTGACGGCGGCGCTCGAGTACGGCCTCACGCCGGATGTCGCGTTCGCTCATGGCAGAGGTGACGAACACGAGGCCCGCAGGGTGGCGACCAACGGGCTGCAGCTGGCGGCGCTGCTGGGCGTGCCGATGGGGCTCGCTCTCGGCCTCGCCGCGCGACCGCTGTGCTGGCTGCTCGGCGGCCGCGGCGACGTCCTCGAGTACGCCTCCACCTACCTGCGCATCAGCGCGGTCGGGCTGCCCTTCGTGCTGGTCGCCTACGTCGGCCACGGGGTGATGCGCGGGGTGAACCAGTTGCGCCGGCCGTTCGTGCTGGTGGTGGTGGCCAACGTGGCGAACCTGGTGCTGGAGATCGTCGCCGTCTACTGGCTCGATCTGGGCATCGCCGGCTCCGCGTGGAGCACCGTGTTCGTGCAGATCCTCGCGGCCTTCGCGTTCCTCGGCATCATGCGGCCGCACCTCACGCGGCTGCGCCCCGCCTGGGCACGCATCCGGCCCGTGTTGACCAGTGGCGTGCACTTCGCGGTGCGCTCGCTGGCGATGTTCGCGGTGTGGAACTCGGCCACGTTCGTCGCAGCACGCATCGACACTCCGACGCTCGCGGCCGCTACCGAGCAGACGGCGCCGATCGCGAGGGCCCGCTTCGGCCACTGGCGGAGCTTGCCGGACTTCCGGATCGGGTCTTCGATCAGGACATGGCTGATCTGGGCGGGGACGATCGAGACCAGGGTGGCGATGATCAGCCACAGCGGGGCCAGGCCGGGCCAGATCGCCGAGGCGAAGACTACGAAGGGCCAGTGCCACAGGTAGATCGAATACGAGAGCTCTCCCAGGT
>ERZ1026792.1711-NODE-1711-length-13064-cov-2.668625_pt1 | contig 13064 bp, 10 predicted proteins | sample MGYA00520884_ERZ1026792 | MGnify/ENA primary metagenome ERZ1026792 (study PRJEB33270, sample SAMEA104284473) | anaerobic digester metagenome | biome: Anaerobic digester microbiome; feature: mesophilic sludge digester; material: Anaerobic digester biomass... | reverse complement strand
TCTACATGTTTTGCTATTGAGGCTTGTGCTAGGTTCATGTAAGCTTCCGGGTCTGACCGGCGAAGGTCGTCAGCTTCAGTTGATGAAAGCCCGCTGGGGACGTAGCTGAGCAGATCGTGGGCGGGAGTTTGATCGGTAACCACATCAGGAATCACACCACGGACCAACAATTCAGGAAATATTTCTGCTGCATTGCCGATTAACCCAATTGAGCGGGGCGTTTCTGAGTCTAAGGATTCCTCCACCAATGTCATAGCTTCTTCCAAGGTGTCAAATACGGCGTCTACATAACCGATTTCGTGACGACGCCGGGCTACCTCAGCGGGCTGGGAGCCCGCGAGGAGGCAGGGCTTCCGCCGGGCACCGGGCCGCTGTACGTGGTTAGTACCCTGGCCCTCATGGGCTTTGACGACGAGACGAAGCGGATGAAGCTGCTGGCGACGCAACCCGGCGTGACCGTAGAGCAGGTGGTGGCCGAGACCGGGTTCGAGCTCATCATCCCGCCGGACGTCGGCCGGAACGAGGCCCCATCCGAGGAAGAACTGCGCATCCTGCGCGACGAGGTCGACCGGCAGCGCCTGTACATCTAGGGACCGGACCCGGAGGTTGGCAGGCATGCGTCTGAAGTGGTTGGGCTGGGTTGTGTAGAGGGATGCTGGCAAGCCGGATGGCCGCCGCCGGGGACGCAGCGCCGGCTATCCGCCGCCCACAGGCGGAAAGATGCCCAGCTCGTCGCCGTCGGCAAGGACGTGCTCGGGGGTGCGGAACAGCCCGTTGACGAACAGGAGCTTGACTTCTTCCGGGGGCAGGCCCAGGTGGTCGATGAGGTCGGCAGCGGTGGCATCCTCGGGCAGCTCGACGGGAAACGCCTGGCCAATGCCCAGCCCCGGGGGGCCGGCAAGGCCGCGCAGTGTGGCAAACAGCTTGACCTGAACGGTAATCATCCGATAGCCCGCCTCCCGCCGGCCCGGGCCGGCGGGAGGCTTTTGCTTCTAGCCGGGGTGCGAACCCCGGAATTGATTCACGACGCCGCGGTGCCTAGCCAAACACCGCGTCCAGGGTTGAGTCGGGCACGTCCCAGGTGACGTTGTGGGGCGGCAGTTGCTCGAGGCGCATGAACTCGGGCATCCGGTCGTCGAGCTTGGTAAAGCCGGCGCGCCGGTTAAAGTCCAGTTCGGTGTCGAGGACCTGCTTGCCGATGCGGCCCACGTCGTCCATGGTCCAGTTGGTGCCCAGGACGCCGTTGCACTCTTCGACGGCGCCCTCAAAGCCACTGGCAATGTCGAGGATGGCAAAGGCGATAAAGAGGCAGTGGCCCGTGCTGTCGATCCAGCCGGTGGCGTACTGGAAGTTGCGCACCAGGGCGGCCTTGTCCACGTCGAACTGGTCCACCTTTCCGCTGACGCCCAGGATCTCGGGGGCGATGGTGTAGCCGGAGGTGTGGTCGGCACCCATGGTGGCGATGGCGTAGGTCATGCCGATGCCCTTGATGGCGCGGGGCTCATAGGCGGGCATGGACTGACCCTTGACCGTCGGAACGCGGCGGACGCCCAGGACACGGGCAGCCGTCTCGGTGCCGGCTCCCAGGATGCGGCCCACGGGCGTGCCCTTGCCCATTTCGTGCAGCAATTCGATGGCCTTCTTGCCGTCGCCGAAGGAAGCCAGGCCGCCTTCCATGGCAACGGCCAGGGTGCAGCCGGCCTCGATGGTGTCCAGGCCGTAGGCGTTGCACAGGCGGGTCAGCTCGGCCACCTCGTCCAGGTTGCCGATGCCACAGTCTGCACCCAGTGCCCAGGCCGTCTCGTACTCCACGCAGGAGACGTGCTCCGTGCCATCAGGCTTGTGCCAGGTGTTGGAGCAGCGGATGATGCAGCCGGGGCTGCAGGCGTGGTTGTACAGCTCCTTGCCGAGGCGCTCCTTGTTCCCCTCAAAGATGGCCTCGCCGGCGATGGCCGCTGCCTGCTCGAAGCGGCCGGAGGCAAAGTTGCGGGTTGGCAGGGCACCGGCCTCGTTGATGATGTTGACCAGGACCGCAGTGCCGTAGCTGTTGAGAGCACCCTGGGGCTTGGTGATGTCGTGGCTCATGAGGGCTTCGGTCAGCTTCTTGCGGCCTGTCTCAAAGACCTCCTTGTTCGCCAGCGTGACGCCGGGGGCGCCCTTGCGGTCGACGACGATGAACTTCAGGCGCTTGCTGCCCATGACGGCGCCCAGACCGCCACGCCCCGCATAGCGCGCCGGCCGGCTCTCGTTGTCGTCAAAGACGATACCCGAGTTGCCGTACAGGAACTCGCCCGCGTTCCCGATGCCGGCCACGCTCACCTTGCCAAAGCGCTGGTAGAGCTCGGGAAAGACCTCGTACACGTCCCGCCCTGCATACTCGTTGGCCGGCAGCCAGTCAAAGTTCAGTGTGCTTGTGGAGGCGTCCCACGTGACGTGGAGCATCCACCACGTGTCCTTCTCGATGGGCTGGCCCTCGACGACGATGGCCTTGATGCCCATGGCAGCCAGGGCCGGCGCAAAGGGCGAGCCGGCGTTGGCCTCCTTGATGCCGCCGGTCAGCGGCGACTTGCCGCCCACTGAGAGGCGCGCGCTCGTGGGCGCGGAGGTGCCGGTGACGATGCCCGGGGCAAAGACCAGCTTGTTGCCGGGGCCCAGGGGATGGCTGGTGGGATCTACCTCCTGCGCGACGATGGTGGACGTCAGCCAGCGGCCACCCATTTCCCTGTACGCAGCGGGGACTTCTTCCACCTTGACCGTTCGATCCGTCATGTTGACTCGCAATAGTTTGCTCATCGATCTCACTCCTTTGTCGAAAGATTATACTGCCTACGTTTGGTCTTCCGGCCCGGTATAGGCGTGATGCACGCCCCTGTCTGTGCGGTCGCGAAACTCTTCCTGGACCTCGGGCGTCAGGCTGGCGCCGAAGCGATATTGGAAGGGCCACATGGCCTTGCGGTGGGAGATGCCAACGCGGTCGCCGTCCTTGAGGATGACGGTGCGGTCGGTCTCGAGTCCCGGCAGTGCTGCCAGGCTACCGTTGATGAAGGTGATGCCTTTTTCTTCGGTCGGCAAGCCCAGTAGGTCGAGAAGTTCAGCCATGGTGCTGCCTGGTGGGAGGTCGTAGTAGAGGTGGGCATGGCTGCCCTGGCTTGCTTCGCCGGCGTAACGCGCGATGGGTCCATACAGCCACACTTCTACACGGATCGTATCCATTTTCCATCCTCGGAACAAGTGATGCCCTTCGTCTTTGCCCCCCCTTTCTACACAAAAAGGAGGCTGCGCTCCACGCACCCGGGCGAACCCGGGCAGTGGACAGCACTGCCTCCTTTGCACCATGGCGGGCGAAGGGATTACTCCCTGCGCCGTGTCGCTCATCCGTCCCCGCGGGAGCGAGATGAGTCGGAGACCACTTCCGAACGGTTTTTGGGTGTGTGAGCCATTATAGCACAGACCCTTTCCCTTGTCCAACCAGGGCCATACTGTATGCAAAGCTCTCTCCAGGATTTGGATCGGGGATAGAGATCATCGATTATCGATACTCGCTTGCACCGGCTCATAAGTTGCCGAATGGCCGGGAATGAGGTATAATCCGGACTTGGCAAGACTTTTACAGGTTGGCGGCGCCAGGGGCCCTGGCATAGAAAGAGATGAAAATGAGCTCGAGTTCGCAGCCCTTTCCTACGATCCCGGAGCTGGAACGCATCCTCTTTGAGCATGCCTACGTGACGGACCGCACCCTCGGCACGGTGCTGTTCCTTGCGTTAAAGCTGGGCAAGCCGCTGCTACTGGAGGGGGAGGCGGGCGTGGGCAAGACCCAGGTGGCCAAGACCCTGGCCGAGGTCCTGGATGCGCCCCTCATCCGCCTGCAGTGCTACGAGGGCCTGGACGTCAACAACACCATCTACGAGTGGAACTATACCCGGCAGCTCCTCCACATCCGCATGCTGGAGGCCCAGAGCTGCGACATCGACGCCTCCGTGGAGCGGGACCTCTTTGGCGAGGAGTACCTCATCAAGCGCCCGCTGCTGCAGGCCATCGAGCTGAGCGCCGGGGGCCAGGCGCCGGTGCTGCTCATCGACGAGCTGGACCGGGCGGACGAGGAGTTCGAGGCGTTCTTGCTGGAGCTGCTGAGCGACTTTCAGATCACGATCCCGGAGATCGGGACGATGCGGGCGGCGCGGCCGCCGGTGGTGGTCATCACCTCGAACCGCACGCGCGAGATCCACGACGCCCTGAAGCGGCGCTGCATCTATCACTGGATCGACTATCCCACCCTCGAAAGAGAGCACCTCGTCGTCACCCTCAAGGTGCCCGCCACGCCGCCGGCGCTGGCCTGGCAGATCGTGACCCTCGTCCACGGCCTGCGCGAGACCGAGCTGTACAAGCTGCCGGGGGTGGCCGAGACGCTGGACTGGGCCGAGGCCCTGGTGGCCCTCGGCGCCAGGGAGCTAGACCTGGAGCTGGTGGAGCGGACCCTGGGATTCCTCCTGAAGTACCAGGACGATTTCGAGGCGGTGCGCAAGGGGCAGCGCCTGGGCGACCTGGTGCAACAGGTGCACACCGAAAGCCTGGACCGGGCGCTGCGAGCGCCGGAGGTCAGTTTCGATTGAGGCCAGGATGGCGTGCACGGCTGAAGCCGTTACTACAAACCCATCGTCAGTCTTGACACGAGCCTAGTCCAGGTAGACCCGGATCTCCCACAGCCCGCCTTCGATACGGCTCTCGTTGCGCAGCCCGCTCTTGCGGATAAAGCTCATGATGCGCTCGTTGCTGAGGTGGATGGAGGCCACAAAGGCCTCGACGTCGTGCTCCCGGGCATAGTCAGCCAGCCGGGTCAGCAGCAGCGTGCCCAGCCCCCGGCTCTGGTATTCATCCTCGACTACGACGGCGGCCTCGACATAACCTGGCCCCTGGCCCATGGCCGGTGCGTAGCGCGCCACGCCAATGATGTCCGGTCCCAGCGTGGCCACCAGGGCCATCTGGGTTTGATAGTCCACGTTGGCCAGTCGTTCGGCCTGGGGCCTGCCCAGCTCCTTGAGCCGGGTCAGGAACCGCAAGAAGATGCTTTCCGGCGACAGGCGGCGGACCAGCTCCTGCAACAGGGGGGCGTCTTCGGGCACGATGGCCCGGATGATGACCTCCGTGCCGTCACGCAGGGTCACGATCTCGGGCGGATAGGGTGCCTTGCCATCGGCTTGCACCTCCGCGGGACCCGTCAGCGGTCCATCCTCGGGCGGCTCCTGGTCGAGGTTCATCCTTCTCTCCTCCTGGCTTCTGTCGCTCGCACCCCCGGAGTGTATCACGCTCGGGCCGCCTTGTCAATCGGTCGCGACGCTACCACAGCACCATGGACTCTTCCAGGATGCGCCGCAGGTCTTCTTCGCCAACGGGCCGCGGGCTGCCCACCAGCAGCCGCTGCTGCTTCCAGCCGCCCTCGGCCAGGCGCGGGATATCGGCCTCGTCGTAGCCGACGGCCGACAGGCCGTTGGGGCAGCCCACGTCGCGCAGCAGGCGGAGGATGGCCCCGGGCAGCTCGAGGGCCGCGTCCATCGGCGATAGCCCCTCCACGCTGGCGCCCAACAGCTCTGCCAGGCGGGCGTGCTTGGCGGGGTTGCTGGGGGCCGTGAAGCGAAAGCAGGCCGGCGCCGTGAGGGCCGTCGAGATGCCGTGGGGCACCATGGCCTCCGTCACGTGGTAGCCGGGCGGCACCCAGCCTTTGACCAAGCCGGCGATGGGATAGCCCAGGGCGTGGGGGATGTGGACCCCGGCGTTGCCATAGCCCACCCCGGCAAAGGTCGAGCCCATGGCCATAAAGGTCCGCGCCTCCACGTCGTCGCCGTTGTAACAGGCCCGCCGCAGGTACTGGCCCACCCACTCCACGGCCTTCTCGCTCCACAGGTCCGAGATGGGGTTGGCGCCCACGTAGGCCGGGCGTTGGGCCGGGTTGGCCGCCCGCGGCCGCATGTTGAACGGCTTGATGGTGAACGACTCGGCGGCGTGGGTGAACACGTCCAGCCCGCACGAGGCCGTCACCGCCGGCGGCACCGTCAGCGTGTTGAGGGGATCGACGATGGCCATGGTGGGCCGCACGTGGTTGCTGGAGATGCCGGTCTTCAGGTGCAGCTTCAGCAGGTCGAGGACGATGACCGCCGTGGTCTCGCTGCCCGTGCCCGCCGTGGTGGGCAGGGCGACGAGCGGCTTGACCGGCCCCGGCACGGGCTTGCCCTTGCCGATGGGGGCGTTGATATAGTCGTACAGGTCGGCGGGGTAGGTGCTGTACAGGTTCATAGCCTTGGCCGTGTCCAGGGCGCTGCCCCCGCCCAGCCCCACGAAGGCGTCCACGTCCAGGCCATCCATGGCGGCGATGGCCTGCCGGAAGGAGACGTCGGTGGGCTCGATGTGGACCTGGTCAAAGACGTGCAGGGCGATGCCCGCGTCCTCCACGATGGCCTTGACCTGATCGACCAGCCCAAACTGCCACAGCTCCGGGTCGACCACGAGCATCACCCGGCGGGCGCCCATGTTCTTGAGCTCGTAGCCCAGCTCCTCGGTAGCGCCCTCGCCAAACTTCAGGCGGGCCGTGTGCAGCGGGATGATCGTTTCGAATTGGGTCATGGTTTGCTCCTTTACCCCACTTGGCAACAAAAGGCAACGCACCCCTGGCAGGTGCGTTGCCCTCGACTTTTGCCTACCAGGCGGTCCAGCCGCCGTCGACCAACAGGGTGTGGCCTGTCACCAGGTCGGAGGCGGGCGACGCGAGAAAGACGATGGCGCCCAGCACGTCCTCCACCTCGCCCACGCGGCCCAGCGGGATCTTGGCCACCACTTCCCGATAAAAGGCCTCGTCGGCGAACATCGGCTCGCTGAAGGGCGTCCGCAGGAAGGTGGGCGCCACGGCGTTGACGTTCACGCCGCTGGGCGACCACTCGATGGCCAGCACCTTGGTGAGCTGCACCACGCCGCCCTTGCTGGAGCAGTAGGCGGCCCGCAGCCGGCCACCCACCAGGCCCATCTGCGAGGCGACGTTGACGATCTTGCCCCGTCCCCGGGCCACCATCCCGCGGCCCACCCTTTGCGCGCAAAAGAACAGGCCCTTCAGGTTCGTGTCCAGAACCCGATCCCAGTGCTCCTCGCTGACCTCCAGGGCCGGCTCCGGGATGTTGATGCCGGCGTTGTTGATCAGGACGTCGATGGCCCCGAACTGGTCCTCGACTGCCGCCACGGCGGCGTCGATGCTCTCCAGGCTGGTGACCTCCAGGGCCACGGGCAGGGCCCGGCGGCCCATGGCCCGCACCTCGGCGGCCACCGCCTCGGCCCGGGCCACGTCGCGGCTGGTGACGGCCACGTCGGCCCCGGCGTCGGCCAGGGCCAGGGCGCAGCCGCGACCCAGCCCGGTGCTGGCCCCGGTCACCAAAGCAACCTGGCCGTCGAGTCGAAAATTTGGAAACCTCATCGTTCCGCGCAGCCTCCAGGCAGCCTTTAGTCGTCCAGGATGGCGACGGCGCGCACCGGCGAGCCGGTGCCCTTGCGGATCTTGAGCGGGAGGGCGACAAAGGTAAAGCGCTGGCCCACGAGCTTGTCCAGGTTGCACAGGTTCTCGATGTGGGTGATGCGCCGCTGGGCGCAGACGGTGTGGCAGGGATAGCTCTTGTCCAGCCACATGTCGGGGCTGGTGTTGTCCACGCCAAAGTTGACGACGCCCTTGTCAATGATGTATTCCGTGGCCTCGCGCGTCAGGCCCGGCTGGTGGGTGGCGTACTCGGGCGTGCCGTAGTAGCGCTCGTAGTGACCGGTGTAAAAGAGCACCGTGTCGCCGGGGCGGATGTCCAGCCCCCAGCGCTTCAGCTCGGCCTCGATCTTTTCCGGGCCGAACTGGGTCTGGCGCTCGACGTCGCTCATGTCCAGGCAGATGGCCGGGGTGATGCAGTACTCCAGCGGGATCTCGTCCACCGACGGGGCGTCGGGGTCGCGGCTCAAGTGGCTCACCGAATCGATGTGGGTCGGGCCGTGGTCGCACATTAGCAGGCCGCTGGCGTGGTACGAGAAACCGGTGCCGATCTGGCGCATACTCTCTTCGTGCGAGACGTGGGTAAAGATGACCGTCTTCATGTGCCCGGGGTAGACCGGCATCCCGGTATAGATCTCCTGGCTGAGATCCACAATCTTGCCCTTCAGGTTCATGCTCGTCACTCCTGTGTGATAATTGCTCGGCCCACGCTGGCTCGAACGGCCAGCAGCGCGGAGGCCGGCCCTAGCTCTCTTCCTCCTCGCCGGCGGCCCAGAAAAAGCGCTGGCCGCAGTGCGGGCAGAGTCCCGAGAGGTTGCTGATATAACCAATAAAGCCACGGCATAGGGGGCAGAGCAGGCCGGCGCAGTCCTCCAGGCGGGCAAGCATCTCGTCTTCCACGCCCACGACGTCGGCCAGGTGCAGGTTGATGCAGCCCAGGAGGCCCGCCGCCTGCTCCCTGGTCACCGCGTCTGCGGCCAGCAAGCCGCGCAGGTTGTCCAGCGCCTGCACAACTGCCACCAGCCCCGATTCTCCCTCGTAGCTCACTGTCTCCATGATCCTCTCCCTCTGGCGTATGCTCGGGCGTGCCGGCTACGCTGCCGGGGAGCCTGCTCTCAACTACCAGGGAGAATTTACCTCAAATCGGGAATTTCTGCAAGTGGCAACGGGCGTGGCGAGACGGTCCAGGCCCGGAATCAACCGTCTTTGAGTCCCCGCTCTCCTTCATTCATAACTGTTTGACAATCGGGCAGATCTGTGGGATAATGCACGCATTGGGCATGGCTGCCCTCCAGGCCGGATTGCCTTGCCAGGCGCTGACGCCCTCGTTCCCACGTGCACAGGCCAAGATCCTTATACTGGCTCGATCCTGGCGTGCTCTGCATAGCCCCGTTTAAGAGGAGGATCGAAAATGGATGGTGCTCAGCTTCCGGTCGACATTCTTCACTGGCTCGTCGCCCTGCTCCCCATCGCCGTGCTCCTGGTACTTCTGGCTGTCTTTCAGTGGAAAGGGATCGAGGCCGGGCCGGCCGGGTTGTTGGCGGCGGCGGTGCTCGCCCTGCTGGTGTTCCGGACCCCCTTCCAGACCCTGGCCGTGGCAGCCGGCAAGGGGATCTGGGATGCGGTGTTTATCCTGTACGTGGTCTGGACGGCGCTGTTGCTGTACCTCGTAACCCTGCGGGCCGGCGCCTTTGACGCGCTCCGCAGGGGTTTCCTGGAGTTCAGCCGCAACGAGCTCTTTCTCGTGCTGGCCATCGGCTGGGTCTTTGCCAGCTTTTTCCAGGGTGTCGCCGGCTTTGGCGCGCCCATCGCCGTGACCGCGCCGCTGCTCCTCGGCCTCGGCATGAGGGCGAGCTATGCCGTCATAATCCCCCTCATCGCCCACGCCTGGGCCAAGCATTTTGGCACCCTGGCCGTTGGCTGGCTGGCCATGGTGCGTGTCACCGAAGTCGCCGATCCCACCGCCACCGCCGTCCAGACGGCGATTCTGCTGGCGCTGGTCAACCTCCTGGGGGGCCTGGGCGTGACGTGGATGTACGGCCGGCGGGCAGCCGTTGTCCACGGCCTCCCTTTGGTCCTGATCATCGCCGTCATCCAGGGGGGCGTGCAGTTGGGGATGATGTACGTCAACCCGGTGCTGTCCACCTTTGTGGCCGGCACCCTGGCCCTCGTTGCGCTCTATCCCCTGTCGCACTGGCGGCGCTACGCAGAGCCCGCGGAGGGCATTGTCGAACGCCCGGCCATGCGGGATGAGCCCCTCGAAGAACCGGCTGCAGCGGAGGAGGCAGCGGGACCGCAAACCCAGATGGGCCTCGGCCTGGCGCTCTTTCCCTACATCTTTTTGACAGTGATCGCCATCCTCGGCTCGGCTGTTCCGGCCATCACCGACCTTCTCTCGCAGTTGCAGATCGGCCTCCCCTTCCCGGCCGTGGAAACGGGCTACGGGCTCGTCATCCCCGAGGCCGAGCCCTACTCGCCCTTTGCGCTGCTCACGCATCCGGGGACCTTTGTCCTGGTCACCGCCCTCGTAGCCCTGGTGGTCTACCGGCTCCGGGGCTACTACCGCTCCGGAGGCCAGAGCCTCCTGGGCAACCTGGTCAAAGATTCGGTCCCCTCTTCCATTGCCATCGCCTCGTTTCTGACCATGAGCAAGCTGATGGACCATTCGGGCCAGACGAGCATCCTGGCCCAGGGCATCGCTTCCGTGGCGACGGCGCCCGTCTATGCCTTTCTCGCCAACTGGATCGGCATCCTGGGCGCGTTCATGACCTCCTCCAGCACGGCCTCCAACATTCTCTTTTCGCCCCTCCAGTCCCAGGCCGCCGCGGCCCTCCCCGGCTTGGAGCAGTCGGCCGTCCTGGCGGCCCAGGGCGCCGGCGGCGCGCATGATGGCCTCCTTGGCAATGTCCACCTTGGGCTGGCCGACCTCCTGGCGCACGTAGCTCTGGTTCAGGTCGGGGTTGTCGCAGTGGCAGCGGCCCATGCTGCCCGACTTGTCCACGGCCAGCACCAGCGCCAGGTTCGGCGTCTGCTCCCGGTTCCGCACCTCCATGTCCACGGGCAGCGCCTCTTCCAGGGCGGTGCGCAGATAGCCGCCGGCGCCAAAGCCGTTCTCCCCGCCGGTGACCACCAGCCCGCGGCCCAGGTCCCGCACGTAGGCCTGGAGCGTGGTCATGGTGCCGGCGGGCAGCGAGGGGGCCGGCACGTTGGCCAGCACCAGGGCGTCATAGCTCGCCAGCTCGGCCAGGGTCGTGGGGATCTCGCCCGGCGGCGCCACCGCCACCTGCATGTCGCCGGCGCGGAGGGCGGCGGCCAGGTTGTCGCCCTCGCCGGGCTGCCCCTCCACCACGAGCACGTTGGGCGGCCCGTGGACCACGGTAAAGGCGCTGCCCTCGTTGTTCTGCAGCCAGGCGTCGGCCTCGGGCAGGATCTGGGCCCGGTAGCGCCGGAAGCCGGTCCCCCCCACGTCGGCGGCCTCCACGGGCACCAGGTAGCGGTTGGTTCCGGCCTGGAGGCGCACCGCCTGGGAGTGGATGAGCTGCCCGTCGCCCAGGACGCGGAGCACGGCGTCCATCGGCGCGGTGCTGTTGACCGTCACCGCCAGCTCAAAGCTCTGCCCCTGGCGAACGTCGGCGGGGGCGTCCAGCGCCTCCAGCCGCACCTCCAGGCCCGAATCGGCCTGGCCCAGGGGCACGAAGGACAGCTCGATGCCCCGCGCCGCGGCCAGCTCGGCCTGGGTCAGGGCGTCGCCCAGGTTCTGCCGGCCGTCCGACAGGAGCACCAGGCGCTTGGCGCCCTCGTCGGGAAAGAGGGCCATGGCCAACTGGAGCGCCCCGGCCACGTTCGTCCGGGTCGTGAGGGGCACCGAGGCCAGGTCGGCCAGCGCGCGCTCGGGGCTCGCCAGGCGCTCCACCAGGGCATCGCGGCCAAAGACCACCACCGCCGCCCGGTCGCGGCTCGACATGCCCTCTAGCGCCTCGCGGATGAGGGCCTCGCCCTGGGCCTGCTCCTCGGGCGAGACGCTGTCGGAGGCGTCGAGGACAAAGACGGCCGTCAGCGAGTCGGCCCGCTGCCGCAGTTGGGCGCCCGCCAGCGAGAGGACCAGGAGGGTTAGCAGCAGGCAGCGGACGGCCAGCCCGGCCCAAAAGCGGCGGTCGCGGGCTGCCGGCCGCCGGCCGAGGAGGCCCACCGCCACGGTAAAGGGAATCGCCAGGAGCAGCCACAGGAGCCCGGGCCGGACGAAGGAAAAGGGCAGGACGGCGGGCAGGCCGGAGGCCTTTGACCCTTGCCGGCTCTCCAGCGCATCGCGCACGCGGGCGACGGCGCCCCGGTTGTAGACCAGCCACTCGATCAACAGCAGGGCCAGGGCCAGCCAGGCCAGGGGCCGCCACCACTCGCGGCGGGCCTGCTGGGGCGCCTCGTCGCCGCTGCCCTCCCCGCCGGCCAGGGGCAGCGTCTGGGCCGGCAGCACGTCCGACTCGGCCGAGGCCAGCAGGTTGACGGCAAAGCTGGCCTCCCGCTCCGCCGCCTCGCCCTCGGCGGCAGGTGCCTCCCAGGCGACCCGGTAGACGCCCAACTGGGCCGTATCGGCAAAGGAGGCCTGGCCCCCCTGGGGCACCACGCGCACCCGGGAGCCGTCGGGCCGGGTGACCGTCGCCTCGGCGGTCCCCGGAGGCAACGACAGGACGACGGGGGCGTGGGGCGCCACCTGGAGGGGCAGGTCGCTGGCGCTGCCCGGCGCCAGCCAGCCGGCCAGGTTCGACAGCAGCAGCGGAAAGGCCACCTGCAGCGGCAGGTCCGAGCGGTGCAGGTCAAAGGCCAGGACCGCCACCCGCCGGCCGCCCACCTCACCGGCGGCCAGCAATGGTATCTCCTCGCCGCCGGCCTCCCCGACGATGACCGTCCGGGCCCACGGATGCGTGACGAGGCGCGCCGACTCCAGGATGCTGATGGCGTCGCGGCCCAGGTTTACGTGGGCCAGGAGGGGATCGTCCTCCCCGGCTGCCCGTGGCACGGGACCGTCCACCGAGCCGGTGACGGTAAAGAACTCGGTGCTGCGGGGCGGGGCGATGAACAGCAGGTTGCCCGCGGGCAGCGTGGCCGTCAGCGGCAGGGTGCCGTCGAATATCGTGAGGCCGGCCGCGGGGGATGCCGGCGCATCGGCCCGGCTTGCCTCCCAGTCGTCCGGCTCCACGGCTATCACGTCCAGGCCGGGCAGCAGGGCCAGGGCCGTTTCCAGGAAGAGGTTGCCCTCGCCGACGAGGGTCACGGCCGCGGGCCGGGTCGTGCGGTGGACGGCCCACGCCCGGTCGTCCAGGGGCAGGACGTCCTGCCCCACGAGCTGCGCCTCCAATACGCGGGTGCCGGCCGGCAGCCCCTCGGCGACGACGGCCCGCTCGCCCCCGGCCGGGATCTCCAGGTCGTAGGCGTGGGCCAGCTGGCCGTCGGCATAGAGGGCCAGGCGGCGGCTGGCCGTCTCCTGGCCATAGTTCACCACCTGGACAAAGGCCGACAGGCTCTCGCCGCCGGGTGCCTCGTCCAGCGACAGGACGCCCAG
>ERZ1026792.1709-NODE-1709-length-13065-cov-3.528830_pt1 | contig 13065 bp, 16 predicted proteins | sample MGYA00520884_ERZ1026792 | MGnify/ENA primary metagenome ERZ1026792 (study PRJEB33270, sample SAMEA104284473) | anaerobic digester metagenome | biome: Anaerobic digester microbiome; feature: mesophilic sludge digester; material: Anaerobic digester biomass... | reverse complement strand
CCCCATCACATTCGCATAACAGCCTTGCACAGCGGCAACCGGATGAAAAACTTTGTGTTGGATGGCGTAGCCGCCGGCTTTATCGCGGTAATCGCCGCTTTGGATATAGCTTTCGATTTCTACATCGCTATAACTGCGCATAAGAACTTGCGTATGGCAAACGTCTTGTAAGAGCAGCCCAGTACTTTTCTGGCGTAAGGCAAGGGCTGTAAGGACGCTATGCGATTTTCCACGCATCCGCCTTAGCATCTCCCGCGCCTCATGATCATTCGTCGGCTTGCCTAAGACCTCGCCTTCACAGACGACGATCGTATCCGCTGAGAGCACTAGATTTTCAGCGTTGATTGCTTCGCCCTTCTGTAGGGCTAACCGAGTGACATAATCAATCGGGTTTTCATCAGGAAGCTGATTTTCGTTTATGTCCGCACTAACGCAACGATAGGGCAACTTGAACAAGGCAAAAAGCTCCCTGCGGCGCGGGGAGGCAGAAGCGAGAATGATTTCTTCTTGGTACATTTGAATTCAAATTCTAACATAAAAGCCAAAGTCACTCAGTGGGAGGTATGCACGTATTGGGCGAGAGCATTAATCCTTGTGTTTCACCTGAAAAGTATCGAAATCGTGTGCCAAGATTGTATTGGGAAATATAGCGGTTGCCTCATTAAGAATGTCATCATCCCGATAGCGGCGGGAAACATGCGTGAGGATCAACTGTCCTACGCCAGCTTCATTTGCCAGCTTAGCCACAGCCTCAGCGGTAGTATGACCAAAATCTTCCGCCATTTCAGCTTCTTCATTGAGGTAAGTAGCCTCCACCACTAAGGCGTCTACCCCTTGGATGTAAGGCAGCAGTTTTTCCGGTCTGCCCACATCCCCAACGATGGCTAATTTAGCCCCCGGTTTTTCCTCACCCAGCACTTCATCAGGCTGGATGACGCGCCCATCAGCAAGGGTGATTGCTTTGCCAGCGACCAAATCTTTTCGCCATGGTCCAGGCGGAATTCCCAATGCTTCGGCTTTTTCGGGTAAGAATGGTCTTCGGGGTAGTTCTTCAAAGCGAAAGCCTAATGAAGAAGAGCCGCGATGATCAACCGGAAAAGCAGTTACGCGAAAGTTTTCGGCTTCTAAAATTACTCCCGGCTTGATATCCAACAAGTTGATCGGCATCGGCGGTTGAGTGCCGCGCAGCACCACACCATTGATCAAATCGCTGACCCGCTCCATGGTATGCTTGCTGCCTAAAATGTTGATCTCATCAATCGCCTCCCAGCGCATAAAGGTTGAAACCAAACCCGCTAAGCCCAGAATATGATCTAAGTGACCATGGGTAAGCAAAATCGTGTTGAGGCGCTTGAATCCAATACCGGATTTAAGAATTTGACGCTGCGTGCCCTCTCCGCAATCAATCAAAAAGCGATATTCCTCGTGCTTAACCACCATGGCGGATAAACCACGCTTGATTGACGGAGCAGAGGCAGACGTGCCTAAAAAGATCAGTTCAAACAAGGTAAAAGTGCTTCTTCCTGAGTAAGGTTATTTCACAAGCTTATCAAAATCGTGGAATAATCGCCACAAGCCTATACCAAGTTTGAACCCCTGCTGAGTATTAATCGGCACTTTCTGTCCACGCTCTTCGGCTTCCTTCACTAAAGTTGAAGCTATGCTAAAGCCTAAAAAGGCACCTAAGAGTGTGCCAATGACGATAGTAATCGTTTTTATCGAAGGTTTCATAATCCTCTTTCACCTTTGCTTTTGGGATGGATGCTGCGGATTAACTGTTGGAGCTCGGCATTTTTTTGTTGGATAAAGAAAAGAGGGGTAACAGCAGCTGATGTACTCTTTCGAACAGAACGGCGCACATTTTCGCTAAACTCAAAAACATTCCCGCCCGCTTTTGGCAGCCAGCCAGCCAGCTTGCCCAGTAAAATGATCAGCGCGATGGTTATCATCAGAATGGGCAGCAACATCAAGAGTAAAGGCAGCGTTAATATCACCGTGGCGGTTTGTGCTAAACCAGCCACATCACCACTCGTAGCGCCAGCTGTTAGGAGCAAGTAAACCATGCCGCCAACTAAGGCTACGCCTACGATGCTGACTGGAAATATGATTTGCCAAAAGCGCTGTTGGCGGTGCATTCGCTGCGGGTCGATGTTGGATTTGTCTTGCTTGAGTGAGGTTGTTGTTTGCATGCGTTTATTTTAACATGAGTTTTTACCGAGAGATGAATGATTAACCAGGTCTTTCCTTTTAATATCTCAAAAAACATCGCTAAAACGCTAAATCTATTGTATAATCTTTATACAAATAGAAATTGTAACTGGATTCTGCATGAGGTTCCTCATGAAGACCATGGTTAATGTGACCAGGCAGTCAAATCTGCCGGTCTTGTATGGAAGTGAAACGCCAGGCATCTGGCTTATAAATTGGAACATAACAATGCACGTGAACAAGTCTGCCGCTTGGAGGAAAACCTATTTTTGGGGTTTTAATGCAAGACCCTCTCCAGTATGGGCAGCCAAACAGCTTGCTCCCCATGAGGAGCGAGCCTATAGCATTGATTAAGGCATTGTTAGCGTACCAAGGTATAAATTTTTTACATCGGTGGTGGAATCGGTACTAAGCATTTCCTGCCATGCGATGCGATTCAGCCCATACTAAAAGCCATGGTCTTCAGGAGACTGTGGCTTTTTGATAATATGGAAAAAACGATTACTGCCATCGAGGCACAAAAGCATAATCGCAGCCGCGTCAACATTAGTTTAGATGGGGCTTATGCTTTTTCGCTGGATAAGCTTACCGCTGCCTGGTTGAAGCCAGGTTTAAAGCTGAATGAGCAGCAAATCGCTCAGCTCCTAGCCAAAGACGAGCAGCAAAGCGCATACAATCGCGCCTTGCACTTCTTAAGCTTTCGCAGCCGTTCTAATCAAGAAGTCCAAACCTATCTGGAACGCAAGGGGTATACCGCTGAGGTGATCGAAGCAGTGCTTGCGCAGCTGGAAGAAGACGGCTTTCTCAACGACACGCGCTTTTCGCGTGAGTGGGTCGAGAACCGCACTACCTTCCGTCCGCGTAGTCAAAGCATGTTGGGTTGGGAGCTGAAACAAAAAGGTGTTTCATCCGAAACTATTGAAACCGCCTTGGCAGAGGCTGAATTGGATGATGCCGATTTAGCTCTCGAGGCTGCCCAACGTGCCTTAGGACGTTATGCAAGCTTGCCTTGGGAAGACTTCGCCCGTAAGCTCGGAGCTTACCTGCAGCGTAGAGGCTTTTCTGCTCAGGTCACTTGGGCAACCATCCGCAAGCTATGGAACGCCATGCAAGACTCCAGTTCGATGCAAGACACATAATATATGAAGATGGAGTTCTAAAAAATGTTATACGCACAAGGAATACAACAAGCAAGACTAAATGGCTTTCTCTTGCCTGGTTTGGCGTTGTTGCTCGGCATTCTGATTGGGTATCTGCTCTTTCAGTACCTGCGCAACCGTAAGGACCAAGCCCTCAAACAAACAGCAAAAGATATCATCGAACAAGCTGAAGAAAAGGCTCGCCAAGTTGAGTTAGAAGCCAAAGAGAATGCCCTGCGCATTACGCGTGAAGCGGAGGAAGACCTGCAACGGCGCCGTGCCGAATTGAGTAAAGAGGATGACCGCTTGGTCAAACGGCGCGAAGAATTGGATCGGCGCTTTGACCAGATGCAGCAGCGCGAAGCAGCGCTCAACAAACGCCAAAGCAGCATTGATCGGCGCGCTAACGAGATTGAAGCGCTTTATGTGCAGCGGATGGAAGAACTGCAGCGGGTGGCTCAAATGAGCATTGAAGAAGCCCGGGGAGTACTGATGAATGAAGTAGCAGAGCAATCCCGCGCTGAAATGGCACGCATCATTCATCAATATGAAGCTGAAGCCCGCGAAACCGGCGCTGAAAAAGCGCGTGAGCTGATCGCTGACGCAATCCAGCGCGTGGCTTCTGAAAGCGTGGCGGAGGTCACAACCTCAGTCGTTACCCTGCCCAATGAAGAAATGAAAGGGCGCATCGTCGGGCGGAATGGGCGTAACATCCGCGCTTTTGAGCAAGTCACCGGTGTGGATGTGATCGTTGACGATACACCCGAAGCAGTAACGGTTTCCTGCTTCGATTCCGTCAGGCGCGAAGTCGCCCGCCGTACGCTTACCCGCTTGGTAACCGATGGCAGGATCCATCCTGCCTACATCGAAAAGATCCTCGAGGAAGAACGCCAAAAGATGGATGATGACCTGGTCAAAGCAGGTAACGAGGCTGTCTTTGAGGCAGGTGTGAGCGGTTTGCATCCAGAGATTATTAAGAAGTTAGGCCGCCTCAAGTACCGCACCTCATACGGGCAAAATCAATTAGCCCATGCCGTAGAGACTTCTAAGATTGCCAGTGTTTTAGCCTCAGAATTGGGCGCAGACGTGGAAGTGGCTAAAGCTGGCGGCTTGCTGCACGACTTGGGCAAAGCCATGGATCACAATACCGAAGGGACGCATGCACTCATCGGCGCAGAATTTGCTCGCCGGCATGGCGTCAATCCGAAAGTGGTCAACATAATTGCCTCGCACCACCACGAAGTGGAGCAAACTTCCGTGGAAGCAGTGATTGTGGAAGCTGCCGATGCGATCTCCGGCGCACGCCCTGGCGCCCGCCGTGAGGACTTGGAACAATATATCAAGCGTCTCAAAGCGCTTGAATCGATTGCCAACGCCCATGAAGGCGTGGAACAGAGCTTTGCCATCCAAGCCGGGCGGGAAGTACGCATCATCGTACGCCCAGAAGAAGTTGATGACCTGGCAGCCTACGAGATTGCAAAAGACATTGCGAATGAGATTGAAAGCAGTATGCAATACCCCGGTCAAATTCAAGTGACCGTTATCCGCGAGACGCGCGCCGTTTCTTACGCTAAGTAAGGATTGAACCGTTTTTCGTGAGCCACACTGCTCTCTGGTCCATGACCGGGGAGCAGTGTGGTTTCATCGGGTAGCGTAAGCACTTGCTCGCGGATGCTTTTGAGCAGCAAGGAATAATCGCCGCCTGGGAAGTCGGTGCGCCCAATGCTCTCTCGAAAGATCGCATCTCCCGTAAATGCTACCTTTAAAGCCTCACAATAAAACAATACAGAGCCAGGATTGTGCCCGGGCACTTCCCGCACTTCTATTACTTTTGGTTCTCCAGAGGCACAAACAGCTAAGCGCTGCCCTTGAGTGAATGGGATATCCACCTGAGGCACTGGGTCAATCGGCATACCAAAATTAACTATGTTTTTCTGTTCGTTTGACCAGGCAAATGCTTGGGGGTGCATGCCAATCAGCGGGGCAGGCTTGAAGGCTTTGTGTAACGCGGTTGTGCCCACATAGTGATCAAAATGCCCATGCGTTAGCCAGATCTGGGTGAGCTTCCAGCCGCGGTGCGTTATTTCCTCCTGCTGGCGGTTTGGCTCAAAGGAAGGGTCGATTATCACGGCTTCCGCGGTCTCTTGATCAGCCAGCAGATAAACATTGTTTTGCAAGGGTCCTAAGACCATGCGGACAATTTCCAATTTCATTTAATTCTCCATAGATTAATCAAACGGGGTGTTATAGGGCACCACCGCGCGCGGTAAATCTGTCAGGCTGTGCACACCGTTCTCTGTGATGACCACATCATCTTCGATGCGCACACCACCGCGCCCCGGCAGGTAGATTCCGGGCTCGATGGTAAAAACCATCCCCGGCGCAAGCAACTGTGAGTTCGCCCCAAAAATATAGGGGGCTTCATGCGCTTCCATACCTAAGCCATGCCCGGTGCGATGGGTGAAATATTCCCCATAGCCGGCGGATTCAATCACGGCGCGCACAGCTTTATCTACCGCGCCAGCGGGCATCCCTGGAGCGGCGATTTCCCGTCCCTTGGCATTAGCCGCCAGCACGACTTCGCCAATGTGTTGCAGTTCAGGCTCCACTTCGCCCACCGTAAAGGTACGGGTGATATCGGAAAAGTAGCCGTCTTTGCTCGCTCCCCAGTCGAAGAGCAGCAAGTCGCCTTCTTGGAGGAGGCGCTCGGAGGGTGCTGCGTGTGGGTTGGCGCTGTTCGGTCCGCTGCTGACGATTGGCTCAAAGGGCAGTTCGATATCCGATCCTGCCTGGTAAAGTGCAATAACCAGCTCTGCAGCGATTTGTTTTTCGCTCATGCCTGGGTGAATGTGCTTGAGGGTTTCGACTAAAGCTTTTTGGGCAATCACCGCCGCCTCGCGCATCTTAGCCAGCTCCTGAGTGTCTTTCTTCAGGCGCAAGCCTTCCACTATTGGGCTGCCATCGATAATTGCAGCTTGTGGTGCGGCTGCTTGGATGAACTGCAGCTCCAGCAGGCGCAGCCGGCTTGGTTCTGCCGCCAGCTTGGCTTGCGCCAAGCCTAGTGCCTCGATTGCCTCCCGGAAAGCTCCTCCCCAATTGGCAGGGTCATCTTCGTAAGTGAAGGCTTGCAGCTCAAGCTCAAGCCCTGCCAGTTTTTCTTTTTCAAGGTAAGGCAAAACCAGCGCAGCTTGCCCAAAACTGGTGATGAATAGCACCGTTGGTCGTTCCATCAGGTGCATCTGTAAGCCGGTGAGGTAAGTAAAAGTTGGTCCTGGGTTGAGCACCAAAGCATCAATTTGCTGTTGTTGAAGGAGTTCCACAAGGCGAGAAAGTCGAGTGTTCATAGCAGATCCTATAACTTCTATTCGATATCCAGCCAATATTATACCTGCAGCAATAATGTCTGACAGCTTTACCCTCGTTCTCGCCGGTCTCATCATTTTTGTTCTCGCCGGTCTCCTAGTGCAGAGCCTCCTGAAAGGACCAGCGAGTGGTTTTGACCGTAGGTCTCCTGATTTTTCTGCCTTGATAAACGACGGTGATAATCGGATCTTCATTTTTTTGAGACCTAAAGGTCAAAGGCCTAGCACGGTCAGGAGACCATGCCAGAACAGTTAAAATCCTTCTTGTTCTCGCCGGTCTCCAGAGTGCGCAGCCTGCCCGTAGGGTACCATGAAAGAACAGGCCGGTTTCCAAACCTTGCACAACGAGGGTGATTGACATGCCTCACGAGGGCGCTATAATCTGAGTATGATTTTCGATAGGGAAGCAACAAGCTTTTTTGGCATGCAAAGCACGTGCATGTGTTTAGGGCGGGGTAGTTAACCGCCTCATCTCTTCCCGTTAATTTTGCAACCAGTCGAGAGCAGGCGGCACTCCCCCGCGTAAGCCCTGCTGTGGATGTAAATCATCCTATCTGACTGGTTGTTTTATATTAATTGACAGATTTATTGCAATTTTTAGAGGAGTTTATCATGAATATCTACGATAACCTGACCCAACTTACTGGGAATACCCCTTTAGTCCGCCTGCGCCGGCTGGTCCCGCAAGGTGGCGCCGAAATCTTAGCCAAGTTGGAGTTCTTCAACCCTACACATTCCGTCAAAGATCGCATTGCAGTCGCGATGGTAGACCAAGCTGAGCAGGATAGTCTCCTTCACCCCGATTCCATCATCCTGGAAGCCACCAGCGGGAATACCGGCATTGGTTTGGCTTTCACTGCCTCAGCCCGCGGTTACGCCTGCACCATTGTGATGCCCGAATCGGTGAGCTTAGAGCGCAAGCTCCTGATGCGCGCCTTAGGCGCAAAGCTCATCCTGACGCCCGGCAGTGCTGGTATGGCTGGCGCTGTGGAAAAAGCAGAAAACTTGCGCGCAACCGACAGCCGCTATTGGTTAGCCGACCAATTCAATAACCCTGCCAACCCCGAAGTGCATCGCCGTACTACAGCCGAAGAAATCTGGCGCGATACGGACGGCAAAGTAGATATCCTCATTGCAGGTGTGGGCACCGGTGGCACGATCACGGGCACAGGCAGCCGCCTGCGCGAATATAATCCAGCCTTGCGCATCATTGCGGTAGAGCCCGCGGCTTCACCAGTGCTTTCTGGCGGGAAAAAGGGTCCACACCCCTTGCAAGGTATTGGCGCTGGTTTTATCCCCTCAATCTTAGATATCAGCCTTCTCGATGAAATCATCACCGTCGAAGCGGAAGACGCCTTTGCTATCGCCCGAAAAATGTCCACAGCAGAAGGCATCCCGGTAGGTATCTCCTCTGGCGCTGCCACCTGGGCAGCCTTGCAAGTTGCAGCCCGCCCAGAAAATTACGGCAAGCGCATCGTGGTAATTATCCCCAGCTTTGCTGAGCGCTACCTCAGCACCGAGCTATTTGCGAATTTGCGGGAGGAATTCAATGGAAAACACTAATTCGGTAAAACTGCCAACGCAAGTCAAGCAAGCCCAATCCAAAGGGGAGCGTTTGAATTTCTTCCAGTTGATGGCAGAGGATATCCGTACTGCTCTGGAGCGCGACCCAGCTGCGCGCTCCGGTTTTGAGGTTTTCACCGTCTACGCTGGCGTGCACGCTCTCTGGGCACACCGCATTTCCCATTGGCTCTGGCAGCACAAACTTTATTGGCTGGCACGTGCTAATGCGCAAATTGCACGCTTTTTCACCGGTATCGAAATTCACCCCGGCGCCACTATCGGCAGGCGGCTGTTTATCGACCATGGCATGGGTGTGGTAATTGGCGAGACCGCCGAGATTGCGGATGACGTCACGCTATATCACGGCGTTACGTTGGGCGGGGTTAGCTTAGAGAAAGTCAAGCGCCATCCAACGGTTGAACACGGCGTGGTGATTGGGGCAGGCGCGAAAGTGTTGGGCAATATCACCATCGGCAGTTGCAGCCGCATTGGGGCTAACGCTGTGGTAGTGAAGTCGGTGCCAGCTCAATCAGTGGTTGTAGGTGTACCTGGGCAAATCATCAAGCGTGTGCATGAAGTCCATGAGGACGCACCAGACCTGCAGCATGCAGACTTGCCGGATGCAATCAGCCGCTACCTGCAAAGCATCAATGCGCGCATGAGCTCGTTAGAAGCAAAGTTAGATGTGCACCCCGAAGCGAAAGCTGTAATGCAGCAAGAAGCTGATGGCACTTGGGAGATCGATTGGGATGGCGATTATGTTATCTAGACGAGAAGTAAGCCAGCCGTATTCTTAGGATTTCTGTTTATACCAAAGGATTTCGCGCAAAACTGCCAATAAGACAATGAGTACTAAAAAGCCGCCCAAGATTATGACTTTATCGATATTGACAGATGGCGGCGCTACAGCTCCAACCTCTGTTGGCAGTGGGGTGCCTAATGGAGACGGCGTTACCGTTGTCGCGATTTGGGCTGTCTGATCTGGCTCACCCAAGTCCGGTTCCACCACCACGGCGGCAACCAAAGCAATGACCACACATATCAAAATAATCACCGCCGTAAGGTGTCCGTTTAGGTTGGAAGGCGATTTGGAAGCTTGGGAGTTATTCGATGCGCTCATTGTAGGCTCTCCACAGCTTTTTGGGCAGCTTCTTGTGGGTCGATATCATCGCGCAGTACAGCAATGACTGCATCATGCAACGCTGGGGCAACGCTATTGAGCACTTCGGTTCCTGGTGTTAGCTTTGTTACCGCCGCCAAACTATCCAATGCTGTCCGCAATTGCTCATCTTTCCAACTGGAGAGTGCCGAAGGGCGCATGGGCAGCTGTCCAAAGGCTTCGCTCCAACCTGCCAAAAAGCCGGGTTCGACCAAGTTTTCTGCCAATGCCACAGCTAATCTTTGCTGTGCCGGCGAACGCGCTGCTACCGCCCAAACCCAGCCGCTGCCGGTTGTGAGCGAAACCTCATTTAGCGCGGGCGCAACAACAGCCGCCTCATTAACCTGTCCAAGATTGCTAAGCAGCACACGCGCAGGAACAACCACGCTATCAACATCCCCTCCGGCAAATAATTCCCAGGTTTGCAGGCTGTTTTGCAGTTGGAAAACATCTGGATGGATGCGCCCTAAATTCTTGGCTTGCTGTAATAGGGTTAACATATCCGTAAGTGGCTTTTCGTCTAACATTGGCCGGCGCTGGCTATCCATGACCGTGCCCCCCATTGCCAAATAGAGCGTCAGCGGGAAAGCTGCCTGAGGATCTTCTGCCGGAAAGGCGAAACTTACGCCGTCGGTAGAAATTCCTGCCCAATCTGGCAGCGGCTGAACAGCTTGATTGCGGTTATATACAAAGGCTAAAGGGTCACCTACGAATGGTATGCCATAGACCACCCCTTGGATTAAGCTCATCTCATGCGCAAAGGCGTACCAATCGGGACCGTCCACAATGGTGGTGAGTTCATCCAAAGGGGTGATGAGCGCTTTCAAAGCCGCCGTTTCCAGGTCTCGTCGGTTGAGCACCAGCAGATCCGGTAAGGCTTCCGGTGCTGCCACGCTTGCAGCGGTAAGGGAATCTAACATGCCACTGGCGCCGCTCATCGCCTTAAGACGCACGTTAATTTCGATCCCTTGCGATTGCGCAAATGCATCCAAGCGCGAGCGCAGCAATAACGCTGCTTGCGTCTCCTCCTCAGGGTTCATCTCTGCAGGCAGCCACACCGTCAATTCGGTAGGGACTGGTTCAGGCGTTTCAGTGGGGAACCCTCCATCCGGAGTTGGCTGCGGCGTCTGGCTTCCATCGGGCGAGCTGGACAAGGTTGGCTCTGCGGAAGGCTGAACCCATGGCAGCCGAATCTGCTCGAGCACATCACAGCCGCTCAGGCTACCGAGCAAAAGCACCAAAACGGTCAGGCTCAGCCAAAAGCGGGATTTAAGATAGTTCCGTGTTTTCATTCCAACCAGTTTATACCACCAAGCCCAAAAACTGTCTTACCTCAACCTAACTTCACTTCATGGCTGAGCAGTTCCACGAGCAAGCGGATAGCGTTCTCTACATCAATCCGCGAAACCATCTCCGAGGGCGAATGAATATACCGGCATGGAATCGAGAGGCAGCCAGCCGGCACGCCAGCGCGTGCCAATTGGATCGACCTGCCATCCGTGCCGCCAGCTTCCAATACCTCCATTTGGTATGGGATATCGGCAGCCTTCGCCGTCGCTGCCATCCAATCCACCACGCGCGGGTCGGCAATAAAAGAAGAGTCGCGCACCTTGACCGCGGGACCTTTATCCAGCGCCACTTCCATTTTGGTAGTGCGCGGCGTATCACCCGTGCGAGTAACGTCCACGGCTAACCCCACATCCGGGTCGACGCCATAAGCTGCCGTGGCAGATCCGCGCAAGCCGACTTCCTCCTGCACGCTGAAGACGAAATACACCTCATGGGGGCTAGCCTTCAGCGCTCGCAGGGCTGCGATCGCCACGACCACCGAGATGCGGTTATCCATGGACTTAGCCACCAAGTGCTTGCCTAGGTCCAAGAATGGCCGCTCAAAGCCGCACACATCTCCGACCTTCACGGGGCAATCCTCACGCGAAGTCGCGCCCACATCGATAAAAAGCTTTTCAAGCGTAGGCAGGGCGTTAGGTTCCAGCCGTTCGCAGCCAATCACCCCGCGTGATCCGTTCATGAAGATCACCCTCCCGCCAATGCAAGTGAGCGGAGAGACGCCTCCAATAGAAATGAAACGCACAAACCCGTCTTCATCCACATGTGTGACCATCAGCCCGATTTCATCCATATGCGCCGAAATCATGATGCGCAAACCGTTAGGCTGCTTGCTGCCCTTGCGCGCAATCAGGTTGCCCATAGCGTCTGTGCGGATCTCATCGGCGCTGCCTTGGATTTCTTCCAAAATTGCAGCGCGAATGAGCTGCTCCTGACCTGAAGGTCCAGGCGTTTCTACCATCTTTTTAATCAATGCCAACAAGGCGTCATCTTGCTCGATTTTTTTTGCTTCAATGCTCATCTGTATGCTCCTGCTAACTCAAAATTTCGGGGGTAAGCCGTGTGAGGGCGTGATAGACCAATTTAAGTGTATTAGCCCAATCCTCCTGCCGGATGAGGCTGGCTGCGGAATGGGCATAGCGCACCGGAACCGATACGGAAATACTAGGAACCCCGGCACGCGCGCGGTGAATGGCACCCGCATCTGTCCCACCCGGGTTGGGTTGGCGGATCTGGTAAGGGATGCCTTCAGCTTCGGCGGTTTGTATCAGCCACTCCGCTAAGCGCCTATCCGAGATGGTCGCACCATCCATGAGGTAAATCGCCGGGCCATGGTCAAGCTTCGTGTTATAGCGGGTGTTCTCCACATCGGCATCGTAAGCCGGCAGGTCATGCGCCGGTGTGGCGTCAATAGCCATCCCGATTTGCGGGTCAAAGCGATAAGCCGCCACCCGTGCGCCGCGCAAGCCGACCTCTTCCTGCACGGTAAAAGCAGCCAGCAAGTCGATGTTTTCCGGCGCATGGCGCAGCAACTCAATCAGGTTGATTACGCCCAAGCGGTTATCCAGCGCCTTCGCCCGAATGCTTGGTCCTAATGCTTCCAGCTGGGTGGCAAAGGTGGCTCTATCGCCCACCTTAGCTTTGCTGCTGCCCTCCGGTCCGAGGTCGATGCGCAATTCTTCCACCTTAAGCGCCTTTTTTCGTTCTTCTGCTGTGGTCAGATGGATTGGTTTGGCGCCAATCACTGCAGGGGTGTGCTCGCGCCCCACGATGACCGCTTTGCCCACCAGCTGCCGCGGGTCGATCCCGCCAACAGTCTCGAAGCTGAACAAGCCTTCGCCTTCATCATTGGTCAGCATAAAGCCGACTTCGTCCATGTGCGCCGCGATCATCACACGCACTTTTTGCGCCTGGCTGCCCAAACGGGTAGCTAATACGTTGCCTAACCCGTCCACTTCCACCTGATCACAATAAGGCTGGATTTCGTCCAACACAATCTGGCGCACCTCTTGCTCATCTCCAGAAACTGCCATGGCGTTGCATAAGCGCGCTAAAAGGTCTACTTGGGCTGAGCCAACTTCCGGGGGCGTTGTAATTGAAGGTTGCTTTTGTGAGCTCATCGCTATTTCCACTCCAAAGTTTGCATAAAATCCACGGGTAGCGCGCTGATAAACTCGGCAATCAGCCTGCCGGCGCGCTGAATATCCTTGACCACCACCGTTTCTACGGGCGTGTGCATATAGCGCAGCGGTGTGCTGACCAGCACACAAGGGATGCCAGCCTGTAC
>ERZ1026792.1708-NODE-1708-length-13065-cov-4.333050_pt1 | contig 13065 bp, 10 predicted proteins | sample MGYA00520884_ERZ1026792 | MGnify/ENA primary metagenome ERZ1026792 (study PRJEB33270, sample SAMEA104284473) | anaerobic digester metagenome | biome: Anaerobic digester microbiome; feature: mesophilic sludge digester; material: Anaerobic digester biomass... | reverse complement strand
TCATAGTAATCATTGATATTGTCCAACCCAACAACATCTTCTCCTTCCTCAAGAAGCGCATTGGCAAGGTGGAAGCCGATGAAGCCGGCAGTACCGGTTACCAAAAATTTTGACATGATAAGGATGCTTAAGTCTGAAGGTCTTAGGTCGGAAGGTCTAAAGGTCAGAAAATGGGGACTTGACTTGTAATGAGGTTTGGCTTAACTTTATGGGTGTGAAAGTTCACCTAAAATCGTATTGCTATGAAGTCAAAATTTCTCACTCTCGACTGGAAGGATTTTTCGAGGGGTCTTCTGATTGCTTTTCTAACAGCTGTGCTCACAGGTGTCATCAACATACTTGACACCGGAGCTGTTTTTACGTGGGGTACTATCAAGCCGGTGCTTATTGCGGGTATCTCTGCAGCTTTATCTTACCTGTTAAAGTGCCTGGCGACCAACTCGCAGGACCAGATGTTCAGACGTGAACCAGTCTATTCCTAAAGTCCGAAATTGCCTGTGTCAATCCATTTCATGTCAATGATTGACCAGAAGTCGAGGGCGAGGCCGTTGAGGACATAGTCATAAGGAATCCAGCCATAGCCATTGTCGCCCCATTGTTTTCCCCAGGAGTTGCGGATAAGCAGTGCGCCTTTGGTTGACAGGTTGCACTTCAGATTGGTGATCTTATGCTCATCATCATACCCTACAGCCACTACGGCATGACCCCACTGCGCCTTCTCTCCCTTGCAGGGATAAGGAATGTCGCCCGGTGCAGTTGATTCTTCAAACGACTCAAATCCCCAGAAGCCGAACATTGATGGTATCCCGGCCGTAAGGTAGCTTTTGACTGAAGCCAATACTTCAGCAGACTGGACTTCCGAGCCCTGCGGATCGTGACAGAAATATTTGACTGTAGAGTAGTTCTCGGCCAGTGCATATACAAAGCCTGTAGGCTCCTTGTCAAAGTCCTTTATCTTGTAGGGCCAGTACTTCTCGTCCGGCACACCGCAGAGGACAAGGGCACCCATGGCCTCGCGGAGCCACGCACCGGTGTCGCCCGAGACCTGCATCAGGTTGCGTGTTGTCTTGTAGAGAAAGAGCCTTGAGGCGTCAATATGTTTTCCGAAGGCACGTTTCTCGAAATACTCCACGATGCCTGCGGCGGCGTGGGCTGTACATGCTCCCAATTCCAACTGGTTTTCGATAGGTGAACAGTATTCCCTTAGATCGATCTGTCCTGCAGTCCTGCGGTCTTGCGGTCTTGCGGTCGGGGAGGGGAATTTCAGCTTTCTGTTAAACGCCGTTATCTGACGGTGTAACGTTGTGTAGTCGCGCAGGTCGGGTTGCGGGGCGAGCCAGCCGGTGCCAACTTTGTGCGGGACGCCGCTGACCCATATCTTTCGGTTGAGTACCCTGTTTTTCATAACCCCGGGTTGTTATTGCCTGCTATAACTACTTCCTTCAAAGTTGAGCCGGATGGTCCGGTTATTATCTCAAACAGTCTGAATGAGGATCCCGGATCAGTCGGAAGTTCACCTTCCTCCGAGGATGCATAGGGTGGCGCGCCTTCGAAGGCTTGTGCCGCATAGGCACTTTTGGAGAGCATTGCTGCAAAGGCTTCCATGCTTTCAGGCAGCTGTGAGTCGACAGCAACACCGTACGACTCCAGGGCGCTGTTCTTAAAGGCCATTTTAAGCTCGCTGGATCCTACGCCCGGCTTCAGCACCATGAACTGGGGATCGGAAAGGTCAGGCAGATAAATCACGGATGTTTTAACCGTTTTATCCTTTTCTGCAAGGTATTCTACCAGCAGGTAGGGCTTGAGAGTGTAGAAGCGGAGTCCGGTCTCGTTTTTGAGTCCCGCGTCAGAGTAGATCTTAACAGTGGCACAGCCAGTCAGCAGAATGCCTGATACTGTTAATGCTGCAAGAATAGCTAACTTTTTCATGTTTTGTAGAGTTTATCAGACCCTACTAATTTAGGAAAATACCAAATACAAGTCAAGTTTTTGTCTTGCAGTCGTGCGGTCTTGCGGTCCTAAGAAATGAGTAAAAGTGGCTTTTTATCCAATTTTCAGGTAGGTGATGCCTTCCAGGGTGGTTTTATCAAAGACACCGCGGCCATCGATGAGGAGAGGGGTTTTCATCAGCTTTTTGATCTTCTCCCAATCGGGCATACGGTACTCTTTCCATTCAGTGACATGGAAAAGAACATCTGCATCCCTGACTGTGTCATAGATATCGTCTGCATATTCAATGGAGTCTCCAAGCCTGAACCTGGCCTCATCCATGGCGACGGGGTCATAGGCCTTCACGGTGCATCCCGCTTCAATGAGCTGGCTGATCAGTGTCAGCGATGGTGCCTCGCGCATATCATCGGTGCCAGGCTTGTATGAAAGTCCCCAGATGGCTGCTCTCTTGCCCTCAATCTTCCCACCGAAGCAGTCACTGAATTTTGTGAAAAGCACTTTCTTCTGACGCTCATTGATAGCCTCTACTGATTCCAGAAGGGTTAATGGTGACTTATGATCCTTCCCCGTTTTTATCAGCGCCTTGACATCTTTCGGGAAGCATGATCCTCCAAAACCGGGTCCGGGATAAAGGAACTTACTGCCAATGCGGGAGTCAGATCCAATGCCCTTCCTGACCATGGCCACGTCAGCACCCACTTTCTCGCACAGATTGGCATTCTCGTTAATGAAGCTGATGCGTGTCGCAAGCATGGCATTGGCAGCGTACTTGGTCATCTCCGCCGAGGGGATATCCATGAAAATGACCCTGAAGTTACTCAGTAACATTGGTGCATAGAGCCTTGTCATAAGTTCTTTTGCTCTCTCGCTCTCCACACCCACCACCACACGGTCAGGCTTCATGAAGTCATCGATGGCAGCACCCTCCTTCAGGAACTCGGGATTGGATGCAACATCAAATTCAATTTTCTTACCTCGTTTTTCGAGCTCCTGTTCAATTGTGCCTCTGACCAACTTTGATGAACCGACAGGGACAGTACTTTTTGTGACCACCAGTAGGTATTTCTCAAGGTTCTGTCCTATCTTTTTTGCCACAGCCAGAACGTGGCTGAGGTCCGCGCTGCCGTCCTCTCCCGGTGGTGTACCCACGGCAATGAAGAGCATCTCAACCTCATTGAGGCTCTCCGTCAGATCAGTGGAGAAGAAGAGCCTGCCGGCCTTCACGTTTCGGTGCACCAGGTCGTCAAGGCCCGGTTCATAGATGGGGATGATGCCATTATTGAGTCCGGCAATTTTATCTGTATTGGTGTCAATGCACCATACGGTGGCGCCCAGTTCGGCGAAGCAGGCGCCGGTTACCAAGCCGACATATCCTGTTCCAACTATTGAAATATTCATATACTTAAAATAATGTCCTGCGGTCCTGCAGTCATGCAGTCTTGCGGTCAAATAAAGTACTTATAATCTCAATTATGCGTTCGGCGGTGTGGCCGTCCCAGAGAGGTGGTATGCTGCCTTTCTTCCAGTTCCCGGAGAGAAGCTTATGCATTGCCGGTGCGATGGCATCGGGATCGGTACCCAGCAGCTCGTTAGTGCCTATGGTAACCGTCTCGGGTCGCTCGGTGCTGTTGCGCAGGGTCATGCAGGGCACACCCATGACCGTTGTCTCCTCTGTTATGCCGCCGGAGTCAGTGATCACTGCCATCGCCCTCTCAACGAGGTAATTGAACTCGAGATAACCCATGGGGTCAGTCAGATGCAGCACCGGACTGATCTTTATCCCGTTATCACTCAGTATCTTTCTTGTCCTGGGGTGAACAGGAAAGATAATCGGTATTCCTCCCGAGGTGTCTGATATCTCGTCAAGGAGGTGTTTAAGGTTGGCAGGGTCATCAACATTGTTGGGGCGGTGCAGGGTAAGGACAATAAATCTCTTTTCAATCAGTCCCTGCTCATCCCATATTGCCGGTTTCCTGAATCTCGGACGGCTGTCCAGCAGCGTGTCTATCATAGTGTTACCCACGAAGAGGATCCGGGTTTCAGTGACTCCGCTTCGCCGGAGGTTTTCATTTGCTGTTTCAGAAGTAGTAAAAAACCAGTCGGTTATGCTGTCAGTCACAATGCGGTTAATCTCCTCAGGCATGCTCATATCACCTGACCGTATACCCCCTTCTATATGTGCCACAGGCACCAGCATTTTTTTTGCAGCGATGGCGCATGCCATTGTTGATGTGACGTCGCCCACCACAATGCACAGATCGGGTTTCTTCTCCGTCAGCAGCTTCTCGTAACCAAGCATGATGCCCGCAGTCTGTTCTGCCTGGGTACCGCTGCCCACATTCAGATTGATATCAGGTTCGGGAATGCCAAGGTCGTCAAAAAAAGAACCACTCATGTTTCGGTCATAGTGCTGGCCGGTGTGCACCAGCCTGAACTGTAACAGGTCACGGCGCGAATCGCCTGAAGGTAGTTTTTCATTATAAGCACGGATTGCCCTGATGAGAGGTGCAATCTTCATGAAGTTGGGGCGGGCGCCCACGATCAGGTCAAGAGAAGCCATATAATTTTTCAGAGCCCGGGGTCTCAGACCCCGGGGTACGAGGATGAAAAGATAAATACCAGGATAAATCCAGGATTATTATTTGCCGAAGAGGAGGCCGAGCCTCATATTAACAAATGAGTCACGCCAGGCTGGAGGTGTTCCCGGTGTATTAAAGAAATCACGGTCTGCCATTGAAAAAAGTCCGGCTGAGAAGGAGAGATGAGTATTCCTGGCAAGAGGCACAATAATTCCAAGGCTTGGATTAGCGAAAATTCTGGAATAATTCTGAAAGTCATCAAAATTCAACAATACACCTCCTGGCACAGCAAAGAAAAACTTCACCCTTTGCTTGCCCATAAAATACCTTATATCAGCAAAAACAGGCATCCCATATCCATCATTATACTGATGATATCCCAGGCCTCCTCCAAGAGCAAGACCGCCACCGAAACGCCATCCTGCAGTAGATGTAATGCCGGCGTAATGATGTGAGAACGGCACACTAATGACACTAAGGCCAAATCCATATTGGACTTCTGTCAGATTATAGAAACCTCCAGTTGATCCTGCATATACTCTGGCTGAAGTAGAAAACATCTTATGAGATCTCCAAAAATCCTGTTTGTGCTCGAGGAACTGAACCTTATCAAGATGCCAGCAGCGTTCAGTTACTACCTGAGCACTGGCGTATGAAGCTGTCAGGAGTATGAGAATGGCAACGGTGTAAAGTCTTTTCATGATGGTCCTTTTTATTAACGGTTGAATGACTCTGGCGACTAATTTACAAATTATTATTTAGTTATTTGTTTAGATGTAATTAAAAAAGTATTTATCGGGCTTGTGTTTAAATCCGATTAAAGATCCCGGGTTACATTTCTAACAGGAACTCCGGTCAGATTATTGAAGAGTATTCGGCTTCTTTACGGATGAATATCATGTGTCTCTACCACCCGAACAGTAATCCCAGCTTCAGGTTGATGAAGCTGTCATGCCAGGGTCCCCCAAAGCTGGGATCATCAAAGATGTCCCGATCAATCTGGGTGAAGAGACCTGTAGAAAAAGAAAGATGTGTGTTTTTGAGTATTGGCACAATCAGTCCCAGGCTTGGATTGGCAAAGACTTTTGAATAATCCCTGAAATTGTCAAAGTTTAAAAGGAATCCCGCAGGCATGGCCAAAAAGAACTGTACTCTCTGCCTGCCGAGGAAATACCTCATGTCAGCATAAAGAGGGACCGTATATCCGTCGTTATACTTCAGGAATCCTGTTCCACCACCAATTGCAAAACCACCTTTTAATCTATAACCAAATGCAGTAGTGGCTCCAACATAGTGATGTGCGAACGGAGGCTCAATGATTTCCAATCCAAACCCGTAGTGGGCTTCAGTGATGTTGTATAACCCACCTGAGTACATTGGCTGTTCAGCGGTTGTGAAGAGTTTATGGCTCCTCCAGTAATTCTGCTGATGATCCAGAAACTGCAGATGGTCAAGGTGCCAGCAACGTTCTGTGACTACCTGTGCAGAGGCCAGGGATGTCACCAGAATGATCAGAAGAACAAAGACAGAGAATTTTTTCATGATATTCTTAATTTTTACCTTTTAGTTCGATCCCGAGCTTGAAGTTGACGAATGACTTGCGCTGGGAGGAGCCACCGGTTGTTACTATTAATCCCGTAGAAAAGGTCACTGCCGTTCTGTTGGCAGCAATATAACGCAATCCTGCGGAAGGATTAATGAAGAGTCTGGTTTCATTGTTCAGGTCCGTAAAATCAAACAATAATCCCCCGGCACCAGAAATATAAGGCACTATTTCCTGTGCATTGAGATTAAACCTCACATCTATGAATAGCGGGTATAGTGTGCCTTCATTATGCACATGGATTCCAACACCTGCACCTGCCTTGACATTTCTCATGAACTGATAACCGGCAATAGTTGTAATACCATAGTAGTAGCGGGACAATTCATCTGTAACCTGAGCTAATCCAAATGCATAAGTTGCTTCCGTTATGCTTACAAATCCCGGTTGCCAGTCGTAGTTTACCTTTGGTGTTTTGGCGATGCGATTATCAGGCTGGGCGTAGGCTCCTGTTATGCAGGTCAGTAGAAGTAAAAGAGTGAGGTTTGTTCTCATAACTACATTTTTGTCTTGCAGTCTTGCAGTCTTGCAGTCTTGCGGTCGTGCAAGGGTGAAAAAAATACTTGAGAAACTAGTCGTTTGTGTAGTAGCCGGAGGATTTGCCGGTGCCTTTTGAGTAGTAGTTGCCGGGATCATAGTAACGGCTTCCGTAACCGAGTGAGTAGCCGTAACGAAGTCCGTAACCATAATAACCAGCGGCTGAAATATCATTAACGAGTATGGCCACATTGGACATCTCTCCCTTTCGGTATATCTCATCAAGCAGCTGTACCGAGCCGCGGGTGGTGTACCTCTGACGCACAACAAAGAGAGTAACATTTGCCAGCTGGTTCAACAGCAAGGCATCAGTAACAATCCCCACCGGAGGCGTGTCAATGATCACAGCGTCAAACTCATTCCTGGCCATCGCAATAAACTCAGTCATCTTAGGTGAGCCTATAAGCTCTGCAGGATTGGGAGGTACCGGTCCTGACGGTGCAAACCATAGGTTCTCTATCTCTGTGGGGACGATCACCTCATCAAAGGTGGCGCTGCCACTGAGAAACTGACTCATGCCATGACCGTTGACAGCCTTCAGGATGGCATGCACGCGAGGCTTACGCATGTCGAGTCCCACTATCAGCACCTTCTTGTTCATCATGGAGATGATGGTTGCCAGGTTGACTGAGACAAAGGTCTTTCCCTCTCCGCTGATGGGTGAGCTGATGACAATGATCGGGCATTTTGTCTGCCCGGTATAGAACGAAAGCGAGGTACGCACTGCCCTGAAACTCTCAGCCAGGGTGCTGCCGGGTTTTTCTGCCACCGGATCCTCAACATGGTAATCGGAGTGGCTTATATAACCTATTATCGGCGCCTTTGTCAGTCGTTCAATATCATGCTTGCCGATTATCTTGTTATTAAGCAGGTCAAAGATGACTATCAGAGTCATTGGCACAAGAAGTCCGAGAAGAATTGCAACCAGGTAGTTCTTCATCGACTTCGGTCTTATCTGGGCGCTGTTATGCACCATAGCTTCATCTATGATACGGTTATCGGTTATCTGTGAAGCCTTGGCAATGCCTGCCTCTGCACGTCGCTCGAGGAGATAAGTATAAACAGAGTTATTCAGATCAAATTTTCGCTGTATGCCTATCAGTCGCCGCTCTGTTCCGGGCAGTCGTCCCAATTCCTTCTCAGCCGTAGCAATGCGCCCGTTGATTGTATTCATTGTCAGCCTGAGCTGGTTGATAGTATTGTTTACATTTTCGCGCAGCGCTGCCCGTGCATCTTCTATCTTCTGATCCATCAGCTGAATCTGGGGGAGATCATCCCTGACCGTGAAGGCAACCTTCTTGCGATCCTGCTGCAGTTTGGAAAATTCCTCAACAAGCTTTACCAGTACAGGGTCGGTGACACCCATAACGCTGGGCGAGATGATTGTCTCATTGTTTTCCTTTTCCCCGAGGTAATCAAGCAGGTACTTGTAATATTGCTCCTGCAGTCCAAGCATGTTCTTTTCCCCCTCCAGCTTCTCAAGCTTCTCAAGAACAAGTGTGCCCTCCAGCGTGAGGTCAACAAATCTGTTGTTAAGTCTGAAACTTTCCATGGTGTTCTCGGCCAGCCTGAGAGAGTCAGATATGAGTCCGAGCTGTGCCTCAATGAAGTTTATGGTGTTATCGGCAGCCCTGCTCTTCCACTCCATTCCCTGGAGGATGTACAGTTTCATAAGGGTATTGAGGTAGTCGGTCCCCTGCTGTGGCGAATAGCCGTCGAATGACAGGGTGAATACCGAGGCGTATTCCTTGACCGGTTCAACCTTAAGGCTGGAGCGGTAAGCATTGGTCAGTGCCGGCAACGATTCAAACCAGATCAGCCAGCGGTTTTTCTCACCTGTGATGGCTTTTGTGCTGTCGCGCCGCTCGACCACAAAACTGAATCCTCCCTGGCTGAATGGTTCTCCAGGTAAATATTCTTTTTCGGCATTGATCTCCTCTGCCTGTACAGATGTACTGTTATTCTTCTTCCATTCCGCCAGCTGATCCTCATCAATCTCAACTGTGTATCTGTCGCCTTCAGTGAACCTGATCGTCATATGGACACCCTCGGGCTGTTTGTCAGCAAGTGTCTTGAGAACGAATGGAGATGATTTGTATGTTCTCTGTCCCTGGATGCCGTTTCTTCCGACAGGGATGTAGGCCACATGTGTCTCAGGCATCTCTTCTATCACCCGGTAATTAAGGGTGTATGACTGAAGTATAGCCACCTCATCATCGAGGTTAGGATAGGGATTATACACGTTTCCGGCAAAGATCTGCTCCATATTGGCAATAGCCCCGCTGGTCTGCTGCTCCTTTATCAGCAGTGTGCTCTTGACGTTATAGGCTCTCTGTGAGTAGCGGTTGTAGATATATGCTACTCCCAGGGCTATGAAGAGGGCTGCGGCTATCCAGAGCCAGTTGCTGAAGAAGAGGGAGACATAGCGCATCAGGTCGATGTCGTCACTGGGGGGGGTGGGGGATTTTTTGGTATTTTCCATGGGTAAAGGGTGAAGGTCTGAAGGTCTGAGGTCTGAAGGTCTGAGGTCTGAAGGTCTGTCGCTTCGCTCCGTCTTGCGGTCGTGCAGTCCTGCGGTCAGGGATGGTTAAAATATATAGTTTTTGCTGCTGGCCGGGGGGCCGGGAATTTGGGGTTTTGATAATCCTCCGGTTGGTCAGTCACATCGGGTGAAGTGCCTAACAAGCTGAAGTTCTTTTAAATAAAGCATGAGCCGATCATTTGTTCACGGCTCTATATTTATGTCAACTCTTCCCCTTGATTGGGCTGCCATCAGTGGACAGCTTAGATTGCCAAATATAGATAAAATTTTACATTCTGCTCATTCAATTTTAGTGAGATAGTTTTCTATCTGATGGCAGCCCAATAGGCAGTAGGCAGTAGGTCCCGGCCCCGAAAACCGGGGCCGAGGATCCTCGATCCGCCGTATGGCGGATCGGGACAGTAGGCAGTAGTGGGGTTAGTTGATAGTCAGGCGGTTGAGGAGGTCCTTAAATGCTGCACCGGTGATGGAGGGGGTGCGGGTGGAGAGGATTTTGTCGCGGAGACGCAGGCCCATTTTTCTTGTTTCCGCGGGATGCTCCTTGCACCACTTAAGTCTGAGGGTCAGAAGGTCTGAGGTCTGAAGGTCAGAGAGGGTTGAGTCAATGATGAAGCCGTCAATGCCATCTTCAATTACTTCAGGTACCGCTCCTACCCTGGTGGCGATGACGGTGCGGCAACAGGCGCCGGCTTCAAACAGGCACAACGGATTGCCCTCTGTGCGGGAGCCGATGAGAACAACATCAACAGCATTGTACATCTTCCGCAGTTCATCGCGATCCATGTCGCGCCCTACCTTCAGCTCCACACCTGCGGCCCTGCACGCCGGCTTTACCACCTCGTAGAATCGTTTTACCCTGCTGCCGTTCAACCGACGGTCGGGATTGCCGCTCCAGCCGGCAACAATATCATTGCCCGTACGCTCACGCTCAGGATAAAACTTCTCCGTATCCACGCCGTCGGGCAACACCACCGTGTTTTTGAAAAATGGACTGATCTCTTCAGCCTGCGACCTGTTGGCAACAACCAGCACCGAGGCATGCTTTACCATGTTAAAAATATACCTCCATGGAATGAACGAGCCCTGATAATAATGACTGTATAATCCCTTGATCAGCCTTCCGTGAAAAAGCGCATCATATTTAGATGGGGTGTGATTGAAATTGTACAGCAAGTCAAATTTAGAGGGGTCAATATCTGGCTTATCCTCAAGGAAGAAGATTTCGGTGTGCCACTCGTCGCCAATATATGCTGCCTTTTCCACAGCTTTCTCATGATATGCCCAACCGCGGCGATCGACAAGTATCGCCAGGCGATGCTTGTCGACAGTCGGCAGTCGGCAGTCGGCAGTCGGCAGTTGTTGAATTTTTCTCTTGTAATGATTATTGAGGAAACCCTTCATTTGTCAGGGTCTAGTCTTCCTTGTAGTAGGAGCCGGCGTTGTTGCGGGCGCCTCTGCCGTACGGGGTGTGACCGTAATACTTGTAACCGTAATTGTAGCCGTAGGAATATCCCATGGTGTATCCGTAACGGAGACCGTAACCGTAATAACCTGACATCGAGATATCATTCACAATGACGCCGGGATTCTTGATCTCCTTGTTCATGTAGATCTCGTCGATGAGATGAAGAGTGCTCTTCTCGGTGTAGCGCTGCCGCACAACAAAAAGGGTCATGTCGGCACGGCCGGCAAGCACCAGCGCATCGGTGACAACGGCAGCAGGAGGTGTGTCAATGATGATGTAATCAAACTGCTTCTTCGCTTTCTCGAGGAATTCGGTCATGCTCCTTCGCTCTATGAGCTCGGCAGGATTGGGCGGAACGGGACCGGCACTGGCAAACCAGAGGTTCTCGATGGATGTCTTCTGGATGATCTCGTCAAACTTGCTGTTGCCGCTGAGAAGGGTGCTCATCCCCTCGTTGTTGTGCAGCCCGAGGATTCTGTGTATTCGCGGCTTACGCAGATCGAGGCCCACCAGCAGAGTCTTCCTGCCGAGCATAGACATGATGCACGCCAGGTTCACCGCCACGAAGGTCTTCCCCTCACCGCTGATGGTCGAGGTGATGGCAATCACTGCCGGCTGATCGTCGGGGATGAAGTACTTCAGCGAAGTGCGTATGCTGCGGAAACTCTCGGCAAGCGTGCTGCCTGGCTTCTCCGCCACTGGCATCTCGGAGCCGTAGCTGTTATGGCTGATAAACCCGAGTATCGGCGCCTTCGTGGCCTTTTCAACATCCTTTTTGTCAATCACCTTGTTATTCAGCAGGTCGATCAGCACTATGGCCAGCGCCGGCAGCAGCAGCCCGAGGATCAGCGCCATCATGTAATTCTGTCTTGCACGCGGCTTGACGCGAACGGCATTGTACGCCTCGGCCCGGTCTATCTCCCTGCTGTCAGAAACCCTCGATGCCCTTGCAATGCCCGCCTCAGCCTTCTTTTCAAGGAGGAAATTATATACTGTGTTGTTCAGATCGAAGTCGCGCTGAATCTGTATCAGCCTTCTCTCCGTACCGGGAAGCCGTCCCAGCTGTCGCTCGACATCAGCTATGCGCGCCTGGACGTCGCCGGCAGATATCTTCAGCTGGTTGATGCTGTTGTTCACGTTCTCGAGGAGCGCAGCCCTGGCCCGGTCGACATTGCCGGTAATGAGGTTAGCCGCCGGCAGGTCGTCCTTCACCATGAACCCAAGTTGTTTCTGCTGCAGCTGGAGGTTGGAGAGCTCCTCTACCAGTCGTATGAGCATCGGATCAGTGACGCCCATGATGCTTGGCGAGACAATCAGTCCGCTCTCGTTGCGCGAGACGAGGTACTCCTTCAGGTACTCGTAGTATTGCGCCTGGAGGTTGAGGGTGTTTTTTTCGTTCTCGAACCGTTCGAGGCGCTGCAGCACGAGGTTCCCTTCGGTGGTGAGGTCCACGAAGCGGTTATTGAGGCGGAAGTTTTCCATGTCATCCTCGGCGCTGCGAAGCGAGTCGGAGATAAACCCAAGCTGGCTGTCGATGAACCTGATTGTGTTCTCCGCGGCCTCGTTCTTCCAGTCAAGCCCAAGTTTCCTGTATTCATCCATCAGGGTGTTCAGGTAATCAGCCTCCTGCTCAGGCACCAGGCCGCTGATGGTGAGTGTCACAAGGGTGGCTTCCTCCTCTATCGGCTCCACTGAAAGCCGCGAGCGGTACCTGTTTGCCAGTGCTGCCGGGGTGGCAACATAGAACCAGTACCTGTTCGAGCCGTCAGGCTCAAAGGGCGATAGTTCGCTGCTGCGCGGCACGATGGTGAAGTCGAAGCCAAACCGGTCGAATTTTTCTCCGAAGCTGTGTTCTGCCTCGTAGTCGTCTGCCTCAATGGTCATGAGGAATTTCTCAGGTGAGAGGATTTTTATGTCCACTCTCTTGCCCGGCTGGAACCGGACGGTGGCGGTGTCAAGCTTTACCACGAAGGGTGAGTTGCGGTACATCCGGCTCTCGGCTATGCCCCTCCGGCCGACGGCGGTGTAGACCACGTGAAAATCGGTGAGCCTGTACATCACCTTATGGTTGAGGTCGAACGATTTGAGGATGCCTATCTCGTTTTTGAGGTTCTGGCGCGGGCGGAAGATGTCGCCGCCGGGGATGACCTTGTCCATTTCGGCGAAGCCGCCGCCGTACTCCTCATCGCTGATAAGCATGGTGCTCTGGACGGTGTACAGCTCCTCGCCCCAGCGGTTGACGCCGTAAGCGATGGCCAGGGCCAGGAAGAGCGCTGCGGCAAACCAGTACCAGTTGCTGATGAAGAGCGAAAAATACCTGCGAAAGTCTATCCCTTCACTTTCCGGTATGTAGAAGCTCTGTTCCCGGTTTTCCATTGTTATTTGCTTT
>ERZ1026792.1707-NODE-1707-length-13069-cov-3.424046_pt1 | contig 13069 bp, 9 predicted proteins | sample MGYA00520884_ERZ1026792 | MGnify/ENA primary metagenome ERZ1026792 (study PRJEB33270, sample SAMEA104284473) | anaerobic digester metagenome | biome: Anaerobic digester microbiome; feature: mesophilic sludge digester; material: Anaerobic digester biomass | place... | reverse complement strand
GTTGAGCATGGCGACCATGGTCCGGCGGCGACGGTCGAAGGCGACCTTAATCGCGTCGACCGCCGCGAGGTCACCGCTGAGGGCTGTGATGGCGGCCCGCTGGTCGACGTTGTTGACGTTGCTCGTCATGTGGCTCTGCAAGTTGGTGGCTGCAGCGATGACGTCCTTGGGGCCGATCATCCAGCCGACCCGCCACCCGGTCATCGCGTAGGTCTTGGCGACTCCGTTGAGGATGATGCACGTGTCAGCGAGCTCGGGGACCTCGACGACGATGCTCGCGGCGCGGACGCCGTCATAGCGACGCTCGACCGCGTCGCCCCGACCGGCGGCATGGATTACATGATGGCCACCCACTGGGACGCGGACCATTACGACGGGATCGACGACGTGGCGCTGTACAAGAACCGCCAGTACATGCCTACGGCCATCTTCGACATCGGGGACATGGGGAAATACCCGAGCACCTCGTACAAGACGCTGTTCGCGGGCCGTCGGGAGACCCCCGCTCCGGGGCGGGTGATCGACCTGGGGGGCGGCGCCACGGCCGTCGTCGTCTGCATCAACGGCGAGATCCACAACGGCCCGGCCATCCCCTCGCCCGACGACAACGAGCGCTCGATCGGGGTGCTCATCCGCTACGGCGGTTTCGAATACCTGACCTGCGGCGACCTCTCCACGCGCGTGGAGGAGCCGCTCGGGGCCGCCCTCGTCTTCGACGGCGTGACGGTGGACGTCATCCACGCGAGCCACCACGGGAGCGCGAACTCCTCCTCCAACAAGTTCCTCTCGACGATCCTCGCGAACTTCGCCGTGATCTCCTGCGGCGTCGGCAACAACTACAACCACCCCAGCCAGGCCGCCCTCAACCACCTGAACGCCCTCACCGACGCCGGCGCCCCGTACAGCCCCGCCTATCCCCCGGTCGAGACGATCTACCAGACCGAGGACCCCAGCACCATCAATCCGAAGGCCGGGCGCGCGCCCAACCAGAAGATACTCCAATCGGATCCCGAGGGGGGGGGGAGCATACATATCGCCGTCCTCGGCGGCGGGTGCCAGTACACATTCTCCAACGAGGGGCCGGGAACGAACGCCTTCCACGACGGCCCATTCCCATCCAACTCCGGCCCCCCTTGCCCCACCCCGACGCCGGCCGGCCCGACCCCGATACCGAGCAGCGAATGGCCCGTGAAACTGAACGTGAACAAGACCTCCTTCGCCCGGAACGACACGATCGTAGTCAGCGCCGACTTCAAGTACTGCGTGACGCCGTTCTTCCCGTACGTGCGTCTCATCGATCCGTTCGGCAGGGCGCTCTACCTCCAGAGGGAATCCCCCGCCTCCACGCGGCTCTCGTGGTCCGTCCCCATCCGCTTCGTCGACGGCGGGCCGTGGGTGCTCGATTTCGGCCTGGAGTACCCCGTGGCCGCCCTGGCATTCGAGCACGCCTCCTACGGCACGTGGCTGCTCCAGGGCGGTTTTACGAATATCTACGGGGATATCATCGGCGGGATAAGCACGACGCCGCTCACCGTTCGCTGACCCCGCCCGTGCCGGCCCGGTGCGCCCAATGACCCCCATCCGCATCTCAGCCATCGATATCGGCACAAACTCCGTGCGGCTTCTCGTCGCCGACGCCACCGCCGGCGGCGCCCTCGCCGCCGTCGAGCGCGGCCTCGAGATCACGCGCCTCGGCGAGGGGTTGACGGCGGGGGGCGGAATCGCGCCGGCCGCCGCGGCGAGGACGCTCGACGCGGTGAGGCGCTTCGCCGCCCGGGCGAGGCGGGCCGGGGCGGAGGCGGTCCTGCCGTTCGGCACGTGCGCCCTTCGGGAGGCGCCGAACGCCCGGGAATTCATAAGGCGCGCGGCGGAGGCGACGGGGCTCGAGATCAGGATATTGACCGGAGGGGAGGAGGCGCGCCTCGCCTGGCGCGGGATGACCCGCGCGCTCCCCCGCCCCCTCGGTCGCATCGTCGCAGTCGACATCGGAGGGGGCAGCGTGGAAGTCGTGGCGGGGCGGGGCGGCGGCGCGCCGGTTTCCGGGAGCGTCCGCCTGGGGTGCGTGCGGATGACGGAGAGGTTCGTCAGCCGCGACCCGCCCGGGAGGGACGAGCTCGACGCGCTCGGCTCATTCGCGTCCGCAGAGCTCTCCTCCGCCCTCCCCCCATCCATCCCGCGCCCCGCGGATACGCTCGTCGGGGCGGGGGGGACGATCACCACGGCCGCCGCGGTCGAGCTCGGACTGCGCCGCTACGACCCCGAGCGGGTGCACGGCGCCGTCCTCGCCGCCGACCGCGTGCGCGCCGTCGCGGCCCGGCTCGCCGCCATGTCGATCGCGGAGCGAAAGGCCGTCCCGGGGGTCGAGGAGAAGCGGGCGGACATCATCGTCGCGGGGCTCGTGGTGCTCGAGGCGCTGATCGGGTTCTTCTCCGTCCCCGCCGTCACCGTGAGCGACGAGGGGATACTCCACGGCGCGATACTCGAATACGCGGCACCCGGGGCGCCGGGGCGGTTCCCGGTCATCCCATCAGGAGGGACATGATGCCCTTCTGTATATGGAGGCGGTTTTCGGCCTGATCGAAGACGATCGAGGCGGGGCCGTCCAGCACTTCGTCGGTGACCTCCTCTCCGCGGTGGGCGGGAAGGCAGTGCATGAGCTTCGCCCCCCTCTTCGCCCTCGCCATGAGGCGGCCGTTCACCTGGAACGGGGCGAAGACCTTCAGGCGCTCCTCACGCTCCCCCTCCTGGCCCATGCTCGCCCAGACGTCGGTGTAGACGATGTCGGCGCCGGCGGCCGCCTTGGCCGGATCGCGCTCCATGGCGATCCTCGCCCCGGCCTTCTCCGACGCGCGCCAGATCGCCTTGTCCGGCTCGTACCCCGAGGGGGGGCAGACCGTGAAGGAGAAGTCGAGCTTCGCGGCCGCCTCGACCCACGAGTTGGCGACATTGTTCCCGTCGCCGATGAATGCGACACCGACATCCTTCAGGTCCGGCGCAGCGGGATCCAGGCCCAGGTGCTCCGCGGCCGTGTAGATGTCGCCGAGGACCTGGCACGGGTGGCCCAGGTCGGTCAGGCCGTTGATCACGGGGATCGTCGCGTGCCGCGCAAGGTCCACGACGTCCCGGTGCCTGAATGTGCGGATCATGACGCCGTCCAGGTACCGGGAGAGGGTCCGGGCGGTGTCGGCGACCGTCTCGCCTCGCCCGAGCTGGAGGTCGCCGGCCCCCATGTAGAGGGCGTGTCCGCCCAGTTGAAACATCCCGACCTCGAACGAAACGCGCGTGCGCGTGGAGGGCTTGTGAAAGATCATCCCGAGCGTCTTCCCCGCGAGCACCGGCGTCGCCTTCCCCCCCCTGAACGAATCCTTCAGGCGCTTGGTCTCGGCGAAAATCTCATGGATCTCCCCCCGCGACAGATCCGATATATTGATCAAATCCCTGGCCTTCATTTCCGCCTCCTGAAGCACGCCGGATGGATGGCCGCAAACTCGGGTCCGCCCCGCGCCCGCCTCTGACGCCCGCCCGGTCTCAGGCGATCCCGGCGGCCGCGGCCGCCGCCTTCAGTTCCCGGAGCCCGGGCGGGACAGGGATCGTCCCGCCGGCGATCCGCCTCGCCGCGTCCACGTCCTTCAAACCGTTCCCGGTGACCAGGCAGACGATCCGTTCGCCCCCGCCGATCTTTCCCTCCCGCGCGAGCCTTTTCAACCCCGCGACGCCGGCCGCGCCCGCCGGCTCGGCGAAGACGCCGCAGGGTCGGGCGAGAAGCGGTATAGCGTCGAGGATATCCTCGTCGCGCACCGTCACGGCGATCCCCTTCGATTCCCGAACCGCCCTGACCGCCATGTCGCCGTCCCGCGGCAGGTCCACGGAAATGCTGTCGGCGACGGTGGCCGCCTTGACCTGCCGTATCACGCCGCCGCCGATCACGGCGTCGGCGATGGCGCTGCTCTTCTCCGATTGCACGGCGACCATCCGCGGCAGCCGGTCTATGAGCCCCACGGCGTACAGGTCGCGGAACCCCTTCCACACGCCGCTTAGGATGTTGCCGTCCCCCGCGGGCATGACGACGAGGTCGGGCGGATCCCAGTTGAGCTGCTCGCAGATCTCGAAGGAGCAGCTCTTCTTGCCCTCCCGCGTGTACGGGTTGTAGCCGGTGTTGCGGTTGTACCAGCCGTACTCGGCGGCCGCCTCGAGGCAAAGGTCGAAGGCCTCGTCATACGTCCCCTCCACCGCGAAGACGCGCGCCCCGAAGACGAGGATCTGGGCGATCTTCGCCTTCGGGGCGGCACCGGGAACGAAGATGATCGGGCTCAGGCCGATGCTGGCGCATAGGCACGCGGTCGAGGAGGCGGCATTGCCGGTCGATGCGCCGCATATCTTGTCGAAACCGAGCTCGACCGCCTTGGCGACCGCGACGGCGCTGGCCCGGTCCTTGAAGGAGGCGCTTGGGTTCCTGCCGTCGTCCTTCACCCAGAGCCTCTCGACGCCGAGCGCCCGCGCGAGCGCCTCCGCCCGGTAAATGGGGGACCAGCCGATCTGCAACGGCATCACCCCCCCGCGGTCCTCCAGCGGATACAGGTCCCAGTACCGCCAGATCGAGAAATCCGCGTTTCCGGCGAGCGATTCGCGCGTCAGCCTTCTCGCGACCGCCCCGTAGTCGTAGACGACTTCGAGGTTCTTTCCGCAGGCGTCGCAGACATAAGTCATGCCGCGCGCGGAAAACTCCTTGCCGCACCCGCCGCACTTCAGCCCAACGGCGTAGCTCATCCTTCTCCTCGGCGGGAGCCCTCCGCCCGCCCTCCCCGTCGATGGGGCCCTGCCCCTCGAACCCGCCGTCCGCGGGAACGGAGGCCTCCCTCAAAGCAAGCGAGGGTTGAGGGCAGGCCCGCCTGCCATCAACCCCCAGCGCCCGATTCGCCGCCCTCGGGGAAGGAGCGGATCGAGGGTGGCATTATCAGTTCACCGGATCCGGAACTACGCGCGTGCCGGCCTTCCCCATGAGGGCTTCGACCGCCTTGTCAAGCGAGGTGATGATCGCGCAGTCGCCCCCCCATTCGACGAAACGGATGGCGGCGAGCACCTTGGGGCCCATGCTCCCGGCCTTGAAGTGCCCTTCCGATTGCAGCGCCTTCATCTCGGAGAGGGTCACCGTCCGCACCGGCCTCTCCTGCGGCGTCCCGAAGTCGACCCTCGCGGCGTCGACGTCCGTGAGGATGAGGAAGGTATCGGCCCCCACCACCTCCGCCAGGCGTTCGCCGGCCTTGTCCTTGTCTATGACCGCGGCGGTGCCGCGCAGGTTGTCCTCCTCGTCGTAGACGACGGGGACCCCGCCCCCCCCCGAGGCGATGACCACTATCCCGGCGTCCACCATGCGGCGGATCGCAACGTACTCGATGTTGCGTATCGGGTCGGGGGACGCAACCACGCGGCGGAATCTCCTCGCCACGCCTTTCGGCTTTACCTCCTTGATGGTGTAATCCGGGCGTTCCGCGCGGAGCCTCGCGGCCTCCTCCTCGGTGTAGAACGGCCCGACGGGCTTGGACGGGTCACGGTAATCGGGATCGTCCCCGCTGACGAGAACCTGATTCACGACCGAGACGACGGGAAGCGGCAACTTCTCCTTCCAAAGCATGTTCTGCATCGTCTGCTGCAGCATGTAGCCGATCTGGCCCTGTGTCATCGCGCCGACGATGTCCAGGGGTTGGGCCGGCACCTCGGCGAGGGCGCCCTCCTGCTGGAGGAGAAGGTTGCCGGCCTGCGGGCCGTTGCCGTGCGTGATCACGAGCCTGTGGCCGAACTTGAGCATGCTCACCAGCTGGGCGCACGTGGTCTCGACGTTCCGGAACTGCTCCGCCGCCGTTCCCTTCTCGTCGGCCTGCTTGATGGCGTTCCCCCCCAGCGCGACCACGATGATCTTTCTCATCGGAGAGACGCCTCCTTGCCGGTTGCCGCCGTCCCCTTTCCCGCGGGGGCGCCCCCCCCGCGGCCGCGCCCCCTGCCGAGAACCCATTGCGCGAACACCAGGGCGCCCGACGAGACCACGAAAGTGGCCACCTGCGCCGCCAGCGGATACCTCAGCAGCGCCTCGACCAGGGCTATGGCCGCGGCTATGCCGAGGGCGAAGAGGGACGATCCCATCCTCATCCACGCCCCCAGCATCAGGAGGGCGGTGACAACGGCCCAGGGCATCCACGGCTGCACCGTGTACGGATCCATTCCGCCGTCACCCCCTCCCGTTTCCCCGCCGGCCTGTCAGGACTTCGCCATGGTGAGCGCCATGACCGCCTTCTGGACGTGAAGGCGGTTTTCGGCGATATCGTAGATGATCGAGCGCTTTCCGCTCGCCACCTCGTCCGTCACCTCATGGCCGCGGTCGACGGGCATCGGATGCGTAAAGAGGGCGTCGTTGGTGAGACGCATCTTCTCCTCGTCGCATGTCCACCCCGTGTACTTGAGCGCCTTGTCGATCTCGCCCTGCTTGTTGAGCTGGCCGGAGTCGTACGCGTGCGTCGTCATCCAGTTCCGCGGATAGACGACGTCGGCGCCGCGGTACCCTTCCCGCGCATCGTGAACGATCTCGAACTTCGCTCTGTTCCTGGCGCAATTCTCCTTCGTCATGGCGATCACGGCCGGGTCTAGATCGTAGCCCTCGGGATAGGCGAGCGTCACGTCCATGCCGAAGCGGGAGCATATAAGCAGGCTCTCCTGCACCGAGCACCAGGAGCGCGCCAGCGCCCCCTGGCCCCATATCTGGAGGAGCTTCTTCCCCTTCAGGTTCTTGCCGAGATGCCTGCGGTAGCCCATGATATCCGCAAGGCCCTGGCAGGGGTGATACTTGTCGTGCGCCATGCTGATGACCGGTATATCGCCCCACTTGGCGTACTCCTCGAGGAGCTCGTGCCCCTCGCCGTAGTAGCTCACCATGTCCTCGAGAATGCGTATCCCGAGGCCGACGGCGTAGCGGCTCATGACCTGCGCGGCGTCCTCGACGGTCTCGCCGGCGGTCCTTGCGGTCTTCAGCCGCATCGACTTCGGCTCCAGGAACTGGGCGTGGCCGCCCAACTCCGTGGCCGCGCACTCGAAGCTCTGCCGCGTGCGGACCGAGGGATTGTAGAAGAACATGAAGAAGGTCTTATTGAGCAGGAGGCGAGTGAACTTCTTGTCAAAGCGCTTCCTGCGCATCTCTTCGGCGAGCTCAAGCACCTTCGTGAGCTCCTTGATGTCCCAATCCTGCGTGCACAGCAGATCCCTTCCAGCCAGTTTCGTCTTTGCCATATTCTCCTCCCCCGCTCCTCGTGTTGCCGCGCCGCGCACCCTGATGCCGGCGCCGGCGACCCCAGACCCCGCCTGCCCTTTTGGGCGGTTTTGGTCCCGCGATCCCAACCTTGTCACGGCCCCCCCCGCGCTTCCGCGCGATCCCCTTCCGCACCCCTCCTTTCTCCGAGGGCCGGCCTTTAACCAGTGCCAAGGCACAATACTATATGGCCCGGGGAGCGCGCGTGTCAACGAAAAACCGCGCCCGCCCCGCCTCAACCGGGGCGCCGCGTTCACCGAGCCCGCAATATCCACGGGGAGGAACCCCCTCCCGAAAGCCCTCGCTTTGGTTTCCATCCCCGGCAACGCCCAAGCGGCGGAATCCGCTTGACCCCCCCTCATCCACTTTGTTATTCTGCTTTTTCCCCGTCCCCCCGCCGGGGGGGGCGCGGGGCGACGGGCATCACCAGAACGGAGGCGCGCGATGATCGGAACGATAGACCTGAGGGTCGATAAGAAGAAACTCGAGAAGGCGGTGCAGCGCTGCCGCGAGCGAAATATCATAATCCCGACCTTGAAACAGCAGAAGGACCCGTCGCTCGTCCCCGACAAGATCAAGGAGCGTCTGAAGAAGATAGGCCTCTGGGATATCAACTCCTTCAATCTCTTCCGGATCACATGGAAAAACGAACCGGTGGCCATGGGCGGTCTCTACGGCGGCGTCAACTACCTTGAGCTTCCGAGGGAGCTCACCGGCGTAGACGCCCGCATCATCTGCCTCGTCGGCAAATGGTTTCCCACCGGGTCGCACAAGGTCGGCGCGAGCTTCGGCTGCCTCGTCCCGCGCCTGGTGACGGGCCAGTTCGACCCGACCACCCAGAAGGCCGTCTGGCCCTCCACGGGAAACTACTGCCGCGGCGGCGCCTACGACTCCCACTTGCTCGCCTGCGACTCCATCGCCATTCTCCCCGAGGAGATGAGCAACGAGCGGTTCGAATGGTTGAAGCAGGTCGCCGGGGAGGTGATCGCCACCCCCGGCTGCGAATCGAACGTCAAGGAGATCTACGACAAGTGCTGGGAGCTCCGGAGGTCCCGCGGGAACGACATCGTCATCTTCAACCAGTTCGACGAGATGGGCAACCACCTCTGGCACTACGAGATCACCGGCGACGCCATGGAGGAGATACTCAGGAAGGAGATGCGGCAGGGGGACCGGTACGCCGGCGTCGTGCTCACCACCGGCTCCGCCGGCACGATCGCCTGCGGCGACTACCTCAAGAAGCTCCACCCGGCGGGCAAGACCGTCGCGGGCGAGGCGTGGCAGTGCCCGACGATGCTGCTGAACGGCTTCGGGGGACACCGTATCGAGGGGATCGGCGACAAGCACGTCCCCTGGATCCACAACATGCGCAACACCGACATGTTGATAGCCGCCGACGATGAGGATTGCGTGAGCATCATCCGCCTCTTCAACGAGCCGGCGGGGAGGAAATACCTGAAGGGACAGGGGGTGCCGCAGCCCCTCATCGACAGCCTCGACCTGGTCGGCATATCGGGTGCCGGGAATATCACCGGGGCCATCAAGTTCGCGAAATGGTACGAGCTCACGTCGAACGACATCGTCCTGACGGTGCTCACGGACTCAATGGAGCTCTACGACAGCCGCCTCAGGGAGTACCGGGAACGGTTCGGGGCATACACGGAGCTCGACGCCGCGAGGGACTATCACCGGCACATCATGGGGCTCACGACGGACCATATGATGGAACTCGGCCACTGGGAGCGCAAGCGCGTCCACAACCTGAAGTATTACACCTGGATCGAGCAGCAGGGCAGGGAGCTCGTGGAGCTCAACGCGCAGTGGTACGACTACCCGGCATACTGGGAGAGGATCCAGGGCCAGGCGGACGAGATCGACGCGCTCATCGACGAATTCAACGACCGCACCGGCCTCTTGAAGAACCTCTGAGCCGCCGCTGCCCCTCGCCGCGCCGTCCCGGCCTTCCCTCATCCGGGCGAGGCCGCGTCCCGGTTTTTCCGTTTCCGCCCTCCCAAATTCGATGCTACTATTACCTGCGGCCCAAGGGCGAGAGCGACGGCGTTTCTCCGATCAAGAACAACACGTGCATCATGTTGTAAAGATCGGGTCAGTCAATAGTCAAGGTCTGGCCTCGTTGCGCGGCGGGCACGTTAGGCAGCTCCAACCAAGCGAAGCGATGACATGATCAACCGAAAGGTGAGAGGGTGAACCATAGCGAAATCGTAAGCTTCCTCTGGGGCGTCGCCAATCTGATCCGCGACACCTTCAAGCGGGGCAAATACCAGGACGTCATCCTGCCGCTCACCGTGCTCCGCCGCCTCGACTGTGTGCTCGCCGCCACGAAGAAACAGGTCCTCGAGCGCCAGGGCCAGCTCAAGGGCAAGGGGCTCAAGGATCTCGACGCCCAGCTGCGGTGCGTATCAGGCTTCGTGTTCTACAACACCTCCCGCTACGACTTCGAGAAGATGCTCGCCGATGCGCCCCACCTCGCGGCCAACCTGCGCAACTACATCGCCGGGTTCAGCGCGAACATGCGCGAGGTGCTCGAGAAATTCGACTTCGACAACACGATCAGTAAGCTCGACGAGGCGGGCCTGCTCTTCCAGGTGCTCGAACGGTTCAAGAACGTGGACCTGCACCCGGACCGGATCGACAACCCGACGATGGGCACGATCTTTGAGGAACTGATCCGGAAGTTCAACGAGGCGCTGAACGAGAACCCCGGCGAGCACTTCACGCCCCGCGACGTGGTGCACCTGATGGTGGACCTGATGCTGGCCGGCGACTCCGACCGCATTCGGCGCAGGGGCATCGTCTGCACGGTCTACGATCCGTGCTGCGGCTCCGGCGGCATGCTCACGATCACGAAGGAGCACATCACCATCGGTCTGCGCAAGAACGGCGAGCTGCTACAGCCCGCGATCAACCCGGACGCCGAGATCCATCTCTTCGGCCAAGAGGTGAACCCGGAGACGTGGGCGGTCTCGAAGTCGGACCTGTTCATGAAGGACCCGACTGGGCGCGACGCCGACAACATCGCGTACGGCAGCGTGCTCTCTAACGACCGGCATGCCGGCCGCTACTTCGATTACCTGATCGCCAATCCGCCCTACGGCAAGGACTGGAAGCGCGACGAGGACGCCGTACGCGCCGAGCACGAACGCGGCGCAGCGGGTCGCTTCGCTCCCGGGCTGCCGCGGATCAGCGACGGCCAGCTGCTGTTCCTCCTGCACATGCTGGCGCACGCCAAGGAGCCGAAGGAAGGCGGCTCGCGCATCGCCATCATCATGAACGGCTCGCCGCTGTTCACTGGCGACGCCGGCAGCGGCGAGAGCGAGATCCGCCGCTTCATCCTGGAGCACGACCTGCTCGAAGCGCTGATCGCGCTTCCCGAGCAGCTCTTCTACAACACGGGAATCGCCACCTACGTCTGGGTGGTGACCAACCGCAAGGCGCTCCCGCGCAAGGGCAAGGTTCAGCTCATCGACGCCACCTCGTTCTGGGTGCCGATGCGCAAGAGCCTCGGCGACAAGCGACGCGAGATCCCGCCGGAGAAGGCGCAGGACATCGTGCAGCTCCTGGCCGAGTTCAAGGACGGCGAGACGCGGAAGGTGACGAAGGACGGCAACGAAGAGGAGCTCGTCGTCAGCCGCATCTTCCCGGTCACGCACTTCGGCTTTCGCAAGATCACCGTCGAACGGCCGCTGCGGCTCAACTTCCAGGCGAGCGCCGAACGCATCGCGCGGCTCGAAGAGGAGAAGGGCTTCCAGGCGCTCGCGCAGTCGAAGAAGAAGGGTGCGGCCGGTACGAAGGAGCAGGCCGAGGGCCGCGAGCAGCAGGAAGCGATCCGCGCACTCGTGCGCGGTCTCCCGGTCACCCTGTTCAAGGGTCGCGACGAGTTCGAGCAAGCGCTCGATGCCGCCGTCCGCAAGACCGGCCGGAAGCTCCCGGCGCCGGCCCGCAAGGCGATCCTCGCAGCGCTCTCGGAACGCGACGAGACGGCGGCGATCTGCCGCGACCAGGACGGCAATCCCGAGCCCGACCCGGAGCTGCGCGACACCGAGAGCGTGCCGCTGCCCGCCGGAGACGATCCGGCAGACGCCGAGAGTGTGCCCGCCAGCGTCCGCGCCTTCTTCGACCGCGAGGTGACGCCGCACGTCCCTGACGCCTGGATCGACACGACCAGGCGCGACTCAAAAGACGGCCGCGTCGGCCTCATCGGCTACGAGATCAACTTCAACCGCTACTTCTACCGTTACACGCCGCCCCGACCCCTGGAGGAGATCGAAGCCGACATCCGGGTCATCGAGGGGGATATCGTGCGGATGCTCGCCGAGGTGACGGGAGGAAGTGCCGCGTGACTACCGCCCTCCGCCCTTCGCGCGAGATCGACGGCAAAGGCCGCACCGTGCGCGAGCTGCTCGCCGGCCGCAAGTACTCGATCGACTACTACCAGCGCGAGTACAAGTGGCAGCAGAAGCAGGTCGCGGAGCTGATCCATGACCTGACGGCCAAGTTCCACGAGAGCCACGAGCCCGGCAACGAGCGCAGCGCCGTGGCCGACTACGGCCACTACTTCCTAGGCTCGATCATCGTCAGCGACAAGGATGGGCAGAAGGTCATCATCGACGGCCAGCAACGCCTTACCACGCTGACGCTGATCCTGATCTTCCTGCATCACCGTCTGCAAGACGCCGATCAGAAGGGGCAGATCGCGGAGCTCGTGTTCTCGCAGAAGTACGGCAAGCGCTCCTTCAACCTCGACATCCCCGAGCGCGCCGCCTGCATGGAGGCGCTGTACAAAGGCGAGGAGATCGCCGATCCAGGCCCGTCCGAGTCCATTGCCAACATTCTTGCGCGCTACGCCGAGCTGGAAGATTTCTTTCCCGCCGACCTCGACGACCGCGACGATCCCGCGCTGCCGTACTTCGTCGACTGGCTGGTGGAGAACGTGCATCTTGTCGAGATCACTGCCTATTCGGACGAGGATGCCTACACGATTTTCGAGACGATGAACGACCGCGGCCTCTCGCTCACGCCCGCAGACATGCTGAAGGGCTATCTGCTCGCGAACATCACCGATACGGACAAGCGCACGCGCGCGAGCCGGGTCTGGAAGGTGCGCGTGCGATCCCTGGCCGAGCTGGGCAAGGACGAGGACGCCGACAGCATCAAGTCGTGGCTGCGCAGCCAGTACGCGCAGAGCATCCGCGAGCGCAAGAGCGGCGCCGCGCCGCAGGACTTCGACCTGATCGGCACTGAGTTCCACCGCTGGGTGCGCGACCACGAGACGGCGCTCGGCCTGACCGCGAGCGCCGAGTTCGCGCGCTTCATCGAGCGCGACTTCGCCTTCTACGCCCACTGGTACGAGCGCCTGCGCCGCGCCGGTGAGACGCTGACGCCGGGGCTCGAGTGCGTGCACTTCAACGCGCAGCACAACTTCACCCTCCAGTACCCCGTGCTGCTCGCGCCGCTGCGGGTCGAGGACGACGAGGCAGCGGCGCTGCGCAAGCTCCGCGTGGTGGCGGCCTACCTCGACATCCTGATCCACCGCCGCATCTGGAACGCTCGCGCGATCGACTACTCGACGATGCAGTACGCGATGTTCCTCGTGATGCGCGACGTGCGCGGCCGGAGCGCGGAGGAGCTGGCCGCGATGCTCGCCGACCGGCTCGACCCCGAGACCGCGCCCGACTTCGCTGCGAACGCCGCTTTTCGCCTGCACGGCATGAACGGGAGACAGATCCACCGCCTGCTCGCGCGGCTGACCGACTA
>ERZ1026792.1705-NODE-1705-length-13085-cov-3.121392_pt1 | contig 13085 bp, 9 predicted proteins | sample MGYA00520884_ERZ1026792 | MGnify/ENA primary metagenome ERZ1026792 (study PRJEB33270, sample SAMEA104284473) | anaerobic digester metagenome | biome: Anaerobic digester microbiome; feature: mesophilic sludge digester; material: Anaerobic digester biomass | place... | reverse complement strand
ACACCGCGCTGGAACGTCCGGAACTCGTCCACATCCGAGGTCCTCATGATGAATATGAAGTACAGGTTCGTGCCCTGGGGATAGAAGTGAGATGCATGGGTCATGCACATAGTCCGGGGCCTGCTCTTGATATACGCCCTCACCCCCTGGTGGACCGCATGGATGTTGTCCCAGGTCACGCTCGCTTCCAGCGTGTCGATCTGGATGCCGAAATCCTGCAGGTCCTCGCGCATGTACGGCTCGGTGAAGCGCGTCTTCTCCCACTTCCTGGACGCGTAGCCGGTGAGGCACATGGCGCCGTGATCCTTGCAGATCTTCCGGATCTTTTTCAGAACGAGACGGGTGTAGTCGCCGTCCCCCTCCACGGTGCCCAGGCACAGACACCGCTCCATGGGCCTGTAGCCTCTCCTGACCAGGAACGCGTCCACGAAGGAGGGTATACCGTAGAGCTTGAGCCCGCGATCGGTCTCCTCAGGGTCTGAGATCCTGTAGACCGCAGGCCTACCGAACTCGCCCTGCATGATCTCCCTGCTGGCGTCCACCGCAGCCTCCCAGGAAGAGAACATGAAGCTGAAGTATTTCCGGTTCTCGGGCATGAAACGGAAGATCTTCATGGTCACCTCGACGAGAATCCCGAAGGCGCCCTCGGAGCCTTTCATGATATCGTGCACCTTGGGGCCGGTGGCCTCGGCAGGGAATTCCCTGGTCCTGAAGGTTCCGGCCGGGGTGACGTACTCCTGGCTGACGACGATGTCGCACGCATCGCCGTAATAGGTGGAGGCCTGGCCCGAGCCCAGGGTCACCACCCAGCCTCCCACCGTGGAATATTCGAAGGACTGCGGGAAATGCCCGCAGGTGTAGCGCCTTGACGTTCCGAAGCGCTCCGGAGCGTTATTGAGAGCGTCTTCGTAGGCGGGGCCGAACATGCCGGGCTGGACGCGGGCGGTCTGGTTGGCCTCGTTGATCTCCAGCAGCTTGTTCATATGGGTGCCGAGCGCCAGGGTGACGCCTCCACGCGCAGGCCGCACTCCGAAGTTCACCGATGACCCGGCGGCGAACACCGTGACGGGGATCACGTGCTCGTTGCAGTAGGCCACGATCCGGGCCACGTCCGCTTTGTCTCTGGGATGGACGACCACGTCCGCGGCTTCTTTGATGATCCCCGTGCGGAGCTCCATAAGCTCTTCGGTGGTCTTGCCGTATGCGTATCTGATCCTGCTGTAGTCGTCGGTGACGACGTTGTGCTCCCCCGCAATATCCTTCAGACGCTCGACATGCCGCGCATCCAGGCTCACCGGTCTGTCGAGCACGGCCTTCTGCCTTCCCTCGTCCTGTTTCCGGCTGAAGTCGGCGGCCGTCATGCCGAACTCCTCCATCATCATGGAAACCCATCCATCGCTCGGATGCTTGAATGCGCAGGGACTGCCGTACTTGACAATGGATCTGATCGTGCCAGCTTCGGGTGCGGTTTCCGTCCAGTCAGGCCTGAACTTCTTCTTCCTTAACATGACGACCTCCCTCTCATATCACGGGAACATTCCGGCTTCCCGCATCACCCTTCTCTTCCGGGAATTTTCAGCAATTCCATCGTGCTCCGATATTCTTCCTCGGTCTTCCTGTCATCCCAGTTCAGCTCGCGAGCGGCTATTGCCGCGACTTTTCTCATAATCTCCTCCCCCGGGTTGCCCAAGGTCGCGATACCCGTCCTCCTGAGCACGATATCGCTCAGGCGCCTGGCCATCTCGTGCCTGACCGCGAACACCGCCTCGGCCAGAATCTCGCCGTCATCGCTCACGACCTCGGTATATTCCCCGTCCTGCTCGGCAATATGCAGGACCTGCTCGAACTCCGTGCCGTAGTGCCTCCCCAGGTACTCGATCGTATCCCGCCCGAACCCGGGATACCTCTTCCGGAGCGATTCGATGAATGCGGGGACATCACGGATGCCGCAGCCGAAGAGATAGCGGCGGTCGGTGATGGTCGGCCCCATGGGCATCTCCGTTTTTTCCCTAACCAGGTCCATGACCTTCTCGGCAAGGTTACGGCTCGTGGTATACTTGCCCCCCTCGACCGTGATGAGGCCCTGGAGCCCGTCGGAAGCATTGTCGTAGATCTCGTACTTCCGTGAGGATTCGTACGTGCCTTCGGTCTGTTCCTCAACCAGGGGCCTCAGGCCTCCATAGGCGTGGAGAACATCCTCGAACTTCACGAACCCGCTTCCGAAGGTCGCGTTCACCTCGTCAATGAGCTCGTCGATGCTCTGCCTGGTCACCCGGTAATCATCGGGGCTGCCGACGTATTCCTTGTCCGTGGTGCCGATAAGGGTGTGCCTTCGCCAGGGTATCAGGAAGAAATGCCTGCCCCGGGGCGTCATGGTCGCCACCACACTGCCCTCGTTGATCTTCTTGCCGGTGATGATGTGGATGCCTTCCGAGCGTCTGAGAGTCTCGCTCACCTCGCCTTTTTTCGCCAGTCCCAGAATGATGTCGGCCCAGGGCCCGCCGCAGTTGATGGTGATGTGACCGCGGATCTCGTGGCGGGCGCCGTTCAGGAGATCGATCGCGTTCACTCCCGCGACCCTTCCTGCGCGGTCCACAACGAACCCGTCGACCTTGGCGTAATTCGCCACCTCGGCGCCGAACGCCACGGCGGACTTGATAAAGGCGAGCGTCAGGCGCTCCGGGAAAATGCTCATGCAGTCGTAAAACACCGAGGCTCCCGTGAGTCCCTGCTCCTTCAGGCACGGCTGCATCTCCAACGCCTTTTTGGTGGAAATGGTCTTGTGCAGGGGTATCTTCTTGCTCTCGTCCCACGTTTTTCCGCGGTCGTAGGAGAGTATGTCGTACAGGGTGAGACCCGCCTTGATGAACCATTTGCTGTTCTTCAGCGACGACTTGTAATGGGTCATGAGCATGGGAACCGGGTAGACGAAGTTCGGCGCGATGTCTTCGAGGATCTTGCGCTCCTTGAGCGACTCCCTCACCAGGGAGAACTCCATGTTCGCCAGATATCTCAGGCCGCCGTGAATGAGCTTGGACGTGGCTGCTGACGTGGCCCCGGAAAAGTCGTTCTTTTCGAGCAGCGCCACCCTGAGCCCCCTGCTCGCGGCATCGTAGGCGACCGAGGCCCCTGTGATCCCGCCTCCGATGACGACTACGTCGTACATCCTGCCTTGATAATGTTCGATAAATCTCTGCATGACTCTTACCTCCTGTTACTCTTCTTCCCGATCTGCAATGTGTCGACCACCACATTCTGGGCGTACAGGAGAACGTCTTTCATGATCTTCCGGGCGAGCCCGGCGTTTCTGTCCCTGATGGCGTGGTAGATTTCCTCATGAAAGCGCTGTGAGCGCTTCACGTTTTCCTGGTCGTTGAAATAGAGATATCCGTACTCGACAACGAACTTGTTGAAGAAATTGAGCAGGGTGAGGTACAGAACATTGGCCCCTGCCAGAGCGATGATGTGATGCACCCGGATGTCCTTTTCCAGGATGGAGAGATCCTCGTTTTTCCAGATGACCTCTTCCAGCGATACGAGATGCTCCTCCGTCCGGTTTTCGGCCGCGCGAAAGGCCATCTCGGGACCGATGATCGTCCTGAACTCCAGCAGCGCCGCGATGATGTCGTCCCGCTGCCGGTCGTCCAGACGGATCATGGCTCTGATGAGCTCGAGATTCCCGCTCTCGAGGTAATTCTTCACATAGACTCCGTCGCCGTGGCGTATTTCCACCAGATCGAGAGACTCGAGCCTTCCGAGCGCTTCCCTGACTGTCGATCGGTTGACCACGAGATCGCGGGCGAGCTCTCTCTCAGTGGGGAGCTTTTCTCCAACGGCGAGCTGACCTTTGATAATGCCCTTGAGCAGGATGTTCTCAATCTCTCCTGAAAGTCTGCTTCGCAGAAGCGGTCGCGTGAGCATCAATGCTGTCATGTCTTCCCCCTGTCATTGGTCCGGTGGTCCGACCAATAAATCATTCTACTGATAACTCCCCATATGTCAAGGGATTTGCGAATGATGGTGCGAAACGAGCTTTTCAGCAGAGAGGCCTTCCGCCGGGCGATAGAGCGGTCGGGGCGAAACCCCGCCCTGTCAGGCGCGAGTTTTCGGACACACGTTTCCCTCGAAGAGATAGCTCAGAGAATCAAGGGAGTCTTCGATATGCTCGGGAAGGGCTCTTGCAAATGTATCCAGCATGACCATGGCGTCGAGAGTGGACTCCGTCTGTGTGGCGTCCTTGAGCCGTCCGGTGAAGGCGACGTTTACGAGATGGATATCCTGATAGATTCGGGTGAGACCGGCGAGATCAAGGTCCGCAGAATGGCCGCCCTTCTTCATGAAGTATTGAGCAAGAAGATACATGGAGGTTGCACGGTACGTGGTTTCTTCACCGGTGGCCAGGGGAAGATGAAATCGGGCCATGGGCCTCAGCACAGCGGTAAGCGGGCAGCCGCAGGTTGCGCTGATGAGCCCCATGAGAGAGCTGATCGCATTCTGGAGGGTGGTCGGCTGCGAGAAGATCCGCTCCGGAGTAATGACGTTCAGATGGATCTCATGAAAAGACAACTTCCCCTGAAATTTGCTCACCGTATTCACCAGATGCACCGCCAGGGGGCAGTGCGGGGCTGTATCGGGGGTTAGGGGGCAATTGGGGCATTGGTGAAATCCCAGGGTTGTCCAGGACGGCAGATATCCCGGCGGATCGTTGATCAGCTCGAGTGTCCTGGCGTGGAGCTCGAGATTGACGATTTCCTGGGTCCTGTCACTGAAGGTGAAGCAATACCGTATGGGGATGCTCTTCATGCTGCTCTCTCCTGCCGCTCACGCATCGAACAAACCTTCTTCGTGATGTATGCCGGTCCCCCGCATCTCTTACGGCCGCTCTACCGGCCATCGGTAAAGTCTCCCCACCCATTCGACATTCCGCCGCTGAATCTTGATGCTCAGACTCAGCCGCCACCTGACGTGACGGCCGTGCGTTTGTATGACACGGATCCTGTGAGCAGCGGCATTCTTGACAAACATGCTTTATATCCAGTATGGTACGTACCATTCTCGATGACTGTCTTCATGAGGATGACCGGGTATCAAGTATATCTCGGAAGCCGCGCCCTCCTCGGAAGGCGGGACGGCTTGAATCTGATCTCTCTTGAGTTCGGCGTCAGGACAGGGGGCCCGGTGATGGGTTCAAGGACTTCTAACCGTTGATCAATTTTTAGAGGGAGGAGATATGAGGAGACTTTTCATCGGTCTGATGTCGTTTCTGGTCGTTTTCCTGATGACGGATGCCGGCTTCGCCCAGCAAAAGACCTTTACCATCGAAGTCCTGCAGGTCACCAATGTCGAGCCTTTCGAAAGAGTGTACCAGGGCTTCATGCAGGAGCTCTCGGCCGCCGGGCTCGTGGAGGGCCAAAACCTGAAGGTGAACCGGAGGATCGTCGATTTCGATATTGAGAAGGGCGGCTTGTGGAAAAAGGTCGGCGTTCTCCTCGAGATCAAGAAAACCGCGTCCAAAATCGTGGAGGCGCGGCCTGACCTCGTCATGACCATCGCTACACCCGCAACCAAATATGCGAAGGACAGGATCGTCGCCGCGGGCATCCCGCTGGTGTTCAGCGCGGTCATCATCCCCGAGGCCGCGGGCTGCAAGTCGCTGACCGTTGCAGGCCCCGGATTCACCGGATCTTCCATATACATGGATATGGCAGACGTTCTCAAGATAGCCAGGCTCGCATTCCCCGAGATCAAGACCGTCGGCATCGTCCATACGGACGACGACAACACCCTGGCTCAGGTGGGGTGGTTGAAGGAGGCGGGCCCTCAGGCGGGCTTCACCTTCATTACCAAGGAAATCGGAAAGACCGACAAGTTCACGCCGGCCGCACGCGAGCTGATCGCCCAGGGCGCGCAGGCCTTCGCCGTCCCCCTCGACACCTACTACGGCCTGCGGAACTACGAGCCCTGTGCGGAGCTTTCGGCTGTCTCGCTGGAGAACAAGATGCCGGTCCTCAGCCTTGTGCACATGGATGTGCCGGGGGCCCTGCTGTATGTAGGGTCGGATCTCAAAGCCTCGGGCGCCCTCTCGGGCAAACAGGCGGCGAAGATCCTTCTGGAAGGCGCAAAACCGGACGATCTGCCGATCCTCAGGCAGGAGGATCTCACTATCATGGTGGATACAGACGTGTTGAAATCGCTTCAGATCGAATTGCCCATGGAGATCCTCATGCTGGCGAAGAGTCTGAAATAAGCGGGCCGGATATCCAAAGAGGGGGAAAAGGAAGAAGGGGTGTTTCAGCTTTCCTTTGCGAGAACAGAAAACACCCCTTATTCCTGCAGCTTCCATATTCCCGATCGCCGGAGCCGGGCAAGGAAACTGTCCGGCCGAAGGCAGGCATGGGTCAGAAGCTGTATGTCACCTTGGCGGCGATGAGATACCAGTCTTCTTCGTAGCGCTCCTCGCCGGTGTCATCGGGACGCGGGTTGTCGGCGCCGAGAAGGATTGCGGCGCCGTCGATCTTGTGCGCTTCGAGCTTGGCGATCCAGTGCTCGTTCACATCGAACCTCGCGGTCAGCGCGATGTCCTTGAGCCATGCACGATAGTCCTCGGCGTCGAGCCCCCGGGCTACGCGATCCTCACCGTCCTTGTCATCCTCGTTGGGATAATAGATCGAATAGTAGCTCCCCAGCTCGAACCAGGGCGTGAACCGGTAGGCGATGCTCGTGTAGTAGCCCATCGAACTGAAGCGCTCAACCTCTATGGTGCCGTCGTCGCCGACGGTCACACCACCGGCGCTGATTACCGGCTCGAGAGTGGTGAACAGCGGGGTGTTCCTGAACTCGATGTTATAGGTCGTGCGCATGTATTCCGCGGCGAAGACCAGATTCCTCCAGGTGAATTCCAGAGATGCTGTGTAGCTGACGGTCTCCACGCCGATTTCGGTCGGAGAGAGCGTGATGCGCGTGCCGTATTCACTCAGAGGACCCGCCAGCCCGCTCAGTGCCGGATCATTGATGGCCAGCAGAACTTCATCCGTGACGACTGCGGTGTCGAGCATCGTCGTCGCCTCCGAGTCGAACCGGTACTTCCAGGTTGACCCCCCGAGGATCAGCCCCTCAAGATTGGTGATCCACTTGAGACTTGCGGCATAGGTGTAGTCCACATCGATACGGTCGACGTCCGCGAGCAGCCCCATGCCCCTAAACGGCCACTGGTCTTCGAGCAGTCTGGCGGCGCCTTTATCCGAGGCGAGGTTGACCGTTCCGTACTCGAGGTCATAGGAAAGCGTCCCCATGTCGCTCAACGGGATATCCCCATAGATGCCGGCGCCCTGGATCGAGGAGATGGATTCCCTCCATGCCTCGTTGTAGACGCTCTGCGGCAGGAAGATAAAGGTCCTGAGCATATCCAGGTCGCGGGTTTCATTGTAGAGGCCGTGGACGAACTTCATATTGCCCACGGTAAAGCCGAGCCAGTCCCGGTAGCGGTAGTCGGCGATCGCCCAGTCGAGGATCACCTCATTGTTTCCGATGGAGCCCAGATCCCTCGCCAGGAACTGGATGCCCAGACGCAGCCTGTCGGTCGCCTCGGCCGAGAAATTGATGCCCGCCTCGTTGAACTGCGGCGTGCCGTCTTCGGTCTCTGCAAAGAAGTTGTTGTGGGTGCTGTACAGATATCCCTGGGAGATGAAGCCCCGAATGTCGATCCCCTGATACTCGTAGGCACGGGCATTCCCGGCAAAACACACCATGATGGCCAAGGCCGAGAGAAAAACTTGTTCTGCAGTGCCTTTCATTGTTCCGCCTCCTATTCAATGGCCAGGCTCTTGAGCTGGTACTGATAGAGACTGGCGGGAAGATACCCTATGGCCCCGGGTGTTTTCTTCACGAACTCCACGAGATCCTCGGGGGAATCGAAAGCATCAGGGGCCGACCCCCTTCCGGTGAACACCAGCCTCCTCCAGTAATCCCGGAACTGATGCGGGGTTTTGCGGATGTATCCTTTCAGAAAATCTTCATGGGCCTGCCCTTGCTTCAGTGTGGCCGGCACGATTTTCTGTCCGTCGCTCCATCGAGTCTTCCGTCCCAGAAATATCTCCTGAACGGCGTCAGCGCTCAGCGACTCCTCGGGCACGGAATCGTTCACCACCGTCAGAACATCGGCCGCGGCATGAGCAGACCGAGCGGCGAATACTCCGGGGGCGGAAAGAACGATGCAGGCAAGGACCACGCGTGTGGCCAGGGGTATGCTCCTCCACTTCATGGCAACGGCTCTCCTTTCGCCAGTTCATCATCGCGAAAAAACAATATCCCGTGTCCCGTTGCTTCCGGCACACCTGTCGGGGATCGGTCAGCAAATGCTTGAACGACTTACTAATACCAGCTTTTTTTTCTTACTCAAAGATAAAGATACACGTATGTGGACGGCAACGGGTCACGCCGCGTGCCCGGGGGGCTCATCGAGCACCTCCCGCACCTTTTCGGTCAGGGCGGCGGCGGAAAACGGCTTCTGGAGAAGGTGCCTTTCCGTATCCGAGATGCCGTAGAGGGAGACCACCTCGCCGGGGTAGCCCGTGATATAGAGGATTTTCATCCCAGGATAGCTCTTCAGGAGAATCTTCACCACGGCCGGCCCATCCATTCCGGGAAGGACGACATCCGCGATCACGAGATCGATATCCCCGGAATGCGCTGCGCAGACATCCATAGCCTCTTCCCCGCTCTTGGCCTTGAGCAGGGTGTATCCGAGTGAGCCGAGCACTTCCGTCAAGAGATCCAATACGTACCGGTTGTCTTCAACCACCAGGATGACCTCGGACCCGCCCCTGGCTCCGACCTTCTCGGGCCTCCGCGCTGCGGCTTCGGCAGGCTCCCTGCTCACGGGCAGAAAGACCTCGAAGGTCGTGCCCCTGCCTATCTCGCTTTTCAGGGAGATTCTTCCCCCGTTGTTCCTGACGATCCCATAGACTGTTGCCAGACCGAGCCCTGTTCCCTTGCCCGACTCCTTGGTGGTGAAGAACGGCTCGAATGCATGAGCCATGGTTTCCTCATCCATGCCCACCCCTGTGTCGCTTACCTCGAGTTTGATATAATCCCCGGGCACGAGGTCCACATGCATCTCTGCAGCGCTCTCGTCCAGGTGAACGCGACTCGTGCTGATGCTCAAGGTTCCGCCCTTCTTCATGGCGTCCCTCGCATTGAGCACGAGGTTCATGATGATCTGCTCCACGTGTCCCTGGTCGGCATATACATTTCCGATGTCTCTCTGAAGTCGGATCTTGAGCTCGACAGATTCTCCGATGAACTGCTTGAGCATGCTCTGCATGTTTTCCACCACGGTGTTCATATCGAGGGAACGGGGCTTGACGGTCTGTCTGCGGCTGAATGCCAGAAGCTGGCGGATCAGGGAGGACGCGGTGTTTTTTACATCCTTGATCTTGAGGATATTCGCACGAACCTGGTCGGGTTTGCCTATCCTGAGCAGCGCGAGTTCGCAGTATCCGTCGATGGCTGTCAGCAGATTGTTGAAATCGTGGGTAATCCCTCCCGCCAGGCGGCCGATCGCTTCCATCTTCTGTGAGCGGATCACCTCGGTTTCCAGGTTCTTCCGGTCGGTGATGTCCCTGCTCACGAACAGGACATGCTGTTTCCCCTCCAGCTCCATGAGCTCGACAGAAACGAGCATGACTCTCGATCCGCCGGTTTTGCTCCTGAATTTCACCTCGTGGTTCCTGACTCTGCCCTGCTCCCGGATCATTTCCATGACCTTCGCCCTTTCGGACGGGTCATACCAGATGCCGAGCTCGAGCGAGGTTCGGCCGATGACCTCATCACGGGTGTACCCGGTCATATGGAGAAACGACTCGTTCACGTCAAGGAAGATCCCGTCCTCATAGGTGGTGATGCTGACCGGATCTGGGATCGCCCGAAATATTTTCGAGAGCTTTTCCCGGCTCGCCTTGAGATCGTCCTCGGCCCTGGTGCGCACCTCGACCTCATGCTCGAGCGCTGTAATCGCCTGCGAGAGCTTCTCTGTATGCTCTTTCACCTCGGCCTCGAGATCTCGCTGCATCTTCAAGGTCTTTTCTTCGACGCTCTTCCGCTCGGTGATGTCCCATGCCGATGAGATGACCCCCTCAACGGCCCCTTCTTCGCTGACCAGTGGATAATACCGCAAGAGCATATACCTGGGCTCTGCGTCCCCAAATGAGAACCGGTCCTCGTATTCGGCTTCCTCTCCCGCAAGGGCCCTGTCCAGACGGACCTTCTCCTTTTCGCGGAAAATGTCTTCCCCCATGACCTCTTGCACCGGGTGTCCCACCACCTCTTCTCTGGTCTTGCGGTAAAAAGACAGATACGCATTGTTCACCGCCTGGTAGACATATCTGCGGTCTATGAGGGCCATGGGTTCGGCGATACGGGGCAGTATCGCCTCGTAGGAGCACATCCTGTCCAGTTTAGCCTGGTATTGATGGATCAGCTCGGTCAGATCGCGGAGCTCTTTGCGTGTTTCACGGTCGATCGGGTTCCCGGCCATGGCTTAAGTCCTTTTTTTCGGCAGATGAACGTATAAGGAAAAGATAGCAGGACATTGAGATGAATCAATACCACAGCTCCCCGTATCCCCCGGAGGGATCAGAGACAGCAGCGCTTCCGGACCCCGGGAAGGCGTACGGCATCCCTCTACGGCGGTGCGAGCTCTGAGATCAGTTCCCGCACGTCACCTGCATACTCCAGGCCCGCTCTCCTCCCGACGCCCGAGTAGAGGGTCTCCCCTCCCCTCTTTCCGGAGAGGCGCAGGGAGATGCTCGAATTGAGGGTCTCATTGATCCTGCCGGTCATCCCGCCTGTCCTCGGAGCCTTGAGACAGGCTCCTTCCTCCCTTTTGCCGCTGATCTCCATGCGAAGCTTCCTGTCTTCCACCTCGAGGGTGATGAGATCCTCGTCCACCTTCAGATGCCTTATCCCGGCACCGGTGTACGTGGTAAACCGGTGGACCTCTCCTCGGAAGTAAAATCCGAACAGATATCCGGTGAAATACCTGCCGAACCACGGTATTTTCGCGATAGAGCCGAAGAATGAGGCCTCGGGCTCGTCGAAATGGTTGCTCTGCATCCATATCCAGGAGCTCGGCATTGACGTACCCCAGTCCTTTTCGATATATCCTTTGCCGCCGGTAAAATCAGTGTGTACACCGTCTTTCTCACAATAACCCTCGATCGTATGGTTGAAGCTCAGCACGCCGTGATAGCACTCCATGCCCGGAACAAAGGCATACCATCCCATTGCACCAGGCGACAGCCACGTGACCGGCCATGGATGTATGGTGCGATAGTCGAGCTCGGCCCGGATGGATTCTCCGTCCTGGTCGATATCCAGCTGCACCCTGTTCATGGAAAAGCGGTTCCTCCCGATTTCGAGCCCGAACGTGTTCCTGTCTGCACGGAAATCGCTCAAGGGGTAGCGGACATAAGAGGATGTCCCGCCCCGCGCATCATAGAACTGCACGAAGGCATGGGCCTTTCTTCGATCACGGGGGAGAGATACGCCGGGTATCACGGCACAGGCCGCGGTTTCATCGCGGCTCACATGTTTGAAATACCAGCCTTCAAAATATCCGGTTTTCCGAAGGCTTCCCTGGAATACCTCCGGCCTCCACACGGAAAACATAGGTGCTCCCCGCCCACCCTTCATCGTTTGATATGAATGACGGACAGATGAAGGGGCATGGGAATCAGATATAACCTCATGCCGGAGGCAATCAAGAGCACCGGAAACTCCCAGTCGCGCATGCACAGGAACAGCGGAAGAGACAGGTGCCGGGGATATGTTCTCCGGCTGCCGAGAACGACCGGCGATTCAATTCGGGGTCATCCGCCCCCGGCGGCGAGATGAAGATCAGCGGTCACGCACGCCCCTGAGCAGCTAGAGGCGAGAAGCACGCTCTCCGGGCAGGCGGCTCAACCGCATGCATGAACCGGAGCCGGCACCGCTTCCGGAACTGACGCCCCATGCCGGTGCTTGCCCGTCAAGGATCGAGCAGGAACCGTCCTCCCCGTGCGCTTGCCGCTCACCAGAGGAGGATTGAAGACGCACACCAGGCGCATGTCCTCGGAAGTGCGGAGATAGTGTCTGTGGTTTTGGTCCAGTGCGTACATGGTCCCGGGCACAATGGGATAGACATGCCCTTCATCGACGGTTTCCTCCTCGTCCTTGCCCTCGATACAACGGGACACTTGCCGTTTTTTTGCGGGAATCATTTTTCTTATCGGGATCTTTCATCCGTTTCTCGATGATCCGGTCCGCCTGGTCGGAGTCGAGGCCGGCGGTTACGGCCCCGCGACGGGCAAGCACGCCGCGCGCTTCGCCGATCCGACCATCAGCCGCCTGGGCGTGCTCCAGGGCACCAAGAGCTACGTCATGCAGGACGCCGACGGCCAGATCGCGCTGACGCACAGCATCAGCGCTGGGCTGGATTATGCCAGCGTCGGGCCGGAACATGCCTGGCTGCGCGACCAGGGGCGCACCGAATACACCTACGCCACCGACGACGAAGCGATGGAAGGCGTCAAACTCCTCAGCCGCCTGGAAGGCATCATCCCAGCGCTGGAGAGCGCACACGCGGTGGCGCATCTCGTCAAGCTCGCCCCACAGATGGGCAAGGATGAGGTCATCCTCGTCAACCTCAGCGGTCGGGGCGACAAGGACCTCGGCGCCATCATAAAGGAGCTAGGCGTCCTATGACCGGTCTGGAACGCATCGAAGCCCTCTTTGACCATGCACGCGCCGAACGCCGCGCGGTCTTTATGCCCTACCACGCCATGGGCTACCCCGATCGCGCCGGCACGCTGGAAATCATCCGCACGCTGGGCGAAAACGGCGCCGAATTGTTCGAGATCGGCATCCCGCACAGCGACCCGCTGGCCGACGGCCCGACAATCCAGACCGCCACCTACACTGCGTTGACCCAGGGCACGACCGTGGCGGACTGTCTGGCGATGGTGCGCGAGTTGCGCGCCGCCGGCATGACGCAGCCCTTCTGCGCCATGACCTACTACAATCCGCTCTTTGCCTACGGGGTGGAGGCT
>ERZ1026792.1697-NODE-1697-length-13117-cov-2.540570_pt1 | contig 13117 bp, 8 predicted proteins | sample MGYA00520884_ERZ1026792 | MGnify/ENA primary metagenome ERZ1026792 (study PRJEB33270, sample SAMEA104284473) | anaerobic digester metagenome | biome: Anaerobic digester microbiome; feature: mesophilic sludge digester; material: Anaerobic digester biomass | place... | reverse complement strand
TCAGCGGGATTTACCTTTAGTTGTGGAGACTAAGCTGGGTGGCGCCCAGCCCGTGCGCAGCAAGATGTTCCTCCCCGCCCGCTTCGGGATCCAAGTGTTCGCCCCGGGCGGTAATGGCGGCGTCCACCGGGGCACCGTGTTCGATGTGTCGGCTGATCTACCGGAACTGGCGCAAACCCCGGTCACCGTGGTCTGCGCCGGCGCGAAGGCCATTCTCGACCTGCCGGCCACCCTGGAATGGCTGGAGACGCACGGCGTCACGGTGCTTGGCTATGGCACAGACCAATTCCCGGCTTTCTACAGCCGGGAAAGCGGTCTGACGGTAGATGCGCGCGTGGATTCACCGGCTGAGGTGGCTGCCATTGTAAGGGCAAAGCGGCAATTGGGGATGACGAGCGGGCTGTTGGTGTGCGTGCCGGTGCCGGCGGCCGCCGAACTACCAGCGCTGGCGGTCGAACCGTTTATTCAGCAGGCGCTGACTGAGGCGGATCAACGCGGTATCCGCGGCAAGGCGATCACCCCGTTCCTCCTGGCGCGTGTCAGCGAGTTGACCGGAGAGGCCAGTCTGCGCACCAACCTGGCGTTACTGGAGAACAATGCGCGCGTTGCGGCACAGATTGCCGTGGCCCTGACCGAGCGTTAGCGATTCATCGCGACGCTCAGCAGGGAGAGAGTGTCCGGACAAAAAAGAACCAGGGCAGAAGTCCCCCGCTCCTCTGCCCTGGCCGCAAACTCCCGAAAGAGCTTACATTGTTAGCATATACGCACTCGCACAAAAAGTCAATCAGGATTGCATAACAAACCCATAACAAATCGCCTGTTTTGGAGCCATTGTTACAGGTTTATTGCACGGCATCAGACGCTGGCAGCCGGTATGAACTGTGAAAGATCCACCGCGATCGGCTGCTCAGGCTGCTTGCTGAAAATCAGATCATCGCCGCCCGTCGTATCCACATCTACGTAGACCACATCACCGGTCTTGAATTCGCCTTTCAACAGGCTCTTGCTCAAGGGGCTTTCCACATAGCGTTGCAAAGCCCGGCGCAGCGGCCGCGCCCCAAACTGCGCGTCGAAGCCCTTCTCGGCCAACCAGCGCCGCGCGGCCAGGCTGAGATCAATGGTCAGGCCCTGTTCCACGAGGCGGGAGGCGATATCCTTGACCTGGATGTCCACAATGCGGATCACGTGCTCCAATTTCAACGGCTCGAAGATGATCACTTCATCAATACGATTCAGAAATTCGGGGCGGAAGGTCTGCTTCAGGCCGCGCTCGATCTGGTTGTGCAGTTCGCGCGTTTCGTTGGCATCGCCGGCTTCGCCGCCCGACCGGATGAAGCCTAAAGCGCCGCCCTTCTTGGCATACGCCGTACCGATGTTGGAGGTCATGATGATGACCGTGTTGCGGAAGTCCACCGTGCGGCCCTGGCCGTCGGTCAAGCGCCCATCCTCCAGGATCTGCAGCAGGGCGTTCCAAACCTCCGGGTGCGCCTTCTCGATTTCATCGAAGAGAATAACCCGGTAAGGACGCCGGCGCACTGCCTCTGTCAACTGCCCGCCTTCGTCGTACCCCACATAACCGGGCGGCGCACCAAGCAAGCGGCTGACCGTGTGCGCCTCGCGATACTCGCTCATGTCAATGCGCAGCAGAGCATCTTCGTCATCGAACATGAAGGCCGCCAACGCCTTGGCTAGTTCCGTCTTGCCCACACCGCTGGTACCCAGGAAGATGAAAGAACCAATCGGCCGGCGCGGGTCTTTGAGACCGCTGCGCGCACGCCGAATCGCATCAGCCACCGCGTTGATCGCTTCGTCCTGACCGATGATGCGCTCGTGCAGCACCTCTTCCATGCGCAACAGTTTTTGAGCCTCGGTTTCCAGCATTTGCGTCAACGGAATGCCAGTCCAACTGGCAATCACCTGTGCAATGTCCTCATCGCTGACCACCTCATCCAGGCCCGTCTCAGACCGCCAGGTGGCGCGCTCAACGGTAAACTCCTGCTCCAACTTCAGACGCTCGGCTTTATACGTGGCCGCGCGCTCGTAATCGCGGGCTGCCCAGGCGGCCTCTTCATCGGCGGTCAGCTTTTGCAGGCTGCCCTTCCTCTCTTTGAGGCCGTCCGGCATGGTGTACAGTGCCACCCGCAGTTTGGCTGCCGCCTCATCCATCAGGTCAATGGCCTTGTCTGGCAGTTTGCGGTCGGCCACGTAACGATGCGACAGCCGCGCGGCTGCAACCAGGGCTTTGTCGTCAATGGTCACTTTGTGGTGCGCCTCGTAGCGATCACGCAGGCCGTGCAGGATGCTGATCGTATCCTCGACGCTCGGTTCTTCGACCCAAATGGGGGAGAAACGCCGTTCCAGGGCGCTATCCTTCTCGATGTACTGGCGGTACTCGTCTGGCGTCGTGGCGCCAACGCAGCGCAATTCACCGCGAGCCAGGGCCGGCTTCATCATGTTGCTGGCATCCATCGCACCCGACGCGGCGCCCGCACCCACCACGGTGTGGATTTCGTCAATGAACAGGATGATTTCACCTTCGGCGCGCTGCACTTCTTCGATCGTCGCCTTCAGGCGCTCCTCGAACTCGCCGCGAAAACGAGTCCCGGCCACCATGGCGCCCAGGTCAAGCGAAAGCACGCGCTTGCCCATGAGAATTTCTGGCACCTCATCGGTGGCGATCTTCTGTGCCAGGCCTTCGACAATGGCGGTTTTACCCACGCCGGCCTCACCGATGAGCACGGGGTTGTTCTTGGTGCGGCGGCTGAGCACCTGAATCACGCGCAGAATTTCGGCGTCGCGCCCGATCACAGGATCGAGCTTACCCTCAGTAGCCAGCTTGGTCAGGTCGCGGCTGAATTTCTCCAACGTGCGATAACGGCTATCGGTGGCCTGGCTGGTGATCCGTTGTCCCCCGCGCAGTTGCTCAACCGCCTGGCTGATCCTGTCCCTGGTGATACCATGTTCTTTCAGGATGCGAGCCGTCGGCGTATTGCGCTCGGCCGAGATGGCCAGGAAGAGGTGTTCCGTTGAAACAAACTCGTCCTTCATCCGGCTGGCCTCTTCATTGGCTGTATCGGTCACCCGCTTGAGTCGCGGGGTGATGAACACCTGTGAGACTCCCCCGCCATAGGGCGCGTTCGTCAGCCGGGGCGCTGTTTGCAGCACTTCGTCCAGCTTGGCCGCAACCACGCTGGGCGGCACCGCCAGGCGATCCAAAATCTGCGGCACCATGCCGTTGGCCTGCTCGACCAGGGCCAGGAAGAGGTGCTCGGTGTCTACCTGGGTGTGTTGATAGCGCTGCAGAATTTCATACGCACGCATCGCCGCATCCTGCGCGCGGTCGGTAAAACGATCGAATCGCATCATATGTCTAAAACCACAAGCCTCTGTTTCTTAATTTGTCAGCGTTATCGCGCCGCGATGAAAAACGCTGTGTAGCGCGTGTTCCCATCGTCTCCATCTCTAACGGAACGCTAACACAGGGTTGTTGACAGCAGAGACACAAAGAACACAGGGCCGAAATCAGCTCGCATTCTTTGTGCCTCTGCCGAGCGGGCAATCAGTCGGGCCGTGCCCAGGTCATGGCTGACCTGGGGCGGCCGTCATCAGTTAGGGCGGTCAATAGCGCAACAGCGCGCCGATGTTTCCGAGGAGAGAGAGATTGGGAGAATCGTCGCCGCTGACAACCACCACACTATTGCCAGCCTCCAGGGTGCGACGCACCAGGGTGTTGATGACATCAGGCACCGGCAGCATGGGGCCGCCACAGAAGTCGCACGTGGCGGCTGTGACTATCGAGATGTAACTGCAATTCTGACACCGATAGGCCGGCGCCTCGTAGCCCTCCGTCATCACCAACTGCATCACCCGGCCATCCTGCAGCGCAGTCACCGTGTCCGCCAGCCCCATGACGGCCGGGCCGCCCTTACTGGCGGTGGTCACAACCTGTTCGACCAGGGCACGCTCGCGCGCCACGGCCACCTGGCGAGCCACATTCAGAGCCAACTCGCCGATTTCGGCCGCGCTGGCGTTCGCGTCCACATTGAACGTGCCCACCACGCGCTCTTGCCACGCCCGGGGCAGTTGGCTGCGGAACAGCGACACATTATCGTCGGTCCCGGCCACCATGATGCGTTTGCAGCTACTCTCGAAGAAATGGATGGCCTCCTCGACGGCATCCTTGACATTGCGCTCGACCGTTTCTTCGGCGGCGCGCTGGAAACGCGCGGCGGAGCGACCACCGGCCCGATGATGCTTGACGTCCTCGCCCAACATACCGCTGACATCTTCCAGGGTTCCCATGTAAAACAGGAAGAGACGCACACCCTCATGGTCCACAACGGCCACACCGTGACGGGCATAGTTGTCCACAAGATTGCTCAGGGGTTTGATGTACGGACGAGGGTTGACGAATACACTGTCCTCGATTGGCACAAAGAGTGGGTAGGCCCGCCAGAAACCATCGGCCTGACAACTGAAGCAGGCGACCCCGCGGCCGTGCCAGTTGTACTCAAAGTCAAAGTAGCGCAGCACACGCTGCAGGTCAGCGCTGCTTGCCTGATCGTCCACAGAGGCAAGCAAACGCCGCAGCGCCAACTTATACTTCTCGACGGTGCGACGGTGCGGGTCCACATTGAGGTAGAGGCTCAGGACCGGCCCCTTCTTTCCCATCATCTCAACCAATTCTTGCAGTTCAGTATCGCGAATCATATATTCCCTCGATTCTGTCGTGCGCGCCTTCGCCATCCCTACGGAATGACCAGGCGCTGACCTTCGTAGATCTTGCTGGCGTCACTGATCCCATTGGCTTGGGCAATGGCGGCGGTGCTCACACCATAACGGGCGGCGATCTGTGAAAGGGTGTCGCCACGGCGCACTATGTAGATGCGCTCGCCGCCACTGCTGCCACCACTGCTGCTACTGCCGCCGGAGCTGCCGGGAACCTTGATGACCTGGCCGGGATGAATGAGGTTCGGGTTGGAAATACTGTTGATGCGCTGCAACTCGGCCACGGTCGTGTTATAGCGGGCCGCAATCGAACCGAGCGTTTCGCCCCGCTGCACGGTGTGCGTGCCATACGGCTGCGTGCTCACATCGGCCGGCTGCTTGCCCGGAATCTTGATCACCTGACCGGCGCGAATGTCACCCGCATCCTTGAGGTTGTTGAGGGCCATCAGGGTGTTGACTTCGGTGCCAAATCGTGTAGCAATGTCGGTCAAGGTGTCGCCGTCCTTGATCACATACGACCAGGTGTCGGCCGGGGCGGGGAGGGTGGCGATGACCGAGGGTGGCGGTGTAACCACGGCCACACCGCCATCAGGCGCAGGCTGCGTGGCAGGTACCGCGGCCTGACCGCCGGTCGTTCCGCCAAGGGGACTGGTGTTGGGTGCGGGCTGCAGACCGCCCACGGACGGCGTCTGCGTCCAGGTTGCTTCCTGATTGGCCACGGGCCGGTCACGCGTGCAACCGAGCAGCGCGGCAGCCATGAGCAGCAAGCTCAGCGCCACCAATAGTGTCAAGCGAAGTCGTTGTGGATGCATCATGTTTCCTCATTCTCCCTTCAATGGGTGCCTTCTCCCGATTCGTCCACGGTGGACAGTTCCGCTCTTGCCATTCTCCCTGAGAATGGCTGTGCAAACCACTGTCCGAGCCTGCACCGGAGATTACCACGCCTTGGGGACAGCGTCAAGTCACTTCGGCGGCGGATCAGATGACGCCGAGCTGCTTGCCAACCGTGCCGAAAATATCCAGCGCCTGCACCAGGTCGGCCTGGCTGTGGCTGGCGCTGATCATGACGCGGATGCGCGCCTGGCCACGCGCCACGGTGGGAAAGCCGATGGCCATGGCAAACAGGCCATGTGCGAAGAGCGTGCGACTGAACTGCTGTGCTAACGGCGCCTCGCCCAGCATGACGGGCGTGATGGGGGTCTGGCTGCGGCCGGTATCGAAGCCCAGGCGTTGCATCTCGGCCTTGAAGAAGCGCGCATTGCTCCACAGACGGTCCACCAGCTCGGTGGATTGCTCAAGCAGGTCCACAGCAGCCAGGCAGGCCGCGGTGTCGGCCGGCGTGACCGCACTGGAAAAGAGGAACGGTCGCGCCTTCTGGCGCACAAAGTCAATGACGGTCTTCTTGCCGGCAATCACGCCGCCTACGACGCCAAAAGCCTTGGACAAAGTTCCCACTTCGACATCGAGTCTGCCATGCAGGCCGAAATGATCCACGATGCCGCGCCCGCCGCGCCCCAAAACCCCTTCGCCGTGCGCGTCGTCCACCATCGTCATCACGCCCTGGCGCGCGGCCACGGCGTAGAGATCAGCGAGCGGGGCAATGTCGCCATCCATGGAAAAGACGCCATCGCTGATCAACAGGCCGCGGCGAAAGTTGGGCAAGTTTTCCTGGATGACACGTTCGGCATCTGCCGCGTCGCCATGGGCATAGGGCACGATCTTGGCGCCCGACAAACGGCAGCCATCAATGATAGAGGCGTGATTGAGGCGATCGGAGAAAATGACATCCTCCTTGCCCACCAGCGGCGCGATGACCGCTTGATTGGCGCAGAAGCCAGACTGCACGTAGAGCGCATCTTCCACGCCTTTGAACTGGGCCAGGCGTTTTTCTAACTGCACATGCAGCGCCGTGGTGCCGGCAATCGAGCGCACCGCGGCCGGGCCGACACCCCACTCGGCTATGGCGGCCTGCGCCGCCTGGCGCAGCGCCGCATGATTGGCCAGCCCCAGGTAGTCATTGGTACACATATTGAGCACGCGCTGACCATCCACCACCATCCACGGCCCCACAGCGGAGCCAATGGTGCGCAAATTGATCAACAAACCCTGCCGTTCGAGACTCGCAACCTCTTCAGCAATCCAAGCCAATTGCTCGGCCATGATCTATTCCTCCTTGTTCATCTGTTGGCCGTCCGGAAACATGATCACCTTACCGCTCTGCCCGCTCTGCATGACGCTCAGCGCATCCTGGAAATCATCCAGGGCAAAACGATGGGTGATGATGGGTGCCAGGTCCACCGCGCCGGACCGCAACAAGCCACGCATCTGGTACCAGGTTTGCCAGAGCCGGCGGCCCACAATGCCGTAGACGGTGGCCCCCTTGAAGATGATGTGGTTATTGAGGTCGAAGCCGATGGCCGCCGGCGCCAGCCCCAACAGGGCCGCCTCGCCGCCATCACGCAGCGCATGGAAGCCCTGATCCAGTGCGGACGCGGCCCCTGACATTTCCAGCAGCACGTCCACGCCTTCGCCGTCGGTCAGGGCCATGATCGCAGCTACCGGGTCGGTTTCGCTGACATTGTAAGCCTCGTGCGCGCCCATGCGCTGTGCCAGGCGCAGGCGATAGGGGGAGATGTCGGTGGCGAAAATCTGGCGGGCGCCGGCCGCTTTGCACACCGCGATCGTCATCAGGCCCACCGGCCCGCAGCCGGAGACGAGCACCTTGCGCGCCGTCACATCGGTGGCAAACGCGGTGTGGACAGCGTTGCCAAAGTTCTCCTGCAAGCTGGCAATTTCCACCGGCATGTCTGGTGGGTTCAGCCACAGGTTGAACTCCGGCATGGCGATGTATTCAGCCCAGCAGCCATCGCGACCGACGCCAATGATCCGGGTGTTTTTGCAGATATGTCCGTTGCCAGTGCGACACTGCGCGCAGGTCTGACAGGTGATATGGCTTTCGGCCGAGACAAAATCGCCCACCTTCACCTGGGTCACTTCACTGCCCACCTCCACTACTTCGCCGCAAAATTCGTGGCCAACCACGATGGGCGGGTTGATATGCGCCCGCGCCCAGGGGTCCCACTTGAAGATGTGCAGATCGGTGCCACAGATAGATGTGGCCTTGACTTGGATGAGGGCGTCATGGGAGCCGATCCGGGGAATGTCAACCAGGGCCATCTCCAAACCAGGGGAACGTTCGGGTTTGATCACGGCCCGCATCTTGCCACTGTGGGTCATAGGAAGCCTCTCCTTTGAGGTTAGTCAGGGCGAAGTTGGCTCCGCCAGGTGAATCTTACTGCTTCTGATTACTACGGACTGTCAGCACGGCTTGGGAGATCGTTCATCCTTGTGCTACTGAAATCATAACACGGGTTATGCCGTCCGTCAAGGGTCGTCATAACCGCCAGGCGCACCGCGCCATCTTCGTGTAATCTTCATGATTTTCACATCCAATCTTGATAGGTGTTATGATATACTGCAAGCGGGAATAGACTTCACTTTTTCGCCTAAGGAAATAGGCGCAATTCGTGCCCGCTTGCAGTAATAATGAATGCAAAGCAGATATTACCCTCAACAGGAGCGCCGCACTATGAACCGTCGAATTCTGATTGTAGACGACGACAAGAAAACCGTTGACCTGATTCGAATGTACCTGGAAAAAGACGGCTACCGTGTGCTGACGGCCAACGACGGGCAGCAGGCACTGCTCGCCGCACGGCACAAACGGCCCAATCTCGTCATCCTCGACCTGATGCTGCCCACCGTGGATGGCCTGGACGTGTGCCGCATCTTGCGCAGCGAATCGAAAGTCCCCATCATTATGCTCACCGCCAAATCCACCGAACACGACAAGCTGGTCGGGCTTGACCTGGGCGCCGATGATTATGTCACCAAGCCGTTCAGTCCGCGTGAATTGTTGGCGCGGGTGCGTGCGGTTCTGCGCCGCTTGAGCGAAAACGAAGCACGTGAGGTAGATGAAGTGCGCTTCGGCGACCTGCTGGTCAACTTCGTGCGCCATGAGGTGCGCCTGCGGGGAGAGCTTATTCGCCTGACACCCAAAGAGTTCAAGGTGCTGGAGATACTCATCATGGAGCCAGGGCGCGCCTTCAGTCGCCTGGAGCTGCTGGAGCAGGCCTTTGGCTACGATTACGATGGCCTGGAACGCACCGTAGATGTACACGTCATGAACTTGCGCCGCAAGATCGAAGCAAATCTGGAACAGCCCATCTACGTGCAGACCGTGTACGGAATTGGCTATAAGTTCGCCTTCGCGGGAGGTAACGATGTCCAATAGTCTGCGCTTGCGCTTGCCGCCGCACACTCTGCCGCCAGGCAATGCCCCGCTCGTTTCGATGTTCAACAGTCTGCGCTTTCGTCTGCTCCTGATGCTGGCTGTGGTCGTGGTGGTGACGATCGGCATCGCCGCGCTGGTCGGCGGTTGGGCCATTACCAACCAGTTCGAGAGCTATGTCAACATGGGCGGCACGATGAGCATACGCTGTTTCGATGTGGCCGTCGCCGCCGGTACGCGTGTCGGTGAGGATGTCTTCATCCGCTCGGTCAATCGCACCCTGCTCACAGCCATCGTGGCCGCCGGCGTCATGGCCGTCCTTCTCACCCTGGCCTTTACGCGCCGCATCCTGGGGCCTGTCAGCGCGCTGACTAAAGCGGTGCGTCGCCTGGAGGCCGGCGATTTGCGCCAACGCGTGAAGGTGGAGAGTACGGACGAACTGGGCGCGCTGGCGCATGCCTTCAACGCGATGGCCGACGGACTGGCGCGCACCGAGCAACTGCGGCGCCACCTGGTGACCGATGTCGCACATGAGCTGCGCACGCCGCTGACCAACATTCGGGGTTACATCGAAGCCCTGCAGGATGGCGTGGCCGATCCAAGCCCGATCGTGCTCGACTCCATCCATGAAGAGGCCATGCTCCTCAATCGCCTGGTGGAGGATTTGCAGGAACTGGCCCTGGTGGAGGCCGGCCAACTTAAGTTGGTGTGCCAGGCCGTAGCGCCAGACGATCTCATTCTGCGCGCGGTCACTTCCGTGCAACCGGCCGCCGTCGCCAAGCAGATCAAGATCGCGGCGGACCTGCCGGAGACCTTGCCGCCCGTCTACGCCGATCGCGAACGGATTGGGCAGGTGCTGCATAACCTGCTGGACAACGCCATCACCCACACCACCGCGCAGGGAGAGGTCACCGTCAGCGCGCGCGTCAGTGGCCCGGAGATAGAGATTGATGTGCGTGATACCGGCGCGGGAATTGCTTATCAGGACCTACCCAATGTTTTCGAGCGTTTCTATCGAGCCGATCGTTCACGGGCGCGCGACACGGGTGGCTTTGGACTGGGTCTGGCCATCGTCAAACAGTTGGTGGAGGCCCATGGTGGCCGTGTCTGGGTGCGCAGCACAGTGGGCGTTGGTTCCACGTTTCTCTTTACCTTGCCCATCGCCTCGTCAGTCGAAACGGGTTGACACTGGCCGGTTGGCTGCGGCTTCCTACGGCGCACATGAGGCTCCGTGACGAATATCGGGGCGTTGGCGTCCAAGTGTCTGAAATTGAAAATTCAGATAGCCAGTAGGGAGAAACATTCATGAAAAATAAATGGTTGATGGGGATTATTGTGGCGGCGGTCGTCATTGGGAGCGGCGTCGTGATCCTGGGACGCGGCGCCGGGCAACAGACGCCGTCCCTGGAAGCCGCGCCCATCGCTCAACAGACGACGAGCGCCATTGTGGCCGAGGGCCGCGTCGTGCCGGTGCAGTCGGCCGGGCTGAGTTTCGCCGCGAGTGGGATTGTGGCCGAGGTGTTGGTAAAGGAGGGCGACGTGGTGTCAGCCAATCAGGCGCTGCTACGGCTGAACGGAGCGCGGGCGCAGGCCAACGTCGCGCAGGCCCAGGCCAGCTTGAGCCGGGCCGAGGCACGTTTGGCCGAATTGAAGGCCGGCCCCCGCGCACCGGAAATTGCGTCGGTGGCCGCGGCGCTGGACGCGGCGAGCGCGCAGTTAGCGCGCATTCAGGCGCCGGCACGCGCAGAAGACCTGGCCGCGGCCCAAGCCGAACTGACGGCTGCGCGCGCCACCCTGCAGAAGGTTCTGGAAGGCTCCAGTCAGAAGCAGTTGATTGCAGCCGCAGCAGAACTGGCCAATGCAGAAGCGGCCGTGCGCCAGGCGCAAGCGGCGTATGACCGGGTGCAGGGCGATCCCAACATCGGCGCACGACCGGAAGCGTTGCAGCTTCAACAGGCGACTAATAATTACAATGCGGCCGCGGCGCGCTATGAAGATTTGAAGCAGGGCGCCAGCGCCGCGGACATTGCCCAGGCGCGCGCCCAGATGCAGCGGGCGCAGGCAACGTTGGACAAAGTAAAGGTGCCGGCGCGAGCCGAGGACATTGCCGCAGCCCAGGCCGATGTGCGGCGGGCGCAGGCGCAGCTTGACTTGATCGAAGCGGGGACGCGGCCAGAGGTCGTGGCCGCGGCGGCCGCCGATGTGGAAGCCGCCCGCGCCGGGCTTGACCAAGCCCAGGCCGCGCTGGCCGACACCGAACTGCGGGCGCCGTTTGCCGGCGCCGTGGCGGTGTTGAGCGCCAAAGTGGGCGAGAATGTCGCGCCTGGCGTGGTGGCCGTGCAACTGGCCGACCTGAGCGCCTGGCAGATCGAGACCGAGGACCTGACCGAGATCGCGGTGGTCAAGGTGAGCGCGGGCGACACGGTCAAGCTAACCTTCGATGCCATTCCTGACCTGGAAATGACGGGTAAGGTGTTGACGATCGGCGCGCTTGGCGTCAGCAAACAAGGCGACATCACTTACAAGGTGGTCGTTGCGCCAGAGAAGAGCGATTCCCGCCTGCGCTGGAACATGACCGCGTCAGTCACGCTGAGCAAGTAATCTCCTGAAGGAATTCTCACACAAGACACAAAGATACAAAGAAGACAATTTGCATCTCGATGTCTCTATGTTCCTGTGTGAGACATTCGATCCGGAATGTCCAGATTCTTGGTAACTGCTCACCCTGCAGACCGATTTGAACAGGATGAACAGGATGTACAGGATTCTTGCTCTGTGGTGTGCAAAACTATCGGCACAAGAGTGTAACTGCTCACCCTGCAAGTTGATTTGACCAGGATGAACAGGATTCTTGCTCTGTGGCGTGCAAAACTACCGCCACGAGAGTTCGAATATCCTGTCAATCCTGTGAATCCTGTCTGAATTCCAGGCAGGCTGAGCAGTTACGATTCTTGCAGGAATCTACGAAACGCCGATCGTCTCGCCGCGCTCGCTCACAAGCACCTTGTCCACGCGCCGGCCATCCATATCAACCACTTCGAACTCGCAGTTTTCCCAGGTAAAGCGGTCGCCGGCGCTGGGGATATGACCGAGCTGGCGCATGATGAAACCGGCCACGGTCAGGTAATCGCCGGCGCCGGGCAGATCATCCAGGTCGAGCAGTTCCTGCATCTCGTCCACCGGCAGCGCGCCGTCGAGGAGCCAGGAGCCATCCAGCCGGCGCACCGCCTCGGTTGGTTGGGCCTCGTCCGAAATGTCGCCCACGATGGCCTGCAGGATATCTTCGAGGGTCACCAGGCCGGACACGCCGCCGTACTCATCCAGAATCAGCGCCATCTGGCTGCGCGCCCGCTTGAGGATTTCCAGGACACGCAGCGCGGGGGTGCTTTCAGGCACCAGCAGCGGCGGCTGCAGCACCGATTCGAGCGACAGACTGTCACCGCGGCCCGCGCTGGTCAGCAGGTCACGGGCGCGCACCACGCCGGCGATGGCATCGAGCGCGCCGCGGGCCACGGGAAAACGCGTGAAGGTAGTCGTAGTGATCTTGCGCCAGACCTCTGCCGGGTCGTCGTCGAGGTCCAGCCAGACGATGTCCGGCCGCGGGGTCATCAGCGTGGCTGCGGTGCGGTCACCCAGGCGCAGGGTGCGGCGCATGATGTTCTGCTCGGCCGCGTCGAAAACGCCGGCCGCGGTGCCTTGTGCGATCAGCACTTTGAGTTCATCCTCGGTGACAGGCGCATCCTTGATGTCAGTTATGCCAAACAGGCGCAGGACCAGGGAAGCAGAGAAACTCAAGAAACGCACGGCCGGAGAGGCCCATCGCGACAGCACGCGCATCGGTGGCGCCACCAGGCTGGCCAGGCGCTCTGGATTGTAGAGCGCCAGACGCTTGGGCGCCAGTTCGCCCAACACCAGCGAAACGTAAGCCACGATGATGACCACAATCACCAGGCTCAGCGCCTGGCTGTAGGGCGCTAGGAGCGGCGCCCGTTCTAGAAGAGTCACCAACTGGCCGGCCAGGGTTGCCTCGCCAAAAGCGCCGGCCAGGATGCCCACCAGGGTGATGCCAATCTGCACGGTGGAGAGAAAGGCCATCGG
>ERZ1026792.1688-NODE-1688-length-13168-cov-2.773944_pt1 | contig 13168 bp, 18 predicted proteins | sample MGYA00520884_ERZ1026792 | MGnify/ENA primary metagenome ERZ1026792 (study PRJEB33270, sample SAMEA104284473) | anaerobic digester metagenome | biome: Anaerobic digester microbiome; feature: mesophilic sludge digester; material: Anaerobic digester biomass... | reverse complement strand
GCGATACCGCTTTCACTCCACGATTGGCACGGCGACTGGAATTACACCATCAGCCATACACCCCAACCGTCTAATTAATCCCGCGGCGGGCCCTAACGTTGACTTGCCAGCCTGCGAGGGCCCTGAGACGATCACTCCAGTATTGCATCGAAGGGCAGCTCCGGAATGGCTGAATGCAAGCCGGGGAGCCGTGACAGCACTGAGTTCAGGGTTCGAATCCCCTGGTCGCCCCACTACAACCCAGGGGAAGACTGGGGTGGAGCAATCCGGAGGGTCGGCTGGAAGACCGCCGGTGCGACTTCATCGGTCGCTCTGGATACTTTGGGTTTCCTGTCGTGCCGACGCGCGCTCGACGGGGGAGTCGCTGGGCGACAGGCGGCTGCAGGGTTCAGATGAGCGCGGCCGGCGTTGCCCATCGGGCGCCGAGAACCGCCTCAGGCCTTGATGCCTGTCAACCTGGGGGGACCTCCAGAGGTGCCCCGGGCCCAGTGGTGCGGCGTGCCCACGAACCCGGCCCAGGTCACACACTTCGTCCAGCCCGAACCGTTCGGCACGCGCCGCATACCCGGCCAAGTGTGGCGCCGCTGGCCAAGTTCGCAGCGTCTCATAACGCTCATCGGTCCGAACCTCCGCCCTTTTTTAGGTGTCTCAAATACAGTCGTTTGTGAACACCAGCGCTGCCGACCGTTGAAACGGGCAAGACCGGGCTGGGTGGCGTCTCAGAACTCGTGTGCAGAATCAACGTCTCATCGGCCCATCTGAGCGCCGTTATTGAGATGGTCCCCTGATGGGCGGGTCACCTTCTCGATATGCGCAGGTCTCGATGGCCGATCGAGACGCTTCCATGCAGATCGATGCGCTGACCGCTACCGGCTGCGCCGTGGTGACGGATAATGCCTACCGAATGATCCGCTCCATGAGGCCTCGCCCGGGCACACGGGCCTGATACCGATGAGCATCACCGCACCAAGAACACCCAGGCCGACCCCTAAAACTCCCCTGTTCCCTTAGTGCCTGTCCGGTATGTCACCAGAGGCGTGCCCAGGTGATTGCTTGAGGGCTGTTCGGTGTTGGGTGGAGTCGGGCGAGCATCATGGCGATTGAGGCGACCTTGATCCAGGTTTCGGCGGCGATGGTGGTGTGTTCGAGATCCCGTTTTCCAAGCCGCCGGTAGGCGGACAGCCAAGCGAGCGATCGTTCGACGATCCACCGGTGCTTGACCGGGATGAACGTGTTGCGGGACGGGTTCTTGACGATCACGATCTTCAACCTGAGCCGTTCGGCTCGCTTGGCGAGGCCTTGGTAGCCGGAATCGGCGCGGACGATGCCGAGCATCGAGTTCGTCAGGCGGGCTTTTCGGAGGAGCTGGTGGCCGCCGGCGATGTCGGAGACGTACGCGGAGGTGACGAGCACGGCGATGAGGAGACCGAGACTGTCAACGATGATATGGCGTTTTCGGCCTCTGATCTTCTTTCCGGCGTCGTAGCCGACCTCCTCTGCACGTCCGGCGTTGGGGACGCTTTGTGCGTCGATGACCGCTGCCCCTGGGCCAGGATCGTGGCCTGATTGGGCGCGGGCGGCGTTGTGGAGGCGTTGGTGAACGGTGTCCCAGGTGCCGTCCTCGCGCCAGGCCACGAAGCAGTCGTTGACAGTGGAGCGAGGTGGGAACTCCGATGGCAGGTAGCGCCATTGGCAGCCGGTTCGGGCTTGGTAGAGGATCGCGTTGACGATGAGCCGTCGAGAGTGAACGTGAGGTCGGCCCATGGTCGACGTTGTTCGAACAGGTCGGCGACGGCCTCCCATTGTTCGTCGGTGAGATCAGAGGGGTAGGTGCGTTCGTCCGCCATCCCGATAGTTCACTCTACGCGCGATTCATTCGCGCGGATGGTGACCATGAGTGGCCGTCACTCACATACCGGACAGACGCTAAGGAGCGCGTCGAGCACGAGGCCCTCGACGCGCCTGGCGGCCACGGGGTGCCGGGTGAGGGCCGTCGGTTGGCGCAGCTCCTCGACCAGGAGCCTCAGCACGGGGTCCCACGACTTGCCCAGCGGCGTACGCAGGTCGAGGTCGAACGCGAGCTCCAGGGGTTCGGTGAGCGGGTGGCCGAGGAGATGCTCGAGCTCGGCCTCGAGCGCGGTGGTGTCGTCACTGAACATGTAGATTGGTAGGTACTTCGCCATCTGTGCTCCTCCCTGACGGTTGGTTTGACCTTGCGAAAACGGGTGCAACTCGGCCCGGCGGACCTCGCCGCGGGCCGCACGGATCTGCTCGATCATCGACATTCCTCTTCCAGGATCAACCTTGGGGAAACTACCGCTGCCGTCGTTGGCGCGCGACTTCAAATACGAGCACGGTCGCCGCCATCGCCACATTGAGGCTCTCCGCCGGGCCGGCGTGCGGGATCGTCACCCAGCCGTCGACGGGCGCATCGTCGGGCACCCCGTGGGCCTCGTTGCCCACGACGATCGCCACCGGCGAGATGAGGTCGGTGTCCGTGTAGGCCGAACCCTGGTGCGAGGACGTGGCCAGGGCGCGCAGGCCGGCGGCCCGCACGTGCGCCAGATCGGCCCCGACCACGGGCATCCGGAACAGCGAGCCGGCCGTGGCCCGCACGACCTTGGGGTTGAACGGGTCGACCGAGCCGGGCGTGAACACCACGGCCTGTGCACCGGCGGCCTCTGCCGAGCGGATGATGGTGCCGGCGTTGCCCGGGTCGGCGAGTTGGTGGGCAACCATCACGAAGTCGGCGCCGGTGGGCAGCACGGCGATGCGTTGGCGCACCACCGCGAGCACCGGTTGCGGCGCTTCAGTGGTGGCCACGCGCTCGATCACGTTGGGGGCCAACTCGAACACCGCCGTCGCCGAGCCCGCCTGGCCCACCGCTACGGCGCGAGCGCCCGGCGCGACGAACTGCGCCTCGATCTCCCACCCGGCAGCCGCGGCTTGTGCGACCAGGGATGGACCTTCGACGACGAAGACACCTTCCTCGGAACGCGCACTGCGGCGCCCCAGGAGGCGCCGCAGTCGTTGAACCTTTGGGTTCGAAAAGGTGAGCTGGTCGCTCAGAGAGCAGCCTTGTTGTCCAGCGCGGCCTTGGCCGCGTGGACCAGTGCGGTGAACGCCGCCGCGTCGGTGATGGCCAGGTCGCTCATCACCTTGCGATCGACCTCGATGCCAGCGGCGTTGAGCCCGGCGATGAACCGGCTGTAGCTGATGTCGTTGAGGCGGCACGCAGCGTTGATGCGCTGGATCCAGAGGCGGCGGAACTCGCCCTTCTTGGCCCGGCGGTCGCGAAACGCGTACTGACCGCTCTTCATCACCTGTTCGTTGGCCGCACGCACGGAGCGGCTCTTGTTGCCGTAGTAACCCTTCGCCCGCTCGAGCACCTGCTTGCGATGCTTCTTCGAGCCGACTGCGCGCTTTACACGAGCCATAGTTGTATCTCCTTCTTCTCGTTCAAGTTCTTCAAGACGACGATGTCAGTGCGAGTGGGATCAGCGCTTGGCGAGCAGGCGCTTGATCTTCTTCGCATCGCCGGGGTGGACGTCGACCTGGCCGTCGAGGCGGCGGGTGCGGGTGGACGGCTTCTTCTCGAACAGGTGCTGCCTGTTCTGCTGCAGACGGCGCAGCTTGCCGGTGCCGGTGGTCTTGAACCGCTTGGCAGCGGTCTTGCTGGTCTTCATCTTGGGCATGGTGGTTTTCCTGTGTGTCTGGCGGTGGCACCGCCGGGCTATGCGTCGATCTGATTCAGGCGGGGTCTGGCTCGGGTGCTGTCTCGGGCTCGGCTGCTGCTGCCGTTGCGGGCTCGATGGTCTCTTCCACTTCGACGATCGATTCCGTGTCGGGCACTGCGGCCGGCTCGGCAACCACCTCTGTGGGAGGTGCTTGCGGGCTGGTGAGGTCGTCGTCGCCAGCGTGAGGTTTGCTCTCACTCGGCTTCTTCGGCACCACCTTCTTCTCGGGCGCCAGGACCATGGTCATGTTGCGCCCTTCGAGCCGTGCTTGGGTTTCGACCTTGGCGGTCGGCCCCAGTTGTTCGAGCACCGCGTCGAGGATTCGTGAACCGAGCTCCGGGTGCGCCATTTCGCGCCCACGGAACTGCAGTGTCACCTTCACCTTGTGGCCGTCTGCAAGGAAGTCGTGCATGTGGCGCACCTTGGTGTCGAAGTCGCCCTTACCGATCTTGGGGCGGAACTTCACTTCCTTGATCGATACGTGCACGGTCTTCTTGCGTGACTCTTTGGCCTTCTGGCTTTCCTCGTAGCGGAACTTGCCGTAGTCCATGATCCGGCACACTGGCGGATTCGCCATCGGCGCGACTTCGACGAGATCGAGGTCGGCCTGGCGGGCCAGCGAGAGCGCGTCCGGAAGGGCTTTGATGCCCAGCTGGTTGCCGTCGGCTCCGATGAGTCGGACCTCTCGGGCACGGATGCGCTCGTTGTACCGGTGTTCTGGTGTCTGCGGCGGTGCTATGGCTGCTCACTCCTGTGCAATGGGTGTGTCCCCTCCTGTGTTGGTGATGCGAAAGCCACCGAACACGACGGGGCACACCGCACCAGGCGGCATGCTACGCAATGCGTGTGACCCGGACGCACCTGCGAGACCCGCTGCGCGAACGCAATGGGCGGTGGCCGGGTGGGGATGACCGCGGACGGCACCCCACTTCGCCTCAGTTGTCAGCCCGGTAGGGTACCAAACGTGACCGACAACGACGCAGAACTCGACGAATCCGTGCTCGACGAGGCGCAGCAGGCCATGTACGACGCCCGCAATCGACTGGCCGACGTCCCCGCGGAAGTGGTGGTGTCGAACCACGTGATGGGTCTCTACGAGCTGGCTGCCATCCATCTCAGCGCCGAGCCACCCGCCTTGCACGAGGCAGCACTGGCCATCGACGCGGTCGGCTGCCTGGTGGAAGGCCTCGGCGAGCGGCTGGGCGCCGATGCCGAGACGCTCGCCAATGCGCTCTCCAACATTCGCCTCGCCTTCGTGCAGATCAAGAGCGCGAGCGGCTGAAGCGTCCGGTGGGCGCCCGTCGCACTCGGCCGTCGGTCACCGTTGCTCCTTCTGCACGCAGCAGCGCGGCCTGCTCGAGCTCCTGCCCCGGCACCAGGCGACCCGCCGCGTTCACCACCCGCCACCAGGGCAGATCGTCCTCAGTGGTCGCCAGGATGCGACCCACCAGCCGGCTCATCCGCGGATAGCCGGCGACCTCGGCGATGTCGCCGTAGGTGACCACTTCTCCTTCGCGCAGCGACCGGATCACGTCGGTGATGTGCCGATCGCGGTCGTTCATGCGCGCGTGATGCCGGCGGCCTCGTAGCGGCCGAGCTTGCACAGCAGCACGAACGTCACCTCAGTAGCGACGTCGATGGCGCGCGAGCCGTCGGCCAGTTCGATGCAGTGAAATGGAAAGCGCCGACCGTCACTTCGTTGCACCTCGCCGAGCCCGACTGCTGCGTCGAATGCCACCACCGTGCCGGCGTGCGATGCGCTCATGGGATGATCTTGGAGATGGGCAGCTCCAGGATTCCCGTTGCGCCGGCGTCCTTCAACTCGGGAATGAGCGTGTTGATCTGCGTCTTGGAGACCACGGTCTCCACCGCATAGCCGCCATCGCCGGCGAGCTCGTTGACGGTTGGCGCCTTCATCGACGGCAGCAGTGCCAGCACCGCGGCCAACTGGTCGGTGGCGACGTTCATCTTCACCAGCACCCGCCCACGCGCGTCGAGCGTGCCATTGAGCAGGGTCATCAGTTGACCCATCGCGTGCCGCTTGACCGGGTCGTCGAACGCGGCTTGGTTGGCAACCACCTCGGTGTAGCTCTGCAGGATCTCGCCGATGATGCGCAGGCCGGCGGCACGTAGGGCACGACCGGTCTCGGTGATGTCGACGATGCAATCGGCGATGTCGGGGATCTTGGCCTCGCTGGCCCCGTAGCTGAGGCGGATGTCGGCTTCGATGCCCTTGTCGGCGAAGAAGCGACGGGTGAGCTCGGGGTACTCGGTGCTGACACGCAGGCCGTGGGGCAGGTCTTCGATTCGGTGCACGGGCGAGTCGCCGGCGACCGCAACGACCACCTTGATCGGCAACGACGTGGCTTTCGAGTACTTCAGCTCGCCGAGGCTGACGATCTGGCTGGAGGTCTCCTCCACCCAATCGCGACCGGTGATACCGATGTCGAACAGGCCCTCCGACACGTAGGTGGGGATCTCCTGCGGCCGCAGGATGCGCACCTCGGAGATGCGTGGATCGGCGATCGAGGCCTTGTAGTCGACCGACGACGACCGAACCACCGGCAGATCGGCCGCTTCGAAGAGCTCGAGCGTTGCCTTCTCCAGCGATCCTTTGGGCAACACGAGTTTCAGCACGGCGTCGAGACTACCGGCGGGCAGGCGGCAGGCTGGCGAGGTGTTTGGCCGAGCGCAGCGCGATCGACATGGCGGCCGTCGCCACCGCATGCGCATCGATCACGGTGCTGCGCATCTCCTCGTGCCGACGCTCGAGCTCCTTGCGCTGAGCACGGGTCGCCCAGCGGGGCACGAGTGCAGCCTCTGCCTGCCAGGCAGACGGCTGGGCTGGGCCGTAGATGCCCTCGAGCCGCTCGAACCGTCCAACCGCGGCCCGCATTCGAGCGCAACGTTCGGCAAGCTCGGCCAGGCCGGCGTACCCGTCGTCGCGGTAGACAGCGCTCTCATCGGCAGCGACCTTGCCCGCCCACAGGTGCGACAGGTGCAGCAGGTTCTCCCAATCTGCATCGTGGCGGCCCGCTGTCTGCGACTCGTGGTGCACGACGACGCTGGCCGGCTCGTAGACCACCCGGTAGCCCTCGACCTTCATTCGCAAGCAGAGATCGACGTCCTCGCAGGAGTTCCGAAACCGGGTGTCGAAGCCTTGGAAGCGCAGGCCCAGCTCGGTGGGGAGCAGCGCACACGCGGCGGTCACCACCTGCAAGTCGCGCAGCCGATTGACACAGGGGGCATCTGCCGACCACCCGTTGTAGACATGATCGAACGACAGCAGCTCGCCAGGGTTGTGGTGCCGCAGCACGACTCCTGCGTGCTGCACGGTGCCATCGGGGTACAACAGCTTCGAGCCGACGATCCCCACGTCGTGCTGGGTGCGCAGCACCGACAGCAGCGGCGTCAGGAACCCCGGCGTCACCTCGGTGTCGTTGTTGAGCAACAGCGTGTACGGGGCGTGGGCCAGGGTGAGGCCCTGGTTGCATGCGCCGGCGAAGTTGAGGTTCGCGTCGTTGATGTGCACCTGGCACTTCGGCCCGGCGATGGACCGCAGGTAGTCGGTGGTGCCGTCGGTGGACCCGTTGTCGATCAGCACCAGCTCGATCTCGACATCGTCGGTTGCGGCAGCGAGTGCGGCGAGGCACCGCTTGGTGAGGTCGAGCCGGTTGTAGCACGGAATGATGACGGAGACCAGCGGGTGCTCCGGCAGTTCCGCGGACCCCGGCCGCTCACCAACCCGAGCCATGTCAGTGCGGGGCGGGCTGGTCGGCGAGCAGGCGCAGCGCGTGCGGCAACACGTCGAGGATGGCGCTGAGCTGTTCGACGCATCCTTTCGGCGAACCCGGCGTGTTGCAGATGATGGCCTCGCCGCGAATGCCGACGATGCCTCGCGACAACCGGCCCAACGGGTTCACCAGCCGCATCGCTTCGGCCAGGCCGGGTGCCTCGCGCTGGATGACCAGCCGGGTTCCCTCGGGTGACTGATCGCGAGGAGCGAACCCGGTGCCCCCGGTGCTCACCACCAATCCGGCGAACCCTTCCGCAAGCTCGGTGAGTGCGGCAGCGACGTTGTCGGCGCCGTCGGCAACGACGGTTTGCGAGATCACTTCGAACCCGTTGGTGTGCAGCAACTGCACCAGTGCGGCACCACTGGAGTCGACTCGAGTACCCGCGACGACGCCATCGCTGACGGTGAGCACCTTCGCCTGCAGTCGATGCTGTTCGCCCATGCGTGCGACGGTACCGGAGTTCTGCCGGCAGCACGCACATCGGCACTCGGGGTACTGTCGAGCGCGTGACCTCGGCCGATGACCTGCTCCGCGACCCGGAGTACGTGCGCAGCGTGCAGTACGCGACCGGGCGCAACCTTGCTGCACGGTCGGGCCTCCACGACGTGTACGGCACGGCAGCCGAGCCGTTCCGGCATTGGGAAGCAGCACTCGTCGACTGGCCAGCCGTCGAGACCGTGTTGGACGTCGGTTGCGGTACGGCCAGGTTCTGGGACAACCCGACGCTGTCGCGGTCGCTGCGAATCACCCTTGCCGACAGCTCCGCGGGCATGGTCGGCGAGGCGCTCGCTGCCGTCGCCGGCCACGGCTATGCAGCGCCCAGCGGGGCGACGTGCGATGCGCAGTCGTTGCCCTTCGACGACGACTCGTTCGACCTCGTGGTTGCCAACCACATGCTGTACCACGTGCCCGATCCGGCGGCGGCTCTGCGAGAGTTCCGGCGTGTTCTGCGCCCCGGGGGGTGCGCGCTCGTCGCCACCAACTCGCCGGGGCACATGCACCAGCTCAATGCCGCGATCGCCGAGGCGACCGGCCCGTTCGAACAGCGACTCAACGAGGTCTTCGGCATCGACCCGGCGGAGGCGATGCTTCGCGGCATCTTCGGTTCGATCGTGTGGCACACGTTCGTCAATGCACTCATGGTCACCAGCGTCGACGATCTGCTGGCCTACGCCACGTCGTTCCCGCCAGGGCAGCTGGCCGACGATGCGCAGCGAACGCACCTGCGGGCTGTCCTCGACCAGGCGGTCTTCGACGGCGGCGGCCGGATGCGGATCGACACCCGCACCGGCGCGTTCGTGGTGGCCGGCGCTGCCACCTGATCGCTGCGCGCGCTCAGGCGGTGCGGCGGTACCGGAGCAGGATCATGCCGTCGGTGTCCGCGTCGTGGGGCAGCACGCGCCAGCCGTCGAGGAAGCCTCGCCACTCCCCTTCTGGCCGATCTGTGATCGGTGTGAACCCGGAGGGCATCGTGTGGCCGATCGACTCGGCGCTCAGCAGGGTGCAGACGCTGTAGACGAGCGAACCCCCGGGTTTCACCAGCGGCGCGCACGCGTCGAGGATGCGCTGCTGCAGCGCGACCAGGTCGTTGACGTCGCCTGGCGTGATGCGCCAGCGGGCGTCGGCCCTCCGGCGCAAGGTGCCCAGGCCGCTGCACGGTGCATCGATCAGCACGTGGTCGAACGAGGCACCGGCGAACGGCGGTCGCGTGGCGTCCGCCACCAACGCGACGACGTCGCGCGTGCCCAGTCGATCGGCGTTCTCCACGATCAGGCCGACGCGTTGCGGCTGCAGGTCGGCAGCGACGACCGTGGCCCCGGTGGTGGCGATACCGGTGGCCTTGCCGCCGGGCGCGGCGCACACGTCGAGCACGAGGTCGCCCTCGCGGGCGGGCACGGCGGCCGCCACCCACTGCGACCCGAGATCCTGGATGTACCCGTCGTCGCGCTCGCTGACCGGTGGGGCCTCGTTCATCGTGGTGAGCGTGGCGATCGCGTCGTCGTGGCCGAGCTCGGCGACCAGGCGCTCGAAGATCCAATCGGGGTAGCTGAGCCGCACTGCTTCCGACGGCCAGACCATCGGCGTGTTGGCAACACGCCGCAGCACGGCATTCACGAACCCGCGGGCGCGCTTCGGTGCCAGTTCCACCGTTTCGCCCACCGCCGCATGGGCGGGCACCCCGGCAAAGTGAAGCTGGTACGCGCCCAACCGCAGCACGGTACGCACCTCGGGTGAGGGCGTGCTGGAGACGAAGCGATCGACCAGCGCATCGCACGCCCGGCGCATGCGGGTGGTGCCGTACACGAGCTCGGTGACGAACTTGCGATCGCGCTCCACCAGCTTGCTGCGACCCAGCTCTGCCGACAGCACGATGTTGGCGTATGCGCCCTCGTGATCGATGCGTTGCAAGCAGCGAAAGGCAACGAGGCGGGCGTTCACACGAACCACTCGGCCGCTGCGGGGCGGGCCCCACGAGCGAAGTCGGCGAACGGCATCGGGCCTTTGCCCTCTGGCTGCACGCTCTGCAACGTCAGCCCTGCCACCGGGCACGGGGCCACACGTGCCGAGCTGTCGAGCGTGGCAGACAGCACCTTGACCCGCTTCTCGCGAAACGTCGTCCAGGCACCGCCGAGGCGGATGACACGATCGATCTGCTGCGCACCCTGCGCCCACCGGATTCGAAGGTCGTCGGGCGTGATCTTGGCGGCGTACAGCGGCTCGCCCACCTGCGGCGTCGGCGTTGGCAGCGGCCCTGCCAGGCAGCGCACCAGCTGCTCGCAGCCGGCGGCCACCAGCTCGCGGCGCAGCTCGTCGGCCGTCATCGCGGCGCCGATCGGCACTCGTACGGTGTCGTACACCCCGCCGGTGTCGAGGCCTTCCTCCAACTGCATCAGGCACACACCGGTCTCCGCATCGCCGGCGAGCACGGCTCGTTCCACCGGCGCAGCACCACGCCAGCGCGGCAGCAGCGAGAAGTGCGAGTTCACCATCGGCACCTCGGCCAGCACATGCGGCTTGATCAGTTGGCCGAACGCGACCACCACGCCCAACTCGATGCCCTTGCCCAGCACGTCGTCGACGTCGTGGCTGACCGGCAGCCCGAGGGCGAGTGCGGCCTGCTTCACCGGCGAAGGGCTCAGCTCACCACCGCGGCCACGGCGCTTGTCGACACGTGTGACGACGATCGCGACCTCGTGGCCGGCAGCGACAAGAGCGGTGAGTGACGGCACCGCCATCGCTGGCGTCCCGAAGTAGGCCAACTTCACGCGAGGCTCGCGCCGCGCTCGGTACCGGCGATCACGACAAGCGCAGGCGACGGCGCGGGGCCGGCGCCGCCGCTGTCTCCTGCAGCTTGCGGTAGTCGGTCATCGCGGCTTTGCGCTGATCGGGTGTCATCCGGTCGAACATCAGCACGCCGTTGAGATGATCGATCTCGTGCTGGAACATGCGACCCATCAGCTCGTCGGCCTCGATCTCCACTTCGTTGCCGTCGATGTCGAGCCCACGCACGAGCACCTGGTTGGGGCGCAGGATGTCGACGTACAGCTCGGGGATGCTGAGACAACCTTCGCTGTACACCCACTCGCCATCGCTCTCCACCACCACGGGGTTGATGAGTGCCATCGGCTGATCGTCGATGTCCCACACCACGATCTGCTTCTGCACACCGATCTGTGGCGCCGCCAGCGCGATGCCGGAGTCGCTGTCGTACAACGTCTCGAACATGTCGTCGACGAGACGCGCCACCTTGCCGTTGATCTCGGTGATGGCCGAGGCCTGCGACTTGAGCACAGGGTCGCCGTAGGTGCGGATCTCGTACGCCATGAGCCGAAAGGCTAGCGACCCATGTGCAACCTTGGAGCACGTCGTGTGCTTCGGGTGCTGCACAGCGCGCACGACACCGTGCCTCGTACGATGAACACTCGCCATGACCGCGCCCGGTTCTCACTACTTCGACGAGGAACCCACCACCGACTCGTCGCCGAGGGTGGTGCAACTGCTGCTGCCCGACCTGCAGCTGGCGCTGACGACCGATCGCGGGGTGTTCGGCTACGACCGCATCGATGCCGGGACGAAGCTGCTGCTGCTGCGGGCACCCGCACCGGCACCCACCGGCAACCTGCTCGACATCGGCAGTGGTACCGGCGCGATCGCGCTCACCATGGCGCGCCGCTGCCCCGCCGCCACCGTGTGGGCCGTCGATGTCAACGAACGTGCTCGCGATCTGTGCCGCAGCAACGCCGAGCGCAACGGCCTCACCAACGTGAACGTGTGCAGCCCCGACGACGTGCCGGCCGACGTGACGTTCGACACGATCTGGAGCAATCCGGCCATCCGCATCGGCAAGCCTGCGCTCCACACGATGCTGCTGCGCTGGCTGAGCCGCCTGTCCCCCGCAGGCGAAGTGGTGCTGGTGGTGCACAAGCACCTCGGCAGCGACTCGCTGCAGGCCTGGCTCAGCGGGCAGGGCTACCCCACCACTCGGCTGGCCTCCTCGTCGGGATACCGCATCCTGCACGCGACTCACTGACGCGGCGGATCCACCTCCACGCGCAGGCGCGAACCCTTCGGCCGAGGTGTGTCGACCAACGCCTTCCCCAGCGCCTCCCACGTGTCGGCACGCACGAGGGCGCCCTTCGCGGTGGTCGCGTACTCCAGCCCGGTGGCGGTGACGAACTCCTCGGCAGCGGCACCTTCCACCGCGGCGAGTGCTCGGAACGGCGGGAGGCCCAGCAGCCGTCGCCGGGCGAGCTCGCTGATCGCCACGCGGCGCGGATCCGCGAACAGCGCGGCCTGCAGCACCTCGTGCTGCGGGGCGAAGGTCTGCACCAGCACACGGCCACCACCGCGACGCGGCCCCACCAGGCGCCCGGCACGCACCAGCAGCGCCATCGCCTGCTCGGCGGCGCGGTAGCGAGGGGCGAACAGCTCGGCGTCGAAGTCGAGGAACGCCACCACATCCACTCCGCGCACCCGGTGCAGCACCGCCTCGGTACCCACGTACAGGTCGCCGATGGGCAGTTCGGCCGTGTCGCCGGTGACCGACACGACCGGTCGGCCTGCCGCTGCCTCCAGCTCTTCGCGCAGGCGCGTGACGCCGGGCTTCACGACCGCCATCGCACTCGACCCGCACTGCTGGCACACCAGCGGCCTGATGGTGGCGCAACGCCTGCACAGCAAGCGCCCGTCGTCGCTCTGCGAGACTGCCGCGTCGCATCGCGCACAGCGCTGCAGCGCACGGCACGATCGACAGGCCAGCAGGCGCGCCCGACCGGCGGTGTTGATCACGCACACCACACGCTGGCCGGCATCGCGGAGGTGCCGGATGAGCGCGGAGCTCACCAGCGATCGCTTCCACGGCTCCTCGTCGGTTCGGTCGAAGATGTCGATGAACGGCCACCCGGCCACGGCGTCGGACACGGAGGGCTCGACCACCCGGTCGCCGGCCCAGCGCAGCGCGGTGGCAGTGGGTATCGGCGACACCAGCACGCAGGCAGCCCCAGCTCTCGCGGCGCGCTCGATGGCCACGTCGCGCGCATGCCACGTGGGTGTGCGCTCCTCCTGCAACGACTCGTCGTGCTCGTCGAGCACGACCACGCTGTGCAGGTGGGGGCACGGCGCCCACACCTGCAC
>ERZ1026792.1681-NODE-1681-length-13259-cov-3.174231_pt1 | contig 13259 bp, 13 predicted proteins | sample MGYA00520884_ERZ1026792 | MGnify/ENA primary metagenome ERZ1026792 (study PRJEB33270, sample SAMEA104284473) | anaerobic digester metagenome | biome: Anaerobic digester microbiome; feature: mesophilic sludge digester; material: Anaerobic digester biomass... | reverse complement strand
CGTTGCAGTGGAGCGACGAGATGTGCGCCTTGTTCGGGGTACCGATGACCGCGCTGCCGACGGTGATGCCGTCGAGCGGCCGGTTCGGGGTCACCTCCGATCGCTGTGGCGTGCCCGCCGGCATTCCCATCTCGGGCATCGCCGGCGACCAGCAAGCTGCCCTCTTCGGCCAAGCGTGCGTGCAGCCGGGCATGGCCAAGAACACCTACGGCACGGGCAGCTTCATCCTGCTCAACGTGGGCGCGACGTGCCCGCCGCCTGCCGACGGCATGCTCACCACGGTGGCCTGGGTGTTGGCCGACGGCACCGTTGCCTATGCGGTGGAAGGCGCCATCTTCGTCACCGGCGCTGCGGTGCAGTGGTTGCGCGACGGCCTGGGCATCATCTCCACCGCCGCCGAAGTGGGGCCGCTGGCGCAGTCGGTCGCCGACAACGGCGGGGTGTACGTGGTGCCTGCTTTCGCTGGGCTGGGCAGCCCCTGGTGGGATCCATATGCGCGTGGCACCATCGTGGGCATCACTCGCGGCACCACCAAGGCTCACATCGCCCGTGCCGTCGTGGAGGCCATGGCCTACCAGACCCGCGACGCCGTCGACGCGATGACCACCGCCGCCGGCGTCGAGATCAAGGATCTGCGCGTCGACGGCGGCGCCTCGGCGATGGATGCGATGCTGCAACTGCAGGCAGACCAGTTGGGTGTCACCGTGCGCCGGCCCGCCGACCAGGAGACCACCGCGCTCGGCGCGGCATATCTGGCGGGGTTGGCCGAAGGCGTGTGGCCGTCGCTCGAGGCCGTTGCGGCGGAGTGGGCGGTCGAGGCCCAGTTCGAGCCCAACCCTCAGCGCGTACAGGCCGACCTCGATCACGCTGCCTGGCGACGGGCCGTCGACCGCTCTCGAGATTGGATCCTCCACTGAACGATCGCCCAACGCCGCTCGCCGGCCGCCTCTTCCCCGCCGAATCGGCAGAGGCCCTCCTCGCTCACATCCACCCGCACAGCGACCTCATCGTGCCGCTCGCCAACGGCGAGCCCAGCCTGTTGCTCGACACGGTCGAGGCCGCCGCCGCCCGCGGCGACCTGGAGGGGGTCACCGTGCACCAGATGCACGCGCTGAGCGACCGCCCCTACCTGCACGGCGCGTACGGCGACAGGTTGCGGCACGTCTCGTACTTCCTGTCGCACGTCACCAGGCCCTGCTACCTCGCCGGCACGCTCGATCTCGTGCCCAACCACTTCAGTGAAGTGTTCAGCCACATGCAGCGACGCACCAACGACCCGTTGGTCATCGCCACGGCCGCGCCGCCTGATCGTCACGGCTACTTCAGCCTGGGCGTCAGTGCCGACTACACCAGTAGCTTCATCGGCCGCGCCAGGTTCTTCCTGGAAGCCAACGCGCAGATGCCGCGCACGTTCGGCCGCAACCAGATCCACATCAGTCAGGTCGCCGGTTGGGTGCGCAACGACCATCCGTTGGTCGAGGTGCCCCCGCCCGAGATCGAGGCCGACGACCACACCATCGCCGGCTTCGTCGCCGATCGCATCCCCGACGGCGCCTGCTTGCAGACGGGCATCGGCGCCATCCCCAATGCCATCATGAGCGCACTGGCGCACCACCGCGATCTGGGCGTGCACACCGAGCTCCTCAGCGACGGCCTCGTCGATCTCGTCGAGCAGGGGGTCGTCAACGGGGTGCGCAAGCTGCACAACCGCACCAAGGTGGTGGGCACCTTCGCGCTCGGCACGCAGCGCCTGTACGACTTCCTCAACGAGAACACCGCGGTCGAGCTGTGGAGCGCCCGCTACGTCAACGACCCCCGGCTGCTCAGCCGCGAACGCAACTTCGTGTCGATCAACGCCACCCTGTCGGTCGACTTCCTCGGCCAGTGCGCGTCGGAGACTCTGGGTGGCCGCTACTACTCGTCGTCGGGCGGTCAGGTCGACTTCGCCCGCGGCGCCATGTACTCCGAGGGCGGGCAGGGCTTCATCGTGTTGCACTCCACCGCGGCGAACGGCACCGTCAGCCGCATCGTGCCGCAGTTCGCCGCCGGGGAAGTGGTCACCAACTCGAAGAACACCGTCGACAAGGTGGTCACCGAGTTCGGTGTCGCCGAGCTGCGCTCGAAGACGGTGCGGGAACGCACCAGGGCGCTGATCGCCATCGCCCACCCCGACCACCGCCAGCAGCTCACCTCCGAGGCGAAGCGGCTCGGGTACGCATAGGGACGGGGCGCGTGCACCGAGGCGACCCTGAAGGCACGCTGATCGAGCTGAACCAGCCGTTGGCCGGTTGACCAACCCGTCGACCTCAGAACGAGTGGCGTTTGCGGTAGGCGCCGAGGAAGCGCTCGATGCGGTGCAGGGCCTCGGCAAGGTCGTCGGTGGGCGGCAGGAAGACCAGGCGGAAGTGGTCGTGCGTCGGCCAGTTGAAGCCGGTGCCCTGGACGATGAGCAGCTTCTCCTCCGCCAGCAGTTCGTAGGCGAACTGCTGGTCGTCGGCGATCGGGTACACCTTCGGGTCGAGCCGCGGGAACATGTACAGCGCAGCCTTCGGCTTCACGCACGTGACACCGGGGATCTGGGTCAACATCTCGTGCGCGATGTCGCGCTGGCGGCACAGGCGGCCCGTGGGCGCGACCAGATCGTCGATGCTCTGGTAGCCCCCGAGTGCCGTCTGGATCGCGAGCTGGCCGGGCGTGTTCGAGCACAGCCGCATCGAGGCGAGCATGTCGAGGCCTTCGATGTAGTCCTTCGCGTGACGCTTCTCCCCCGACACGACCATCCAGCCGGCGCGGTAGCCGCACGAGCGATAGTTCTTCGACAGCCCGTTGAACGTCACGAACAGCACGTCGTCGGCGAGCGAGGCGATGGACGTGTGGGTGTTGCCGTCGTAGAGGGTCTTGTCGTAGATCTCGTCGGCGAACACGATCAGCTGGTGCTGACGGGCCAGCTCGACGATCTGCAGCAGCAGCTCGTCGCCGTACAGCGCACCGGTGGGGTTGTTGGGGTTGATCACCACGATCGCCTTGGTGGCCGACGTGATCTTGCTCTTGATGTCCTCGATGTCGGGGAACCAGTCGGCCTGCTCGTCGCACAGGTAGTGCACCGGGCGGCCGCCGGCGAGCGACACCGATGCAGTCCACAGCGGGTAGTCGGGAGCGGGCACGAGCACTTCGTCGCCGTCGTCGAGCAGCGCCTGCAGGCTCATCGCGATCAGCTCGCTGGCGCCGTTGCCGAGGTAGACGTCGTCGACGGCGACACCCGCGATGTGCTTCTCCTGCGTGTAGTGCACGATGCTCTTGCGCGGAGCGAACAGGCCCTTGCTGTCGGTGTAGCCGGCGGAATGCGGCAGGTTGCGGATCATGTCCTGCACGATCTCGTCGGGGGGGTTCAGGCCGAACACGGCGAGGTTGCCGATGTTGAGCTTGATGATCTTCTGGCCCTCTTCCTCCATCTGGCGAGCTCGATCGAGTACGGGGCCTCGGATGTCGTAGCAGACGTTGGCGAGCTTGGAGGACTTCTCGACGGGCTTCACACGGCGCATGCTACGCACCGCCCGCCCGCTACCGGCGGTGGATATCCACGTCACCGGCGACGCCGGCCCGCCGCTTGCGCTACTCGAGACCGTCGACGATGCCACCCAGCACACGGAACTCGTCGCGCTCGCGCGCATGGAACACACGCCCGGCGCGGCCTGCGGCCAACGCCACACCTCGACGCGGCAGCCGGCACCAGACCAGGTCGCCCGGGGTGTGGGCGTGCTCCCCGTCGAGGTGCTCGCTGCCCAGCAGGAACGCCGACAACCACTCCAGCTCCGGAACCGACCCGCTGTGCGCCACTGCCGCCGGGCCGTCCATGCACATCGCCACCACCCAGTCGGCATCGAAGAGCTCGCGCAGCGAGCCTGCTGCGTGCGACAACCGGTCGGCCGGCGATGCAGCGACCAGCCCTGCAACGGTGTGCAGCACGGCCACGCTGCCGCTGGGCCGATCCGCCGCCACGGGTCGCACGTCCTCCACCGCCACGCCCTCCACCTGGCGAACCTCGGCGATCAGCAGGTCGACCAGGCTCGCGTCGGGCAGGCTGACGGTGAGGTCGTCGATGGCGCTGCCCCCGCCACGCTCGAGGATCTCGATGCCCACCACGTCGCCACCGGCCGCGCCGATGCGGCTGGCCACCTGACCCAACGCACCCGGGCGGTCGGGCAGCCACAGTCGAACGACGAAGGTGTGCATCGCCGGCCGACGCTAGTGACGCAGCGTGTTCGACCGGTCACCAATTCGTGACATCTGTGTGAATGGCTCGTCGGCGCGGGCCGAAGCGCACGCTCACCCCCGACGAGTGCAGCACGCTGATCGGTGGTTGCTCGACCAGGCCCGGAAAGCCGGCCACCGCGACCAGTTGGTCGTCGAGGTGCTCGAGCGTGGCTGCTCGCAATGGCCAGGTTGCGTGCTCGTTGGGCCAGTAGCGGGTGCGGCCGCGCCGATCGGGCAGGAACAGGCCCCAGCGAGCGGTGAGGAACCGCTCGAGTGGCGAGGGGTCGATCTCCTCCCCCACTCGCACCACCACCCGCGACGAGGCACCACGCGGCCCCGGCCAGCGACGGTGGGTGGTGTACTCCAGCCGGTCGCCCTCGCGCTGCAACCGCATGCGCGCCCACAGGTAGTTCAGCCCGGTGGTCCAACGCGTCAGTGCCACCGTCGCCAGCCGAGAGGCCTCCAACGAACAGAACACGACGCCGCGCCGGCCCTCCCCATCGACTCCGTACAGCCGGACGTTGGTTTCGAGGAACGAGCCGAAGTACGGCACGGCCGGCGCGCCGAACAGGCCGATGCGTTGCATCGAGAACGGCACCAGCGCGACGTAGCTGAGGCCGTCGAACACATCCGGCCGCACGCCGGGCGGCATGAACGGGGCCACCACTTCCGGTGCGACCGCCCAATGGATGAACGTCAGGTCCATCCAGTCCTGTGTGAACACCGTGCGCCCGGCAGCGCGCGGTGCAGTGGCGGTGATCGGCTCCGGCTCCACACGATCACGCTACGAGGGCCACAGCCGTCTGGTCGCCGCGATCCCACCTCCACCGTGGCGTTGCCGCGACCGGAGGCATGTGTGCGAGCATTCGAGGATGTCGAAAGAGCTCCCACCGGACTGCATCCAGGTCGTCATCGAGATTCCGCGCGGCAGCCGCAACAAGTACGAGATCGACCACGAGACCGGTCGGGTGTTCCTCGACCGCCGACTGTTCACGGCCACCACCTATCCCGCCGACTACGGCTTCGTACCCGAAACGCTCAGCGGCGACGGCGACCCTCTCGATGCGCTCGTCTTGTTGGAAGACCCCGTCTACCCAGGCATCTGGGTGCAGGCCCGCCCGGTGGGTGTGCTGTACATGCACGACGAAGCCGGCGAAGACGCGAAGCTGATCTGCGTGCCACCCAAGGAGCCGCGCTGGCAGGACGTGCACGACCTGGAAGACCTGACGCCACAGCTGGTGGAAGAGATCCAGCACTTCTTCGAGGTCTACAAGGCGCTCGAGCCGGGCAAGACGTCATCCACTGCCGGGCTTGCCGGCCGCGAAGCTGCTTGGGAAGAGATCCGCCAGTCGCAGGCGAACTACCGACCGCACTGAGGCACAGCGCCGAGCTGTCTCGCACCGCGGCGGGCGCCTGGGCCAGGCTCAGACGATCAGCGGCACCAGGGTGGGGTCCGCGAACAGTCGCTCCGACGCGTGGATGGTGCAGCCGAGCGCACCAGCGGTGAACCCGAGCGAGCTCAGTTCGATGCGGCACTGCTGTGCGGACTCCGCCAGCGAGTTGGCACGCAATGCGGCCATTGCTTCCTGCATCACCCATGGCGCAACGTCGGGAAGGAAGCCGGCGAGCACGATGACCTGCGGATTGAACGAGTTGACGATGTTGGCCAGCCCGACCCCGAGCCAGCGCCCGAACCGCCTCAGCCCCTTGATCGCAATGGGGTTGTTGGCGCGGGCCCGGGCGACCACCGCGGCCACCTTCGCCTCCGGGCTCAACCGCCGGTCGCGCATCAGCCCGGCGGCGAGATCCGGCACCGCGTCGTACAACAGCGCGCGCAGACCGACGGTGGTCTCCCAGCAACCGGTGCTGCCGCACGCGCACTGCAGCCCCCGCGGCTGCACCGTGGTGTGGCCGACCTCCCCTGCTGCGCCCGAGCCACCACGGAAGACGGCCCCGCCGATGATGACACCGGCGCCGACGCCGTTGACGGCCAGCACGTAGACCAGGTGTTGCGTTCCGGCAACTGCCCCTGCCCGGAACTCGGCCAAGGCGCCCAGGTTCGCTTCGTTGTCGAGGTCGACCGACAGATCGCCGCCGAGCGCGTCGATCAGGCGCTGCCGCAACGGCTCGTCGCGCCAGCCGAGGTTGGGCGCCCGCACCACCACCCCTCGCTCGGCATCGGCGATGCCGGGCACGGCAACGGTGATGCCCGCCACTCGGCGCCCGTTGTTCTCGACGGCCTCGACCGCGCGCCGCAGCTCCTTGACGAGCACGGGCATGAGGTCGTCGAAGGCAGTGCTGGCGCCGCTCAACGGGCGCCACCGCTGGTACACGGTCTCACCCGCGAGATCGTTGGCCAGCACCGAGGTGAACCCCACCTCCAGCTCGAGACCGAGCGTGATCACTCGCGAGCCATCGAGTTGGAGCAGCGTGGCAGGCCTGCCCACGCCCTGGTCGGACGCCGGGCCGACCTCCTTCACCAGCCCGCGATCGATGAGGTCGGCCACGAGACTGGAGACCGTCGCGCGAGTGAGCCCGGTGGTTGCTGCCACCCCTGCTCTGCTCCGCGGCCCCTGCGCGGCGAGCAGGCGCAGCACCAACGACAGGTTGTGGCGCCGCACGTGCAGGTGCTCGACCGGAGCATCGAAGTGGTTGACTGCGCGAGGCACGGCGCGGACTGTAGCGAGGCGAGAGCGATCCTGATGACTACCGTGGCAACCGATGAGCATGCCGATGCCCGGCGGCTGCCGCACCCAGCAGCCAACCATGGACGACATCGCCGCCACGGCGGGCCCGTCGCGCGCGCTCAGCTCGTTGGGGTTGTGCCGCGTGCACATGCAGCCGCATCTCTTCGTGCGGTCCACCGCCGGGCCGTGCCGTGCGTCGTGACCGTCGGCTGTCGGCCGCCGTCGGCAGCGCTGTCCTGCTCAGCATCGCCGTCGCCTGCAGCAACGGTGAGCACCGTGCGACCTCCGACCGCTCCACCGAGGCGGCGTTGCGCGCCTCGGTGCGCGTGGAGGCCGAGGGGTGCACGTCGAAGGCGCTCATCGGCGCCGGTTCCTTCGTGGCCGACGGGAAGGTGCTCACCGTCGCCCACGTGGTCGCAGGCGCCGACGAGGTGCACGTCGTCCTCGCCGACGGCAGCCGGGTCGACGCCGAGGTGGTGGCGATCGACCGGTTGAAGGACCTGGCGGTGCTCGACGTCGATTCGCCCACGCTGCCGCTGCCACGCGGCACGATGCGACCGGGCACTCGCGGCTCGTTCGTGGTCTACCGCAACGAGATGCCCATTGCGCAGCAGTTCGAAGCCATGTCGTTCGTCGACATCAACGCGCCCGACATCGACCATGGTGGTTCGTCGCTGCGGCGCGGCTACCAACTGCGCGCCCAGGTGGCGAGCGGCGACTCAGGCGCGGTGCTGGTGGCCGATGGGGTGGCAACCGGTGTGGTGTTCGCGCGCAGCACCGCCACCAACGGCAAGGCCTGGGCGGTCGACATCAGCGAAGCGGATGCGTTGCTGGCAGCGGCAGCGGCGAGCAACGATGCGATCGACATCGGCGAGTGCGTGTGAGTCAGTGCACCTCGGCGAGCAGCGCGGCGCCGACAGCGCCCGCCCGCTCGCCCAGCTGGGCGAACGCCAGCGTGGGATGCGGCCGCAGATCCGGGGCGTAGAGCAGATGGGTGAACCACCGTTGGATCGGGGCGAGATACAGGTCTGCCGACGCCGCCAGGCCACCCCCGAGGATGAACGCCTCCGGATCCAGCACGTTGGTGAGGTTCACCAGGCCGAGCGCAACCCAGCGACCGAAGAGGTCGATCACCTGCAGTGCATCGGCGTCGCCCTCGCGAGCCGCGGCCTGCACGTCCTCTCCACGAACTCGTTCGGCATCGCCGCCCGCAAGCGCCACGACACGGCTCAGTCGCTTGGCGACCGCTGCTTCGCGGGCCAGGCGGCCCAGGCCGGAACCTGACGCGTAGCGTTCCCAGCAACCTCGCCGGCCGCACGGGCACGGCGGGCCATCGGGGTCGACCACCATGTGGCCGATCTCGCCGGTGAAGCCGTTCGCGCCGCGGATGAGTGCGCCGCCGGCGATGACGCCGCCGCCGATGCCGGTGCCCAACGTGACCATCACGAAGTCGTCGAGACCACGTGCTGCGCCGGTCTTCCACTCCGCTGCCGCGGCGCAGGTGCCGTCGTTGTCGACGTGCACCGTGGTTGCCAGCCGGCCGCTGAGCAATGCGCCGACCTGGAAGTTGTTGATGTCGACCAGGTTCGGCGCGGCACGCAGCACACCGCCGCGGGTGACGAGCCCGGGAACACCGACGCCGATGGAATCCCACGGGCCCATCGCAGCGGCCAACTCGACCAACGTGTCGATGATGGCGTCGGGCCCGTTCGGGGTGGGCCGACGTTGTTCCTCGATCACCGCACCGGACGGGTCGAGGATCACGCCGAGGCACTTGGTGCCGCCTACGTCGATGCCGAGGCGTCGCGGCGGCGTCATGCTTCGGCGCGGGTCTTCAACTCGCGCACGGTGTTCAGGATTCGCACCTCGGCGCGCCGCTTCACGAACCCGGGCAATGGCACGACGAGCTCGATGGTGAGGTCGTAGCGCACGTCGGTGCCGCCGTCGGGTGTGGCCGAGAAGTGGTAGGCGCCGTCGATGGTGCGCATGATGTCGCCTCGAATCATGTGCCAGACCAGCACACCGGGCGCCTGCGAGTAGTCGTACGTGAGCGTGTAGTGCGTGCTGCGACCCAGCGCCGAAGCGCGGTACTCGACCTCGATGGGGCGGCCCTCTGCGTCGCGGACGCGAACGATGACGTCCTTCACGTCTTTTGCCCACTCCGGATACTTCTCGAAGTCGACAGCGATGGACCACACGCGCTCGGGCGTGGCGACGATGGAGATGGTCTGGGACGCCGTTTCAGCCATGGAGATGCACTACCCGATCTTGCGGTTGGAAGGTTTTGCCGTCGGGTTGACCCGCGGCCCGAAAGAACCGTACCGCGCGGCCCAGGCACCGTTCATGCCAATGCCGAACATGGGCACCAGAACACCGAAGGCGAGGGCGTTCAGCTCGCCCTCCTGCAGGCCGACCACGCCGACGGTGGCGCCGACGAGCGCAGCGAGCACCTGCACGGCCAGCGCCAGCAGCATCGCCAGCTTCACCGGCGCGTGCGCGGTGGCGCCGGTGAGCAGGTAGAGGTTCGCAACCCCCACCTCCTCGCTGCGCGACCGCTCGAGAGCCGTGGTGTACGCCCACAGCGAAGTGGCGATGCCGATGGCGAACAGCAGCAGCGAGACAGCGACGACGACGACTTGCGCGGGTCGGTGCGTGCGGAACGGGATGGCGATGGCCAACGCCACCAGGAACACCCCCGTGCCGAGGAGGTTGCCGCGCACCAGTCGAGAAGTCACCGGTTCAGTCTGCCAGGGCGCCCAGCGAGGTGCCCAGACGATGCGCCAGCACGTCGTAGGAGAACTCGCGCACTGCACGCTCGCGGCCGGCAGCACCCATGCGGCGAGCCTGGGCCGGGTCGTCGAGCAGCGCTTCGATGGCAGCAGCGACCTCTCGCGGGTCGTCGGGGTGTCGCACCACCAAGCCGGTGACACCGTGGTCGACGGCCTCTGCGGCGCCACCCGAGTCGCCGGCGATCTGCGGCACGCCGCACGCCGCGGCTTCCAGGAACACGATGCCGAAGCCCTCCTGCTCCAGACCGCCCCACCGGTTGCGGCACAGCATTGCGTACGCATCGGCACAGCCGTAGAGGCGCGGGAGATCGTCGTTGCTGACGCGCCCGAGGAAGCGCACCGGTGCGTCGAGCGACGTGGCGAGACCTCGCAACCGTTGTTCGTCGCGGCCGCCGCCGGCGATCGCCAGCAGCAGCCGCGGCCTCGACGAGTGCAACAGCGCCGCCGCGCGGATGGCGGTGTCGAAGCCCTTGCGCGGGACGAGGCGGCTGATGCTGACGAGCAGTTCGGCATCGTCGGGGATGCCGAAGTCGGCCCTGGCCTGCGCCCGCTCGCTGTCGGCGAGCGGGTGGAAGCGATCCGTGTCGACTCCCGGCGGCACGACGGTGATGGGCAGCGATCGCCCTGCTGCGTGCTCGGCCTCGGCCGCGGGATAGCCACCGGCCGCGACGATGTGTCGAGCCCTGCGCAGCACGTACCCGAGCGTCTGCTTGCTCAGCGGCAGCCGGCCGGGCACCGTCACCTCGGCACCGTGCAGCACCACGTCGTAGGGCAGGTCGAGCGACGGCCCGACGAGGCCGAGCGGCAGTGCCGGATCGAGCACGATCAGGTCGGCGCCGACGTCGCGGGCCATCGTGTTGATCCGTTGCACCATCCACGGGTGCGGCAGCAGCACGGGTTCGCGTGTTCGTTCGATGTGGAACGCCTGCTCCGCGTCGAACGCCGCGGCACCGGCGTACGGGCTGGTGAGCACCGCGAACGAATCCGGCGGCAGCCGACGCCACCACTCCCAGAGCAACGACTGGATGCCACCGATCTTGGGCGGGAAGTCGTTGGTGACCAGCAGGTGCTTCATCGGCAGGCCTGCAGTTCATGCTGGACGTCGGGGTGTGGGTCGGTGGCGGGCATCAGGTGGTGCAGACCCAACCGAGCGACGGCCCACACGGCGTGGACACGCAGGATCGGGTCGCGGTGCAGAAGGTACTCGCCCAGCACCCGCTGCACGTCGGCAGCGGCCGGGTCGCCCACGTTGCCCAGCACGACCAGCGCGTTGCGGCGGATCCACCTGGGCTCGCGGCCGGCCAGGTACCAGGCGCCCCACTGCTCGATCAGGTCGTGGTCGCTGCACTGCAGCAACGGCATGACCTGCACCCACGCGCGAGCGTCGTCGACGGCGCCGGGCGTGTGCCGGTCGCCGAAGCGCACCGAAGGTGGGCACACCTCCTGGCAGTCGTCGCAGCCGTAGATGCGGTCACCCACGGCCTCGCGCAGGTGGCGAGCGATGATGCCCGGCTTCTGCAACACCCACGCCAAGCAGCGAGCGGCATCGACGACCCCTGGTTGCACGATGGCTCCGGTGGGGCAGGCATCCAGGCAGCGCCGGCAACTGCCGCAGCCGTCGGGCGCGGGTTCGGCGCTCGTGGGCAACGGCGCGGTGGTGACCACACATCCGAGCACGAACCAACTGCCGGCGCCGGGCACGAGCAGGTTCGCGTTCTTGCCGTACCACCCGATGCCCGCCTGGTACGCCACCTCACGGTCGACGATGCTGTTGTCGTCGGCGAAGGGCACCGCCTTGAAGCCGTCGGCCCGCAGGCGATGCGCCACCGCCCACAGCGCTGCGCGCAACGGCGCGTAGTGGTCGACCCATGCGTAGCGCGCCACTCGGGCTGTCGCCCCCGCGGGGCGCACCGGCTCGGCCAGCAGGTACGGCCGAGCAGCAACGAAGACAGACCGTGCGCCGGGCACCGCTCGCGAAGGGTCGGTGGAACGCGCCGGGTTGCGGAACGTGAACTGCATGCCGTCGGTGAGGTCGCGAGCGATGCGATCATCGATGGCCGCCCGTGCCCTGGTCAGCACTGCGGCCGGCGCCACCCCGGTGTGACTGACATCGAACGGCCGCGTGAGCAGGGCCAGCTCGCGGAGATAGGCGGCGCCGGTTGCCGGGTGCAACGGATCAGCAGGCCTCACGGTGACGAAGCGTAGGCACCAGCCCGGCCGCAGCGAGCAACTGCACCGCCCGCATCTCGGCTGCGTCGAACTCGAGCCGCTCGCGGCGTGCCGGGGAGAGCAGATGAGTGACCACACAGTCGGCACACGCAGCAGTGCCGCTCATGACACAGGTGTCGCAGGAGATGACGAAGTGGGACATGCCCGCATCATGCACGACGGGTGTGACGGAGTTCCCGAGCGGTCATCCGGGGCGAAATGCCCGGAGGCGCCGGCCGCGGCAGGTCAGCGGCGAGCGAGGGTGAGAAAGGTGTCGCTGGCGACCACGTTGGCGCCGGCCGCGCGCACGTCGGTGACGATTGCCTGGTCGTTGGTGACCACCACCACCGGCCGGCCGACGTCGAGCGCGGCGACCTCGGCGCGCAGCACATCATCGGCGGTCACGCCTTCCGGCGAGAAGCTGACGCGCACCAGACGGCGACCGCCGGCCGCCGCGCCCACGATGGAGGCGCCGTCGAACACCACGTGGATCAAGCTGCCCCAGCGCCGTGCCAGGTTCTCCGCGGCCTCGATGCACACGTCGCGCTGTCGATCCAGGGGCAGCTGCGGCCAGCCCAGCTTGGCCACGTTGTAGCCATCGACGAGCACGACTGCGTCGGCTGCCCGCAACAGGTGCTCGCCGGCAGCATCGCTGTTGCCATAGATGCCGCCCGGCAGAGCGAGCGGCTTGCGTTGCCGACGACGAGCCGAGGGCGATGGCCCACGAGTGAGACCGAGCGCCTCGGTGAGCAACGCTCGCACTCGCTCGATGTCGCCGGGGCCGCCGGCGTCGGTTCGTTCTGCCGGGTGAACGAGCGCTCGTATCTGGGGGTCTACGAGACTCGCCAGGGAGCGATGTGGCGACTCGAGACGACCGGACGCGGCGCCCACCACGGGCTCGTGTACGAAGGCACCGCAGACTCGCTCGCGGAGGGGAAGGAGGCCGCCCGCCGCGCGCTGCATGAGCGCTTTCCCGAAGTCGCTCGTTCCATCGAAGTGGCGGGTGAGTCCAGGGTGGTCGGCGCCTCGCTCGCCTGGATGCCGATGCCGGGAGCGCGCGACGAGCGAACGCTGCAGCGAGTGATCGACGATCGCGTCGCGGCCGTGGTGGCGCCGGGTCCGGGCGGTCGATGGCAGACCTGGGCGTCGGTGGACGGCGTGCTGCGGCAAGGCCCGCTGAGCGCGTCCGTCGACTCGGCCAAGAATGCGGCCGATGCGCTGGTTACGGGAGCATTGGCTGACCTCGCGATGTATGCGCCGGACCGAGCGAATCGCTTCGTTGCCGACCTCGCCGCCAGCGACAGCTGGGATCGTTCGAAGG
>ERZ1026792.1676-NODE-1676-length-13270-cov-2.673667_pt1 | contig 13270 bp, 7 predicted proteins | sample MGYA00520884_ERZ1026792 | MGnify/ENA primary metagenome ERZ1026792 (study PRJEB33270, sample SAMEA104284473) | anaerobic digester metagenome | biome: Anaerobic digester microbiome; feature: mesophilic sludge digester; material: Anaerobic digester biomass | place... | reverse complement strand
GAATACTGGCTGCACATCGCGCGCCTCGACGTCACCGACTGGCTCAAGACCGAGATGCTGGGCTTTCCCCTCGCCATCTCCTGGCTCGACATCCTCGCCGCCCGGCCGGGCCTCATCGTGGCCGCGGCGGCCCTGCTGGCGGTGGCCGTGCTGGCCGCCTGGTGGCTCGTGACGCCGCGCCTGCCATCGGCGCACCGCGCCCGCTCCTGGCGCCAGGGGGTCCATCGCCCCGATTTTGGCATTGAGCGGCTGCGGCGCGCTTTCGACACCGAGGCCAGCCGCATCATCGACGCAGCGCTCATAGAAAAGGTGGTCCTCATCAGCCTGGTCAGCGTCAGCTTTGCCCACGTGCTGCCCGGCGTGGACGTGGCCGATCTTGAGCTGGCCTCGGCCATCGCCCTGGTGGTCGTCGCCAACACGGCCCTGGCCCACTGGTTTGCCCGCCTGGGCCAGAGTTGGGCTCTGTCGCTGCGCCAGTTCGTGGTCCTGGGCGCGGTGAACGCCGTCCTGGCCCTGATCTATCTCGCCTTGCGGCCCGGCCTGCGAAACCCGGCGGGGCTGGCCAACACCCTTTTTTTCGCGCTGCTCCTCACCCTGCTGGTCACGCTCTTTGACCACTATCGCCAGGTGTACCTGGCGCGCTTTGAGAAGAGGCCCTGAGCCAGGAGACCAAAAAAACGAGCCCCTGATAGGGGCTCGTTTTGGACGGGCGTGGCGGCGGCCGGCGGGGTCTCCCGGTGGCGCGCGCGTTACCATGTGCGCAGGCTGTTGCCGGCGTAGAATCCGTCGCGGATGGAATCGGCAATCCCTCCGAACTGATCCTCCTTCACTCAAGCCGTCAGGGCGACGCGTTCGTCCCCGTGCTCGGGGCTCGGGGAGGCCAGGTCCGCCTCCCTTGGCCCCAGGAGCTGCACGAGGGTTGCCCGGTCGATTGTCTCCTCGTCGAGCAAGGCCTGGGCCAGGCGATCCAGCTTGTGCCGGTTCTCCGTCAGCAGGCGCAGAGCCAGCTCGTGGTGTTCATCCAGCAGCCTCGCCAGCTCGTGGTCGATCTCGGCGGCCATGGATTCGCTGTACTCCCGGCCCTGACTCAGGTCGTAGCCGAGGAAGGGCTGCTCTGAGCCGGCGTCAAAGGCCGCCAGCCCCAGGTTGCCCATACCCCAGCGGGTGATCATGTGCCGCGCCAGGCGCGTGGCCTGCTTCAGATCGTTCTCCGCCCCGGTGGTTATCTCGCCCAGAGCGAGCTCCTCGGCGGCGCGGCCGCCCAGGAGGACCACCAGCCGGGCCAGCAGGTAGGTACGGGTATAGTTGTAGCGATCCTCGCCGGGCAGTTGCGCCGTGACGCCCAGGGCCTGCCCCCGTGGGGTGATGGTCACCTTGTGCACCGGGTCGGCGGCGGCCGTCAGCCAGGCGATGAGGGCATGCCCGGCCTCGTGGTAGGCGATGGTGCGCCGGTCGTGCTCGTCGAGGAGCAGCGGCCGCACCCCGCCCATGAGGATCTTGTCTATGGCCTCTTCAAAGTCGGCCATGCTCACGTGGGCGCTGTTCTTGCGCGCAGCCAGGATGGCCGCCTCGTTGCACAGGTTGGCGAGGTCGGCCCCGCTAAAGCCCATGGTCGTGCGCGCCAGCACGCCCAGGTCCACCTTCGGGTCCAGCGACAACGGGCGGCTGTGAACGCCGAGGATGGCCTCTCGCCCGTTGCGGTCGGGCAGAGACACCGTTACCTGGCGGTCAAAGCGGCCGGGCCGCTGCAGCGCCGGGTCGAGGACGTCGGGCCTGTTGGTGGCCGCCAGGATGACGACCTCAGCCCGCTCGTCAAAGCCGTCCATCTCGACCAGCAGTTGGTTGAGCGTCTGCTCGCGCTCGTCGTTGACGTTGCCCACACCCGTTCCCCGGCGCCGGCCGACGGCATCCATCTCGTCGATAAAGATGATGGACGGCGCGGCGGAGCGGGCCTGCTGGAAAAGGTCGCGCACCCGGCTGGCGCCCACGCCGACAAACATCTCCACGAATTCCGTGGCGTTCAGGTTAAAGAAGGTCGCGTTGGCCTCGCCCGCCACTGCCCGGGCCATGAGGGTCTTGCCGGTGCCGGGTGGGCCCACCAGCAAGATGCCACGCGGGATGCGGGCGCCCACCGCCCGGTACTTGGCCGAGTTCCGCAAGAAATCGACCACGTCCCGCAGCTCCGACTTGGACTCCTCAGCGCCGGCCACGTCGTCAAAGGTCACCTCCAGGCGGTTGCCTTCATAGCGGCGTGCCTTGCTGCGGGCAAAGCCCAGGTAACTCCCCGACGAGCTCTCGGGCGACCGGTTCTTCATCCACAAGAACAGACCCACAAAGAGCACCATGGGAATGGCGCTCATGAGGATGATGGGCAACATTGGGCTGCTGGGCGACGCAACGTCGACGTGCACCCCCTGCGATTCAAGGAGGGTCATCAGGGTCGGATCACCCACCGCCTCCGGGAAAGTGGTGCTAAAGTTGGTATAGGTCATCGGGGGAAGGGGCGCCCGCGGATCGGGCTGCGGGCTGGGCTCCAGGTAGGTTGAAGGCACCTGAACCGGCACAATGCCCAGCTCCTCCCCGGAGACCGGCTCAAGAAACATCCCGGTAATCCGGCTGCCCGAGATCTGAACTCGGTCGACGTTCCCTTCCTTCACCTGGGCCACAAAGCCACTGTAGGGCACGCTGCTCCCCGTTGCGCCTCTGCCCCAGAACGTCCAGAACATCCAGGCCAGGACAAGCATGACGATAGCTGCCCACGCCCAGCCCGGCATTTGTCTCTTGTTTTGTGTCTCACCTGGCATTCTTACGACTCCTGCAAGCCCGGTTCGCGCCGATATCATTTCTGGCACACCTCGCCGGCCACCAGGTGCGCGGCCCCGGACCATCCTATGTTAACGGAAGTTTATGGGGCTCCCGCCACAATGCATTGTACAACAAGATGGCCCACCGGCGCGGATGGAGTCGGTTGTAAGAAGGGTCGAGTTTGGTTGGAAAAGCGCGGGACTTGGTTAAATGTATCCACATCTATAACCGTGCACTGTACCTGGATACATTGTCCTCGGTCTTCTCGCAGGGTATAATGAGAGTGGCGGCCCTTGGCCGCACGTAGGATTGTTTGACTAGATCAGGAGGTGTTCGATGTCAGACGTTCGATCCATCAAGGAGCTAAAGGGCAAGGCGGTGGTGGATGTCAACACGGGGGAAAAGCTAGCCGACGTGGCGGATACGATGATCGACCCCAACGGCCCGCGCGTGGCGGCCGTGGTCATCTCGGTGGGCGATTTCTTGCAACCAGAGTACCAGTACATCAGCAGCGACGACGTCCAGGTCTGGGGGCACGACGTCATCCTGGTGCGGAGCCACGACGTGTTTATCCCCGAGACCCATTTTACCGGGGGCGATGAGTGGCTCAAGACGTCGGACTATCTCCGGCGGCGCACCGTCGTCGATAGCAACGGCACCAAGCTCGGCCAGGTGAACGACATCCTGGTTGACGAGCACGGCCAATTCACCGGTTATCGCCTGGGCCAGGTAGAGATTGAAGGGCCCCTGGCCGAGTCCAAGTACATTCCGGCCAGCGCCACACACTCGGTCGGCCCAGACTATGTCATTGTCGACACCGGCCGCTTTGTTCCCGGCGACCTCCCGGAAGAGATCTCTCGAGAGACCCGGGATCAAGACTGGACCAGCGACGTCCCGTTCTTTGGAGAGAAGGACGACACGCGCTAGCGAGCGCGCTCACTCCTGCCGGAAATAGATCCGGGTATCGCCAACGCGGATCTCGTCGCCCGGGCGCAGCGCGCGTTCCCGAACGCGCTCGCCGTTGACAAGGGTGCCGTTGGCGCTGCCCAGGTCAGAAATGACCCAGGTGTCGCCTTGCAGGTCGATGCTGGCGTGCTGCCGCGACGCCCGCTCATCGGCCACGACCAGGTCGCTGTCGTGCGAGCGGCCGAGAACCACGCCGGCAGGCGAGAGCGCGTGGCGGCGCCCGCCGATTTCCAGCCAGGCCCCCTCGGCAGCCGGCGGGGCTCCGGCCCCCGCCTGGTAGGCCAGTTCCACGTCGCCCAGGCGCAGCCTGTCGCCCGGCGAAAGCGCTGCCCGCGACACACGCCGGCCGTTGACGTACGTGCCGTTGGAGCTGCCCAGGTCTTCTATCGTGCATCGGCCGGGCGAACACTCCAACTGTGCATGCTGGCGCGACACCAGGACACTGTCGACCACCAGATCGCACGCCGCGCTCCGGCCGATGGTGAGCCTGCCCGGCGCCAGGAGAAGCGGAGGCCGCCCGGGAGCCAGCAGCGCCCCATAGCCGTGCATCGTCTCCCGAAGCGCCGGTCCAACCGGCTCGAGTACCTGCCCGGCCGGCGCCGGCCTGGCAGGCGTCACGGGCCGCACGGGCGGCATAGGTTGTGCCACGGCCGGCGCTCCCCGCCGGCGCGCCGAGCGCCCCACCACCCACAGCAGTAGCCCCCCACCGATCAACATGAACGACCCGCCGCATAGGCCCAGGCCACCCAGCACGAGCAGCGGCGTCAGGCGCAGGCTCGCCTCCTCGCCGGGCTTGATCTCCGGCCCCGGCTCGCCGGGCACGACGGCTACGGCTGTGGGCTGGGGCACCAGGGTTGCCTCGGGCAAGGCTGTGGGCAGGGCCGTCGGCAGCACCGGCGGGCCGGCTATCTCCACGGACGGCGGTGAAGGCATGTTCAGGCGCCCATAGCCGTAGGCGTTGTCGGGCCCGAGGGGACCAAGGTCCAGGGCATGAGCCTCCAAATAGTCCCGCACCTGGTCTGCGCTGTACTCCGGAAACGCACTCCACACCAGGGCCGCCGCGCCCGCCACGTGGGGGGTGGAGGCCGAGGTTCCGTCAAAGACCCCGGGGGCATAGCTGGCGCTGGACACTCCGGCCGGCCCCGAAAGCTCGGGCTTGAGCCGGCCGTCGTTGCTCGGTCCCTGGGAGCTGTAGCTGGCCAGGCTGTCGTCCCTGACCTCGGTGGCGCCCACAGCCAGCGCCTCATGGGCGTCGGCCGGCGAGCCCAGGCTGTGCTCGGCCACCGGAAATTCCAGCTCCGCGTCCAGCGTGTAAAGGTCCAACATTCCGGGGCGCGAGATCCGGTCCGCCTTGATGGCGATAAAGTACACGCCGAGGGGAACGTCGTTGCCCAGGATCAGCTCGGCCGCAACCTGGCCCTCCGTCCCATTCTGAATGTCCTCGGCGCTGGCCACCAGGTTCCCTTCCTCGTCAAAGAGGTAGAGATCATAGTCCTCGTTGACGGCCTGCCAATCGTCCCAGTTGAGGGCCAGCGTCACCTGGGGAGCATAAATGTAGAGCCCGATCAGCTCGGTGCCATCGGGGAACTCGTGAAGCCCGTCGCCGTCGCTGTCGGTAAAGAGCCCCCTGTAGTGCTCCATGGCGGCGTTGCCCGAAGAGTTTACCCACAGCACCCCCTGGGCGGCCGCCCAATCCACCATCTCGGCCGACTCGTCGCTGCCGTCCATGGGCCCCACGACGCCGGTGGTCGAGTTGCTGATGATGTTCACCCCCTGCGACACCAGCCAGTCCACTGCCTGGCCCATGCTCACCAGCGTCCCGTCATAGTAGGCCAGGTACAGCTCGGCATCCGGGGCCATCTCGTGAACGATCTCGGCACAAGCGGCGCCGTGCACCTCGCCGCTGCCATCGGGTTCCAGGCCGTAGGCAAAGGATGCAGCCGCCACGCTCGCCGGCAGCTCGCGGCCCAGGAGGTCGCGATAGCCATCAAAGCCCAGGTCGAGGACCCCCACGCGGATGCCCTGGCCGGTCAGGCCTGCCGCGTGCCATTCGGCGGCCCCCGTGAGCGACGTGCCCTCGCCGCCGGCGGCCCGTCCTGGCCTTCCATCGGAGCGGCGCGGCGCGGGCAGCTCCAGCCGGATAACATGCTCCATCTGGGTGAGCTGCTCGAACAGGGCCTCCGTCCCCTGCTGGGCGGCCAGGCCCTCGATGAGGGCCAGGGGCACGCCCACGTTGATCCGCTCCTGGTAGCTCCCCTCGACGGTGATGCCCGCCCTGCTCAGCTCTTCCGACATGGCAGGGACGTACTGGGCATCGTCCAGTACAAGGGTGATGCGGATCTCCTCCCGTCGGTTCAGAAGCCCCCGCTGCTCGGCCAGCTCTCGCGCCGCCTCCATCCCTCCCTCGTGGTAGGCAATCAGAAACTCCTTGTAGACCGAGCCCAGCGTCGCATCGTTAAACAGCCCCGCCAGTTGCGGATACTGCTCCGCCAGCTCCTCCAGGGTCGGGGGGATCTCGAGGACCGGCTCGCCCCCGCCTCCGCTGCCCCGCAGCAACACAATCCCGCCTGTCACGGCCAGCAGCAGGCCGATACCCAGCAGCGCAGCGAGGAGCTTGCGATTCTCCACAAGCCGAACAAGAGGACCCTCCCCGGGTGCGCGGCGCTCCAGAGGTTGGGGGGTCGGCAGGTCCCGGAACTCGTCTTGGCTCATATCAGTTCTCCGTTGAGCGATTGGTCCGCCTGGAAATGCCCGGCAACGTCTGAAGGGTATTATATCACCACGGGGCGCGAATGCAAAATGACCGGGGCAGCCCTGAACCACGCGGGCCCCTGGATATCATCTGGTGCAAGGGTATCTGGCCCTTGACAAACAGCGCCGATTGTGTTACGATGGGGCTCGTAGGAACAAGTAGGAATCTGGTTTGGTCACAATTGAGCGGCACCCAGGCTTACTGGCCTGGGTGTTTTGATGAACAACCCTCCTTGCTTTTGGTCCTGACATTAAATAGATTATTGAGGTGTAGTTCGACAGTACGCGCATCGCGGATCCGTTTCTCATCGATTCCGGCCCCTTTGCCTCCGGTCCTGTTCCGGCACACCGACAACAATACATAGGAGTAACTGAAATGGCTGCGAAACTTCGCATCGTTCCCCTGGGCGGCCTCGGGGAAGTAGGCAAGAATATGACTTGCATTGAGTATGGCCGCAACATTCTTATCATCGACGCGGGCATCATGTTCCCTGAATCGGACATGCCCGGCGTCGATTACCTGTTGCCCGACTGGGAGTACATTCGGGATAAAAAAGACTGGGTGCGCGCCGTGTTCCTGACCCACGGGCACCTGGATCATATTGGGGCCCTGGCCCATTTGCTGCGCGAGATCGACGTCCCGGTGTACGCCACGCGTCTCACCCGCGGCCTCGTTGAGGTCCGGCTGCGCGAGGAGCGGATGCTGGAACACGTCCGCCTGCAAACTTATGCCGCCGGCGACCGGCTCCAGATCGGCCCCTTTGTCGTCGAGCCGTACCACGTCTGCCACTCCATCCCCGACTCGGTGGGCCTGGGCATTACAACGCCCGCGGGTTTGGTCGTCCACAGCGGCGACTTTAAGCTGGATCCGACGCCGGTGGATGGCTGGCCGACGGACATGGACAAGCTGGCCGAGTTCGGACGGCGCGGCGTCCTGGCCCTGCTGTCGGACAGCACCAACGCCGAACAGCCGGGCAGCACGCCATCCGAGGCGGTGCTCTATGACGCCCTGGACGAGATCGTGAGCCAGGCGCCCGGCAGGATCATCATTGCCACGTTCGCCTCCCTCATCTCGCGCATCCAGCAGGTGGTGCAGGTGGCCGGGCGCCACGGGCGCAAGGTGGCCATCGCCGGCCGCAGCATGGTGGCCAACACGGGCGTGGCCCGCGAGCTGGGCTACCTGGAGATCCCCGAGGGCATGCTCGTCGACCTGGAACAGGCCCGGCGTCTGCCCCCACACAAGGTCTTGATCCTGGCCACCGGCTCTCAGGGCGAGCCCATGGCCGTGCTGAACCGCCTGGCAACCGGCACCCACCGTACCATGCGCATCGAGGACGGTGACACGGTCGTGCTCTCTTCGCACACCATCCCGGGCAACGAAGAGCTGACCAGTGGGCTGATCAACCGCCTCTTCCAGAAGGGAGCCGACGTATACTACGCGCCGCTGCGGCAGGTGCACGTCTCGGGCCACGCCGGCCAGGATGAGCTCCGGCTCCTCATCCAGACGCTGCGGCCCCGGTTCTTTGTGCCGGTCCACGGCGAGCTGCGCCACCTGGTACAGCATGCCCGGCTGGCCAACGACCTGGGCATTCCCAAGGAGAACATTGCCGTGGTCGAAAACGGCTACCCGCTCACCCTGAACGACAGCCTGCACATCGGCAAGCGCCTGCCCGGCGAGAACGTCTACGTGGACGGGTCCCGGGTCGGCGACGTCGGTCCCGCCGTCCTCGCCCAGCGGGATGGCCTGGCGCAGAGCGGCTTTGTAACGGCCGTGGCCCGCTACGACCGGAAGGCCGGCAAGGCGGTGGGCGAGCCGCGCATCATCACCCACGGATTCGTCGCCGCCCCCCGGTCGGGCGATCTGCTGGCCCGTGCCCGGGAGGTGGTGCGCTCGGCGGCCAAGAACGGCCGCGGCACGGCAGCTGACAGCGTGGAAGATAAGGTGGAGCAGGCGCTCTCGAGCTTTTTCTACCGTGAAACCCGGCGCAAGCCCGTGATCACCGTGGCCCTCGTCGAGAGCTAAGCCAGCACCGGGGCCTGACGTGGTCGCCCCGGCTACCACGGGGCAGCCGGGGCGATGTGGGAAGAGGGGGGGTAGCCAGGGTCGCAGACCTGGCTCTATTGGAGATCGATTTCGTCCAGCCCTTCCACGCCCAGGGGAGCGTCCTCGTCGACCCTGGCGTTTTCCAGCAGCAGGAAAGCCAGCACCTCCAGGTACTCCTGCTCCGGCAGGCTGCCGGGCGCATCCAGGGGCATGCCCTGGCTGATAAACTCGTAAAGGCCCTCGGCCGTGCCAAAGGCCGGCAGGTTGGTGTTCTCGCCGATGAGGACGGGTCCCTCCAGACCCTCCCCCTGGGCGCCGTGGCACTCGGCGCACTCCCTGGCAAAGACCTCCCGGCCGGCATCCGCCAGAATCCCGGCAGGCTCTCCGGCCGCCGGCGCCTCGGCTGGTGGGGCAGCGGTCTCGGCCACCGCTGTCGGCATCGCCGTCGCGGTGTCCTGGGGCTGCGCGGGGGCCGCCCCGTCCTCGCTGCCGCAGGCGGCCAGCAGCAATACGCCCCACAGGAGCATCAGGCCCGCAGCGGCCGCCAGGCACAATCCTGTTCTTGCCCTCTTGTACACAAGGCCTCCGAAGCTCGTCGTGAACGGTGCCGGGCCATCGCCGCCGTATGTGCCGGACCTGGCCTGTGCGCCGCCGTTGCAGGCGGAGCAGCTTCCCCGGGCGCGTTCGTGTCCAGTATAACACAGCCCGGCGAGCCCAACCGCCGGACTGTGTTGGGGGTGTGTTGGAATCGTTGGATCAAGGCAGTGGCCGAGTTCGCAAAGTCGCTGAAGTGTGGTATGATGGAGCGCGCAGCAAACGGGATGGGAGACGGGATGCAGCAGTTGGAAGCAGTTGATTACAGTCGCAAGTGGTACGTCATGGCTGCCGTGGGCATGGGCATTATCCTGGCCACCATCGATGGCAGCATCGTAAACGTAGCGCTGCCCACGCTGGTGCGCGCCTTTGACACCGGGTTTGCCGCCGTGCAGTGGGTGGTCCTGGCCTATCTCCTCACGGTGACGACATTGATGCTCAGCGTCGGGCGCCTGGGCGACATGATCGGCAAGAAGCCACTGTACGTCGCCGGGTTCGTCATCTTTACCCTGGGCTCGGTGCTGTGCGGGCTATCGCCCACCATCGGCTGGCTCATCGGCTTCCGGATCCTGCAAGCCATCGGGGCCGCCATGCTGATGGCCCTGGGCATGGCCATCGTCACAGAAGCCTTCCCGCCGTCAGAGCGGGGCAAAGCCCTCGGAATCAGCGGCTCCATGGTGTCCATCGGCATCGTCCTGGGCCCAGTCCTCGGCGGGCTGATCATCGGCGCCCTCTCCTGGCACTGGATCTTTTACGTCAACTTGCCTGTGGGCATCGTCGGCACCTGGATGGTGCTCCACTTTGTGCCCGCGCGCCGGCCGGTGGGTGGGCAGCGCTTTGACTGGGTGGGGGCCATGTTGCTCTTTGGCAGCCTGATGGCGCTACTCCTGGCCATGACCATGGGCCAGGAGGGAGGATTCGGCCAGCGGCCCGTGCTGCTCCTGGCCACCGCCTGGCTGGTGCTGCTCATCTTCTTTCTCCTGGTCGAATGGAAGAGCCCGCAGCCCATGATCGATCTCGGGCTGTTTCGCAATCGGCTCTTTAACGTCAATCTGCTCACCGGCTTTGCCACCTTTATCTCCATGTCGGGGACCATCATCCTCATCCCCTTTTACCTGGAGAACGTCATGGGCTACTCGCCGCGGGCGGTGGGCCTGCTCCTGGCCGTGGTGCCCGTCGCCGTGGGCATCACCGCCCCGCTCTCGGGCGCCCTCTCCGACCGGGTGGGCACGCGACCCATCGCCGTCGCTGGCCTGGCCATGATCGTGCTCGGCTTTGTCGCCGTCAGCACCCTCAGCCTGGACACGACCTCCGCCGGCTATATCCTGCGATACCTGCCCGTGGGCATCGGCATCGGCATCTTCCAGTCACCCAACAACAGCGCCGTGATGGGCGCCGTGCCCCGAGAGCGGCTGGGCGTCGCCTCGGGCCTGCTGTCGATTACCCGCACCCTTGGCCAGACGACGGGCATCTCTGTCCTCGGCGCCCTCTGGGCCAGCCGCGTGGCTGCCAGGGCGGGCAGTGCCCTGGCGCAGGGGGCCACCGCGGCGCCGGCGGCAGCCCAGGTCGCCGGCCTCAACGACACGTTTCGCGTGGTCATCGTTCTCCTGTCGCTGGCGCTCATGCTTGCCGCGTGGGGCCTGGTTCAAGAGCGCCGCATGCGGGCCCTGGCCGCGGCGCAGAGCGCCCACACGAGCAGGGCCGAGAACCCCTAGCGCTTCCTTGACGGAAGCGTCGTTCGGTGCTATTATTGGGGGGCGCGACCGTCCGCCGGCGCGCCCCCGGCAAAGAACGCCCACCATCCTCGCAGCCGAGCCGTTTGCTGAACGGCCATGGTTCTGAGCCTGCCGAAGGGCAGCCCATATGGTTCGCAACACGTGCAACAGGAGGAAACAAATGGACAAGAAAGAACTGGCATCCGTCGCCCGCGCCCTCGTGGCCAGGGGCAAGGGCATCCTGGCAGCCGACGAGAGCTCCGGGACCATCAAGAAGCGCCTGGCAAGCATCGACCTGGAATCGACCGAGGAAAACCGCCAGGTGTACCGCGACCTCCTGTTCACCTCGCCGGGGGTGGAGGAGTACATCAGCGGCGTCATCCTCTTTGACGAGACCATCCGCCAGCAGGCCCTCGACGGCCGGCCCTTTCCCAGGGTGCTGGCCGGCCGGGGCATCATGCCCGGCATCAAGGTCGACAAGGGCACGGTTCCTCTCCCGGGGGCGCCCGCCGAAAAGCTGACGGAGGGGCTGGATGGCCTCCGCGCCCGCCTGGAAGAGTACCGCGGCCTGGGCGCCCGCTTTACCAAGTGGCGGGCGGTCATCACCATCGGGGATGGCATCCCCAGCCGCAACTGCATTGACGCCAATGCCCAGGCCCTTGCCCTGTACGCCGCCTACTGCCAGGAGGCCGACCTGGTGCCCATCGTCGAGCCCGAGGTGCTCATGGACGGCGATCACAGCATCGAGCGCTGCGCGGCGGTGACCAGGGCCACCCTGGAGAGCGTGTTCCAGCACCTCTCCCGGGCAGGCGTCCTGCTGGAGGGCATGCTTCTGAAGCCCAACATGGTGATCTCGGGCAAGGGCAATGAGCGCCAGGCAGGCGTCCAGGAGGTGGCCGAGGCGACGGTGCGCACCCTGCTGCGCGCCGTGCCGGCCGCGGTGCCGGGCATCGTCTTCCTGTCGGGAGGCCAGAGCCCCGAGCAGGCCACGGAGCACCTGAGCGCCATGAATCGCCTGGGCCGTTTCCCGTGGGAGCTGAGCTTTTCCTATGGCCGGGCCCTGCAAGAGAATTCCCTCAAGGCCTGGCGCGGAGAGCCGCGCAACGTGCCCCAGGCGCAGCAGATCTTTGCCGAGCGCTCGCGGCTCAACAGCCTGGCCCGTTCCGGGGAGTATTCTCGCGAGATGGAGACCGCGCGTTAGCCAACGCCCCCTCGACGGCGCACCCCACCCCTGACGGGCGGCGCCAGGGGTGGGGTGCGCCTGCTCGTCCTGCTCCTTATCGCCGCCCGTCCCGCAAGATCTGCCGGGCAGCGTTATAGCCCGGGGCGCCCGTCACGCCGCCGCCCGGGTGTGTCCCCGCGCCGCACAGATACAGGCCCTGGATGGGCGTGCGGTACCAGGCCCAGCCGGGAACGGGCCGCAGAAAAAGCACCTGGTCCAGCGTCATTTCGCCGTGATAGATGTTCCCTTCCGTCAGGCCAAAGGTGGCCTCCAGGCTCGGCGGCGTGTGCACCTGGCGATAGAGTATGGACGACTCCAGGTTGGGAACGTACTCGCCCAGCGTCTGGATCACGGCATCGCCCAGGGCCTCGGCCTGCGCCCGATCCCAGGCCGCGTCGCGCCTGTGGTAGGGAACGTACTGGACCAGGATGGACATCACGTGCAGACCTGGCGGCGCCAGCGAGGGATCGACGGCCGATGGCACCTGGATCTCCAGGACAGGGTTGCGGGAGACGCGGCCGTATTTGGCGTCGGTGAAGGCCCGCTCCAGGTAGCCGATGCTGGGGCTCACGACAAAGGGCCCGCCCCACACCTGGTCTTCGCCCGGCAGCCCGGCAAAGCGGGGCAGCTCCGAGAGGGCCAGGTTGACCTTGGCAACCACCCCCCGATGCTTGATGTTCCCCACCTGCCGCAGAAACTCGACCTCCAGGTGGACGGGGTCCAACAGCTCCAGGAAGGTGCTCCTGGGGTCGGCGTTCGAGATCACCTGCGCCGCCTCGATCTCTTCCCCGCTGGCCAGGACGACGCCCACGGCACGCCCATCCCGCACCACGATCTGCTGCACCACGGCGCCCAGGCGGATCTCGGCGCCCCGCTGCCGGGCCGCGCTGGCCAGGCCGGCCGACAGGTTGCCGATGCCACCCTGCACCCAGATGCCGGTCTCGAACGAGTCTGGCCGGCTACCGGCCCAGCCGTGGAGCAGCAGGTAGGTCGTGCCGCCCGAGAGGGGGCCCTGGGCCAGCCCCCGCACCCCCGCCAGGGCCAGGGCGCCCTTGAGCACCGGGTGCTCGAACCACTCGTCCAGGAAATCGGCCACGGGCATGGACACGACGCGCATCAGCTCCCTCATCTCTTCCCGGCCCAGTAGGCGCAGATGCAGGCCCAGGTCAAGGA
>ERZ1026792.1674-NODE-1674-length-13281-cov-2.175992_pt1 | contig 13281 bp, 8 predicted proteins | sample MGYA00520884_ERZ1026792 | MGnify/ENA primary metagenome ERZ1026792 (study PRJEB33270, sample SAMEA104284473) | anaerobic digester metagenome | biome: Anaerobic digester microbiome; feature: mesophilic sludge digester; material: Anaerobic digester biomass | place... | reverse complement strand
GCCCAGGATATTGCCGTTGAGGTAGATGTTTTCACGGCCGGTCAATTCGGGATGAAAACCGGTGCCCACTTCGAGCAGCGAGCCAATGCGCCCATAGATCTGGGCGCGGCCCTCGGAGGGTTTGGTGATGCGACACAGCACCTTGAGCAGCGTGGACTTGCCGGCGCCATTACTGCCGACGACGCCGACGATTTCACCCTGGTTGACCGCGAAGGAGATGTCACGCATCGCCCACAGCGTCTCCGCCTCGCTCGGCGGTCGGCCGATTTCACGGATGTAGGCAAAGGGCGCCAGGGCAACCTGACGTGCAGCCTGCCAGGCGTTGGCCGGACGCGACGGAGGGAGGCCAATACGATACATTTTGCCGAGATGTTCGGCGCGAATGACTGGGTCGTTCATAAGGATGATGGGTACACTGAGTAGAGTGCGGCCTGAAACCGGGTTTCTGATGCGACGAGAAACCCGGTTTCTGGGAGAAACCGGGTTTCTGATAGGTTGATGCGTTAGGCGTCCGGTTTCTGGGAGAAACCGGGTGTCAGGATGAGGTGCTCAGGGGCAAGGAATGGTCGTTTCGACGCTGGTCAGCACATCGTCGGGGAAGGCGCTGGCGACCGCGGCATAAGCCGTGTCAACGCCCGTGTTGCCGTGCAGGCGGTCAATGGCGAGATCATCAGTGCAGGTATCATCCGCTCCGTAGAGGGTGTCATTGTCCTCATTGCCATCGAGGCGATCGGTCCCAGCCTGGCCCCACATGACGTCGTCGCCGAAGCCGCCGCTCATGATGTCATCGTTGAAGTGACCGTTCATGAAGTCAGCGCCGACGCCGCCCATCATGTCATCATAGCCAGCACCGCCGATCATATTGTCGTTGCCATAGCCGCCGGTGATGGTGTCGTTGTCGTTCTGACCCTGAATGATGTCATCGCCATCGCCGGCCTCGATCAGGTCGTTGCCATCGTTGCCGCGCAGGTTGTCGTTGCCGAAGCCGCCCTCGATCCAACCATCGCCGACGTTGCCGAGGATCGTGTCGTTGCCGGCATCGCCCAGCAGACGGTTGTCTGCGGTGTCGCCGATGATACGGTCGTTGAAGGCCGAACCCCAGACGTTCTCCAGAGTGGCGAGAACGATGGTGTCCGTACCGCCCCAGCCGTCCGTGGTTGCCAACGCACCGGTGAGGTCAACCACGACGCGGGTCGGTGAATCGTTGTACATGGCCCAGTCTTTGTCGGCGCCGCCATCGAGGCTGTCATTGTTGGCGCCGCCGTTGAGTTTGTCACAGCCGCCGAGGCCGGACAGGGTGTCATCGCCGCCGTTGCCAAACAGTCTGTCGTTATCGGCGGTGCCAGTCAAGATGTCGTTTCCGGGGCCACCGTTCTGCGCGCCCCCGTTGGCGAACAGAGAGCAGTCTACATATTCCAGGGCCTTGTAGTTGTCCACACCGATGGTCTCGGCGATGGTGTCTGCCAATTCGCCATTGATGGCGTAGGCACGCTCCACCAGGGCCTGGCCAATGGACATCGGTGAATCCTTGGCATCCAACATTGCGTTGATGCGCGTATCATTCAGGCCGCGCAGGGTGGCCTCAGCCCAGGCATCCGTAGGGCCGCGATGCCCCACCACGCCCGACAGGTCAATGCGGTCGTTACCGTCATGGGTGCGAATGGCGAAGCCCTTGAAACTCGACGAAGCATAGCTGTGGAGGGCGGCGCCGAAGGTCATCACTACGGCGTCGCCGCTGTCACGCGCAGTCACCACATCCGCGCCGCTGCTGCCATGCACGAAGATGGAGCCGCCGTTGTACTGGTACAAGCCAACCAGGGCCAGTGTGCCTGCAGATGACTTAGCCAGAATGTAGTAATCATACTCAGCGTCGGCCGCGTCGCCGGCATCGTTCGGCAGGTTCAGGTCCGTGCCGAGAACGAAGCTCTGCGGGGTTGCGGCATTGGCCATCACCGCCGTACCCAAGACCACATCGCGGGCATCGGCCCGACGATCGGCCGACTGGAAGAAGGTCACGGTGACGTTGGCAGCGGCTTTGCCGAAGTTCAGGGTGACAGTGTTCCCGTTGGCGATAAAACTACCACCCGCGAGAGCATCCGAGGATGGCTGTGCAGCAACCCACGCGGTGGTGAGGATCAAGACAATGACCAACAATGTGGCAACCGAGCGCGCGCGATGCTGACGAAAGACAGCGGGTAAATGCGTAAACCAGTTCATTTGTTTTCTCCTGCAGACACAAGAAACGGCTTGAGCCACATCGAAGTTGACTCAATCACTGATGAGGGGGAGAAAGGGATCAAACGCACGGGAACGGGGAACAAAAATCGGTAAGTGTCAGGATTCTTGTCAATAGACATACCTCCTTGGTGAACGTGGCTCATGTGGGTGTGGAGGACTACTTGAGTAGAAAGTGTATCACACAGTCACCCGCATGTCAACCAACACTCAAATCGAATCTACGATATTCTGCTCGACGCGGCGGAAGTAGAAGGCGCCGGCCACGAGCAAAATAAGCACCGCCAACACCACCAGGCCATTGAGCCAGGTTGGTTGCCACTCAGCGCCGAGCAGCGCCCAACGCGAACCTTGAATGACCATGGCCATCGGGTTGAGTTGGTAGATCAATTGCCAATTTTCGGGGATCAAGCTCGCGGAGTAGGCTACCGGCGTCAGGTACTGCCAGATGGTGATGGCAAAACCGAGACCAATGGTCACATCATGGAACTTGATGGCCAGGCCGGCCAACCAAAAGCCCACAGCCAGGCCGACCGCGGCTGCCAGGAGCAAGAATAGGGGAAGGGTGAGCACGGCCCAGGTGATGGTCACATGATAATAGATCAACAGGCCAATCAGGACGAGCAAAGCGGCCAGGTAATCCACCAGGGCCGCCATGACGGTCGCCAATGGAACCAACAGGCGCGGAAAGTAGATCTTGGCGATAATGGCACGCTGCGTGAGCAGGCTCTGGGATGAGTTACGCGCGCTGTTGGCAAAAAACTGCCAGGGCAACAGCGCACTGTAGACGAACAGCGGGTAGGGAATGCCTTCAGATGGCAGCCTGGCCAGGCGACCAAAGACAAAGCTCATCACCACCATGTTGATAACCGGCTGCAGGATGATCCACAGCGGGCCGAACGCCATCTGGCGGTAGCGGCCTTGCACCTCACGCCAGAAGAAGGCCATCAGCAGGTCACGGTATTCCCAGATCTGCCCAAGCTCCAGGCGGCTCCAGCCGCGCACCGGCTCGATGATCACCGTCGGTACCGCGGCCGCGGTTTTCTGGTTCTTGCCGGCCAGGCCAGGCGTTGTTTTTTTCGTTGCCTGCGGCGGCAACGTGGATTCGGTAAATTCACTCATGTCGTTCTTTTCACTCTAGTGACGGCGGCGCATCCGTTGCACCTGAACCATCGCGACCAGGAGAATCAGGACCGGTACCATGCCAAACACCAGTCCGGTCGCCCCGGACTGCTGCCAGCCCTTGGGCGGCGGCGGCGCCCCGCGATCGAACTCGTACACCGGAATCACGGTCGGCGTCGCGGTTGGCGACCGCGTCGGCGTGGGGGCCAACCGCGCGGGGTCAGCAGTGGGTGTGGGGATCGGCAACGGCGCCTGGCCCTCGATGGTCAGGGTGCGGCTGGTATACCAGAGCTGCTTCTTGTTGAACCAGAAGAAGACGTGCAGCTGGTTGCCCAACCCCAGGGCCATGCTCGGCGATTCGATGTTCGAGATCTCGCCAGGGACATTGGCCGAAATGCAGAGGGGCCAGGTCCAGCTTCCGCCCTGACGTGACGTATACCAGACGCACTTGCTCTGCGCGTACACAACGTGCAAGTCTCCAACCGCGTCCACCAGGATATGCGGCGCGCCTTCAGAACCGCCCAGCGTCTCCGAGAGGGAGATCTGCTCCACCCGTCCCCAGGTGCGCCCGGCGTCGCCAGATTCCTGGAAGTATTTGCCGCCCACGCCGACCATGCCGACCCAGGTCAGGTAGACCTGAGCATTGGGGCCGGTCGCCACGTTCGGTTGGTTGAAACCGGTGTCGGCTGCCTGCTGCGGTGGGAGCCAGGTGAGTCCCTGATCGGTGGAGTTGGTGTAATACAGGCCCAGCGGCGGCCACCCGTCAGGCGCCTGATACTCTGCCCACACCACGTGCAGGCTGTTGTCGGCCCCCACGGCCACGCGCACCGCGTTGGGGACGCGCTGCACACGCGTGACATTCGCCACCCAGTGCGGATCTTCCCACTGCGCGCTGGCCGGGTCGAGACGGCGCACATACATGGCCTGGATGCTCGGTACCGCGTAGGCCATCCACACGGCGCCATCGGGCGCAAGCGCCAGCCCAGCGCCGGGCAGCGCATCGTGCAGGGCGGTCGGGGGCTGCCAGTCCTGCGCCGAAGCTGAGGGCGAGACGCCTGCCCACGTGTAGGTGTCGCCATGCCAGAACAGCGCGATGCGCTGCGTGTTGGCGATACCCGCCAGTTCGGTAAACGACTCATTGGAGACGAAAATATCAACCGGCTTCCAGTCCGGGCGATCGAGCCGCGTGTAATAGAGCTGATTCGGCCCCGGATCAGCCTCGCTGGGCAGCACAACCCAGAAGGCATGCACCTGCCCAAACGGGTCAGTCACCACCGTGGGAAAGTTGATCGTGCCGTCGGTCTCGAAGACCAGCCTGGGCTGCGACCAGGCGCCGCCTTGCGCGGCCGCGGGCCGGCTGCTCTGCCAGATCAGCGCCACCGCGGTCACTACAACCACCAGCGCCAGCCCCCAACGTCCCTGCCATCTCAATTTCACGCGCCTGCCTCGTTCCAACAAATCAGCCCCAAGCCCTCTCTCTCCTGACATTCACTCCTCACTCCTACTTCCTATCTCCTACTTCCTATCTCCTACTTCCTACTCTGATTCGCCGCTTGTCCCAACAGAGCAGCGTATCCTGTCTCTTCGATGTGATCATACCACCAGATGCGCAGGGGGATTTGGCCCTGGCTCAGATCCACCGTTCGCCACAGGCCCGCGGCGCGGTCAAGCTGGCTGTCAATGGCATAGCTCTCGCCCAGTAGTTGGACTGTGGCGCGCTGACCAGGAGCAGAGGCGTAGGCGGCCTCCAGGTGACGTCGCGCCGCTTCATATTGTCCCAGAGAAAGTTCGATTTGTCCAAGACGCCGATTGGCCGTGGCATTGGTCGCGTCGAGCGCCAGGGCGGCCTCGAAGTGGGCCAGGGCCGGCGCCAGGTTGATCGCGCCGCTGCGCCGCAGTTCGTCCTGCAGCGGCCATTGCGGCCAGGTGTAGACGGCCAATTCGGCCTGTGTCTGGCGCAGCGCGCCCAGGTTGGCCTGGAAACGGGCACGCGTGCCTGGCAGCAGCAGGATCACGCCCGCCAGCAGACCGACCGCAGCCCACACGAACGGCCGCGCCGCGGCCCAGCCTGCGCTGGCGCGAGCGGGTGCGGCCGCGCCGCGCGCCGGCGAAGCCACCAGCGCCCACGGTAGGAACAGGATGAGTACCCCGCGGCTGCCGTAGAAGGCATCGTCCACCTGACCGTGCAGGAGAATGACGCCCACCGCGATCAGCGCGGCTGCACGCCAAAAGGATGGCGCGGCCGGCCGGCGCAGGAGGGCCAGCACAAGCCAGGCGAAGGCCGCCAGCCCCAGCAGCCCCTGCTCCAGCCACACGTTGAGCAAGATGTTGTGGCTGTGAACCTGGTAGCCCACGTGCAGCAGCATGACGTAGCTGGAGTAGGCCATCTCGAAATTGTCCAGCCCCAGGCCGGTGAAGGCGTAATCGCCGATCAGGTCAAGGCTGTGGCGCCAGATCAGCAGGCGGCCGCTGACCGCCGCGGGCAGGGGATACCAACCGCGGCCGGCGCCCAGCACCAGCAGCGCCAGCAGGATCATGCTCAGCCCGGCCAGCAGCCAAATGCGGGTGGACCGATCAGCGGCACGGCGGGCCAACCAGCGGCGGCCATGCTGCCATCCCCACCAGACGCCCACGGAGATCAGCAGGGCCATCCACGCGCCGCGTGACAGGGTGAGCAGCAGGCCAGCACTGGAAATCGCCAGCAGGGGCAGCCGCGCCCGGTTGCGCGGCAGCGCGACCGCCTGCAAGGGTAGCAGCGCCGCGATCAGGCCGCCGGCCACGTTCGGATGCAAGCGGTGACCCGGCAGGGCCGGCTGCCAGGCGGCAAGCCAGGACAGCAGCGGGTCGAGGCCCGACAGCTTGCCCTGCCAGCGCAGCCAGTCGTTGGTCAGCAGGAAATAGAGGGCAACCAGGCTGGCAAGGCTGCCCACCAGCAGGCGCCGCGGGGCGATGACGCCCACCCGCGGCAGCGTCACCTCTTCGGGCGTGGTCGCCAGCGCGGCGTAGAGCGCCAGGCCGGCCACGATGACCCAGAACTTGGCCCAGGCCAGGGTTGGATTGTAGGCCAGGGTCGCGGCCAGCAGCGCGGTGACAAAGAAGAGCAGCAGCGGCGCATCGAACCGGGTGCGGGGCAGCCACTGCCCGCTGCTGAGAACCCGTGACGCCTGGCCGGCCAGGACCAGCAGGAGCGGCCAGGGGCCAAGCTGCGGCCAGAGGTACCAGAGCACCCCGGCCAGGCCGCTGGCCGCCAGATTAACGAGCGCCACGCGGCCTAACTGCGCACGAACTTGAGCGTTTGCCAGCCCACGCTGACCGCGCTCTTGAAGCCTTCCCAGGTGTTCAGGCCCCGCACGAAGGTCAGGATGGGGGCGGGGCGCAGCGACCATTCGCGCGTCGCCCGCTTCTGCCAGTATTCCAACCGTTCAGCGGGAAGCGTGGGGTAGTCGAGCACCGTGGATTGATCCATGTCCACCTCTTCCCACTTGGTGCCGGCGCGGAACCAGTTGTTCTCCACCACCTCGTAGAAGAAAGGGGTGCCAGGGTAGGGCGCCGCAATGTGAAAGAGGGCGATGTCCAGCGGCAGTTCTTTGGCGTAAGTGATCGTTTCCTGAATCGTCGTCTCGGTTTCGCCGGGCAAGCCGATGATGAAATAGCCCCAGTTGTTGATGCCCGCCGCCTTCGACCAGGTCAGCGCCTTGAAGGCCTGTTCCTTGCGATAGCCCTTGCGCGCCCGCTTCAGAATCTGCTCGTTGGCGCTCTCGATGCCCCAGGAGATGTACCAACAACCGGCGCGCCCCATCAGGCGCAGCATCTCCTCGTCCACGTAATCCACGCGGCTGTTGCACGTCCAGCGCACCTTGAGGCCCGTCTCGATGATCAACTGACACAGCCTCACCACCTGCTCCCGGTTGACGGTGAACAGATCCGCGTACATGTGAACGTTGTGAATGCCCAACGTTGCCAGGTACTGCAGCTCCTCCAGAATTTTTTCCGGCGCACGCAGGCGCACGCTGTTCTGGTAGCTGACATGTTTGATGCAGTATTTGCAGCCGGCCGGGCAGCCGCGGCTGGTGACGATGAAGGTAAACGGCCCCTTGATCATCGGCATGCGCTGCCGATCGAGCGGCAGCAGCTCATGCAGCGGCATGGGCAGGTCATCCAGGCTGGGGATGAAGGGCCGATCCGGGTTGATGATGATCTCGGTGTCCTTGCGCCAGGCCAGACCGCGCACGGTCGCCAGCGGCGAATCGGACGCGGGCGGCGGATCGGCGCTGAGGGCCAGGGTGATCGGCGCGACCGCCTCAGCCCCGCCTGGCTCCTGAATGCGCACGCGGCCCAGGCGCTGTCCGGCCATCGCCGCCAGTCCACTGGTGGCGGCCAGCATCTTGGCCACAGCGGGGTTGCTGGGTGTCCTTTCCTCCTGCCGATCGAGCAGTTCGCGCAGCGTCATCTCCGGCTCGCCGCGCAGCACGTAATCGAGCGCGGGAAACGGTCGCATCGTCTCCAGGGTCATCGGCGTCACATGTGTGCCAAAAGCCATCGTCTGGGCGCCGACCGATTTCGCCAGGAAAACGCCGTACATGTCGTTGCGCAGGGTGGGCGCGGTGACCTGGGTCACGTAATAGCGCGGGCGAATCTCGTCGAGCAGTTTTTCGAACTCCGGCCAGCTCATGCGCGTGGCGATGCAGTCTACCACCTTGACCGTGTATTCCGGCGCCAGGATGGCCGCCAACTGCGCCAGGCTGACCTGGGGCCAGATCATATTCTCGCGGCTGCGGCGGCCCACCCGGTGTTGACTGCGAATCCAGATGCCGCCATCGGGCGAGGGTGGGTTGACCAGCAAGACATCCACGCTGCCGGACGGCCGCGTGGATGAGGTGAGCGTCTGCACGGCCGCGCCCGCGTCAGGAAATTGAGACATGGACACCGGCGGCACGCGATGCCTGCCCAGGTTGGCGCGTAAGTCAGGAGATACTTCTGTCAAGTTATCAGCCATGGGTATTTCCTTTGCATCATTTTCATTTTACCGGCGCATCCAGCGTCGGATGCCCTTCCAGGTCACTGGCGACCCGCGCCTTGCGTTGGCTCAGTTCCTCCAGGGCGCGCATGATGAACCAACTGATGACCAGTTGCAGGCCCACCAGCGTACTCAGGGCCGCGAGGAGCTGCCAGAACCACAGCCGTGCCAGCGGCCAGCCATCGAGGCTGAGGAAAAGGCTGGCCAGCCCCAGCGCCAGGCCCGCGCCCAGCCCCAGCAGCCCGATCCACCAGAACTGGCGGTCTAGCGGCGGGTTGAAGAGCGGCCGGCCAAACAGCCCCTGGCGAATGGGGCGCTCGTAAAAAATTGCCACCAGGTAATTGAACATGGCGCCCAGCGCGAAAAGGCTGACGCCGGCCACGGCCAACACCAGGGCCGAGAAGAGACCGAACACCCCCCAGGCGCTCAGTTCGGTGACGCCTTGAGTGCGCTGCACCAGCATCGCCGCGCCCACCAGTCCCGTCACGCTCAGCGCGGCCAGGCTGATCAGCCCGAGGAGGCGCACCGGGTTGTAGGTCAGCGCGGTCCAGACGATGGACTGGGCGAAGCGTGCGCCGTCGCGCGCCACGTTCAGCTTCGACCGCCCCACCCGTTCGGCGTAGGGGATCGGCACTTCGACCATGCGCAGGTGCTCGTGCAGCGCGCGCGTGCTCATCACCGGCGTGAGGTTGAGGCCGTCGGGCAGGGGATAAATTTGAGCCAGGATGGACTTCTTGAACAGGCGCATGCCGCTGGCCGAGTCGCTGATGCGCTGGCCGCTGACCAGGCTGACCAGTTGGGCGAAGAGGATGTTGCCCAGCCGGCGCACCGCCGGCATCTCGCTGGCCGCGCCCGCCATGCGCGAGGCGATGACGATATCGGCCTGTTGCGCCAGGGCTGCGCGGTAGAGCTGGGGAAAATGCTCCGGCGGGTAGGTGCCGTCGGCATCCAGAAAGCCGATCCATTCGCCGCTGGCCGCGGCAAAACCGGTCTTCAACGCGGCGCCGTAGCCGCCGTTATGCGCATGGCGAATCAGGCGCGCGCCAGGGGTGGCCTCAACCAACGCGGCCGTGCGATCGGCCGAGCCGTCATCCACGACAATCAGTTCCACCTGGGGTACGCCGGCGGCGGCCAGGGCCGGGCGTGCGTCCAGGACGCGCTGCATCACAGCCTGAATGGCGTTTTCTTCGTTGAAGGCGGGAATCACGATGGAAAGCGTGGTCATGAAGGTCAGAATCCCTGGGCAAAGACTTTACACATGATAGATCGGCCCCTTCGGCAGCGGCAGGTTGGCGGTTTCCAGGTCGGTCAGGATGCGGGCCGGCACACCGCCTGCCACCGTGTGGGGAGGTACATCGCTGGTGACCACCGCGCCGGCCGCCACCACCGCCCCTTTGCCAATGCGCACGCCGTCGGTGACAATGGCGCCGGCGCCGATCCAGACATCATCTTCGATGACGATTCCCTCGGCCGTGATCCCCTGTTCGATCAGCGGTCGCGTCGGGTCGTTGAAGACATGATTGACGGCCAGAATCTGCACGAGGGGCGCGGTGTAGACACGGTCGCCGATGGTGATGCCGCCCTGGCCGCGCAGCACATTCATCTCGCCGATCAGGCTGTCGCGCCCGATATGAATGAAGGCATGCGGTAACTGGCGGAAGTTGTACACGTGCAGCACCGCGCCGTGCATGATGAAAGTGTTGTCGCCGATGCGAATGCCGGCGGGGCAGGCGTGCAGATAAACACCCTGATCGAGATAGACCCCGCGCCCCAGGTGGATCTGATCCGCGAAGCGCAGGCGCACCTGGCTCTCGATGGCCGCCAGACCATCCATGTGCAGGATCAAGCGGTAAGCCAGGCCGCGCAGGCCGATTCCGACCACGGTCGGCGCCCAGCCGAGCAGCGCAAACAGCGTTTGTTCGACAACATAACGCCAGGCATTACTGGCCTGGCGTGAGATATAGAGCAGTAGGCCGGCGGTCACGCCGCCAGGCGCCGATTTGGCCATGGTTACAAAAAATCCCTGGGCGTCGCCTGACCTCAGGCGCAGAGGCGGCGATTTTGTGCAAGAACGCCGTCCCATGCGCCGCCAGGTCGCCGCCCACCTGGGCAGCGACCTGGGCACACAGCCATGCGACGCGTTGGAGCAAAGGCTACGACAGACGCGCGGTTTCACGTCACACAAGAACAATCAAGATCGAATGGCACGGGTAAAGGGTGGCTTGGACGAGCCTGGCACTGCGAATCAGGCTCTCATGCAACCAACAATCAGCGTAGCGGCGCACCGTGATCGCTGACGTTTTCCTGGGAGCGGTGATGACAACCGAGGTTCGACTGGGTGTAGCGGGAGTGATTTGGGATGGTCAGGGCCAAGCCGGCTTCTTTGCCATGCCTGTGCAACACCCATCACGCGTTATGCCATTCCGATATTTGACCTTTTTGACCTTCCGGGAGAGACCTTCCGGAGAGCCTTGCGGGCCTCGACGGCGGGATTCTACCCTCACGTTTGCCAGTGTAGCATATCAACAGAGCAAACGCAAATCATCAGATCGTTTTTCTTTGGGCGCTGCTGCCGCGAAATCGCCCGGATTTGATTCGTTGGTACCCGCCAAACGCGCACGCGCACTCCTCACTTGCGGGAGGCAATGATGATACGCCTGGTTCATCTCACTCTCGCCTGGCTGGTCGGCATTGCCCTGGGCGACTGGCTCTGGCAGCAACACCTCATCGCTTGTGGCACACCGCTTTGGATCTGGCCGGCGGCCGCCGGATTGGGTGTCATCATCAGCGCGCGCGCCGGCCGCCTTCCTGCACTCAGGCTGGCCGCGGCCCTGGGGGTGATGATCCTGCTGGGCCTGACACGCTACCAGGCAACTCCCCTGACGCCCTGCCTGGGGCCGACCGATGTAGCCACCTACAATGGCAGCGACGAACAGCCAGCCACGGTCACGCTCACAGGGGTCATTGACGACGATCCTGATCCCCGCGACCGCCAGACACAGTACCGCGTGCGTGCGCAGAGCCTGCTGGTGGGCGAGGAAGAACACCAGGTTCATGGCCTGGTATTGGTGCAAGGCCCGCGCTATCCCCTCTTTGCCTATGGCGACCAGGTGCGCATCAGCGGCAAGCTGCAAACACCGCCCCAACTCGACGATTTCGACTACCAGGCCTACCTGGCCCGCAAAGGAGTCTATGCTCTGCTGCGCCAGGCGCGCCTCGAACGTCTGGCCGCCGGGCAGGGCAGCCGGGTGTGGGCGGCACTCTACGCCGTGCGGGGCCGCAGTGCGGAGATCATCACGCAACTGATGCCTGCGCCGGCCGCGGGGCTGGCGCAGGGCATCTTGCTGGGCATTGATCGTGAGATTCCCAGGGACCTCTACGAACGCTTCAACCTGACTGGCACCTCGCACATCATCGTTATCTCCGGCTCCAACATCAGCCTGGTCGTCGCCATGCTGGCCTCGGCCGCCACGCGTCTGTTCGGGAAGCGCCGCGCCGTGTGGCTGGTGCTGAGCGGCCTGACGGTCTATGTCCTCCTGGTCGGCGCCGATCCCGCGGTGGTGCGCGCCGGTCTCATGGGCGCGCTGGCGGTGATGGCGCTCTACCTGGGGCGCCAGAGCGAAGCCCTCACCTCATTGGCTGTCGCGGTGTTCGTGATGACGCTCATCAACCCGCTCGACCTGTGGAATGTCGGCCTGCAACTGAGCAGCCTGGCCACCCTGGGGCTGATCCTCTTTTCCACGCCGCTGCAGGAGAGCGCCGAGCGCTTTCTCCTGCGCATCCTGCCCTCCACACGAGCACGCCAGGCGATAGGCCTGCTCAACGACGCGCTGCTGGTCACGCTGGCCGCCAATGTCACCACCCTGCCGCTGATCGTTTACACCTTTCACCGCCTGCCGGTCATCTCCCTGCTGACCAATATGTTGATTCTGCCCGCGCAGCCGCCGATCATGCTGTGGGGCGGCGGCGCGCTGCTGCTCGGCTTGATCTCGCCCCTGCTGCCGCTGGCTCGCCTGCTGGCGCTGGTGCCCTGGCTCTGCCTCAGCTACACCATCGCGGTGGTCCGTTGGACCAGCGCGCTGCCCGGCGCCTCGCTGGAGCTGCCCCATTTCAGCGCGGCCTGGATGTGGGCCAGCTACGCGCTCATTTTCGGCCTGCTGTGGTGGAGTCAGCAGGCGGGCGCACGCCGCGCCGGCTGGTTGCGCGCCCTGGCGACACAGCTACCGGCCAAGACGACCCTGCTGGCGCTGACCGGCGCGCTGGCGATTACCGGCCTGGCCCTGACGCAGATGCCTGATGGGCGCCTGCACGTCACCTTTCTGGACATCGGGCAGGGTGACGCCATCCTGATCGAAACGCCCAGCGGCAATACAGCCCTGGTGGATGGCGGCCCTGCGCCCAGCGCCCTCTTCGCCGCGCTGGGCGAAGCCCTACCGTTCTGGGCGCGACGCCTCGACCTGGTGGTCAGCACGCACGACGACCTGGATCACCTCGGCGGCCTGCTGTGCCTCCGGCGAATTGGTCACGGTGAGTTCCAGCGCAACGCGGCCGGTCGCGCCGGCCTGGGCCAACAGCGCCTTGGCCTCGGCCATGCCGGACTGGAAGGTGAAGTCGCCCTGGCGCACCAAGCCCTCCGAGACCGGCAGGCCGTGTTCCTTCATCGCCGCCAGATAGCCCTCGCGCCGCGCCTGGCTGCGGTTTCGCCGCAACCGGCTGGGTTACTGGAGCCTGGTCGCGTTTTGCACGATGGTCCTGCTCAGTCTGTTCGCGGAGCTGATATCCAACGACCGGCCGCTGATCGTGCATTACGAGGGCAGCAACTACTACCCCTTGTTCAAGGACTACCCGGAGACGACCTTTGTCGGTGACTTCCTGACCGCCACCGATAACCTGGATCCGTTCATCAC
>ERZ1026792.1672-NODE-1672-length-13288-cov-4.573361_pt1 | contig 13288 bp, 8 predicted proteins | sample MGYA00520884_ERZ1026792 | MGnify/ENA primary metagenome ERZ1026792 (study PRJEB33270, sample SAMEA104284473) | anaerobic digester metagenome | biome: Anaerobic digester microbiome; feature: mesophilic sludge digester; material: Anaerobic digester biomass | place... | reverse complement strand
GTATTGCACACGGTCAGCGTCTTGATGATGGTGACGGGGGAGTCGTGGAACTGCGTGAGGGCGGCGACGTAGACCACGACCAGGGCGCAGAGCGCCGGGACCACTTTGAACCGGGAATGGGCCAGCAGGTGGTTCAGCAGCACGTTGGCCATCGCCAGCGGCACCACCGCCCAGGCATACCAGGGCAGCAGCGTTGCCGCCGCCGCCACGTAGCTGGGCTTGAACATAAATCGCACCACCCAGGGCCCCAGCAACCACAACCCGAGCGCGCCGCCCCCCGCAAGAATTGCGGTTCCGGCCAGCACCACCCCCAGCAGGTTCGTTTTTTCGGCCCGGGCGCTGGCGTGGACGAGCTTGGGAAACATCACCGCCGCCAGCGGCCCGACCAGCCACATTGAAGCCCGCGCCAGCGTCCCCGCGCTCACATAAAAGGCGGAGGTCTCCTCGTCGAACCAGGCCTTGACAAACATGGTGTCCGCCGTGAGCAGGAATTGATAGACGCCAAACCCCAGCATCAGGGGAATGACCTGGCGCAGCAAGCGGCGCCAGTCAAACGACCGGGGCGGCGCCAGCCAGAGCGCGCGGGTGGGCCAAATGGCAATTACCAGGGCCGCCGCCATGCCACCCAGCATGCCCATCATCATCCCCGGCGCGCGGTATTGCAGCGCCAGAACGGCAAAGGCGGCAACGGTCAGGCGCCCCACCCCGTTTGAAATCATGCTCCACCCCATCCACAGGAAGTTTTGCTGCCCTTGCAGCACGCCGTAAAACATCGGCAGCCAGACGGTGAACAGCAGCACCGGCATCGTCAGCCACAACGCGGCCGGGTTGGTGATCTTCCACTGCGCCAGAATGGGCCCCTGGAAGAACCAGACCCCCGCCACCGCCGCCAGCCACAGCAAAAACGTTCCCAGCCAGGCGGCGCGAATCAGGCCCGACAGCTCCTGCCCGCGGCCCAGCGCCAGCGCCCGCGCGGTTTGTTGCGCCAGCACCATTTGCAGCGGCATGGACGGGATGAACATCGTCACCGCGAGGAACACCCCGAACTGGGCATACTCCGCCTCCGGCAACGCCCGGGCTTTCGAGAGGAAGTGCATTGCCGTCATGAAAAGGCCGCCGGCGATGGTGGCAAACATGAGCCAGCCGCTCTGACGGAAAAAGGAGGCCCGGTGCGCGGCGGTGTTCGCGGGCGGGGTTTGGGCAGGTTGGTCGCGCATGGAACGGGAAAAGGGGCGGGAATCCGGGTCAGGGAAGCGAACGCAAAAAACGCAACAGCAGCTCCCGGCCCCTTTCCAGGGATGCCAGGGAAATCCATTCCCGCGCCGTGTGCGCCTGCGCGATGTTGCCCGGGCCAAACACCACGCTGGGGATGCCGCCGCGCGCCAGCACCGCGGCGTCGCAAAAATAAGGCACGCCCACCGGCCGCCGCTGCCCCAGGCTGCGCAAAAACCGGGCGGCCAGGGGATGTGCCGGGTCCGTCGCCAGCGGCGGACAGGGCGGCTGGGGATCCGGCCCGAGCGCCGCCGGCAGGTTCTTCCGGCGCAACAGCCCGGCCAGTTCGCGCCGGACGCCGGAATCGGTTTCTCCCGGCAGCGTGCGGCGGTCCACCAGGATATGGCAATGATCGGGCACAATGTTGGGCTGCTGCCCGCCCTGGATGGCGCCGACGTTCACCGTGGCGCAGCCCAGCAGCGGATGCCGGCGGCGGCGCAACTGCGCGGCGTAGGTCGTTTGCAGCAGCTCAACCACGCGGGCCATGGCATGCACCGCGTTGCGGCCCAGTTCCGGCCGGGCGCCGTGCGCGGATTTGCCCCGCGTCTCCAGCCGCAGCCACAGGGTGCCCTTGTGCGCGGTTGCCGCCCGCAAACCGGTGGGCTCGCCCACCAGCGCCAGGTCGGCCCGCCCGCCGCCCGCCACCAGCGCGCGCGCCCCGGCCTGGTGGTGCTCTTCATCCACCAGCCCCGCAAAAACAATTTCCGTCGCCGCGGGACGCTGCCGGCTTTGCGCCAGCTCGCAGAGCGCCATGAGCATGGCGGCCGCCGAGCCTTTGGTATCGCAGGCGCCACGGCCAAAGAGACGGCCCTGGCGCGTCACGGGCCGGAACTGCTCATCGGCGGCGCCCACCGTGTCCAAATGCGGCGCCAGCAAAATCCGTTGCCGCGCCCGGCCCCGGGGCGAAAGCCGCGCCAGCACATTGGCCCGCCCGCGCGCCACGACCTGGAATTCCACATCCAGACCCGCCCGGGCCGCCGTCACCGCCAGAAAATCAGCCACCCGCTGCTCGCCGGCGCGCCCGTCCCGCGCCGGCAAAAAAGCCGGGTTCACGCTCGGCAGGGCGATCAGCTCGCGCAGCAATCGTTCGGTTTTCGTCATGCGGTTTCCCGAGGAAAATCAGTCGTCCAGCTTAGGCGGTTTCCCCGCCCGCTGTCGAGCACTTCGCCGCCGGCGCGGGTTGGGCGGCGCCCGCGCGCGGCGGGCGGACCCGTTGAAGCAGGCACCGCCGGCCCGTCCGGCCGCGCGCGGGGGAGAGGCAGGGCGCGTTCTCCGTCATTCCGCGCTTGAATTGCCCGGGCAAACTGGCATCCTGCCGGGGCCCTTGAGTGATGACGCCGCCGGGGCGGGCTGTCCGCTGCCGCGCAAAAGAGAATAAGAACATGTCCTATCGAGCCTGGTTCCAGTGCATCAACCCGCAATGCGGGGCCACCTATCCGCTGAACTCCATCGTGTACCAATGCCAGCAATGCCGCGCGCTGCTGGAGGTGCAGCACGACCTCGCGGCGTTGTCCCGGCGCGGCGCGGCGGCGTGGATGAAACTTTTTGAAGACCGTTACAAGAGCACCGCGTGGCCGTACGGCTCCGGGGTTTGGGGCAAGAAAGAATGGATCCTGCCGCAAATCCGCGATGAAAACATAGTCTCGCTCTACGAAGGCGGCACCAACCTGTTCTGGGCGGAACGCTTCGGGCGGGTGATTGGAGTGGAAGACCTCTGGATCAAGCTGTGCGGCAACACCCACAGCGGGTCGTTCAAGGATTTGGGCATGACGGTCCTGGTCTCGCAGGTCAAGCAGATGATTTCCGAGGGCGCGCCGATCCAGGCGGTGGCCTGCGCCTCGACGGGCGACACTTCGGCGGCGCTGGCCACGTATTGCGCCGCGGCGGGCATCCCGTCCGTGGTGCTGCTGCCCCGGGATAAAATCTCCCTCGCGCAGTTGATCCAGCCCGTCGCCAACGACGCCCTGGTGCTGTACCTGGACACGGATTTTGACGGCTGCATGAAGCTGGTGCAGGAGATCACCAAAGACCCGACGCTGTACCTGGCCAATTCGATGAACTCGCTGCGCGTGGAGGGCCAGAAAACCGTGGGCATCGAGATCGTGCAGCAATTTGACTGGGAGGTGCCCGACGTCATCATCATTCCCGGCGGCAACCTGGGCAACGTCTCCGCCCTGGGCAAAGGGCTGCTGCTGATGCGCGACCTGGGGCTGATCGCAACGCTGCCGCGCATTGTGGTGGCGCAGGCGCAGCGCGCCAACCCGCTTTACCTCGCCTACCAGCGCAACTTCGAGACCTTTGAGCCGGTTCAGGCCCGGAAAACCCTGGCCAGCGCGATCCAGATCGGCAACCCGGTCAGCTTCGAGAAGGCCGTTCGCACGCTCCGGCAGTTCAATGGCATCGTCGAACAGGCCAGCGAGGAAGAGCTGGCGGACGCCGCGGCCCTGGGCGACCGCACCGGCATGCTCAACTGTCCGCATACCGGCGTCGCGCTGGCGGTGCTGCTCAAACTGCTCAAGGCCGGCCAAATCAATAAGACTGACCGCGTGGTGGTGATTTCCACCGCGCATGGCCTTAAATTCGTCGAGATGAAGGTGAAGTATCACCAGCGCCAGCTTGAATTCCCCTGTCACCACGCCAACGAGCCTGTCGAATTGCCTGCGCGGCTGGACGCCGTCAAAGAAGCCCTGCATAAGGCGCTCCAGACCAAACGGCAGTTCCGGCGGTAGCGTCTCCGCGCCCGCCGGGCGGGCATTTTGCCTGCGTGCGGTGCCTGGCTGCTGAACGCGGGCCCGCGATTCGCCCTCTGAAACCGGGAAAGGCGCGTTATGGCTGCCGGGCGGCGGCTGCCGGCGGTGCGTTGGTTCCCCGCGCCGCCTGCTCGCGTTCCTCCAGATTGCGCGTCAGGCGCTGCTTCAACTCGGCGTACATCTCGTTGGTGACGGCGCTGAGATGGGCGCGGACTTCCTCGAAGCGGTTGGTTTGGAGTTTGAGCCGGGCGAAGTGCAAATATACACCCTGGCGTTCGATTTCATCCCGGGCTAGCGCGAGGGCATTGGTCCAGGAACGCAGTGCCGCTTCGAGGCGGAGCGGTTTAAAGCCGTAGTAAACCTGGGCCACATCTGAGGCGAGCGGGAAATCGGTCGGATCCAGGCTCAGGGCTTTGCGGTAGAGTTCCAGCACTTTGTCATAAATCTGCTGCTCGTCGAGGTGGTAATATTCCATGGCCTGCGTGCGATACAGGTAAATGGCGTCGCCCAGGTTGCGGTAGTAGAGCGGTTGCTGCGGACTTAACTCGATGGCCCGGCCATAATACTCGAAGGCCCGGGTGACCGGACCGGTCTGGCTGTAAAGATGGGCAAGGTTGTTATAGGCCGCCGGATCCTGGGGATTGAGTGCCAGCGCCTTTTCCCACTGCTCGCGCGCGCCCTCGTTATCGTGAAAATCGCTCAGAAAGCTGCCATAGGCCAGCCGGGCGCGGGCGTGCTTCGGGTGCCGCATCAGAAAATCATTATAGGCCTCGCGCACGGGACGAAAACGCTCACGAATCCGCCGCTCCAAATCGGCTTTCGGCACGGCACTGCCACGAGCGGCCGCCGCGTTATTATCGCGAATCCACTGGTCCACCTCGGCTTGCGCCGCATCGTCCGCCGCCATCAGGCGCTGAAACTCTTGCTCAACCGCATCGTTCGTTGTCAGTAACGAAACTGTGGCGGAATTGGTAGTTCCTGAAGCAAGGTTGTTATCCGCCATCAATTGCGTGACCATCCCGCAGATGCCAAGCAAGCTAATAAAGATTATCCGCACACCAAACGCTAACATGACGCTCCGAAAAAGCAAAGGGCGAACTCAAAACCGTGATTACAGCAGGTTGACTCGATGAGCAGGTAAGGCATATTAGTGTATAGTTATCGTTAACGGTAGCGAATAAATAACCATTTCGGACTGATTTCTAACTGTTTTTGAGCGTATTTTATAATTCTGCGTTAGTTTTTAACAGCTTGGGATAGCGCGACAAAGCGCGGCTTGTACTGGGTTCCAAAATCACGACCATATAGAGAAACAAGGTCATGAGGCCGATCATTCGCACACGACGATACTTTCTGACACCTCAAAACCAAGGCTAAAACAGGTATCCGTCCACCAGAACGGGACTTGCCAGATGTTAACGAAAAAAGTTGGTGTTGCGTAGAAACAAGCGTAAGTATATTGAATCCTTCGGCATAGTAAGACAATTATCAGGCACGAAACAACCTGGGAACACGCGCGGAAAGAGAATGAAGCTCGAAAAGTAAGACTCGTAGCTCGCCGAACATTCAGAACCAAATAATTTACGGCCCAGCTAAATACGACGATCGCAGAATGAGTCAATTTAAGGGTATTTTAGACAGAAATAGGGATGTTTTTACCTGCTTTATGCGAATTTTCAGCTATGTTATCGTTAACATAGTCTGACGGTTGACTTGCTAATTCCGTTGCTTTTAAGGAGTCATGTTCGTTTATCCAAAGCAATATGATGTTATAGTAATCGGAGCTGGACATGCCGGAATCGAGGCTGCACTGGCGGCAGCTCGTTTGGGTTGCCAAACGTTGCTGCTAACCATCAATCTCGATACGATTGGGCAATTATCGTGCAATCCTGCCATCGGCGGCCTTGGAAAAGGACATATCGCCCGTGAAATAGATGCGCTGGGCGGTGAGATGGCAAAGGCGACCGATATGACCGGGTTGCAGTTTCGGATGCTAAACCGTAAAAAAGGGCCAGCGGTTTGGGCGCCCAGGGCGCAGTGCGACAAGAAAGCCTATCAATTTCGGATGAAGTGGATATGCGAGCGACAGCCAAACCTTGATCTTCGACAGGCACAATGCTCCAAAGTTCTGCAGCGAGATGGTCAAGCCTATGGCGTGGAAACGACCATGGAAGTGCAATATCATGGCAAGACGATTGTGCTGACAACGGGGACGTTTCTGAACGGTTTAATCCACATCGGCCAGAATCATCAGTCTGGAGGTCGTTTTGGTGAGCCGGCCGTTACTGGGCTATCAGCCTCGTTAAAAGAGATTGGGCTTGAATTAGGGCGACTCAAGACCGGAACTCCTCCACGATTGCTGCGCCGCTCGATCAATTTTGATAAGATCGAAGTCCAATCCGGAGACGAACCGGTCCCCTACTTTACCAACTGGAAAGAGGATTTGTTCCACGTGGAACAATCAGAGGCTGCCAACAACCGAAAGCTATTCGGATGGGATAGAGACCAAAAGTTCCACGTGGAACACTTCAATAAATACCCGCCGGAATCAATTCTCGATAAAATCGGAAGCCAGATTCCTTGTCATATCACCTATACCACCAAGTCCACCGCCGAGGTGATTCGGGCTAATTTACACCATTCACCACTGTATTCCGGTAAAATACACGGGATTGGCACCCGATATTGTCCGTCCATTGAAGATAAAATCGTCCGGTTCGCCGAGAAAGAGCGTCACCAGATATTCCTGGAGCCTGAAGGTGCTACTACCGAAGAGATTTACGTAAACGGCTTTTCAACTTCGCTCCCGTTCGAGGTACAAGTGCAGATGGTGCGGACGATAATCGGATGCGAAAATGCCGAAATCCTAAGACCCGCATACGCTATCGAGTATGACTTCTGCTTTCCCAATCAGCTTCGTCCGTCACTGGAAACCAAAGTTTGCCAAAATCTTTATCTAGCCGGCCAAATCAATGGAACGTCCGGATACGAAGAAGCTGCGGGTCAGGGACTCATGGCCGGTATTAACGCAGCCCGTCGGGTTAATGGGCTTGATCCTGTGGTATTGCGTAGAGACCAGGCTTACATCGGCGTATTGATTGATGATTTGGTGACAAAAGACACGACCGAGCCGTACCGTATATTCACGTCCCGGGCAGAGCATCGGCTGATTTTGCGGCAGGATAACGCCGACGAACGATTATCAAAACTGGGTTTCGAGATCGGACTTCTGCCAAAACGTCATTACCTAGAATCCAAAGCCCGGCAGGAAGCCGTCGCCGCCGAAATAGCGCGATTGCGGCAGACCTGGAGCGGGTCGCGCACTCTGGCCCAGTTGCTATGCCAGCCTGAATGTTCATATCGAGATATTATATCTATTGATGTTAATTTATCAGACGATATAATACTTAGAGTCGAGACTGACATTAAATACGCCGGTTATATCGCTCGTCAGGAGGAGGAAGTAGCCAGGCTTAAGAACCTGGAAGACAAGCAGATCCCTGATGGTTTTGATTACCAGGCGGTGCCGAGCCTGCGCACTGAGGCTCGGCAAAAGCTGTTGAAAATTCGCCCCGCAACGTTAGGCCAGGCGGCCCGCATTGCCGGGGTTTCGCCGGCGGACATCGGGATTCTCATGGTTTGGCTGAAGCGTGGCAGCACGCCGTCGCGCGTCGGCAAAGCTTGAGTTGGGATGCGGGTATAAAGGTTCGCCTTGAGACGGAAATCCGCCGCTGCATTTCCCACCAAACTCGCCAAATACGTAAAAAGATGAGGCCCAGGCATGGAGCGTGACGCATAACGCCTGATTGCGCCCGGAATAAAAATGACGCCCGCCGAAAATCGCGCAGCGCGTCTCACGCTCCAAAAGCCGTTAATGCACGGAACTCCGCATCGCAAACCCGCCTGCCGCCGCCCACGCCCGATCGTGTGATGCCGCACCCTGCGCGCGCTTGCGGCCCGGGGAGCGCGGTTCTACATTGGCGGCTGGCAAATATCGAACTTTATGAAAGCTGCATTTATTACGCAAACGGGGCCGCCCGAAGTCATCACCTACGGCGATCTTCCCCAGCCCAAACCTGGACGCCGACAATGCCTGATCAAGGTTGCCGCGGTGGACGTAAACCCGATTGACGTTTACGTGCGGAGCGGGGCCATCCCGATGAAGTTGTCGTTTCCCTTCATTCTCGGGCGCGACCTGGCGGGCACGGTGGTGGAGGCGGGTGCCGGGGTCCGGGGCTATAAGCCGGGAGATCGGGTTTGGGCCTCCAACCAGGGCGCGGAAGGGCGTCCGGGCACCTTTGCCGAGTATGCCGCGGTGGATTATCGCTGGCTGAATCTCATTCCCGAGGGAGTTAGCGATGAGGATATTGTCTCGCTCTCACTGACGGGCATCACCGCCCAGCTTGGCCTGGTGCGCAACGCTGCTTTGCGGCCCCGGGAGATTCTCTTTGTGAACGGTGGCACTGGCGGCGTGGGCGCCTGCGTGGTGCAGATGGCCAAAATCCTCGGCGCGCGCGTCATTGCCACGGCGGGCACGGATGAAAAAGTCGCGGCCTGCCGGGATTTGGGCGCTGACCTGGCCATCAACTACCGAACCCAGGACGTGGTGGCGGCCGTCCGGGACTTCGCGCCGGAAGGCGTCAATGTCTGGTGGGAAACGCTGCGCGAGCCAGACTTCGACCGGGCGATTCCGCTGCTGGCGCTGCGGGGCCGAATGGTCATCATGGCCGGGCGGGAGGCTCGCCCGCCGTTCCCGGTCGGGCCGTTTTATGTGAAAGACTGCTCGCTGCACGGACTGGCGGTGTTCAACTCCAGCGCGCGCGAGCAACGCGCGGCGGCCAACGCCATCAATCGCTGGGTGGCGGAAGGCAAATTGCGGGCGCGCATTGACCGGGTGCTGCCGCTGGAACAGGCCGCCGCCGCGCATCGGTTGCAGGAAGAAAGCACGGTGCAGAAGACCGGAGCGCTGGCCGGCAAACTGGTGCTCCGACCGTAGCCCGCATCCTTCACCCCCAACGCCGCCGGCAGGCGCGCGCCTGAAACGCAGCCCGGGTTTCCTGGAGCCGCGCGCGCCAGGCTCTGCCAATGGGTCATGGCTTGCGCTGGATTCATCGGGAAAACCGCAATTTCACCTCGCTCCCGAGGACACACAGCAGGTTCAAAACACTGCCCTCGCCGGAGCGGGCTGCATAAAAAAGGCGCACCAAACAGGGTGCGCCCGAATACACACGGTCACTGATAGTGTACCCAGCGGGGCGAACTTGGCAACCCGGTTTTTGAACCTCATTCGCCCTGGGACGCGTTTTGCAGCGCTCCTCCTTCCTCCTCCCTGTTGCCGGCTTTCCCGCGAACGCTTTTCCTCTCCCGGGGCGAAGGATGCCGTAGCGTCGCACGCCCCCAAGGCCAGGGCGTTTTCCGGTCAACGGTCCGGGCTGCCGGCGCGTTGCGCGTCCCGTTCGCGGAGTAATTGCTCTTCGAGCCGCCGGCTGTCCTGGTGATCGGGGTGCCGCTGGCGCACGGCGCGCAGGACCGCCAGCGCCTGGTCGCGCTGTCCGGCGCGGTGCAGGTAAAAGGCGTGCGTGTAGCCATACTGCGGATTTTCGGGCCGGAGTTCCGCGGCGCGGCGGCACCACTCGAGCGCTTCCTGGGGATGCTCTTTTGCCAGCAATACGCCCAGGTTGTAGGCGGCCTGGCCTGATTGGGGGTCGGCCTTGAACGCGGCGCGGAATGCCTGCTCGGCTTCGGCCAGCTTGCCGACTTCGGCCAGCAACATGCCGAGATTGAGGTTGACCGCGGCGTTGGTGGGAGCGAGGCGGAGCGCCTGGCGCAGGCGGGCTTCGGCTTTATCGTTCTGGCCCAGGGCATTGTAGGCCAGGGCGGCATTGACCTGCGGCGGCAGGGCGTCGGGCTCCAGTCGCAGGGCCGTCTCGAACTCCTGCACCGCCTCGCGCATCTGGCCGCGGGCCAGGTAGAAGTTGCCAAGGTTGTAGTGCGACGCCATGTCGTCCGGGCGCGCGCGCATCGAGGCGATCAACTCGCGCCAGGCGCGGTTGACGGCGGGCCGCTGGCGTTCGGGCAGGCTTTCTTCCGGGATGCCGGCCAGGGCGGCGGCGGCCCGCACGCGCACGAGGCGGAAGTCGTCGCTGGTTGCCTTGACCAACGCGGCCAGGTTGGGTTGATCCAATTGTTGCCCCAGCGCCTCGGCCACACAGGCGCGGACCAGGGGCGAGGGATCCGGCATCAGGTTCCGCAGGGCCGGCCATTTCTCTTCGGAAGGGCAATCGGCCAGGAGACGGACCAGCGACGCGGTCTGGATTTCCTCGCGGTCGGGGCGGCGGAGCTCGGCCAGCATATCGGGCAGCCGCTTCCAATCCTGTTTGCGCGCCGCGGCGATCAGCGCGGCGCGTTCGAGCACCGGCCGCTGATAATCGCGCTCGTGCCACTGGCGCACCAGCCGGTCGGCCCACGCGGCGTCCTGGTTGGTGTGGCAAAGATTGCAGGCATTGGGGGACTGGTATTGGCGGGTGGCCGCCGGCGTCGGCGGGCGCATCGAGTGATCGGAGCGCCGCATGCGGGCGAACTCGGTCATCGGCATGTGGCAGGCGATGCAGACATTGCCGGTGCTGCCGGGCGGGTGATGAGTGTGGGCGGGCGCCTCCCCGACCCGGGCGGCGTGGCAGGGGAGGCAGGCGTGGTTGGCCTTGGCCGGATCCGCAAACCGGTAGCGCCCGCTGGAAGTGTGGCAGTGGATGCAGTCCAGCTTGCCGGATTTCGCGCAGGGGCTGAGCCGCCAGGTGGTGAAGGTGTAATTTTCTCCCAGGTCCCGTCCGTCGGGATAGAAATCCGGATGCTCCAGCGTGACCAGGTCGAAGTGATCAAAGTAGCGGTCGCCGGGGGCGAAGCTGAGGGTCAGGGGCGACATTTTGGCGTGGCAGGGCGCGCAGGAGTCATTGCGCTGCTCCGTCGTCAGTGCGCGGGTGACGATGAGCTTGAGGTCGGCGGGGGGAGGCTGGTTGGTGGGCCACCGGCGAAACAGCTCGACGTGCGCCGCCGAGGGGCCGTGGCAGGTCTCGCAGTTAATGCCCGGCTCGGCCCAGGTGGTGTGGTAGCGGTCGGAAGCCAGGTCGTAGTTCTGCTCAAGCTGGCTGACGTGGCAACTGAAGCACGCCGTGTTGAAGGTCAGCGGGCGCTCCTTCCAGTAGAGCGCCTCGTCGTGGCGGTCGCCGAAATGGCGAATTGCGCTGGCGGTGGTATCCAGCCATTCCCGGCGGCGCACGTCATAAGCGACCGGCAGCACCTGCAGCTTGCCCCGCTCCAGCGGCGTGAGGAAATAGAACACATTCTTGCCTCCCATCACCTGCACCATCGGGAAACTCGCTTCGCCCTCCGGGCCGCGCTCAATCACCACCCCGCGCTCGAGATCGGCCCGGAACCGGTAGGGACCCGCCACCACCTCCTGCGCCTGCGGGGTCAGCTTGCTTCGGGCCAGTTCCGCCGTGTAGGGCTGCATGGCCAGGCCGTGAAACGACGTGGACCATAATTCGTAGAACTTCGCGTGGCATTCGCGGCAACTGCGGGACCCGGCAAACCCCGCCGCCGCCGCGGGCGCCGCCGCGGGACCGGCTGCCGCCGCGCTGAACTGCGCCAGGGCCATTCCTCCCCCGATCAGCCGCCAACCCCAACTCCCCCAACGCGCCGCCGCGCGCCGTCCGGCGCGGGTTCTCCCCGCCCGGCCCGGCCACTCTTTCGCCGGGCCTTTTCTGCGACCACCGGGATTTGGGGCGCTACGACAGAACATCCCGGGAATCCTGCCGGAGCCGGAGACTCCGGGCCCCGCCCGGCGGCGCCGGGGGGCGGAACGCTTTTTTATCCGCGGAGGCCGGTCGTTCGGGGCACAACATGAGCGCCGCTCCGCGGGGGTTACCGGCTGCGCCGCTGGATTGGCGGCAGTTGGGGCAGTTCGCGGCCGGACAGGTCGGTAGTCGTGAGGCGAATCTGCTCGCGGGTCACGTCGCCGCGAATGACCGTTTCAGTTCCGCCGATGATCAGGGGAAAGTCCCGCCCCTCGTGGCCCGCCGGGTGGAGGCTATACTTATGCATGTGGCCGCAAATCAGCAAATCCAACTGGCCGCGATTCAGGATCGGCACCAGGTGATCCTGCAGCCACTTGCGGCGGATGAACTTGGGATCGGGATCGTTGGCGGGCGGGATATGCAGCAGCCCGATGCGGAACGGGGCGCGCTGGAAGGCGGGGTCCTGGATTTGCCGGGCCAGCCACTCCGCTTCGCGATGCAGATAGGGGTCGAAATCCACCAGGCCGGAATATTCACTGCTGCCGTCCGCTTTATCTTCGCCGCCGTCCAGCACCAGAAACATCACCGGCCCCTCCTGCAGGGTGTAGTAGTAACGGCCGGAGTCCGTGGGAAAATAGTTTAGCAACTGGCGCGCGAATTTGCCGCGCGTATCATGGTTGCCGCGCACATACACCAGCGGGATGCGGGTCGCGAACGGCGGAACAATCGGGTCCACCAAACAGCGATATAACTGCGATTCGCTCTCCACCGAGTTCACCGCGTCGCCATTGAAGAACACCAAACCCACCCGGGCCCAGTCCACCGCCGCCAGGGAGGCTGCCAGCGGCTCGACCTTCTCATGCCGATCGTTCAAGACCACAAAAGCCGCCGCCGGTTTGCGCGGGTCAAAGGTGGTAAAGCCATACTCCGGGCTGGCGATGGTTGCGCCGTAAGTGACCTGGTAGGGTTTGAACTCGACGATCTCGCGCGAAACCACGCGGTAGCGGTAGGCCGTGCCCGGCTCCAACCCGGCCAGCGCCACGTTGTGCGTGGTGACGTCGGCATCTATCAGGCCATGATGCGCCGGAAAATTGGTCTGCCACTGTGTGGCTGATTCCAGCCGGTATTCCACCCGGGAAACACCCTTGCGGCTTGTGGCCCAGGAAATGGTGATGCCCGTCGGCGAGGGCGCTTGCAGAAACGGCCCATGCGTGATGGCGAAGGCGGCGGGCGCATTACTCCCGGCCGCCGCCGGTGGCGGGTTTTGCGCGCGGGCCGCCGATGCGGCGGCAAGCGCCCATCCGACGGCGAGCGCGCCGGCGCCGAAGAGTCCGGCGCGGGCCGCCGCCGCCGCGCGCCGCCGCGCGTGGGCAGACGAGGTGCGGGTCAACACGGGAAGAAGAGCTGCCAGTAATTTAATCATGGATGTCCTGATGGTACCCTTGCAGTGATTTGACGCCGGCCCTGCCGGTG
>ERZ1026792.1671-NODE-1671-length-13302-cov-3.477875_pt1 | contig 13302 bp, 14 predicted proteins | sample MGYA00520884_ERZ1026792 | MGnify/ENA primary metagenome ERZ1026792 (study PRJEB33270, sample SAMEA104284473) | anaerobic digester metagenome | biome: Anaerobic digester microbiome; feature: mesophilic sludge digester; material: Anaerobic digester biomass... | reverse complement strand
GAAGATGGTCAGTCTGAATCTGTCCTTAATATTCTCCTTCGATATCATCACATCGAAGAATTATTTCCATTTGATTTGGGTAACGAAACATTGCCTTATTTTGCCGATTGGCTCATTGAAAATGTATATATGGTAGAAATAACGGCATATTCAGATACTGATGCTTACACGATATTTGAGACGATGAATGATCGAGGATTGTCGCTAACCCCGACGGATATGCTGAAGGGGTATGTGCTTGCGAATATTACAGATAGAGATAGTAGAAATAAAGCGAGCAACATCTGGCGAAAACATATCGGCAAATTTAAAGAAATAGGCAAAGACGAGGATGCCGATTCGATAAAGGCATGGCTCAGGAGCCAATATGCGCAAACCATCCGTGAGCGCAAACGTGATGCCCAACCGGGCGATTTTGATCTGATCGGTACGGAATTTCATCGTTGGGTGCGCGAACATGAAAACAAGCTTGGCCTTATGAGCAGCTTAAAGTTTTCTAGCTTTATCGAGGAAGATTTCTCTTTCTATGCGCATTGGTATTTGCGCATTCGACAAGCGGCGGAAATATTGACAAAGGGAATTGAAGCTATCCACTTTAACGCGCAAAATAACTTCACGCTTCAATATCCGGTTTTGCTTGCTCCTCTGAAAGTCAAAGAAAACGAAGAAGAAAGCCTTCGAAAACTGAAAGTGGTTTCTTCATATCTTGACATCCTTATAACAAGACGAATCTGGAACTGGCGCTCTATTGATTATTCAACCATGCAATACGCCATGTTTTTGTTGATGCGCGATATTCGAGGTAAAAGCGCTGAAGAATTAGCAAACATGCTCTATGAAAGCTTAACCAAGGAAGCAGAAACTTTTTCATCTAATGATAGATTCCGCTTGCATGGAACAAACGGTAGGCTTATTCACCGCCTGCTTGCCCGCATAACTGATTACGTAGAAACCCGTTCAGGACGTCCATCGCGATATCGTGAATACATCCAACGCGGGGGCAAAAACGGTTATGAAATAGAACATATCTGGGCAAACCATCCCGAATGGCATATGGACGAATTTGCTCATGCCGCAGACTTTGACGAGTATCGCAATCGCATCGGTGGGCTTCTATTGCTTCCAAAAAGCTTCAATGCCAGCTATGGTGATTTACCCTATAACGAAAAGCGCAAGTATTATATTATAAAGCAAAACCTTCTTGCGCAGAGCCTGCATGAAGACGCCTACACACATGATCCAGGCTTCAAGAAATTCTTAGCAGAAAGCGGTATTCCCTTCAGGGAGCATGCAGAATTTAAAAAAGCTGATCTGGATTCCCGACAGGAACTTTACATAAAGCTTGCCGAGCAAATCTGGAGTCCGCAGAGATTGTTGGAGAATGTCAAATAATGATTACTGGCTTAAACCCCTATGCCAACTACAGGAATCCCGGTACTAGATAGTGAACTGTTCTGCAGTAGCATTAAAATAATCGGGTACGGGTGTACTAGCTCATAAATCAGGTAATTATTTAAGTTTATCAGAGGTTGTTTTGTAGCCCAATTCACCATGCTTACAGAAAGATTTATAAATCATGTCCAATATCAGAGAAATACATGATGCTTCAGCCTTGAATGATATAGGTATAAACGCAAACGACAACGGCAATTATGAATTTGCTGTCAAAGTATTTACTAAATCAATCAAAATACATCCTGATGATTCAGATACCTATTATCACAGGGGAAGAGCATATACTGAACTCGGTCACAATAAAAAAGCGCTAAGAGATTATAATAAATCCATTAGACTTAATCCTGAAAACGTGCGTGCTTATTACAGCCGGGCATTCGAATATAAAAAGCTTGGGGACTTACATAAAGCAATAGAAAATTTCAGCAAGTTTATAGAAATATATCCGCAAATTGCCATTGCGTATAAAAAACGTGGAGTTGTTTATGATTTGTTAGGTGAGCATGAAAAAGCTATTGAGGATTATAATGAAGCTATTCGGCTTAAACCTAAATATGCCGAAGCATATCTTGATCGGGCTCTGGCTTATGGGGATTTGGGGCAGAACGAACGCGCTATTCAAGACTTCAACACGGCAATAAGCCTTAGCCCGGATAATGGCGAAGCTTACTTATTTCGAGGCATTAGTTATCTTGAACAGAAAAAATATTTATGGGGATATCGCGACGCGAAAAAGGCGTCGGAATTAGGTGAAGATAAATTACTGGAGTGGGTTAAAAATTATAAAATAAAACCGGTAATACAAAACACAAAATACTAAAAGGAGATCTAACATGTTTCATGGCAACGTTTCTAAAGAAATTGCAAAGGGATTGTTAGAGCTTAAAGAACGGATTGAACTCGCCAAAATTCCTTCTTCAAAATTGGATGAAACAATAAATGTAGCTACCTGGAACATACGCGAATTCGGCAAAAAAAGAAGAAGCGAAGCAGCCGTTCATTATATTGCGGAAATTCTTGGCCAGTTTGATATTATTGGTGTTGTGGAACTTCGAGACAATCTTAACGATTTAAAGCGTGTTTTAAACATTCTGGGACCATACTGGCGAGCAATATATTCTGATATGATACCTGATGCTGGCGGTAATAGAGAGCGGATTGCCTATGTTTATGATAAGCGTTCAATATCATTTAATGGGCTGGCTGCGGAAGCTAATCCTCCCCGAACGAAGAAAGGGACGGAATATTTAGCAGACATTTCCTGGTGGAGAAGTCCCTATATGGCATCATTTAAATCGGGCAATTTCGATTTTGTATTACTTACTACGCATATTCGTTGGGGAGACAACGAAAAAAATCGTGTCCGCGAGATCTCGCTACTCGCTGACTGGGTCGATGCTAAAAGGAAAGAAAAGAACGTTGAGGACAAGGATATAATTGTCATGGGTGATTTTAACATCCCCAGTAGAAAAAGTCCTTTGTTTGAAGCGATGGTAAGTAAAGGGCTTATTATACCAAACGCACTTCTGAAAAGTGACCCGGGATCGAATCTTGAAAAGAACAAACGATATGATCAGATATTTCATTTACCTATTTATTCCGATAATTTTACAAATAACGGCGGAGTATTAGATTTCTATAATGGGAACGTCACTCGGTTATTTCCGGGGATGAAAAAAATTGATTTCACTTATCAATTGTCAGATCACCTGCCTTTATGGGTACAGATTAATACCAATATTGATAGTCATAAATTAGATCAGATAATTCAGGGGTAAGAGCTGTAAAATGTTTTAAAATTTCTTCCAGTAAATAGAAATAACCGGAAGGAATGAAAAGTCTGCAAGCAAAATTACCAAAACAAAGGAAATGAGAGGAGGCCATAATGACGCCCATAGAATCAATTTATGAGATAAAAGAAGCTATCGTTAATCTCGAAAGATACATGCTGTCAAAGGATTCTGTTGTCTCTAAGAAGGCCCGAATGAAATACGAGCATCTGGTTGATGTATTCTTCCGGGGTAATAAATGTTCTGAAACAACAAAATATCGACAAGAATGTTTAAATGACCATGGATTTTTTATGAAGCTGATGGATGAGGCAGTGGAATATTTTTATTTGGATGAGTGATGCTTAGCTATAAATAAGTGCTACTTCCAGAAAGAAGCAAATCATTAAAATTAGCAGCCATGAAATGATAATAATGGAATATTTCTCTTTAAGAGAAAAAGAAGTTATGCTATTTTAATATTTAAATAAGTGGAAAAAGAGAAGTTCATATATTATTTGTTATGCAAAAAAATAATATGGAAAAATGGTATGAAAGGTATGAAAGCCAGCGTTGGTATAAAAATACTTTTTTGGTCAATAATTTCCGTCAAATTTCAAGAGCAACTAAAGGGGACAGGGAATGGAACAATATTGAGGATTCAGGCTGCCACTTCGTGTGCTTGTCAATGATTATAGGAATTAACCCGGCATACTTATCTTCAAAGATGAAAGAATTAAAATTTTTCAAACCTGATTACAGCTTAAAATCAAAAAAATTAAATGGTCGTTCAACACATTTAGTTTGGGATCAAAACAAACCGGATATAAAAGATAAAGAAGTTAAATTAAAAAAAGTATATCATCCAAAAAGAGGGATAATAGATTTATCAATTCAATTTATTGGCATTAAGAAAACAAACAATATTGACTGTGCAAAAAGTCTAATTGAGGATAACAAAAAATACGGTTATCATATTATCTGTGGATATGATGATCATTCTAGGTTGGTTGCTGGCAAAAGTAAAGGTAAGTATTTTCTTTGGGACCCTGATCTTAGCGATACAGACTTGCAAAAAAATATTAGAGGACAATATACTTTAGAAAGGTTTTATAAAGAGTATTCGAATAAAAAAGAATTTGCTAATAAGGAAGCAGAATACTTGATTTACTCGGTAATATTTAAATAAAGCGGATAACCAGTTGCTACAGCCGATCGCTGCGCTCCGGCTGAGCTTTTCGTTATGCATTTAAATGAATGAAGATGGCTTTGGAAAGGGTGCACGATATGAATAGCCAATCAGTCATTTGTGATGACACATTAAAGTTTGAAGCGAATTACCCTGATATAAAATCAAATATTCAGCAAAAACTTCAGGACTCTATTGACCTATATAAATTTGATGATATCGCTCGGCAGATACGATATCGCACAGAGGGTCCCTTGGTTCCTAACGACAACAGGAAAATTCCGATCTTAATATTATTGAGTAATCCTCACCCCCATTCTGTTCGGCAGGGAATGTTTCTTTCTCCAAATCGAGTTGGGAAGGAGAATCCTTTCTGGAATACGTTAAGGGGGACAGGATATTTCAAACACGCTAATCAGATTACCCCCTCGCTGATGATTGAAAATAGATATGAAAGCCCTTTCCGAATATTTATAGCCGTATTGCTTTCATTTCCAAGCAATTATCCGCATGAGCTGCCGGAAATCTTTGGAGTCGGTGAATACCAGAAAATGATACTTGCAGGAAAAAGGAGGATAGAAGAACTATTGGCGAAGTATGGTATCAAGAACGTCATATGCTTTGGAAAGACTCAATACGACGTTATGGCCTCATTCGCCACTCCAGATCAGTATACCAATGCTTTGAAGTGTGGCAAGGTCATACAAAATCAGGCTTCATTTTCTAATGCCGTCTCGATATTCCTTACATTTCCAACAGGGTGGAGGTATGACACTGATAGCCAACGCATGAAATGCGAGAGCCTGAAACAGATTATGGAAATTATTATAACCGCATCAGGCACTTCCGTGCATAAAGTAGAAGATGAAAGAAAAAAGGATTTGAAATCTTTTCGCCAGAAAAAGGCAACGCCAAATATCTGGTTCACCGTTCATCACCGTGATCTTTGGGACATCGATAACAGGCTAATTGGATTTTACAACAGGAATCAATGGGAGCCCCTCAAAACAGGTGATATTGTTATATATTACAGGGCTGGATTTAAGGAAATTACGGGCGTATTCAAGATAACAGAAAAAGGTATAAATCTTAATAAGCACTTCTATATGGAGGATATAGCAGAAAAGACCATTCATCAGTGTCGCTTGGAATTGCTTAGTGACGATATAATCTGCTATCGACCGACAACGGAATCAAAATTTTCTTTTTTCGATGCATGGGTAAGTGCTCGGTACGGCTTGCGGAAACAAGTATTTAGCGCAAGACAGGATGATCTTGAACTTATATTGCGGGACAAGTCCGTAATCGACAATGCTTAAAAAGAGCAGTGTGCGCAACAAAAAATTGCATAACCCGGCGTTCCACCCGATCGTAGCCCGCTAGGCTGCTCCGGGTGAGCTCTTCGTTCGGCAATACAATAGGGGAAATTTCATATGACATATAGAGAACAACAGCGACAAAAAGTGAAATTGATACGGGCGGCGTTTTTCAAAGATCCTGGAAACGGCATCTTTTATGGCAAGGAACGCGAATTTGCTTTATCTGATCCAATTATCAACTTATGGGAAGGCATCAGGTATGATGCCGTTGACTATTTTAAACGAAACAATATTGGGTGGTGGCAAAGTAGCGGTGATGATTTGCCCACTGGGCACTTGCTTTCATCGCAGATTGCCTGTGTTAACCATCTGTATTTCATCAGACAAAGAGAGGATCTTGCGACCACGATTCTGAAAAGCATTGATCCCGATGTGGTTAAAGCGCTACCTGTTGAAGACGGATATGTCGAATTCGAATTCATTGGTTCTAAAAAAGCCAAAATCCCATTTTTACTAAATGAAAAGTCTCTCACTCGCGGGGCTAACTGCACCTCCATTGATGCAGCCATGACAGGTCAGTTACGATCGGGGGCCAAAAGGTTATACCTGATAGAGTGGAAATATACAGAATCGTACCAACCAGAAGATAAGTATATCCCCGAGAGAGCAAGCCGATATGACAATCTGATAACAGCCCCAGACTCGCCGTTTGTCGCGGGAATCAACCCAGCAACACTCTATTTTGAACCGTTCTATCAGCTCATGAGGCAAACATTGTTCGGAAGTCAGTCTGTGAAAGTGAAAGACTATGGTGTATCTTCCTACAAGCATCTCCATGTTGCCCCCATGCAGAATATTGAGCTTCGTGAAAGAATTACCTCAAATGGCTTGAATGGAGCAGATATCCATGATGCATGGATTAAGACGCTTAAAGAAAAAGATGCTTTTATCGGGACAACCCCAGAAGAATTGCTGAAACCAGTTGCAGAAAGGCAAGACACAAAATCCGTTCTTCATTATTTAGAGAACAGATATTGGAAATGAAAGCCGAACAAGGGCAATACACCCGATCGCACTCTCCGGGTGATTTCGTCGTTGTCCCGATGAGAAAAAGATGATTAATGCAATTGAAAAATTCATTGATACAATAAAGACTGGAAAAATTGAAATCTATAACGAATTCAGCTTACAGCATGAATTAGGGATATTTCTCCGGTCACAATTTACCAATATGAAAATACAATTTGAAAGAAACGTATCGTTCTTCTTCCATGCCGGTGAGTTTGTTAAAAGGGAAATTGATATTTCTATATATGCCTCAGATAAATCAAAGCTTCACTACGCCATTGAGCTAAAGTATCCACGTAACGGGCAGTATCCCGAACAGATGTTTAACTTTTGCAAAGACATTCTGTTTGCAGAACAATTGAAACGTTCAGGTTTTGATCAAACATTTTTTGTAGCTTTTGCAGACGATCCCCTATTTTATTCCGGCAATGGTGATGATATCTATGGCTACTTCAGACAACACAAAATACTTCAAGGGACTATTACAAAACCAACAGGAAAGAAAGACGATACAGTAACACTTAATGGAAGCTATAATGTACAGTGGGCTAACGTGTGCGGTAATCTTAAATATGCTGTAATTGAAACGAGGCCAACAAGGCGCTAGAGCCGATAGCAGCCCGTTGGGCTGCTATCGGCTCTGCTTTTCGTACGGCCAGAAATGATAGCATGAATTTTTTTTCTTTTATGAAAGGAAAGAAATGCATGAAAAAATAGCACAGTATTGTATAGAGCATTTGGATTTACAAAATGCAGAGCTTAGTGAAGAGTATTACTACGCTAGTCTTCCATTGAAATCGAGCCAGATGCGAACCGCAATCGGGCGGCACTTTTACTGTGTCCCTGCTGAGTTCGCGCTCAATTTTATCGGGAGTCGGCGTCGCGGTTCGCACAGCTCATTTCAAAGTTAGGCAGACCCTTCGGGCAGAAGAGTATTATGAAAAACTTACATGATATTATTATAAAACAGTCTAAAATAATTATAAATAATTGTAAAATAGCAATGGATGTTACATTCCCAGAAGAATTAATAATCACAATTCCAAAGCTTAGTAAATATGATATTAATAAATTGGTTAATGATCTAAAGGAAATAAATTATTGGAACTGTATATACATTATTTCTGCAGATGAATTTAAAATGAAAAAAGAAGATGTTACTAAAACATTTTTGCAGTTAAAATCCAAATATTATAAAAATTATCATATCAGCAGGATTAATGATTCAGTTCATTGGTCATCTAATAATTCTGAAAAAATATTATATGTTGGATGCAAAGAGAATAATCTCCAGCGTCGTCTAATGCAGCACCTTGGTATAATAAACAAAAAATCAAGATCAGTATATTCTTTATATTTGAATGACTGGTGGTTAGATCATTCTAAATTAATAATCAAAATCTGGAATCTACAAGATAAAGTAAATAATGCAGTATTACAGATAATCGAAGATTCTATTTGGGAAGAATTGCATCCTTTATTTGGTAAAAAAGGAGCAACCTTTAATAAAAAAAATGCCTAACAATGAGTTCAAGCGGACTCGCATCTGGAGATGTAGGTGAAAAATTATTTAGTTAAAGTTAAAGATTAAATCCGGTGGCTCGCCGCTTAACTCTATGTTGGGCCTATATCAACAAAGGAGATTCTGTGACCAAAACCGAAAAACAAATTCTCGATAACGTACGTAAGCTTGAGTTATTGGAAAGGGAATTCAAGAAATTTAACTATGAAACGGCAACACCACGTAATTCCGATGAGTCAATATCATTCCTTCGCGAAATTATTCGTATAGCAGGGGAGGCTTTCACTACAAGAAACAAAATTCTCGAAGACTTTAAGGATGTAACTGAACTTAATATTCAGGATAAACAGGCGCTAGGGCTTCTAGATTCAGTCAGAAGAAATGACAAGTTATATTCAATTGCGTTTTATGAGAACGTAGGGGGAATTATCAATGCAGACGCTGAGAATCAGGAAAACAAGATGCCAACGTCAATCGAGGATATCTTAAATGATAAATTTGAAGATATATTTTCAGATTTTCATTCTTGGTTTGATGTCACTTCATATTACTTAGCTCAGATAACAATTGGTCCAATTATTTCATCATTCAAAATTCCTTCTTATCTCCTCTCGTACTTTACTGAAATTAAGGAAACGTATGCATTTGGCAAATATCGAGCGAGTGTGGCATTGTGCCGCGCATTATTGGAAATGGCGTTATATAGAAAGCTCAAGGCGAAAGGAGCTTTTAGAGACAAAGACCCTAAAGTCACTGGTATTAACGTGGCGAGAGAAGACAACCTTAATCGATACATCAATATGGCGAAGTGGGAAAAGGTATTGTCAAAGGATAGCTTAGATTTAGCGCATCAGATAAGGAAAACCGCAAATGGTGTATTGCATATAAAAGATTCAGAGAAACAACTTAACAAGAAGATCGTCGTTGATACTATTTTCGCAACGTTGCGAATATTAGAGGGGTTGTACAGATAGGTGTATTATTGAGGGCGCTAAACCGTCGCTGCACCCGATTGCAGCCCGCTGGGCCGCTCCGGCTTAGCTTTTCGTTATATAGAAAAAGTGAAAGGTACAATTTATTCTATGATACTTACTTTTGGATGATGGTTTGGCTTGTATCTACAAGACACAAAGTGCATACTAAATGGCACATCACAATACTATCAAGGCGGACGGGACTACCCCCCGAAAGTTGTGCCAGAAGTAATTAGAGTGTAAAATAAAAAACACTTTAAAGGAGGCACAGATGAAGAAGCGATTTACGGAGGAGCAGATCATCGGTATTTTGCAGGAGGCGGAGAGAGGGGCGAAGGTAATGGATGTATGCCGTAAGCACGGGATCAGCGATGCGACATACTACAACTGGAAGGCCAAGTACGGAGGCATGACCGTAAGTGATGCCAGGAAGTTGCGGGCACTGGAAGAAGAGAACCGGCGGTTAAAGCATATCGTTGCTGATCTGACTTTAGACAATCAGGCGTTAAAGGCGGTCATCGAAAAAAAGTTTTAAGCCCAAGGTTCGGAGGGAAGCGGTTGAGTTTATCATCGAGGGCCTTGGGCTGAGCATAAGGCGATCATGCCGGTTGATAGGAATAAGCAGAAACACACTACGGTATGAATCCAAGCCAGACAAAGACGAGATGTTGCGCAAGCGATTACGGGAACTTGCAGAGGGGAGACGTCGATCCGGTTGTCAGATGCTTCATGCCCTGGCGAAACGGGAAGGATTAGTCATAAACCATAAGCGGACAGAACGGATTTACAAAGAAGAAAAACTGTCCTTAACCATACGGAGACACAAGAAGAGATCATCCCATGCAAGGGTGGAAATACCCAGAGCTAAGAAACGCAATGAGCTATGGAGCCTGGATTTTCTGCACGATGCACTGGGCAACGGGAGAAAAATAAGGATATTGCCGATTCTGGACACGTTTACAAAGGAATGTCACCGGATCGACGTGGATCAATCCATAGGCGGCAGGAGGGTGACTGCCTTACTCAGTGAAGCATCCTTGATGCACGGTCAACCGGAGAATATTGTTGTAGACAATGGACCGGAATTTATCAGTAACGCCATGGATGAATGGGCCTACAACCGGAAAGTAAAGCTGCATTTTATCCGACCCGGAAAACCGGTGGATAATGCCTTTATGGAGAGTTTCAACGCCCGGCTCAGAGAAGAATGTTTGAACGTCAACTGGTTTAGAAGCATTGAACATGCAAGAGAAGTGATTGAAGCATGGCGGATCGATTACAACGAAACCCGGCCTCATAGTACGCTGGGATTTCTCACGCCAAAGGAATTTGCACAAAAAGAAGAAACTATGTTATTGAAAAACTCTAATGCGCAGTGGCACTATAACTGGGGGTAGTCCCATGGTAGACATCTTATCCAAGAAGGTGAGGAAGATGAAAAAGATTTTTTTTGCGTTAGTTGTTTTATTGATAATCCCTTCGATTCTGTATGCAGAAGAATCGTATTTCTTAGCATGCAAAGATGTTAAAATTACTGTCAATAATACCGATTTAGTGTCTCTGCACAACGCGGGTATTATTGATAGTCAGGATGAGAATATAACAATACCTTTTAAGAAAGGTAACTTGTTTAGAGTCGCATATGGCGGTGGGGGGTGGGTAAAAACTGTCAATAAATATAAAGAAGGCTACCCAAAATATGAAGGTAGTTTCTCACAGTTTCGCTCCGAGTGCTGGTCTGATTCAGGAGAGCCAGTATGCCCTTTAGAAGTAGTTTTTACAACCACTCGATATAAGAACTCTTTTGATTTTAGTGGTTTTTTAGAAGTAGAATCTGGTTGTTGGTTTAGGCTTGACCCAGAGAAGACAATTCCTGTTAAAGATATGAAAGGCAAGGATTTTGCAGAAAAAATTGGTAGTTTTTTTAAAGATCGATATAAGGATAAGCTTGTCGAAAAAACTCTTGATGAAGAAATTGTGAATGCCATGTGTTCACCGCACTCTACTCGATTATCCGTCGCTGGACATACGTTTACTGATATAAAAATGGAAAAATCAGAAAAACATTTAAAATGGGTAGCAAAAGATCGTCTCCATGAAGAGGCAAGGAAGGAGAGAATTAGACAGGAAGAGAAAGCAAAAGAAGAAAAAGCGCGTATAGAAAGGGAAGAACAAAGAATACTGCGAGAAAAGGAAGCTGCAAAACTCAAGGAGCAGGAAGAAATAAGAAGGAAGTATGGCGTTGAAAAGGTTGCAAGAATTGGCGATTTAGAAATTAATCCATACGAGTATGAGGGTCGTACGATAGCTGTTTTGGTGCAATTTAAAAAAATGCTTTCTAGCACATCCGCAATTTTCTTTAGCGGATATACAAATTTGCGTGATGCAACAGGTGCGCCAGACCAAATTATTGTTACGGGAATTCCAAAAGGAACTCACTTTAAAGGTGGCTTCATGGCCCCCAAAGTGATGTTGGCGCTCAAAGGAAAAGGCACAATAGACGGCACTAACGCTTTTGGGGCTAGAATTAGGGCCCCTCATTTTCAATGGGTTGGTCTAATATATAGAGAGTAACAATCGGTGTTTGAGGAACAAAGGGATGTTAGTAGAGAAAACGCTCTTCGTAATGCGGAAGGATCTAGGAGGATTCCTAATAGATGAATCTTGATTGTGCCTAATTTATCTTGACATACAAGCAACGGCTAAATATACTTATTAAAGAAAAAAAGAAGCCCCTATTGACCTTTCCCCTGTAAACTAGACCGTTTTCAAATTGAGTCCTTCCTGATAATAAACGAGAAAGCAAGGGAGGATATTTGAATGAAAGGGAAACGATTTTCACCGGAACAGATCATCAGGATTATCAAAGAAACGGAGATGGGCGTTAAGAACATCGATATTTGCCGTAAATACGGGATATCCGAACAGACGTTTTACAACTGGAAGAGCAAGTACGGCGGCATGGATGTCAGCGACGCAATGCGACTGAAGGTACTGGAAGATGAGAACCGGAAGTTGAAGGGATTGGTTGCCGATTTAAGTCTGGACAATAAGATTTTAAAGGATCTTTTAGGAAAGAACTTCTAACGCCCAAAGCAAAGAGAGCTGCGGTTATACATGTGGTTTCCACCTTTGGGCGAAGCGAACGGAAAGCTTGTCACCTGGTGACTCTTTCCAGATCGGCGAACCGCTATCAGGAAAACAGGAAGGACGATCAGGGTCTGCGAGAACGAATGAAAGCACTGGCCAATAAACATAAACGATACGGAAGTCCCCGGCTTCATACTTTACTGAAGAAAGAAGGGCTGGTTAAAAATCACAAGCGAACCGAGCGGATCTATGCCGAAGAAGGCTTGTCCATTCGCAGAAAGAGGAAAAAGAAACAAGGGATTTTTCTTCGAGCACCTCTGCCTGAGGCAACCACCCCCAATGAAACATGGTCGATCGACTTTGTCCATGACTCCTGTACAAATGGCACCCGAGTCAGAGTGCTGACCGTCGTGGATGATTTTACCAGGTCATGTCCGGGATTATTAACGCAATCATCGATTCCCGGACACAGGGTAACCGCCTTTTTGGACCAACGCGCAATCATTCACGGTTATCCTGGATCGATGCGTGTGGATCATGGACCAGAATTTACGGGGAAACACTTTCAGCAATGGGCTGAGCAACGAAGGATTCATATCGAATACACACGACCGGGTAAACCAATGGACAATGCTTTTATCGAGAGTTTTAATGGCAAGTTGCGTGATGAATGTCTCAACGAACATTGGTTTCTGAATCTCAAACACGCGCAGGATGAAATAGAAAAGTGGCGGATTGAATACAACGAAGAGAGGCCACATAGTTCTCTCGGAAATAGAACGCCATATGAATTTGTCAAAGAACACCAAATTATGGAGATATAAACAAAAGTTGTGTTTAGGAAGATAGGTGGTGTATCCATCGGTTGATTGTTTAGCGACAGTTAACCGACCACAAAAATGGAAAGGATACACAC